>Ga0209094_1000008_pt1 | contig 309564 bp, 281 predicted proteins | sample COGITO_mtgs_1004_2_FD_184790 | JGI IMG/M metagenome (GOLD analysis project Ga0209094, IMG submission 184790) | Pelagic marine microbial communities from North Sea - COGITO_mtgs_100430 (SPAdes) (version 2) | ecosystem: Environmental > Aquatic > Marine > Epipelagic ... | reverse complement strand
GCGCCGCACGAAGCTGGCCAAGACTCTGTCCTCCCACGACCAGACACGCGAGGCCCTTGCCACCGGTGCCGTGTTGCCCGAGCAGGCGTCCGTGATCACCGACGCGGTCGACAACCTCGACGACGACCTCACCGCTGACCGGGACATCGCGGAGAAGCACCTCATCGAGCAGGCCGCCCACTTCGACGCCCACGAGCTGCGCCGGCTCGGGGAGAAGCTGTTCGAGGTCCTCGACCCCGAGACCGCTGAGGCTCGTGAGGCCAAGCGGTTGGCCGAGCAGGAGAAGCGGGCGAGGAAGCAGGCCGAGGTGCGGTTCCGTCACGGTGGCGACGGCACCATCCGCGGATCCTTCGTGCTGCCGCAGCTGCAGGCCGAGATGTTCCGCAAAGCACTCCAAGCCCTCGCCGCCCCCAAGCACGTGCGTGCCACTGAGGGTGCCGGTGCCTACGACGACGAGAAGCCCACCCCGCACAAGCTCGGGCTGGCGTTCATCGAGTACATCGAGCGCTTCCCCACCGACCAGTTGCCCAAGCAGGGTGGTCTGGCCGCGACCGTGGTCATCACCGCACCGGTGGAGACCTTCACCGAGGGTGCGCAGAAGGCCGGTCACACCGATGGCGGGACCGGGGTCTCACCCGGACAGCTCATCCGCCTCGCCTGCGAGGCCAAGCTCTTCCCCGCAGTCCTGGACCACGGCGGTCACGTCCTCGACCTCGGCCGGAGCACTCGCTTCCACACCGCACCCCAACGCCTCGCGATCATCATCGAACAGATCCACTGTCAGGGCCACCGGCTGCGACACCCCAGGTGCGTTCTGCCACGTCCACCACACCACCCCCTGGGCAACCGGCGGCCACACCAACACCCGAGACGCCGTACTCCTCTGCCCCTTCCACCACCACCAAGCCCACACCCACAACATCGACTACCCCATCAGGACCTAGACCGACGAGAGACCCATTCCTCAAGGTGGCCGTGTCAGATCCATCGCCTTCGCCGCTCTCGTCCGGACCGGCGCAGAGCCGACGCGCTCGCCCCTGTGTACGCCTCGGCCGGCGTGCGCCGCGACGGGAGTGCGCGACGGGAGCGAACGTCTCAGGCACGCGGTCACGTCAACCGGACCCTCCGGGGCAGCCCGCCCGGCAGGAGGGCGCCGAGCCCGCTCCACTACTAGGGTTCACCCCATGACCGATGCTGCCACTCCCGATCCGACGGCCAGCGCCCCCAGCGGCGCCGACAGCGAGGTCGGGCGACTGCGCACGGTGATGCTGCACCGCCCCGGCCACGAGCTCTCCCGCCTGACGCCGCGCAACAACGACCGGCTGCTCTTCGACGGGATCCCCTGGGTGGCGCGGGCGCAGGAGGAGCACGACGCGTTCGCCGAGGCGCTGCGGGCGCGTGACGTCGAGGTCCTCTACCTGATGGACCTGCTCGCCGAGACCCTCCAGCTCGAGGACGCCCGGGCAGCCGCGATCGAGACGGCGCTGTCCGACCTCGAGCTGGGCGACACGATGCGCCACTACCTCGACGGGCTCCTGGGCGATTCCGGCCCCGGCGAGCTGGCGACGCTGCTGACCGCGGGGATCCGCAACGACGAGGTGCGCGGCGGGTTCGGACTGGTGACCTCGCTGCTCGACCACGACGCGTTCCTGATCGACCCGTTGCCCAACCTGCTCTTCACCCGCGACTCGTCGGTGTGGGTGCGCGACCGCGTCGCGATCACCTCGCTGGCGATGCCGGCCCGCAAGCGCGAGACCCAGCTGACCGAGCTGATCTACACCCACCACCCCCGCTTCACCGGCAGCCCGCGGATCCACGGCCACCACTACGAGCACGTGGAGGGTGGCGACGTGCTCCTGCTCGCGCCGGGGGTGATCGCCGTCGGCGTGGGCGAGCGTACGACGGCCGCCGGCGTCGAGCGGCTGGCCCGCCAGGTCTTCACCGACGACCTGGCGCACACGGTGCTCGCCGTACCCATCGCGCAGGAGCGCGCCACGATGCACCTCGACACGATCTGCACGATGGTCGACGTCGACAAGATGGTCGTCTACGAGAACGTCGCCGACTCCCTGGTCGCCCACGCCGTCACTCGCGACGGACAGGAGGACGACGGCACCCTGCACCTGGGGGTCGCCGCGCCCGAGCCGTTCCTGGTGGCGGCCGCGAAGGCGATGGGCATCGACACCCTGCACCGCATCGACACCGGCCTCGACCCGGTCACCGCGGAGCGCGAACAGTGGGACGACGGCAACAACACCCTCGCCCTCGCCCCCCGCGTCGCCGTGGCCTACGAGCGCAACGACGCCACCAACGCCCGCCTGGAGGCCGCCGGCATCGAGGTCGTCAAGATCGCCGGCTCCGAGCTCGGCTCCGGGCGAGGAGGCCCGCGCTGCATGAGCTGCCCGATCGTGCGCGACCCCCTGGCCTGACCATCCGCCGATCCGCCGATCTCCCGATCCGCCGATCTCCCGGGCCTGCCTCGTCCCGGTCGAGCGCTGACCACCACCCGGGAGGCGCTGGACACTCCCCCACCGGTCCGCGAGGATCACGGGGTCTGCTGCATTGGCGCTCCCGACGAAAGGCCTCACATGGCAACGTTCTTCGACTCCTTCACCCCTCACGAGGTCGCGCGGATCAGCGCGCACGGTCGCCGCGTGAAGCTGCCCGAGGGCTGGTCGCCGATCTGGGAGAAGACCCCGGCCGACAAGGCCTACATCATCCTCGACGGCACGGTCTCCGTACGTCGTGACGGCACCGAGATCGCGACGCTCGGCGCCGGCGACATCGTGGGCGAGGCCGCCATCGTCGGCCACTCCCTGCGCACCGCCTCCGTCGTGGCCACCAGCCCGCTCCAGGCGATCCACTTCACCGACACCGACATCCGTGAGCTCATCGAGGAGATGCCGGCGTTCGCCGAGAAGCTCGCCGCCGTCGCACAGTCGCGGGTGAAGACCGACTGACCGCGGACGAGGGGAGCGGCGAGCAGGGCGCCGCCCCCGACCTGACCGGGGCCTTCGAGGTCGCCGAGACCTTCCTGCTCGGCGCCGAGCCCAGCCTGACGCGGGTGCAGGTCAGCGAGCAGACCGGCATCGCGCTGGAGACAGCCACCCGACTGTGGCACCTGATGGGGTTCGCCCACGCCTCCGACGACGAGGTGGCCTTCACCCCCGCCGACGTCGAGGCGTTGCGGCTCGCCCAGGACCTCGTCGAGCTCGGCATTCTCGGACCCGAGCGCCAGGCGGCCCTCGTGCGCACCTGGGGCCGCAGCTTCGCCCGGCTCGCCGAGTGGCAGACCAGCCTGCTGACCTCGGTCGCCCTGGAGAGCGGGGCAGACCCGGCCGAGGCCCTCGCCGAGCTGACGGAGCAGGTGCTCCCCCGGGTCGAGGAGCTGCAGAGCTACGTCTGGCGTCGCCACCTGGTCAGCGCCGGTGGCCGGATGCTCGCGGTCGCCGACCCGGCTGCCCCGTCCCTGCCTGCCGCCGTGGTCTTCGTCGACATCGTCGGCTACACCTCACGCAGCAAGTCGCTCTCCGACGTGGAGCTGGTCGCCTGGATCGAGGACTTCGAGAGCGCGAGCACCGACCTGGTCAACGGCGTCGGCGGACGGATCATCAAGAACATCGGCGACGAGGTGCTCTTCGTCGTCGACGACCCGGTGGCCGCCACCGAGGTCGCCCTGGAGATGACGCGCCGCGGTAGCGACGAGGAGGACCCCTACCCCGAGGTCCGCGCCGGGGTCGCGTACGGCGAGGTCGTGCTGCGCCTGGGCGACGTGTTCGGCCCGACGGTCAACATCGCCTCGCGACTGACCTCGCTCGCACGCCCCGGCTCGGTGCTGCTCGACCACGGCGCCCACGAGGCGGTCACCGCTTCGACCACCGCGACGTCCGCCACCGGTGCGGAGGATTCGGGGGGCTCTGGGGGCTCTGGGGTTGCGGGGCCGCCGTACAGCTTCCGGCGGCTGCGCCGCTCCGTGAAGGGCTACTCACGCCTCGAGGTGTGGGTCGCCCGGCACCGCGGCTGATCCTCAGGAGTTGCGCAAAGACACCCGCTGTACCCGATCGACTGTTGTTCATGCATCAAGCAGGTGTTCTAATCGACAGGCGGTCGCTGTCCGGCGGGCGCGCCCTTCTCCCCAAGGGATCTTCATGTCTGTCCTGCCTCGGAATGCTCCCGCTCTCCTCTTCCGGTTCGTCGTGGCCGCGGCGGTCGCGCTCGCCGGCCTCGCCGCCGTCCCCACCCCGACTGCGCAGGCCGCGGTCACCTCGGGCCCCAGCGCCGTCGCCGTCGGCCCCGACGGCACGACGTACGTCGGCACCGCGGCGGGTGGCTCGCTGGCCCGCATCGACGGCACCGGCGCGCTGCTCTCGCCGCTCACCCTGCCCCGCTCCGGTCCCGTCGACGGGCTCTACGTGATGCCCTCCGGCCCGCAGAAGGGCACCATCTGGGTCTCCTACGGCTTCTCGGCCTCCCAGCTCAGCCCGTCGGGCGACGAGCTCGTCTACTTCACCGCCGGCGGGTCCGACCCGACGTCGTGCGCCTCCAGCGACACCAACGACCCGAGCCTGTACGGCGGCATCCTGGCGACCGACGCCAACGTCTTCCTCGCCCACCGCTGCCGCCCCGGACTGAGCATGTACGCACGCACCGACTACCAGCAGCGCTCCGCTGCGACCCCGTCGCCCTGCGACGGTGACTGCCGCTACGGCGGCATCGCCGCGAGCACCTTCTCAGGTCAGGGCCTGGCCAGCGGCTTCCTCGCCGTCACCATCCCGAACTCCGCCGAGGTCGAGATCTACTCGCAGTTCTCCAACCGCACGACCCCGGACTTCACCCTCGACGTCCAGGCCCACGGCGGTGGGTCCACCCCGCGTCCCACCGGCGTGGCCGTCGACGACCAGGGCACGCTCTTCGTCAGCGACGTCGCCAACCACGTCATCTACGTCTACGCGCTGAAGTTCCTCGGCAACGGCCAGTACACCTACGAGTACAGCCGCTACATCGGCAATCCGCCGGACGCCGACAGCGACGGCTCGGGCTTCGACAAGCCGGTCGCCCTCTCGCAGTACCCGCGCAACGGCTCGATCAGCGAGCTGCAGGGCAACCTGTTCATCGCCGACGCCGACAACAACCGCATCGTGCGCCGCGACACCTACACCTACACCTTCTGGGACGCCTACCTCGACGGCTCGGGTGGCGGCGGACCGTCCGCGCCGCCGTTCACGATCTCGACGCCGACCGTCACCGGCACGCCCGCCGTCGGCCAGACGCTGACCTGCTCGCCGGGCCAGTACGCCGGCGCACCGACCCAGGTCGACGTCGGCTGGAACCGCGACAACTCCTACATCCCCGGCGAGGGCACCTCGACGTACGTCGTGAAGTCCGGCGACGCCGGCAAGAAGATCAGCTGCTTCGAACGTCCGCGCAACGACGCCGGGTACGGCGACTACGCCACCAGCGCCAACGTGACCATCCAGAGCGGACCGCCGGCCAACGCAGCGCCGGTCAACACGATCCGGCCGACCGTCTCCGGCACGCCGCAGCCCGGCCAGTCGCTCGTGTGCGGCAACGGTCAGTGGACCGGCACCCCGGCCCCGACGTACGCCCAGCAGTGGCTGCGCGACGGTACGGCGATCGACGGCGCCACCACGTCGTCGTACCAGGTCACCGACGCCGACCTCGGCGCCCAGTTGGTCTGCCGGGTCACCGCGACCAACAGCCAGGGGAGCTCCACGGCCCAGTCGACGCCGGTGACCGTCACCGCCACGCCGCCCGCGCCGTCGTGCACCGGACCCGTGGGCGTGAGCATCAACAACGCCGCGGTCGCCACCAACGACGCCTCGGTCAGCCTGCGGATCCGCCCGCCCGCCGGCGCCACGCAGGTCGTGATCTCCAACGACGGCGGCTTCGACACCGCCCAGGTGCGCTCCACCGCGGGCGACTGCACCTATCCGTGGACGCTGTCGAGCACCGGCTTCCGCGACACCCGGGTCGTCTACGTCCGCTTCGTCGGCGGCGGGGTCGACGAGATCGTGACCCTCTCCGACGACATCGTGCTCGACACCGCCGCACCGTCGGTCAACCGCCAGGTCATCAAGAAGCTGAAGAAGTCCCGCGGCTTCAAGGTCAAGGTGACGGCCAAGGACCCCGCGTCGGGCGTCTCGAAGGTGCGTTTCTCGAACAAGTCGGGTGCCCGGGGGACGAGCACGGTCGTGCGGAACACCGGCAAGACCTACCGCGACACCATCCGGACGAGGAAGGCCGGGAAGTATCGCTGGGTCAAGGTCTACGACCGGGCCGGCAACTCCACGGGCTGGGAGAGGTCCGCGCGACGCTGAGCGAGCGAGCAGCCGCCGCGAGGCACGAGCGGCGGCGTGGCTCGCGAAGGTTGAGCAAGCCTCGCGAACGAGGTCGCGACAGGCGCGACGAAACCCGGTGACCGTGGCTGCGCCGGCGCCACCGGGTTCTCGTCGGGTCAGCGGATGGTGACCTGACGGTTGGCCAGCCCCGAACGCGCCGAGCGCTGCTCGGTGGTCAGGTCGGAGGAGTCGGCGAGTGCCTGGTCCAGGGCGGTCTTGAAGGCCGCTGCCGGCTCCTCGAGCACCTCGGCGCCGGTGCCGACCGGGAGGTCCCACACCGGCACGAGCAGGCCGTGGGCACGGAACATCCCCACGAGGCGGGCGTCGGGGACGATCACGTCCGAGCCGTCCACGTGCAGCCGGGCCAGGGCGTCGAGCAGCTCACCCTCGGGCTCGGGCATCACCCAGCGCAGGTGCTCCTTGGGGCCGACGTTGGTCCAGTAGGCGGCCTCGACCGACGTGAGACGGGCGGTCGGGGAAGCAGCCTCGTTGGCCTGGGCGAGGGCGTCCTCGAGGCCGTCGGTGACCAGCAGGTCGCTGGTCCAGAACTCGAAGCCCTCGTGCACGGTCACGTCGAGGCTGGTGTTGGTCACCAGGTCCTGCAGTCGCGGCCCGGGCCCGGGGGCGTCGGTGAGGCCGATGATGTCCGGCTCGGAGGCCAGCGCCAGCTCGAGGACCGCGGCCAGGTCGCGCGACGGGTCGCCGAACGCGTGCTGGACCTGCAGGCCCAGCCACACCTCGCCGCTCTCGCGCGACATCGCCGGCGCGGCCATCGGCAGCAGGGTGCAGAGCTTGACCACGCGATCCTCGGCGCCCGTGACCGTCAGCGACGCCGTGGCCGCCGGGACGAGCTCGCGCAGCGCGATCAGGTCGCACTCACCGGCCAGGCCCTCGAAGGGCCGCGCGACGTAGACGTCGGCTGCTCCGCCCGCTGAGCCGTGGCAGGCCTTGTAGCGCTTGCCCGAGCCGCACGGGCACGGCTGACGGGGGCCGACCGCGCCCGCCTCGTCCGTGCCGGTGTGCTGGGGGCGGTTCTTGGCGCGTGAGCTCTTTCCCATGTCGGCGAACCTACCGGCCGAGCGTCTCCAGGACGTAGGCCGGGCGGTCGGTGATGACCGCCTTGACCCCCAGCTCCTGGCACAGCCGAAGGTCGCTCACGGTGTTGACGGTCCACACGTGCAGGTCGTGGCCGGCCCGGGTGATCTTGGTGCCGAGGCGCGGGTGCTCGCGCAGCAGCTCGATCCCGGGCCCCACGATCCAGTCGTCGCCGATGATCCGGCGCAGCATCGGCCAGTACTGCGGCCGGTCGACGAGCTGGACGATCCGCACGTCCGGAGCCATCCGCTCGACGCGCTGCAGCGCGGTGAACGAGAAGCTCATCACCCGCACCGGCGAACCCGCCCGGTCCCAGCCGAAGTCACGCAGCATCTCGACCAGCCGCTTCTCGACCAGGCCTCCGAACCGCGTCGGGTGCTTGGTCTCGATCGCCACCTCGACGCGACGGTCGTAGTCGGCCGTCGTCTCGAGCAGCTTGCGCAGGGTGAGCACCCGGTCCAGGGACTCGTCTCGCTCGGGCGCCTCGTCGTTGAGGTCGGCCCAGGGGTTCTTCCAGGACGCGAAGTCCAGCTCGTTGAGGTCGGCGAGGTCGCTGGTCGAGACCAGGCCCGGCGTGCTCGTCGTACGGCGCAGGGTGCGGTCGTGCACGCACACGAGGTGCCCGTCAGCAGTCAGTCGTACGTCGCACTCCAGGCCGTCCGCGCCCGCCTCCAGCGCCGCGACGTAGGCACCGAGCGTGTGCTCGGCGTTCTCGTGGCTGGCGCCCCGGTGGGCGACGACCTGGGGTGACGATGCGCCTGCGGCCATGGGTCAACTCTGTCAGGACTCGAGGCGTCCGCGTAAGGCGTTCGTGACGCACGCCGCTGCGTCGTCGAGGATCTCGGTCGTCGCCGACCACTTCTCGGACGCACCGGGGGCGACGTCGTCCACCGAGGCGACCGCCCGGCCGCGCACCCGGCCGTCGTCGCTGACCCAGCTGACGTTGATCACGTAGTCGAGCGGGCGCTTGGTCGGGTTCGTCACCCTCCCCGCCACGGCCTGGTCGCCCGGCTCGAGACCGCAGGCGCCCCGCATCGTGACGTCCTCGGTGGCGCCCACCGGCTTGGTCAGGCTCGGCGCCGAGGGCAGGTCCGGCTGAGGACCCTCGTCCGCCTCCCGGTCGGCATCCCGATCGGCATCCCCGTCACCGCCCCCGTCGTCACCGCCCTCGTCCGGCTCGGCATCTCCCGAGTCCGATGGGCTCGACGGGCTCGCGTCGCCCCTCCCGTCCGGACCCTCGGGCGCGTCCGATGCCTCGTCGCTGCACCCGCTGACCAGCAGCGTCAGCAGCACGGCGGCCGCGATCCGGCTCGTCGATGAGGGCGTCCGGCGTCGCGGGAGCGTCGTCATGGCCACCATCCTGCCTGCCGCCCCCAGGGCACCCCCCAGACGGGTCATGGCCGGGGGCCGGTCGGACGACGCTGCGTCGTTCTCCCGACGCCGGACGAGCTCCGACGGAGAATCCCCGGGTGTCTCGCCAGTCCCCCCACCCCGTGCCCATCCACCCCGTGCCCATCCACCGCGTGCCCATCCACCGCGTGCCCGTCCACCGCGTGCCCGTCCAGCTGGTCGCCCGCGCGCTGTCGCGCGTGGCGACCAGCCTGCTGGCGATCTCGCTGCTCGGCCTGGTCGTCGTGGGACCCGCCCCGGCCGCCCACGCCCGCGCCGCCGTCGAGGACTACGCCTCCTGGCAGCCGGCCACCCGCTGCTCCCCGAAGCCCAAGCCCGGTGCCACCGCGCTCGTCCGCTGGCTCGCGCGGAAGTACGACGGCGGCACGACCTCCATCTCCCGCGCGTGCCGCGGGTCGACCTCGGAGCACACCGAGGGCCGGGCGATCGACTGGCGCCTCGACGCCACGAGGAAGGCGGACCGCCGTACGGCCAAGCGCTTCCTCGAGCGCCTGTTGAGGACCGACAAGCAGGACAACGCCCATGCCCTGGCCCGTCGGATGGGCGTCATGTACGTCATCTGGAACGACGAGATGTACGCCGCGTGGGACGCCTTCGAGCCCGAGCCGTACCTGTCGTCCTCGTGCCGCAAGCGCAAGCGGTGCTCCCCTACGCTGCGCCACCGCGACCACGTGCACATCTCGCTGACGCGTCGCGCCGCCAAGGGCCGGACGAGCTGGTACGACGGCCGCGTCTGAGCGCTGGGTCGGCGCGCCGGTGCGGCAGGGGTCAGGCGCTCCGGTCCGCCCGTGCTCCCCGGGTCCGCTCGAAGGCGACGTCCAGGCCCTCGCGCAGCAGCGCGATCAGGTCGGGCACCTCGTCGACGGCGAGTCGGAACGACGCCGCGCACACGTTGTCGCGCCACAGCGAGAGCACCACCACCTCGGCCTCCTGGTGCCAGGAGACCTTGAGCCCGCGGTCCTGCCCTCGCGCGTCGAGGAAGAGCGCGCCCAGCTCGGCCGGGACCCTCCGCGACGACGTCATCGCCCCATCATGCGCCGATCCGGTGCCGGTGTCTGCAGTCCGCACTAATCTGGGGGCGTGCCCGAGCTGCCCGAGGTGGAAGCGCTGGCCCTCGATCTGAAGGGTCGGCTCGACGGCCGCGCCATCAGCGTGGTCCACGTCGCGGCGTTCAGCGCGCTCAAGACCTACGACCCGCCGCTGAGCGCGTTGTCCGGCACCCTGGTCGACGACGTCACCCGGCACGGCAAGTTTCTCGACATCGAGACGTCGGGTCTCCACGTGATCCTCCACCTCGCCCGGGCCGGGTGGATCCGGTGGCGCGACGAGGTCCCGACGCTGCCTCCCAAGCCGAGCAACAAGTCGCCGCTGGCCGTGCGGGTGGTGCTCGACGACGACTCGGGCCTGGACATCACCGAGGCCGGCACGAAGAAGAGCCTCGCCCTGTACGTCGTGCGCGCCCCGCACGAGGTCCCCGGGATCGCCTCGCTGGGCCCCGACCCGCTGACCGAGGACTTCACCATCGAGACGCTGTCCTCGATCCTCGCGCAGCAGGGCGGGAAGCAGATCAAGGGCGTCCTGCGCCACCAGGGCACCATCGCCGGGATCGGCAACGCCTACTCCGACGAGATCCTGCACGCCGCCCGGATGTCGCCCTTCAAGCCGTCGTCCAGCCTGGACGAGGACGACCTGGCCACGCTCTACGCCGCGATCCGCGACACCCTCGGAGCCGCCGTCGACCGCTCCCGCGGCCTGGCGGCCAGCGAGCTGAAGGGCGAGAAGAAGTCCCACCTCGCCGTCCACGCCCAGACCGGGAAGCCGTGCCCGGTGTGCGGTGACACGGTGCGCGAGGTGTCGTTCGCCGACTCGTCCCTGCAGTACTGCCCCACCTGCCAGACCGGCGGCAAGCCGCTGGCCGACCGGCGGATGAGCAAGCTGCTCAAGTAGCACCCGCGGTCGGTGCAGCGCCGGAGCGGGGCACCTGGTCGAATGGAGCCATGAGCATCCCCACCGTGGCCCTGTCCGGCGTCCCCGACCCGCTCCCCGAGGGACTGGTCGTGCTCGACGTGCGCGAGCAGGTCGAGTGGGACCACGGGCACATCGAGGGCGCGGTGCACGTGCCGCTGACGGAGCTCCCCGATCGCGTCGGCGAGCTGGCCTCGGAGCCGCAGACGCTGGTGGTGTGCAAGGTCGGCGGCCGCTCGGCCCAGGCCACCGGGTGGCTGGCCCAGCAGGGCTTCGACGTGGTCAACCTCGACGGCGGCATGCTCGACTGGGAGGGCGCCGGGCGCCCGATGGTCAGCGAGAACGGCCAGCCCCCGCAGGTCGTCTGAGGCCTCCTCGAGACGCACGAGGGGCGGGGCAGCGGCCGTAGCCGCCACCCCGCCCTCGTCGGAGCCGGGTCGATCAGGTCAGCTGGCGGGCTCGCTCGGCAGCTGGTCCTCCAGGTCGCCCAGCTCGTCCTCGAGGTCGCCCAGCTCCGGGGTGCACGCGGTGCCGCCGGCGGTGAAGAAGGCGGTGACCTTGTCGGCGTCGTCCTCGCTGACGATGTCGCCGGGGTCGGCGCTGTCGAGGTCCTCGATGTCGCCCTCGTCGAAGTCGCTGACGACGTCGATGAAGACCTCGAAGCCCTCGCGGGCCTCGTCGTCGAAGTCCGCCGGGGTGCCGACGTCGGCGAGCTTGTCGGCCTGCTCCTGGATCGCGTCGAGCAGCGCCCCGTTGTCCTCGGGGTCGATGTCGGTGTTGCCCTGGTCGAGGAAGACCTCGCAGAAGTCGTCCACGGAGGCGTCGTCGGGGGCGCCGGAGGCACCGCCTCCGCAGGCGGTCAGGGTGACGGCGAGAAGCAAGGGCGCGGAAACGGCCGCGGCACGGCGCTTGAGGGTCGTCATGGGGGTCCTTTCACAGTGGCGCCCCGTCGAGGGACGCCGTACGGGCCGCACGGGATCGCGCGGCCGCACGGACCCTTCCCCTCCACGCGCGGCTCAACCCTCCTCGCTCAGCGGCCCGAGGCGTGGTCGAGGAGTCGGGCCGGCAGCGGTACGGCGAGCAGGTCGTCCAGGCGGGCCAGGTAGGTGTCCCGCTCCATCTCGCGCACCCCGAGGCTCGCCAGGTGCGGGGTCCTCCACTGCACGTCGACGAGCCGGCGCTCGGCCTGCTCGTCGTCCAGGAGCTCGACCAGGCCCATGAGGGCCACCTTCGATGCATCGCGCGACCGGTGGAACATCGACTCGCCGGCGAAGAGCCCGCCGATGGCCAGACCGTAGAGGCCGCCCTCCAGGCGCCCGTCCCGCCAGGCCTCCACCGAGTGGGCCCACCCCAGGCCGTGCAGGTCGACGTAGGCCTCGCGGATGTCGGGGTCGATCCACCCGTGCGGACGGGTCGGGTCGGCGCACGCGTTGATCACCTCCTCGAACGCGGTGTCGATGCGGATCTCGAAGTCGCGCGCTGCGCGTCGCAACGACCGCGAGACGTGCAGGTCGCCCGGCGACAGCACCCCGCGCCGTACCGGCGACCACCAGCCCATCGGCTCCAGCGCGCCGCGGCCGGTGCCGAAGGGCATCGGGAAGAGTCCTCGCCGGTAGGCGCCCAGGATCGTCCCCGGCTCGAGGTCGGCGCCGATCGCGACCAGGTCCTCGTCGGCGTCGGCTTCGTGGATGTCGCCGAAGACCCACCGCGACGGCGACGGCTCGATCGGCTGGTCCATGCCTCCGACCGTAGTGGGCGCGGAGTCGTGACGGCGTCGATCGGGGACGGCCGTGCCGGCGGTCACGGTCACGCCCGGGTGGCGCCTCGGCCGGGCCCGTAGGATCGGGTCATGGGAGTCACCCGCACCATCGGCCGCCAGCTGGCCCCGCGCGTGGTCCCGCGGGTCACCCAGCTCGCCCCCGGGCTGAGCGCGTCGTTCGTCCGCGAGGCCCTGCACCGCGCCCTGGCCGGGGCCGGACCCTTCACGTCGGCGGCCGCCCTGGCCGACAAGCTGCTGCACAGCAACGACGGTGACGTCGACGCTGCCGTCAAGGACGTCGTGGACCACCACATCCGCTACGCCGGGGTCCAGGGCTTCGCCACCAACCTCGGCGGCCTGGTCACGATGACCGTGGCCGTGCCCGCCAACATCACCGGCCTGGCCGTGCTGCAGGACCGGATGGTCGCCGGCGTCGCGCACCTGCGCGGCTACGACCTCGACGACCCGCGGGTGCACAACGCGGTCCTGGTGACCACGATCGGGGAGGACGACGTCCACGCGCTCGTGAGGAAGGGCAAGATCCCCGCCCCGCCGATGGCCTTGGCGACCGCCCCGGTGCACGATCCGTCGGTCGACGCCCTCGTCTCGGCCGAGGTCGCCGGCGACCTGATCACCCGCGTCGCCGGCAAGCGGCTGGCCACCACGATGGGTCGCCGGATCCCGGGCGTGGGCGGCCTGGTCGGGATGGGCACCGACGGCTGGTCGACGTACAAGATCGGGCACTACGCCGAGGAGGAGTTCCTCCCGCGCAGGCGGCGGTAGCAGCCCATCACGACCCGGCCCGGGCGTGAGCCCTCCAGGAGCTGGACGATCTTCTCGCGCACGCGGTACGACGGGCGCAGGTAGGAGCGCTCCAGCGCACGGTGTGCTGCGGCGAGCTCCTCGTGGAGCCGGTGCTCCTCGGCGCGCAGGCGCGCCGCCTCGAGGGCCAACCCGGTGATCGCGTCGACGGCCGCATCGGCGACCTGACGCGGGTCGGGGTCGTCGGGGTCCGCGTAGTCGGGACGGGCGGGTGCGCCCACCAGCTCCTGCAGGTCGCCGATCACGTCGTACCCCCGCTCGTCGACGACGGCGATCCACGACTGGGCCACGTCGACGAACCAGGGGTGCGCGTCGGGTGGCAGGGCCAGGCGCGGGGAGTCACGGCGCTCGGAGAGCGTGCGGTGCGCGAGCGTCTCCCGGATGAGCGGGCGGTAGTCGGGCGGGGCGAGCCGGTCGTTGGCGATGCGGTTGATCCGGCGGATCAGGGCCGTCTCCGGCACCCCCAGCGACGGGTTGGCGCGCGTGGCCTCGAGGTCGAGCTCGACCCCGTCCAGGCTCAGCGCCTGGCTGAACCTGCCCCACAGCACCTCCGGCGCGGTGCCGGACGGCGGCACCGTCACGACGTGCACGTGCTCGGGGGGCAGGTCGTGGGCCCAGCGCTCGAGGATCGCCGGGATCTCCTGGACCGCCCAGAACCAGCTCGCCACCCGGGAGCGGCGCTCCGGGTCACGGACCTGGGCGAGGAACTCGCCGTACGACAGCGTGGCGCGGTGCTTGATGTTCTCCTGCCACTCGGCCGGGACCTGGCGGACCAGGTCGCGCACGGAGATCACGACGTGGACCTCGGTCTCCTGCTCGCCGGGAGCGGCGTCCCAGCGGTGCCCGAGCGACTCCAGGGCACGGCCGGTCTGCGTGGGCGAGGCGTGAGCCAGGATCTCGTGGCTGATGATCGTCGTCCCGTCGTGGGAGCGCGCCTCCTCGGCCAGGCGGTCCCACGCGCCGATCGCCTCGGACTCGAGCCCGCCCCAGGGCAGGTTCATCAGGTCGAGGGCGGCGAGGAAGTGGGCGTCGAAGCGCTCGGCCGGGTAGCGGATGCCGGCCTCGGCGAGCGGCTCGCGGTTGCGGAACAGCACGTCCTGGACGTAGGACGTGCCGGTCTTGGGGGTGCCGACGTGGAGCAGGACCCGACGTGTCATCTGGTCGTCTCCTTCGTGGGCGGGTGGCTGGTGAGGGACTGCGGCGCGAGCAGCAGGCGGATCGTCAGCCCCAGGACGCCCCAGGCATCCGGGACGACCCCCGGGGGACGGTGGTCGGCGCGGTCGGGCACCAGCGCCTGCAGATCGCCGACGACAGGGTAGCGAGCCGCGCCGAGGTCGTCGCGCATCCGCTGGGCTCGCCGGACCACCCACGCCTGCCGCGAGTCCGGGACCACCAGCGGAGGCGACGGGTGCTCGACCAGGTCGGCCCGCAGCAGCGGCAGCAGCACCCGGCGCAGGACTCGGCGCCGCTCGTGGCGCGGCACCAGCAGCCCCAGCGGCGCGCTGACGCGCCGAGCGAGGTCGACGCCGTCGGCCGAGACGTACGGCGGGGCAAGCCGTCGGCGTGCGCGTGCGGGGAGGTTGAGCGCGATCGGCAGCAACGTGGGGTCGGGCGCGAGCAGGACACGCTCGGCGCCGACCACGTCGCCCCACCGGCGCGCCACCCGCGCCAGGTCGACGGGGCGCGGGACCGCGCCCCCGCGGCCCGAGCCGAGCCACCGCTCCCAGGACGGCGCTCCGCCGTCGAACGCCCGGGCGGTCCAGGCGCCGACCAGCATGGTGGCGAGGTCCTGGCCGACCACGACCACGGGCCTGCCCTCTCGCCCCGGGTCTCCGGGCGGCGCCAGAGGACGCCCCGTGCGCAGCAGCTCGTCGCGCACGGTCCAGGCCAGCCAGGGGTCACCGACCACCTGACGGCCACCGCGTCGGCGCAGCATCCGGTGGCGGGCCCGGCGCGCGACGGCGACGCCCGGCGACGAGACCGAGCGCTGCCGGCCGGAGGCTCGGGCGGCGAGATCGGCTGCGACGAGGTCCTGGGCCACCAGCGTGGCCGCGACGCCGAGGAGGTCCTGGTCGCTCAGGTGTCCGGGGTCGAGGGGGGCCAACCCCCACGACCGCTCGGGCACCGCTCCGACGAGCGTCCGCTCGGGCAGCCCGCGACCGGTGGCGCTGGCGGTGAACACCCGCTCCACGAGGTCGGCCCTGGTGGAGCTGCCGGCACCGACGAGGTTGATGCGCCGGACCAGCTCGAGCTGCTGGGCGCCGGGCAGGTCACGCGCGGTCGGCGACGCCGTGGCGCCACTCCGGCGCCACTGCGCCCAGGAGGCGGAGCTGCCGTCGCGCAGAGCGGCGACCCAGCCCCAGGCCAGGCCCTGGTGGCCCTGGTGGCCCTGGTGGCCCTGGTGGCCCTGCTGGCCCTGGTCGTGGTGCTCGTCGGGCGGGCCCGAGGGGGTCATCAGTCGTCCCGCAGACCGCGCACCCGGGTACGGACCTTGGCGGCCAGGGTGTCCTGCGGGTCCTCGCGGCGGCTCGCCTCGACGGTCATCGCCGCCAGCGCCTCCATCGCCGCCTTGAGCTGCGGCTTGGAGCCCACCTTGTCGGGGTTGACCCAGGCCGCCTCGGGGTCGCGCGGTGCCGGACGGAGGTCGGCCACGTCGCCGGCGACGTGGACCCCGCTGCCCTCGATCCAGTCGATCCACCGCTCGGCCTCCAGCTCGGCCCACTCCTGGGCGTGCGGCGCCAGGAGCAGCGGCTTGGAGCGGCGGCGCTGCACCAGCGTCTCCTCGGCGAGCAGTCGCCGTACCAGGACGTCGAAGCGGTTGTCCTGGCGTGGTTCCCGGTCGAGCTGCTGGTTGAGGCGGCGCAGCATCGCGGTCTCCGCCACGCCGAGGGAGGCGTTGTGGGCCTCGGACTCCCTCGGCGCCCAGGCCGGGTCGATGCCGAAGACGCTGCAGTTGCGCTCCCAGAGGGCAGGTCCGCGGGTGTGCGGCACGGTGACGACGTGGACGTGCTCCGGGGCGAGTCCCTCGCTCCAGGCGGTGAGGACCTCGGGCAGGTCGAAGGCTCGCGCGAACCACGCGTTGCGCTTCACGATCCGCTTCGTGAACCGGCGATAGCTCCACGTGCGTCCCTGCTTGATGCTCTCCTGCCAGGCGGCCGGGATCTGGCGGCCGAGGTCGCGGGCGGAGTAGACGACGTGCAGCTCGGCGCCGGCACGCGCCAGCGACGCCTTGGCCTTGGCGATCGCCACCGGGTGCGCGGCGGCGAGGATCTCGTGGCTGACCACGATCGTGCCGTCGAGCCGCTTGATCCGGCGGACCAGCGCCTCCCAGCTGCCCTCGGCGTGGCCGGGCTCGCCGCCCCAGTCCTGGCCCATCAGGTCCAGTGCCGCGCGGAAGTGGAACAGCGGCGGGTCCATCGTCAGGTTGCGGCTCGGGAAGTGGACGTCGTGAGCCGCGAGGGAGCGGCTGTTGAGGCGCAGCCGGTCCTGGAGGTAGGTCGTCCCGGTCTTCGGGGCCCCGATGTGGAGGAAGACGCGGCGAGTCACGGGGTGATGGTATCGAGCGAGCTGCCACCGCGAGGAACGAGCGGTGGCGTTGCGAGCGAGCGTCGGGCAAGCCCCGCGATCGAGGAACGGGCCGTAGGGCGACCGTCGCTCACCCGAGTGCCCGCACCACCGCCGACGGGCTCGGTCGACCAAGGTGCTCGGCCATCCAGGTGCTGGTCGCCACGAGCGCGGCGAGGTCGACGCCGTGCTCGATCCCGAGACCGGTCAGCAGCCAGACGAGGTCCTCGGTGGCGAGGTTGCCGGTGGCGCTCTCGGCGTAGGGGCAGCCACCCAATCCGCCGGCGCTGGCGTCGTACGTCGTGATGCCGGCGCGGAGCCCGGCCTGGACGTTGCTCAAGGCCTGGCCGTAGGTGTCGTGGAAGTGCAGGGCCAGCCGGTCGACGCCCACCCCGGCGGCGACGAACGCCTCGACCAGCGCGGTCACGTGGCCGGCCGTGCCGACGCCGATCGTGTCGCCCAGGCTCAGCTGGGAGGCGCCGAGGTCGAGCATCCGGCGCCCGACGTCGACGACCTGCTCGATCGGGACCGCGCCCTCCCAGGGGTCGCCGAAGCACATCGAGACGTAGGCGCGCACGTCCATCCCGGCCCCGCGAGCGCGCTCGACGGTCGGGGCGAACATCGTGAACTGCTCGTCGAGCGTGCGGTTGAGGTTCTTGGACGCGAACGTCTCGGTCGCGGAGCCGAAGACCGCGATGTGGCGCAGCCCGAGCTCGAGCGCCCGGTCGAGGCCGCGCTCGTTGGGCACCAGCACGGGCAGGTCGCGGGCGGCGTCGCCGAGCCCGCTCTCCTCGTCGGCGAGACCGCCCATCAGGTCAGCGGCATCGGCGAGCTGGGGCACCCATGTCGGGTGCACGAACGAGGTGGCCTCGACGACCGGCAGGCCGGCGGCGAGCAGACGTCGCACGAACTCGGCCTTGACCTCGGTGGGGATCAGGGCCTTCTCGTTCTGCAGGCCGTCGCGCGCACCGACCTCGTAGATCGTCACGCGTGCCGGCAGGCCGGGCTCCGGCACGAGCATCGGCAGTCGCGTGGGGGCACTCACGAGCTCTCCTCCTCGACCACGAAGAGCGTCGCACCGAGGGCGACCTGGCCGCCGGCGACCACGTCCACCTCGGTGAGGATCCCGTCGAAGGGCGCCGTGAGCGCGTGCTCCATCTTCATCGCCTCCATCACGCCGAGGACGTCCCCGGCGTGGACCCGGTCCCCCACGGCGACGCGTACGTCGAGCACGGTGCCCGGCATCGGGGACGTGACCGCACCGTCGCCGACCGCCGCCGCTCCGGCGAGCCGGTCGGGCGGGGTGAAGACGTGGCGCTGGCCCCGGTAGGAGGCCTCGTAGGTCCCAGGGTGTCCTGGCTGCACGTTGACGACCACCCGCGCCGGCGCCCCGTCGACCACCGCCTCGAGCACGTGGTCGGCGGCCCGGACCTGCTGGAAGGGACGCCCGTCGACGGTCGCGGCGGCCCGGTCGACCCGGACCTCCTGGTCAAGCTCGACGATGGTGGCGGCCGGGGCTGCGCCGAGGCGGAAGCCGTCGTCCTGGAAGGCGTGCGCCTCGCCCTGGACCCGGAGCATCGCGGCGATCCAGGCCGTCGCCGCCCGGGCGACCCCGGGGTCGGGCGCCGGCACCTCGGCGGTGTCGAGCCAGGCGGTGTCGATGGTGGCGTCACGGAACTCGTCGCTCGCGACGAGGGCGCGCAGGAAGCCGGCGTTGGTGGTCAGCCCCAGGACGGCGGTGGCGTCGAGCGCCTCCACCAGCGCGTGGCGGGCGGACTCGCGGTCCGGTCCGTGCGCGATCACCTTGCCGAGCATCGGGTCGTACGACGTGGACACGACCTGACCGGACTCCAGCGCGTGGTCGACCCGGATCGTCGTGCCCCCCGAGCCCCTCGAGTCCCTCGAGCCCGTCGAGCCGACCGGCCAGCGGACCAGCGAGGCCGTGCCGGCCTGGGGCAGGAAGCCGCCGAAGGAGTCCTCGGCGTAGACCCGGGCCTCGATCGCGTGGCCCTCGAGGGCGAGGTCGGCCTGGGAGATGCCGAGGGGCTCCCCGGCCGCCACGCGCAGCTGCAGCTCCACGAGGTCCACGGGCTCGCCTCCGGCGCGGGCGACGGCCTCGGTGACGGGGTGCTCGACCTGCAGACGGGTGTTCATCTCCAGGAAGTAGAACTCGCCGGTGTCGGCGTCGAGCAGGAACTCCACGGTCCCGGCGTTGACGTAGCCGACGTGGGCGGCCAGGTCGACCGCGGCCTGGCGCACCCGCTGCCGGGTGGGCTCGTCGAGGGTCGGCGCGGGCGCCTCCTCCAGCACCTTCTGGTGGCGGCGCTGGGTGGAGCAGTCGCGCTCGAAGAGGTGCAGCACGGTGCCGTGGGTGTCACCGATGACCTGGACCTCGATGTGACGGCCGTGCTCGACGTACTTCTCGATGAGCATCGTGTCGTCGCCGAAGGCCGAGAGCGCCTCGCGCTTCGCGGCCGCCGTCGCCTCGTCCAGCTCGGCTGCCGAGCGCACCACCCGCATGCCCTTGCCGCCGCCACCGGCCGCGGCCTTCACCAGCACGGGGAAGGCCGCCTCCGAGCCGGTGGGCACGACGGGCACCCCGGCCGCGACCGCGATCTCGCGAGCCAGGTCCTTGCGGCCCATCCGCTCCATCACGTCCGAGGACGGACCGACCAGCGCGATGCCCGCCTCTTCGAGCGCCGCCGCGAAGGCGGCGCGCTCCGAGAGGAACCCGTAGCCGGGGTGGACGGCATCGGCCCCGACGGACCGGGCGGCGGCCACCACGGCCTCGATGTCGAGGTAGCTCTCGACGTGCACCGTCTCGTCGGCCGCATGCGCGTGGGGCGCCGCGACGTCGAGGTCGGTGTGCAGCGCGACGGTGCGGATGCCCATCCGTGCGGCGGTGCTCATCACGCGGATCGCGATCTCCCCGCGGTTGGCGACGAGCAGCGTCTTGATCGTGGCCATCACATTCTCCAGACGCCGTAGGTGGGGGCGGGCACGGGCGCCTGCGCGGCGGCAGCCAGGCCCATGCCGAGCACGCGGCGGGTGTCGACGGGGTCGATGACGCCGTCGTCCCACAGCCGCGCGGTCGAGTAGTACGGCGAGCCCTGGGTCTCGTACTGCTCGCGGATCGGAGCCTTGAACGCCTCGACCTCCTCCTCGGTCGTGAGCTTGGGGTTCACCGTCGCCAGCACCGAGGCCGCCTGCTCACCGCCCATCACGGAGATCCGGGCGTTGGGCCACATCCACAGGAACCGCGGGTCGTAGGCCCGACCGCACATCCCGTAGTTGCCGGCGCCGTAGGAGCCGCCGATCACGACGGTGAACTTCGGCACGACCGAGCACGCCACCGCGGTGACGAGCTTGGCGCCGTCGCGGGCGATGCCGCCGTTCTCGTACTCGCGGCCCACCATGAAGCCGGAGATGTTCTGCAGGAAGACCAGCGGGATGCCGCGCTGGTTGCACAGCTCGATGAAGTGCGCGCCCTTGCGCGCCGACTCCCCGAAGAGGATGCCGTTGTTGGCCACGATGCCCACCGGATGTCCCCAGACGTGGGCGAAGCCGGTCACCAACGTCTCGGCGTAGAGCTGCTTGAACTCCTGGAAACGGCTGCCGTCGACGATCCTGCGGATCACCTCGCGCACGTCGTACGGCGTGCGCGAGTCGACCGGGACGACGTCGTAGAGCGTCTCGGGGTCCAGCGTCGGCTCCTCGACCTCGCGCACCTCCCACGGCGGTGCCGCGGGCGCGGGCAGCGTGTCCACGATGCCGCGCACGATGGCCAGCGCGTGCCGGTCGTCGTCGGCGAGGTGGTCGACCACCCCCGACGTGCGGGCGTGCACCTCGCCACCGCCGAGGTCCTCGGCCGTGACGACCTCACCGGTGGCAGCCTTCACCAGGGGCGGGCCACCGAGGAAGATCGTGCCCTGATCCTTGACGATCACCGTCTCGTCCGACATCGCCGGCACGTAGGCGCCGCCGGCCGTGCAGGAACCCATCACCGAGGCGATCTGCGGGATCTGCGCCGCCGACAGGTTGGCCTGGTTGAAGAAGATCCGTCCGAAGTGCTCGCGGTCGGGGAAGACGTCGTCCTGCATCGGCAGGAACGCTCCTCCCGAGTCCACGAGGTAGACGCACGGCAGGCGGTTGTCGGCCGCGACCTGCTGGGCGCGCAGGTGCTTCTTGACCGTCATCGGGTAGTAGGTGCCGCCCTTGACGGTGGCGTCGTTGGCCACGACCATGCAGGCGCGTCCGTGGATCATCCCGATGCCGGTGACGATCCCCGCGCTCGGGACCGGCGAGGCGTCGGGCTCGCCGTACATCCCCGTCGCGGCGAGCGGGCTGAGCTCGAGGAACGGGCTGCCCGGGTCGAGGAGTCGGTCGACGCGGTCGCGCACGAGCAGCTTGCCGCGATCGAGGTGCTTGGTCCGGGCCGCCTCGCTGCCGCCGAGCCGGGCCGTGGCCAGCCGGTCGCGCAGGTCGGAGACCAGCTCACGCAGTTCTGGGGATGGGGTCACGCACGCTAGGTTAGCGATCGTTAACCAGATCGTCCACGGGTTCCGGTAGGTCGCTCAGTGATGAGAGATGAGCTCTCCCGGCGCGACGACGGCGCCGGTCGACGCGGCGTACCCCCGATCGATGGCGGTCAGCGTGGCTACCAGGGCCGCCTCGCGATCGGCCGGGGAGGCCGTGCGCAGCGGGCCCTCGACGTGCAGGACGGCAAACCCGTGCACCGTCGACCAGCAGGTGATCTCGGCGTGCACCCTCGCCGCCGGGGCGAGGAAGCCGACGCTCACCAGGTCGTCCAGGCAGGCGTTGAGCATCACGAACGGGTCCTGCTCCGCCGCGCCACCTGCTCCCTGTGCACCATCGGGCGGGGTCGGGTAGGAGGTGAACAGCACCTTGAACAGCCCCGGCTCGGCCAGCGCGAAGTCGACGTACCCGTGCCCGGCCGCAGCCAGCCGGCGCCTGGCCCTCAGCACCGGGTCGCCAACGAGATCCGCGACCTCGAGGCGCGCCTGCATCGCGGACGTCAGGGCGGCCAGGCCGCGTCCAGCGACCTCGTCGACCAGGGCGTCACGATCGGCGAAGTGCCGGTAGGCCGCGTTGTGCGAGACCCCGACCCGGCGAGCCAGGTCGCGCAGGGCCAGGCCGTCCGGTCCTCGCTCACGAGCGACGTCGATCGCCGCCTCGATGAGGGCCTCCCGCAGGTTGCCGTGGTGGTAGCTCGCGGCCGGGCGGGTGGACATGACCTCGACAGTAGCCGATCTCGCCCGGCATGTTGACACCGCCCACTTTCCTGCCGCATCCTGATGTTGACGGCGTCCACATATCGCCGCGCACGCCCACCAGCCTCCGAAGGATGCGCCGTGATGAGTCCCACCACCGTGAGCAAGCCGCTGGTCCTGGTCACCGTCTGCCTGGCCGCGCTGACCATCAACCTCGACACCACCATCGTCAACATCGCGCTGCCGAGCCTGGCCCGCGAGCTCGACGCCGACACCCGCGACCTCCTGTGGATCGTCGACGGCTACAACCTCGCCTTCGCCGCCCTCGTCCTGGCCATGGGCAGCCTCTCCGACAGGTTCGGCCGGCGACCCGCGCTCCTCATCGGGCTGACCGGCTTCGCGATCAGCACCGGTGTGGCCGCCCTGGTCGACAGCAGCGGCGCCCTCATCGCGCTGCGCTTCGTGATGGGCTTCTTCGCCGCGCTGATCTTCCCGACGACACTGTCGATCATCTCCAACACCTTCACCGAGCGTCGCGAGCGCGCCGCCGCCCTGGGCGCCTGGGGCGCGGCCGTCGGCATGGGAGTGGCACTCGGGCCGGTGACCGGCGGCGCGCTGCTTCAGCACTTCTCGTGGCACAGCGTCTTCTGGGCCCTGGTCCCGGTCGCCGTGCTGACCATCGCGATGACCCTGCGCTTCGTGCCCGAGTCCCGCGACCCGTCCGTGCCGCGTCTCGACCTCCCCGGGCTCGGGGTCTCGATCGCCGCGCTCGGCACCCTGACCTACACGATCATCGAGGCACCGGGCCACGGCTGGTCCAGCGGCCACACGATCGCCGGGTTCGTCGCGGCGGCCGTCCTGATCGCCGTCTTCGTCGGCATCGAGCGCGCCGTGGAGCACCCGATGCTCGACGTCACCTTGTTCCTGGACCGCCGCTTCAGCGCCGCGAGCGGCGCGGTGACGATCGCGTTCTTCTCGCTCTTCGGGTTCATCTTCCTGATCACCCAGTTCTTCCAGTTCGCGCGCGACTACTCGGCGCTCGGCACCGGCGCCCGCATCCTTCCGGTGGCGATCTGCATCGCGATCGCCTCGATCGTGGGCGGCCTGATCGCCCCGCGCCTGGGCAGCAAGGCGGTCGTCGCGGCGGGACTGGCGATGCTCGGCTCCTCGTTCCTGTGGATCTCCGACATCGAGATCGACTCGTCGTACCCCGCCACGATCGTGCCCCAGATGGTCCTGATGGGGCTCGGCCTGGGCCTGGTCTCGACCACGGCCACCGAGTCCATCCTGCAGGTCCTGCCTCCAGCACGCGCCGGCGTCGGCTCGGCGGTCAACGACGCCACCCGTGAGCTCGGCGGCACGCTCGGCGTCGCGGTGATCGGCTCCCTGTTCGCCTCCGTGTACGGCGACTCGCTCGCCTCCCTGGTCGGCGACCGGCTGGAGCCGGGGCAGCTCGCCGCGGCGCAGGAGTCGGTCGGGGTGGCCGACGCCCTGGGCGCGTCCGTGCCGGGCGTCACCGCGGCGATGCAGAGCGCGTTCATCGACGGCACCACCGTCGGCTGCCTGGTGATCGGCTCGCTGTGCCTGCTGGGCTCCCTGGCCGCGCTCGTCGCGCTGCCCGGCAACCGCTACCAGCCGCTGGGTGCGCCTCTCGAGGAGCCGGCACCCGAACCGGTGTGAGCGCGGACCCGTCCAGCCGACCCGCGGTGACGATGCGCTGCACGGCACGGACCGCGGTGCGGCGCGTGCCTACACTCTGCCCATGAATCCTCCTCTCGGGACGCGGGCGCGAGCACGCGTGGCCACGGTCTGCGCCATCGGTCTGCTCGGTACGGCGCTGAGTGCCGCCGGCCCGGCCACCTCGACCGCGGCCGGCACCGAGGGCTTCCTCTTCGCCGACGTGTTCGCCCGCGGCGACGCGGACTCGACCGGTGAGCCCTGCGAGGCCGTCGGCGGTTCCTTCTCGGAGACCAAGCCGCTCCCCGCGGACGGCACGAAGGTCTCCGTCCTCAACTCCGCCGACGTGACCCTCACCTCGCCCACCGACCCGTCCGACTCCGCCGACTTCACCCTGCGCGGCAAGGGCACCGGGGTGGTGAAGCAGTCGGCCGGTGCCGTGCGCTCCTTCCGGTTCCTGGGCGACGTCAGCACGACCAGCACTTCTACTCAGGGCGCCGCCGGCGACTGCGACTACCAGGCGCTCAGTCGGGCCGCGACCACCTTCACCGGCCGCTACCAGCGCGGATTCCTGCGACTCACGGTCGACTCGCCGGGTGGTCTCTTCTACCTGGCCACGATGCGCGGGCCCACCGGTGACGTGCTGCTGGGCAACAACCCCGCGGGCCTGCTGACCTACGACGTCTACCTCGACCCCGGTGAGCACCGGGTCGACCTGCAGGTCGAGGCGACGGTGCAGCGCCCCGAGGGCGCCGGCTCCCCCACGCGTGCCGTCGGCGAGGTCGAGTTCGTCGGGACCTACGCCCGGCTCGGCGGATCTCTGGGCAAGGCCACCGGCAACGGTCGGTCCACCGTCAAGCTGCCCGGGTCCCGCTCCTGCTCGGCGGCCACCCTGACCACCAAGCTGAAGCGCAAGGCGCGCACGGCACGTCAGGTCGTCGTCCAGGTCGACGGCAAGCGACCGGTCACCGTCAAGCGTCCCCAGAAGGGCAAGAAGGTCGTCGTGCGCAGGCTGCCGGCCACCCAGGCCGTCACGGCCCGGGCGATCATCACCCGCAAGAACGGCAAGGTCCTCACCACCTCGCGCGACTACGTCGCCTGCCGGGACTGACCCCGACCCCGCCGGCCGCGCCTGCCCCCCGCGTCAGCCGGTGCAGGCCACGTAGCTGCGGGTGACGGTCTTCGTGCCGCCCTTCTTCAGCTTGACCGCGGCCTTGACGGTCACCTCGGCTGCCGGGTCGAGTCCGCCGAGCTTGACGGTGCCCTTCTTCGGCTTCTTGACGACCTTGGCGCGATCGCCGTTGACCGTGTAGGTCACCTTCGCGGCCTTCTTGGCCTTCTTCTTGAGCTTCGTGACGACCTTGTCGTTGCCGCACGTGCGCGCGTTCAGCGCGACGTACTTCTTCGCAGTCCCGCTCGCCGCGGCGACCGGGGAGCCGGCCTCGGTGAAGGTGAGCGTGCCCATCGCCGTGCCGCCGACGGACACCGAGCCCTCGCCGCGGCGCATCGTGATCTCGCCGCCCTCCTCGTAGATCTCGGCGCGCAGCTCTGCGTAGGAGTAGAAGAAGAACTCCCCGGCCTCGACGAACGCGCGCGCCGAGCCGGTGCCCCCGAGGCGCTTGAAGATGCCACCCGGTCCCGAGGACACCGAGGCGCCACCGGTCCCCCGCTGGCTGAAGGCCAGCGCGGCCGACATGTCCTGCGTAGTCTCCAGGCTCAGCTCGAGGAACCCGGCCGCAGGTGCGTCGCCCACGCCCTCGCCGTACGACGTGAAGTCCACGGCGCTCTCGCACTCGGTCGCGTCGCCGAGGGCTGCCTCGCCCTCGAGGGAGCCCTGCGACGAGAACTCGTAGTCCCGGAAGGACCCGCCGCCGTCGCGGACCTTCCACCGCGACGCGGCACCGCCGGAGAACGTCTGGGTGTCGGTGGGGTCGGCGGGGTTGGTGATCTCGAAGGTTCCACCGGCCGAGCGGGACACCAGCTCGCCGGGCGCGAGCGGACCGCTCTCATCGGTCTCCTCGCCCGCGACCGTGCAGTTGCCCCAGGTCGTCGGGTTGTAGCTGTAGGCATCGAGCTCGACCTCCCACTCGGCCTCGCTCGCAACGGCGCGAGCGTCGGGAGCGGCGCTGAGGCCACCCGCCAGGAGGGCACCGCAGGCGGTCACCAGACCGGCGGTGCGTCGGACACGGACGAGACGAGGGGTAGTCATGGTCCTCGAACCTAGGGACCCCCGGCCTCCATCGGAACAGCCTCCCGGCAATCGGCCAGAACCTTTACCTTCACCACGCCTTCCGACGAGGAGTTAGTGCTCGCTAACCTGGACGGATGACGGGACCCGATGCCGAGCCCCTGACCCGGCGTGAGCAGATCCTGGAGACGGCAGCGACGCTGTTCGCGCGCCGGGGCTTCCACGGCGTCTCGGTCGTCGACATCGGGGCCGCCTGCGGCATCTCCGGCCCCGCCCTCTACAAGCACTTCGCCGCCAAGGACCAGATCCTCGCCGAGATGCTGGTCTCGATCAGCGAGCGCCTCCTCGCCGTCGGCCAGGACCGGGTGCGCGCTGCGGCCGGTCCGGCGGACGCCGTGCGACGCCTCGTCGACTGGCACGTCGACTTCGCGCTGCACCACCAGGCACTGATCATCGTGCAGGACCGCGACTGGTCGAGCCTCCCCGAAGCGGCGCGCGACCGGGTGCGCACGCTGCAGCGGGAGTACGTCGACCTCTGGGCCGACCAGCTGCGGCTCGTCGACCCCGGCGTCGGCGTCGCCGACTCGCAGGCGCGGGCGCACGCGACATTCGGACTCATCAACTCCACCCCGCACAGCGGCCTGCTCCCCGAGGCGGAGATGCGCGCGCTGCTCGTGCAGATGGCCGCACGAGCCGTCGCGCTCCCCGCGGAGGGATAGTCGGGGGTCGGCTCACCAGAGATGGTCGATCGGAGCGCCGTCCTCGATCAGAGCCAGGAGGCTCGCCGCTCGGCGGGCGGCATCCAGCGCCGCGTCCATGCTCGCCTCGTCGAGGTCGACGGCGGCGTCGTCCGCGGACGAGCGCTGCCCTCCGGCGGGCTCGGCCTCGACCGTGCGCGCGTGCAGGCGGGCGAGCAGCTCGTCGCGCGGCAGCCCGCGCAGGTGCAGCAGGAGCAGCGGGGTCGCGTCGACGAGCCACGCCGCCTGGTAGAGCACCGCCAGCGCGTGGGGGCACGGGTCGATCCACGCGTCGCAGGTGCACGAGGTCTCCAGCTCGCCGCCGAAGGGCAGCAGCTCGACGCCCGCCTCGTCGGCGTGCTCGACCAGGGCGTGCGGCAGGTCTCCGGCGAGCAGGGCGCCGATCCGGCCCGACTCCGCCGCCACGACCTCGACCAGGGCCTCGGTGGCGATCTGGTCCACCACCGGGATTCGGCAGTCGACCGTCCACAGGCCGTGGCCGTCGGCGACCGCCGCCACCAGGCGGCCGCGATCCAGGGAGATGCCGCCCACCGCCGCTTGGCGGGAGAGAGCCCGCGCCGCGCGCAGGTCGGTGTCGGCGTACGCCGCCTCCTCCACCGCCCGCACCCACGCCTTGCCCCACCACGTGGTCGACCGGGCGGCTCCGCGGCGCGCGGGGATCGGCGGGTGGGAGATGACCTCGACGTGCTGCGCGGCGCTCACCGGCCGGGACGCCCCTCGGGCTCGCGGCGCAGCGTCACCAGGTCGCGCAGCTCGTCGTTGCTCAGCTCGGTCAGCGCGGCCTCGCCGCTGCCGAGCACGGCGTCGGCCAGCGCGCGCTTGCGGCCGAGCAGCTCGGCGACCTTCTCCTCGATCGTGCCGCGCATGATCATCCGGTGCACCTGGACCGGTCGGGTCTGACCGATCCGGTAGGCACGGTCGGTGGCCTGCTCCTCGACGGCGGGGTTCCACCAGCGGTCGACGTGGATGACGTGGTCGGCCCGGGTGAGGTTGAGACCGGTGCCGCCGGCCTTGAGGGAGAGCAGGAAGACCGGCACCGCGGCCGGCCCGCCGGGGGTGGTGCCGGCACCTCCCGTCTGCTGGAACCGGGCCACCATCGCCTCGCGCTCGCGCACCGGCGTGGAGCCGTGCAGGAACTGGTGGGCGATGCCGGCCGCGGTGAAGTGGTCGGAGAGCAGGCGTCCCATCGCGACGTACTGGGTGAAGACCAGAGCGGCGCCGTCCTCGGTCATCACGGTGCTCAGGATCTCGTCGAGGAGGTCGAGCTTCTCGGAGCGACCACCCAGCCGCACCGCGCCGGACTGCTTGAGGAACTGCGCCGGGTGGTTGCAGATCTGCTTCAGCCCGGTGAGCAGCGCGAGCACCAGGCCGCGTCGCGCGTCGGGGTCGGAGCGCTCGATGCGTTCCATCGTCTCGCGCACGAAGGCCTCGTAGAGCACGGTCTGCTCGCGGGTCAGGCTCAGGGGGTGGTCGGTCTCGGTCTTGGCCGGCAGCTCCGGGGCGATGCCGGGGTCGGACTTGCGACGACGCAGCAGGAACGGCTCGATCAGGTCGGCGAACTGGCGGGCCTTGGTGGGCTCGAGCCCGGACTCGATCGGCCCCGCCCACACCTTGCGGAAGGCGTTGCGGCTGCCGAGCAGCCCCGGGATCGCCCAGTCGAGGATGGCCCACAGCTCGGTGAGGTTGTTCTCCACCGGGGTGCCGGTCAGCGCGACCCGGGCCGCGCTGGGGATGGCGCGCAGCGCACGGGCGGTCGAGGAGGCCGGATTCTTGACGTGCTGGGCCTCGTCGGCCACGACCAGGCCCCAGCCGACCCGCGTCAGGGACTCCTTGTCGACGCGCATCGTGCCGTAGGTGGTGAGCACGAAGCCGGGGTCGCCCCTCGGACCGAGGTCGAGCAGCGCCGGCCCTTCGGGTCCGTCCGGCCCGAGCAGGTCGCCCAGGTCGCGTCGGGTGCCGTGGAAGCGTCGTACGTCGACCCCGGGCGCGAAGCGCCGGATCTCGGCCTCCCAGTTGCCGAGCAGGCTCGCCGGGCACACGACCAGGGTGGGCCGCACAGCTCGGCCGGCCGAAGCGGCAGCCGCGGCTCGGTGCAGGTGCAGGGCGATCACGGTGATCGTCTTGCCCAGGCCCATGTCGTCGGCCAGGCAGGCCCCCAGCCCGAGGTCGGTCAGGTCGGCGAGCCAGGTCAGGCCGTGGCGCTGGTAGTCGCGCAGGTGGGCGTGCAAGCCCTCGGGTGGTGCGACGGGCTCGCGGGTGGCGGCATCGAGCAGACGCTCACGCACCTTCAGCAAGGAGGCTCCGACCACCACGGCATGCTCGGCGGCAGCCTCGTCGCCGGGGGCGGCCAGCTCGACCGCGCCGGTGAGTGCGGCCGCGATCGCCTGCGCCGGCTTCACGGTGCGGATCAGCCGCTTCTTGGCCTTGCGGGCCGTGGCCGGGTCGACCACCATCCAGCTGCCGCGCAGCTTGAGGACCGGAGACGCGGCGCGCGCGAGCTGGTCCATCTCCTCGGCCGTCAGGTCGTCGCCGTGCAACGCCATCTGCCAGCGGAAGCTGAAGAGCGCGTCGCTGCCGAGCAACGGCTCCTGGAGTGGCTCCTCCCTGGCCGCCCCGAGGGCGGCGGCCTGCGGGTCGGGCGCCCGATCGGGACGGTGGGAGTCGAGGACGGCCGTCGACGTCAGGTCGCGGCCGAGGCTCTTGGGCCACAGGACGTCGACCCCGATCTGCTTGAGCGCCTCGACACCGCCGTCGAGGAGACTGATCAGCTCGTCGGCATCGAGGCTGACCTCGTCGGGCACCCGCAGCGCCAGCAGCCGGTCGAGGACCGGCCAGGCGTCGGCGGCCGCACGCAGGGCGATGCTGGCATGGGTCCGGGCCCGGGAGCCGAACCCGTGTCCGCCGCTGCCGTGGGGCTCGGGTGACGCGGGGGAGTCGGCATAGAGGAGCGCGGCGTCGCAGACGTGCAGCGGGTCGAGCTCGTCGTGGGCCTGGAGGACGATGCGGACGGACCCCGCCACCAGCTCCTCCTCGTCGGCCTCCACCCGCAGGGAGAGCCGGACGAGCTGCGGCAGGTCGCCATCGGTCCCCTCGGTGCCGGACGCCCTGCCGTCCCTGCCCTGCCTGCCCTGCCTGCCCTGGCCACCGTCGGACGCGGCGGCCGAGCGATGGCGCTGGATCCTGGCCTGCAGGCGGTCGGCGAAGCGCGGCCCGTCGCCGTCGTCCTGACTGCCGGCACGGTCGCGGGTCGCGCGCTGCGCCGCGCCCCGCGACGTCGTACGGCGAGCGGTCACCGGCGCGCTGCGGGGCATCGCGTCGGCGACGGCGTCGAGCACGCGCCGGACCACCTCCTCGGCCGCGGCCGCGTCGAGGCCGTCGTGGGCGCGGGAGGCGGCGAGCAGGGTCACGCGCTCGTCGTCGTCGGCGTCCAGCGGCGCGACCCGCCAGCTGCCCCCACCGTCGACCGGCTCGAACTTCCCGGCCGCCACCAGCCGCATGCCGAGCATCACCGCACCCGAGAGCAGGCCCACGCTGGGGTGCACGTCGTCGCGACCGCGCGCCTTACTGAGCACCGGCAAGGCCGCCTTGATCGGCAGCTCGACGGTCCGTCTGTCGTCGCTGAAGGCCACCACGCTCTCGCGCGGCGGGTCGGCGGCGCGCAGGGTGGCGGAGCCGGTGACCGGGACGAAGCTCACGGACGCCCTCGCATGGGGTCGAACCTAGCCCGCCGTACCGACATCGGCCGACACGCCGCGACTCAGCGGTCCGGCCCGGCCACCTCGGCGACGACCGAGGCCAGCGCCACGACGGCAGCCTCGGTCAGGCCGGGGTGCGGGACGTCCGGGTCGGTCCAGGTCCGTGGGTCGGTGGGCTCGGGCCGGAGCTCGTCGAGGTCGCCGACCACGTCGATCCCGCTCCCGGCCGTCCACGAGATCCACTCGTCGACCTGAGCGCTCAGCCAGTCGGCGTGCCGAGGGGGCACCTCCACCCGTGGACTGTCGCGGCCGACCAGGACCCGGGCCACGTGGCGTCGGACGAGCTTGTGGTGCGGGCGCCCCCGCTTGCTGGAGCCTCCGAGGGCTCGGTTGAGGGCGAGGAGCAGCTGGGCCTCGGGCACCCCCACCGACTCGTTCGTCCGCCCGGCCCCTTCCGGTGCCCACGCGTCCGCGAGGCCGACCAGGTCGGCGAAGCGCCGCCACAGCAGGTCGCGGTCGCCTCCCGGCGGCGGCACCGTGACCAGGTGGACCCGCTCCGCGGGCACGTGGTCGAGCCAGCGCCCGAGCACCTGCGGGATGTCGAAGGCGTGGCGCAGCGGGAGGTCACCGCTGCGAGCCCGCGCCAGGTGGGTGGTCAGGTCGTCGTCACCGCCGTTCTTGAGGCCCTCGAGCCAGCCCGAGACGAGCTGGCGGCCGAGGTCGCGCGCCGTGTAGACCACGTGCACCTCGGCACCGGCTCCCAGGTCGCGCACGGCGGTCCCGGCCGCCTGGACATCGCAGCGCACGAAGGCCTCGTGGCTGATGATCGTCGTCTCGTACGACGACGAGCCGACCTGCTCGACCAGCCTGCCCCACTCCCCGACCAGGGTCTCGGGGCGCTGTCCCAGGGTGACGCCGGTCAGCTCGAGGGCGGCGCGCAGCACCAGGCCGGCCGGGCGCGTGCCACTGCCCTGCTCGCCCATCGGCACCAGCACGCCGTGCTCGCAGAGCGTGGCGGCGTTGCGCTGCAGGCGCGTCTGGAGGGCCGTGGTGCCGGTCTTGGGGGCGCCGACGTGCAGGAAGACGCGCCGGACCATGCGGGCAGTCTTCCACCCTCGCCCGAGCGGGTGAGCGCGGGCGGAGCGTCGGACAGCGGCCGACCCTCCCGCTAGCGTGTATCGGTGATTCCTCGTCGCTCCACTCTCGGGCGCAGCCTCGCCTCAGCGCTCGTGGTGCCACTGCTCGCAACCACGACCGGCGGTGCCTCGACACCCCCCGCCGCCTCCGGCGAGGCACCGACCTCGACGTCCCTGGCTGCGTCGCCGACGAAGCGGGCGGACGAGGACCACGCCGCCCGGCTGCTGTCGCCCCTGACCTCGGTCACGATCGGCGATCCGGCCGACCTCGTGATCCGGCTCAGCCGTGGCTCCGCGCGACCCGTCTGGCTCCAGGAGCGCCGCGACGGACGGTGGCGCACCATCGAGCGCACCACCACCCGCATCAAGGGGGCAGTCTTCGACTGGAGCCCCGCGCGGATCGGGATCCACCGGCTCCGCGGCGTGGCGCCTCGGGTCCCCGAGCACCCGCGCTGGAAGCGCGTCGTCACCGCCAAGCACCTGGTCTACGGCGCGGTCGCGCAGGCGCCGGTCTTCGATGCCACCCTGCGGCAGGGCCTGCCCAGGTCTCGCATCGGTACGCCCTACCTGGTCGACCTGGGCCAGGACACCCCACATGATGGTCTGCTGTGGTCTGTGGACCACGGACGGCTGCCCGACGGGATCGTCCTGGATCCGCGGACCGGACTGCTCGCCGGGGCGGCGACCGGGCCCCACGGGCTCCGGTTCCCCACGTTCCGCGTCGTCGACGAGGAGGGGCGCGCTGCGTGGATGCAGCGCACGATGTGGGCGCAGCCCACCCCGGACCCCGTGATGACCACCGACCTCGCGCCGGCGCAGCAGGATCAGGAGTACGTCGACGCGCCCACGCTCCAGGAGCTTCGGGTCGGCCGGTGGCAGGTCGTGCGGGGGGCGCTGCCCGACGGGCTCGCCCTCGACCCCGCGTCAGGGCTGGTCATCGGGGTGCCCTCGATCAGCGGCACCTCCACCTTCCGCGTGCGCTTCACGGAGGTCACCGGACGCGTCACCGCACGCGACGACGAGATCGTCGTGGTCGCCGACGGCGGCACCGGCTGGGCCTCGCTGCGGAGCGTGAACGGCGTGACGTGCGGCATCCAGCTCGACGACCGGGGCTGGTGCTGGGGCGGCGTCAACGGCGGAGCCGCCACGGGCGCCGGGCGGCCCGACCCGCACCCGCAACGGCTCGACGGCCGCTGGTCGTCGATCGACACCGACGGCGGCACCACCTGCGGAGTCAGCCTGCGCGGTGGCGGCTTCTGCTGGGGCTCCGACGTCTTCGGCGCGCTCGGCGACGGACCCGAGCTGGTCTCGCGCGCGCTCCCGCAACGGCTTCCGGGGACGTGGAAGGAGATCGACGTCCACGAGAGTCGGCTCGCCATCGGCGGCACCACCGTCTGCGGGCTGCGTACCGACGACACGCTCTGGTGCTGGGGGTGGGACCGCTACGCCGAGTCGGGCGACGGCTTGGGCGGGCGCATCGACGGCCAGGACGACGTGCAGCCGGTGCCCCACCAGATCCCCGGCCGCTTCGGCGCGCTCCCGCTGGGCGACGCCAACACCCACTGCGCCGTCGAGCTCGACGGCACCGGCTGGTGCTGGGGAGCCAACGACACCGGCCAGGTGGGCAACGGCCAGGTCAGCCCCACCGTCACCGGCGTCGCCCCCGCTCGCCTCGAGGGGACGTGGACGTCGATCGTCGCGAGCAACCTCGGCCCCTACGCGGGCATGACCTGCGGGGTGCGCACCGACCTGACCGGCTGGTGCTGGGGCGAGAACCGCGACGGGTCCCTGGGCACCGGCACCTTGTACGAAGCCACCGCGACGCCGACACAGCTCCCGGGTGCGTGGACCTCCATCACCCCGTCGCCCGACGGCAGTGGCCTGACGTGCGGGCTGCGCCCCGACGACTCGGCCGCCTGCTGGGGCACCAACTACGCGGGTGGCGTCGGCGACGGGACCCGCGAGGACCACGCCTCGCCGTACGACCTGGAGGGCAGGTGGAGCAGCCTGGAGACCTCCGGCCAGACGACCTGCGGTGTGCGCATCGACGCCACCGGTTGGTGCTGGGGCAACGATGACGACGGGGCGGTGGGCGACGGTGACCGGCGGGTGTATCCCGCGACGCCCTTCCGACTCGCCGGGACGTGGACGACGATCGTCCCGCGAAAGGTCTCGGGCGCGGTGACGACCTGCGGCGTGCGCACCGACTCCTCCGGCTGGTGCTGGGGCGCAGACCGACAGGGCCGGACCGGGACCGGTGGCCAGGCTTCGGACCCAGTCGCCGAGCGCCTGGCCGAGCCGACCCAGGTCGCCGGGTCGTGGCAGCACATCGTCCAGGCCTCGACCAGTCGCGCCGCCACCTGCGGCATCAGCCCCAAGGGCGTCGGGTCCTGCTGGGGACCGAACGGGCGCGGCGCGGTCGGCACCGGCACCCTGCTCGACCGCTCCACGCCGTACGTCGTGGTCGCCGGGACCGACTGATCCCGGCCCGCTCGCCTACAGCGCGACGCGGCCCGTGATCGGCGGCAGGTCGGCGAGCGTCACGATCCCCGGCGGCGCCGCGACCACGTGGGCGATCGCATTGGTGACCGGCATCGCCGTGTAGATCATCCCGAGTCCCATGAAGCCCTCCTCGGTCCAGTCGGCCGGCGGCAGGCAGTGCAGCACGGTGCGCATGTTGGGCAGGCCGAAGACCTGGATGACGTGCCCGTGCTGCAATGCCTTGGGCGGGATGACGTGCTGGCCCATGGTCCAGTTGAAGCCGACGCTGACCACGTTGCGCTCCCCCACCCAGCCGCGGTGCCAGCCCATCACGCCGCCGACGGTACCGGCCGGGATCGTCATGAAGCCGAGGTCGGAGTCGGCGGTGGCCGCGGTGAAGGTGACGTCGAAGCTCATCCGGTCCAGGCTCACCCCGAGCGCGTCGGCCATCATCGCGGCGGACTCGGCGAACACCTCGCTCTCGCGGCGCACCGACTCCGCGAGACCCGGGGTCTCGGGGTCCTGCGAGAAGCCCATCGCGATCTGGGTGTCGGCCGACTCGTAGGTCGAGCAGTCGACCGACTCGGTGATCCGGATCTCGTCGACCCGCTCGCACGAGCCGCTGAGCACCATCGCGACCGAGTTGGTCATCCCGGGGTGGGCACCGGAGCCGAACATCGTCGACCCGCCGGCCTCGCACGCCGTACGGATCCGCTCGAGGTCGGCGGGCGACTGCTGGGAGCCGGTGATCCAGGCGGCGCTGGAGCAGACGTTGACGCCGGCCTCGAGCAGCCGCACGAGGTGGTCGATGTCGGGCCACAGCGGGTTGTAGCAACAGGCGTCGGGGCGCAGCGCGATCAGGGCGTCGATGTCGTCGGTCGCCAGGATCCCCGTGGCGTCAGGCGGATCGGCGAGGCCGCAGAGCTCGGCGGCGTCCGTGCCGACCTTGTCCCGGCCGTGGGCGTAGACCCCGACGAGCTCGATCTCGGGGCGCTCGATGAGCGCGCGCAGCGAGCGGCGGCCGATGTTGCCGGTGGTCCACTGGATGACCCGCAGCGGCGCGGAGGCTGTCGACGACATGGTCGGATGCTAGAACACGTTCTAGTTGTGGTCCACGACGTGACAGCGGGATGAGGGGCCGATGAGCGGCTCCTGAGAATCCGCACGCCGCTGAGCGTGGCGCCGCCTCGACGTGATCGGCCCCACGACAGCGCAGCTTGAACCTCGTCACCGAAGCCCCCCAAGGTGGAGACCAGGCCGGGCCTCACGCAGCGCCCGGACCGCGTCCAGCCGGATGATCCGCGCCGCTCCACCGCAGGAGCGCCGCGTGTGCGACCCACGCGTCGCCGACCGGCACTGCCCGCAGTCCGTCACCGCCGCCACCCGGAAGGCTCGCATGTCCGTGCTCTCACGCCCACCCGTCCCACCGCCCGATCCCGCCGAGTCCTCCGGCGGTCCCGGCGGCACCCCTGCCATCCTCGCCGGGGACCTGGTGGCCGCCCACGAGGTCCTGACCACCGCCCAGGTCGCCAGCCGCCTCCCCCGTCGGCGCCGCGAGATCGTGGCCGTCCTCGAACCCGTCTGGTCACGCCGCGACGACCCGACCCGCTCGGTCCACGCCACGCACGCGACGGTCGCCGCGGCGGCCGCCCGCCTGACCCGGCACCTGCGGCCCGGCGAGGTCGTCGCGCCCACCGCCGACGGGCGGCTGCGGCTGCGGCTGCTGCGTGAGGACAAGGCCGTCCGCCCGGTCCGGCTGCAGGAGATGGGCTACCACGCGATCGAGGCCTTCGAGACGGTCGGCGCGTCCTCGACGGTGCCCGGACCCGAGGTCCGGACCGGGCCGGAGCGGCCGGTGATCGACCTCGGCGTCGGCTGGGCGCCGATCACCTTCCGCCAGGGGCCCGCCGAGGCCGAGAAGCATGCGTCGGTCGCGGCCGAGGAGTCCCTGGTCCAGCGCGACCTGCAGCCGCGCCAGAGCGGCCGGCACCTGCGCACCCGGCACCCCCGGATCGGGCTCTGGTCCGCCGGGCAGCAGGTCCTCGCCGCCACGCTCGGAGCGGCGCTCGTGCCGTTCGTGGCCCTGATGGCGCTGTACGCCGTGGGGCTGGACGTGTCCAGCGTCCTCTACTGGACCCTCGTCGGCGCCTTCGGCGTCACCGCCGCGACGATCTGGGCCGAGTGCTCCCAGGCCCTGGACCCCGAGCTCCCACCCGAGACCGACCAGCCGGCACCTCCCGCCTCCGCGGTGATCGCGGCCTACCTGCCCAACGAGGCCGACACCATCGTCGAGACCCTCGAGGTGTTCCTCGCCCAGCACTACACGGGCGGTCTCCAGGTCGTCCTGGCCTACAACACGCCGTACCCCCTGCCGGTCGAGGCCGAGCTCGCCGACCTGGCCGAGGCCTACCCGGCGCTGACGGTGCTCGAGGTGCCGGACAGCACCTCCAAGGCGCAGAACGTCAACGCCGCACTGCACGTCGCCCACGGCGAGTTCGTCGGCATCTTCGACGCCGACCACCACCCGATGCCCGGTGCGTTCGAGCGCGCCTGGCGCTGGCTGGCCGAGCCCGGCGAGGACGGCCGGAGGGCCGACGTCGTCCAGGGCCACTGCGTGATCCGCAACGGCGACGACTCGGCCCTGGCCAAGCTGGTCGCGGTGGAGTTCGAGCAGATCTACGCCGTCTCGCACCCCGGCCGAGCCCGCCTGCACGGGTTCGGGATCTTCGGCGGCTCCAACGGCTACTGGCGTTCCTCCGCCCTCGAGCGCATCCGCCTGCGCGGCTCGTTCCTCACCGAGGACATCGAGGCCTCGATGCGCGTCCTCGCCGCCGGCGGCCGGATCGTCAACGACCCGGGCCTGATCAGCCGCGAGCTGGCACCCGAGACGCCGTCCGCGCTGTGGAAGCAGCGGATGCGCTGGGCCCAGGGCTGGTTCCAGGTCTCCACGCGCCACCTGCGCCCGATCCTCGGCTCCGACGACCTGGCGGTACGCCAGAAGCTCGGCGCCACCTACCTCCTCGGCTGGCGGGAGGTCTACCCCTGGCTCGCCGTCCTCGCCTGGCCGCTGTTCGGCTTCCTCGCATGGCGCGACGGCGGCCTCGACCTGAGCTCGCCGATCTTCCTGCTGGCCACCTTGTTCGTCACGGTCTCCGGTCCGCTGCAGACCTACGCCGCCTGGCGCCTGGCCTGCCCCGAGGTACGCCGGCACGGCTGGTGGTTTGTCGGGGCCGCGGTGGCCAACGTGCTCTGCTACACCGAGGCCAAGAACGTCGTGAACCGGGTCGCCCACCTCAAGCAGCTGCGCGGCGAGCACCAGTGGGTCGTGACCCCACGCAACGCCGGCGGCTCGACCGGGCAGGCCGCATGACCACGCCGATCACCGGGGCCGCAGCTCCGTCGACCCGGACCCCTGCACGGTCCCCGTCGTACCCGCTCGGGTGGCTGCGCGGGGTCGCGGCGCTGAGCGTGGTCCTCTTCCACGCCTACCAGTACCAGCGCAGCGCTCCCGGCTGGGAGTGGCCGATGTCCGGGGTGGGCCACCAGCTGATGACCGGCACCGACCTGTTCGTCGACATGTTCTTCGTGCTGTCGGGCGTCGTGCTGTGGCTGCCGATCGCGCGCGCCGCCGCCACCGGGGAGACCGGACGGACGGGACGACTGCTGCTCTACCGCCGGCTGGCCCGGCTGCTGCCGCTCTACCTCGTCGTCGTGCTGCTCGTGTGGGCGTGGACCAACCCGACGTTCCCCGGGCACTGGCGCGACCTGGCACTGCACCTGACCTTCACCCACATCTACAGCGACACCTACATCTTCTGGACCAACGGTCCGGCCTGGTCGTTGGCCGTCGAGTTCCACTTCTACGTCCTGATGGCGCTCTCCGTGCCGCTCGTGCACGCCGGCGTGCGTCGCGCGCGAGGTCGGGTCGGGCGCCTGGCGGTGGCCGCGGTGCTCCCGGTGCTGTGCGTGCTGGTCACCGCGGCCTACTACGCGTGGGCGCTGGTGATCGACCCGCAGCCGCACACGGACTGGTCCGTCTGGTTCAGCCCCCTCTCCCGCGCCGCGGACTTCGGCATCGGCATGGGGCTCGCGCTGCTCAGCGCGGCCGGGCTACGCCTTGGTCGCGTCACCCGCGGCTCGCTTGCCGCCCTCGGCGTCGCCGCGACCGCCGTGCTCGTCCTCGAGCGGCCGCTGACCAGCGCTGGCGGCGAGGTCTGGCACCCGCTCTACGCGGTCACGATCGCGACCGCCCTGGCGGCCATCGTGCTCCACGACGGCCCCTGGCCCCGGGTCCTCGACTGGCGGCCGCTGGCCTGGATCGGTGGCCTCGGCTACGGCGTCTACCTGATCCACGAGCCCGTCATGCGGGTGCTCGGCTCGTGGGGCGTGCTGCCCGACCCGCGGCTGGGGCCGTGGTTCCTGCTGACCGCCGTCCTGGTGATCGTGCCGACCGTGGCTCTCGCCTGGCTCAGCGCCCACACGGTCGAGGCTGCGGGGCTGCGGATGCTGCGCACCCTCGATCGGGACGGGTCGCCGCGCGACTACTACGCGCACCTCGAGGAGGCGGCCCCAGGGCCGGCCGGCGCGACCGGGCGGCGGCAGGTCACCTCGACGTGAGGCGTACGTGACCTTGGAGTGGGTCGCTCGAACCTCTCCCACCCACCGGGTCCCGACCTCGCCACCGAAAATCGACCCGTAACCCTCCCCCGGCACGCTCGTTGACCACCTCGAAGCCACCACCCCTCACCGGGGAGGACGCAACCGGCCCGTCATGGGGGCAGGCCGGGAGCACTGGCGCCAGCACGTGGAGTCGCCCCGCATCCGGCCCGTCATGGGGGCAGGCCGGATCCGGGGCGCTCTGCATCTAGCCCGCGGTCTCAGCCTGAACCCGCGCGCAGTGCCGGCATCACGTCGCGGGCGACGGTCTCCAGGACCGCGGTCGAGGCGGCGTACGGCGACTCGGCGCGCGGCCAGTGCGTGACCACGTCGGTGAAGCCCAGCTCCCCCGCCCGACCCACGAGCTCGGTGAAGAAGTCGACGCTGGCCAGCGAGACCCGGCCGGCACCCGAGAGGTGCGGCGCCGAGTCGAGGTTGAGGTAGCGCGGCACGTCACGGGGGTCGCGCCCCTGCGCCACGAGCTCGGCCTCGAAGGTCGTGCGCGCCTCGGCCAGGCCCGCGAACCACGCGTCGACACTCTCGGTCGTGGGCCCGGTCGTCACCCAGCCGTCGCCCACGTGAGCTGCGTAGCGCAGCGATCGCGGGCCGTTGGCGGCGACGAGGTAGGGCGTGCGACGCAGCGCCGGGAGGGTGCGCGCGTCGTCGGTGGAGAACCAGCGGCCCTCGGCGGTGACGTGGTCCTCCTCGCGCAGACGCACCAGCAGGTCGACGAACTCCTGGAAGCGGTCGACTCGCTCCCGCAGGCTCAGTGACTCGGTCGCGAGCAGGTCGGCGTCCAGGTTGCCGCCGGTGCCGAGGCCGAGCAGGAACCGCCCGCCACTGATCGACTCCAGCGCCTGGGCGTCGCGGAAGAGCAGGTAGGGGTGCCGGAAGTTGGGCGAGGCGACGAAGGTGCCGAGCCCGATCCGCGACGTGACCGCCGCGGCGGCGCCGAGCACCGGGGTGGCCGTGGTCCACGGACCCTCGGGCAGACCACCCCACACCAGGTGGTCGTAGGTCCAGGCGTGGTCGAAGCCCATCTCCTCGGCCGCCTCCCACTGGGGGCGGGCCTCGGTCCAGGGCTGGTCGGTGAGGATCGTGATGCCGAAGCGCATGAGGCGAGGCTAGTGTCCTGGACACGAGGTGTTGCTGCTTGCCAGGTCAGGACTGGGTCGCCAGCGCGAGCGGCAGGACCGCCTCGGCGCCCGCGTCGCGCAGCGCGTGCGCGGCCCGGGTCATCGTCCAGCCGGTGCCGACCTGGTCGTCGACGAGCAGCACGGACAGTCCCGCGACGTCCTCGTCGAGCGAGAGCGAGTAGCGACGCCCGACGGCGGCCACCCGCTGGGCGGAGTTCATCGCGCCCTGTCCGGGAGCGACGCCGCGGTCGACGATCGCGTAGCGGCCGACGAGGGGCTTCTTCAGGTAGCGCGAGAGTCCGTCGGCGAAGTCGAGCGTCAGCGCGCCTCGGCGCTCGGACTCGACGACCACGATCCCGTCGACGCGCGGGCGCCAGTCACCCAGCACCTCCACGACGGCACGGACCAGTCCGGTGGGGACCGGACCGTCGGGCGTGGAGTCCCGGAAGAGCTCCCGCAGCGCCTGACCGTGACCGAGGTCTGTCAGCCGCGCCACGGCACGACCCTCGCTCGCGCCGGCCTTGATCTTGCCGCTGAGGCCGATGCCCAGCGACGAGAGCCCGCTCGGCCACATCTTGCGCGCATCGACGACGACACCGGGACGCCCCAGTCGCTCCTCGGCCTCGGACACCGCGGCCTGCGACACCGTCGCGTCCAGGGTCAGCCCGCCGCAGTTGTCGCAGCGTCCGCAGTCGACGGCGTCCGGGTCGTCGAGCTGCTCACGCAGGTAGCGCATCCGACACGCGTCGGTGGAGAGGTAGTCGAGCATCGCCTGCTGCTCGCGCTCGCGGGCCTCGCGCACCCGCGCATAGCGCTCGGCGTCGTAGGACCACGGACGACCGGTGGCCTCCCACCCGCCGCGGACCCGGCGTACGGCGCCGTCGACGTCGAGCACCTTGAGCATCTGCTCGAGGCGGGTGCGGCTGAGCTCGACGTGGGTCTCCAGGTTGGCGGTGCTGAGCGCCCGGCCCTCGGTGGCGAGCACCTCCAGGGTCTGGCGCACCTGCTCCTCGGCCGGGAACGCCAGCGAGCCGAAGTAGGCCCAGATGTCGCGGTCCTCGATCGCGGGCAGCAGGACCACGGTCGCCCCCGGGTCGGGGTCGACACCGCGGCCCGCACGGCCGACCTGCTGGTAGTAGGAGACGGGGGATCCGGGCGCCCCCAGGTTGACCACGAAGCCGAGCGTGGCGTCGAAGCCCATCCCGAGGGCGCTGGTCGCCACCAGGGCCTTCACCTCGCCCCGGATCAACGCGCCCTCGAGCGCCTGCCGCTCGGTCGTCTCGGTCTGGCCCGAGTAGGCGGCGACCTCGTGGCCGCGCGAGCGCAGGTAGTCGGCGACCTCCTGGGTCGCGGCGACGGTGAGGCAGTAGACGATGCCGGAGCCGGGCTGCTCGGCGAGGTGGTCGGCCAGCCAGGCGAGTCGCTGCTGAGCGGTCTTCAGGCGCACGACGCCGAGGCGCAGGGACTCGCGATCGAGAGAGCCGCGCAGGACCAGGGTGTCGGAGCCCATCTGCTCGGACACGTCGGTCGTCACCCGGGTGTTGGCGGTCGCCGTCGTCGCGAGGACCGGGATCCCGTCGGGCAGCTCGCCCAGGAGGGTCCGGATGCGCCGGTAGTCGGGGCGGAAGTCATGGCCCCAGTCGCTGATGCAGTGCGCCTCGTCGACGACGAGCAGGCCGCAGGTGGCGGCCAACCGCGGCAGGACCTCGTCGCGGAACCCGGGGTTGTTGAGCCGCTCCGGGCTCACCAGCAGGACGTCGACCTCCCCCGCGTTGATCGCCCGGTGGGTCTCCTCCCACTGCTCGAGGTTGGTCGAGTTGATGGTCACCGCCCGGATCCCGGCGCGCTGGGCGGCCTCGATCTGGTTGCGCATCAGGGCGAGCAGGGGCGAGACGATCACCGTCGGGCCGGCACCCTGCTCGCGCAGCAGCAGGGTCGCCACGAAGTAGACCGCCGACTTGCCCCACCCGGTGCGCTGGACGACGAGCGCCCGGCGACGAGCGACGGCCAGGGCCTCGATCGCGGTCCACTGGTCCTCGCGCAGGATGGCTCCGGACGAGCCGACGAGGGCCTGCAGGTGCTCCTCGGCCCGCTGGCGCACCTCGGTCGGGGTGCTGGGGAGGTCGGTGCTGGCGCTCATGCCGCCTGTCTACCAGTGCCCGCCGACGAGCCGGGCCGCTCCTCCACAGGCCCCCGGTCGCCGGCCCGCATCACGGCGCCACGCAGCGCACTGCCTGGTGCGGCTAGCGCCGTCCAGGTAGATCCACGAGGTCGCGCACGGCGACCGAGGCGGCCGCTCGGCTCTCGGCCCCGAGCACCCGGTAGACCACCTCCAGGTGCTTCTTGAGGGTCCCCTCCGAGATCTGCAGCGAGCGCGCCAGCTGGGAGTTGTTGGCACCGGTGCGGGCCAGCGTCAGGGCGACCTCTGCCTGACGGGGAGTCAGGCCCCGGTCGACCAGCGGTGTCACATCAGCGCTCTCCCCGCCGAGTCGGCGCATCAGCAGGACCGTCGGGCCGACCACGACCGGCTGGACCACGCAGCGCCACCGCTCCTCGCCGACCTGGACGTCGTGGTGCTGCGCCTGGGCGGCCGCCGTCTCGCCGACGGGGAGCAGGGCGGCGACGTCGGGGGGCACCAGGCCTCCCTCGGCCAGCTCCGGATGGACCGCGGTGGCCGAGGAGTGCTCGATCGCACCGTCGGAGCGAGCCATCACCACGAACCACCCGTCCCGCTCTGCCTCGGCGGCCATCGCCTGGGCCTGCGCGAGGTCCTTCACGACGCGGTGGTGCAGGGTGAGGTAGGCCGCGAGCGCGCTGAAGACGGTGACGTCACGCTCGGAGAACTCGCCCTGGCTCGCGCCGCGATTCAGGGCGTACCCGACGACGACGTCGGGAGGAGCAGGCAGCTGCAGCACCAGCTGGTAACGAATGCCGAAGGGCTCGTAGAACTGCCGATACAGGTCCGTCTCGATCACCGCGTCGCCCCCGGGCACGTCGCAGAACCGCAGCGCTCGGGCGCCGGGCTCCTCGCGGGCTCGGGCGATCAGCGGGTGCTGGTGGAAGTAGCGGTCGTAGGCGGGCTTGAGACGTCGAGCCGTCGCCTCGTTGGTGTCGGGCACGATGACGTAGCGGAAGTCGCCCGAGGCCAGGGCCATGTCGTTGAACGACACGCTGGTGCACGGGATCAGCTCTCCCAGGAGCGAGCACGCGTCGGCGAAGTCGGGTGGCGTCGCCGAGGCCAGGCGATCGGCCGCGCCGAGCACGGCGTTCGCATCGGTCGCGCCGAGCGGTTCCACCTAGGGAGGGTACCGATACGTCGATCGACCCATGGCGCCTCCTCGGAGATCCCAGCATCCTCGACGGAGCAGGTCACCACGTCCACCTCACCAGGGAGCCCCCATGCCGACGCGATCTCGACGCGCCCGAGCAGCCACCGCCATCGTCGCCGCCCTCATGCTCGTGGGGTGCTCCTCAGGCGGGTCGGACCCCGACGAGACCTCGGGCACGCCCGGCTCCGTGGTCGCCGACGTCGACGCGTCCGGGGACGACGTGGTGCCCGACGAGCAGGAGCCCAGCGCCGCGGCGGGCACGCTCAGCGCCGACGAGTGCCAGCCCCTGCTGGAGGCACGCCCCCGCCTGGTCACCCTCGGCAACCTGTTGCCCGTCGCGGATGACCAGGAGACCGTGGAGTCGATGTTCGGCCCCGGGGACCTGGAGGCCCGGGAGGCCGACGTCGCACTCTTCCGTCCCCACCAGGACGTCCAGGGCGAGGTCTTCGGAACACTGCGCGACGGGCTCGACCGTCTGGAGCAGGACATCACAGCCGTCCGCGAGGGGCGGTTCGACGACCGGGTGGGCGACTACGGGCTCGTCTCCGTCGTGCCCGTGCTCGTGGCCCTCGGCTGCTGAGCCTCCCGGGTCGCCCGTTCGCTGACGGCCCTGGCGATGGCCGTACGCCCGGGAAGGCTCCAGCGTTGCAGGATGTCGCCGACGTGCCGCTCGACGGTGCGCACGCTGAGGTCGAGGCGCTCGCCGATGTCGCGGTTCGACAAGCCGGCGGCCACGAGGAGCGCGACCTCGTCCTGACGTGCCGTCAAGGTCAGCAGGATCGGGTAGGGCGCGCCCGTGCCGGCGGGCTCCTGGCGCATGGCGGCCGGGAGTCCGGAGCGCGTCGCGACCCCGAAGGCTGCCAGCACCCGGGAGACGTGGGCACGCACGGTGTGCTCGGACACGTCCAGGCGCCGGGCGACCTGCCTGTTGGTCGCCCCGTCCGCCACGCACCGGGCGACCTCGGCCTCGCGGGCGCTCAGTCCCGCCCAGCCGGAACCGACGAGGGGGCGCAACCGGAGCCCGAGCGGTCGCAGCTCACGAGCGGCGGCCCACCGCGCAGCACGGTGGCCACGACCCTCGGCCTCGGTGACCATCGCGTTCAGCGCCGCCAGCGCGTCGCGCCTGTCGTGGGTGCCCCGGTTGGCGAGGCGGGCCCGGTTGAGCAGGATGCGGCCCTCCGCGGCCTCGATGCCGCGCGAGTCCTCATCGGCTCGGGCGACGGCGCGCTCGGCCCACACGATCGCCTCCGCGTGGCGCTGCTGCAGCAGCAGGACGCGGCTGTGGATCCGGGCGACGGTCGAGTCCGCGATGGGGGATCCGAGCAGGGGGGTGGCGCGGTCCAGCCACGCCTGTGCCGCGTCCAGGTCGTCCTCGGCTGCGGCGAGGGCGACCAGCAGCTCCAGGCCGAGAGCCCGGTCGATCACGTTGCAGCCGGCCAGGTCGGCGTCACGACCAGCGCAGAGCACGCTGCGGGCCGCGGCGGCCACGTCGCCGATGGCCACGAGCCCGAAGGCCACGAGCAGGTGCGCACCGGCCGTGAAGTGGTCGCGGGGATCGCCGGCCAGACCCAGCACGACACGCGCCAGTCGTCGTACCTCGACCGGATCCGCCTCGTTGCCCCGCACCAGGGTGCCGGTCGCCGCACACACGGCCGTCATCGCCGGGTGGGGCGAGGCCGGCAGTGACCGGTAGACCTCGTCGGCCGCGGCCACCTCCCCGCGGAAGGCCAGCAACCGGACGCGACAGACGCCCACCAGGGGCGAGAAGTCGTGGATCACACCGTGCAGGACCAGCGGCTCCCAGATCCGCCCGTCGAGGGCATCGGTGATCTGCTGCGCCACGTCGAGGCGGGCGTGCGCCAGCGCGCCCTCGACGTACAGGTAGCCGGCGAAGCGACCGAGCACACCATCGGTGTCCGGCAGGTCGCTCGTCAGGGACTCGAAGATGGCCGACGCTGCGGGCGAGGGGTCTCCCGACGCTGCCCACGCGTGCGCGCCTGCGCGGAGCCACCGGGCCTGCGGGTCGTCGTGCGGTGTCGGCAGGCGCTCGTGGAGAGCCACCGCGGCCTCCCACTCGCGCGACAGCGCCAGGGCGAAGAGGTGCAGCCCTCCCCACCAGCAGGGATCGGACGCGTACGTCGCGTCGCCCGGTCCCGGAGCCGCGGACGTCCAGGACTCCAGGTCGGTCGTGAGGATCGCGTCGAGCAGTCCGCTCAGGGCGACCTCGCGCGCACCATCGCGGGTCCTCACCCGCTGATGATGCCGTACGGCGTGGGTCGACTACCAGATCCGCACGCGGTCGCTCGGGTCCAGCCAGAGACCGTCACCCTCGGCGGTCCCGAAGACCTCGTGGAACTCGTCGAGGTTGCGCACGATGTTGGCGCGGAACTCGGGCGGGCTGTGCGGGTCGATGGTGAGGTACTGCTGCTCCTGCTCCTTGCGCCGCTTGGTGCGCCACACGAAGGCCCAGTTGAGGAACAGCTTCTCGCGGTCCTCGATGCTGGCGGCACCACCGGTGCTGATGACGTAGGCCTTGTGGCCGATGGTCAGGCCACCCAGGTCGCCGATGTTCTCCCCGACCGTGAGGGCACCGTTGACGTTCTCGCCGGGGAGGGCCCGGGGCGAGAAACCGTCGTACTGGTCGATCAGGGTCTTCGACTTGACCTCGAAGGCGGCCTTGTCGTCGGCGGTCCACCAGTCGTTGAGGTTGCCCTGGCCGTCGTACTGCGCGCCCTGGTCGTCGAAGCCGTGCCCGACCTCGTGCCCGATGACCGCGCCGATGCCGCCGTAGTTCTCGGCGGGCTCGGCATCGGGGCTGAAGAAGGGCTTCTGCAGGATCCCGGCCGGGAAGCAGATCTCGTTGGTGCCGGGGTTGTAGTAGGCGTTGACCGTCTGCGGCAGCATGAACCACTCGTCGCGGTCGACCGGCGCTCCGATCTTGGCGAGCTCCCGGTCGGTGGCGAACGCCGAGGCGGCGTGGACGTTGCCGAGGAGGTCGTCGTTGCTCACCCGCAGCTGCGAGTAGTCGCGAAACTTCTCGGGGTAGCCGATCTTGGGCCGGAAGGTCGCCAGCTTCTCGTAGGCCCGCTCCTTGGTCTCCTCGGTCATCCAGTCCAGGGCCTCGATCGAGACCCGGTAGGCGGCCAGCAGGTTGGCGACCAGTTCGTCCATCAAGGCCTTGGAGGTGGGCGGGAAGTGCCGGGCGACGTACTCCTTGCCGACCGCCTCACCGATGGCGCCCTCCACGAACGAGACGGCGCGCTTCCAGCGCTCGCGCAGCTCGGGGGTTCCGTTGAGGGTGCGCCCGTAGAAGTCGAAGTTGGTCTCGACGAAGTCGTCGGTCAGGTAGGCGGCGTTCGCGCGCAGGATGTGGCTGAGCAGCCACGACTTGAGATCCTCGAGAGGGACGTCGGCCAGCACCGTCGAGAGGTGTGCGAAGAAGGACGGCTGACCCACGATCACCTCGGCGATGACCGCGTCCGCGACGACGTCGGGACCGGCGAGGTTGGTCGCGTAGGCGTCCCAGTCGAAGGTGGGGCACAGCTCCACCAGCTCGTCGCGCGTCATCAGGTTGTAGGTCTTCTGCACGTCACGGGTCTCGGCCCGCTCCCAGTGCCCCGCGGCGATCGTGGTGTCGATGCGGAGCACAGTCGCGGCAGCCTCCGCCGCGGCTGTCTCCTCCAGCCGTCCCCCCAGGGTGAGCAGCTTCGTGAGGTAGGCGACGTAGGCGTCGCGCTGCTCGGCGAACTTGTCCTCTCGGTAGTAGGACTCGTCCGGCAGGCCGAGGCCGCCCTGGAAGAGGTGCAGCAGGTAGCGGTCGGAGTTGCGCGCGTCGGTGTCGACGTAGGACCCGAAGATGCCGTGACCACCGATCCGCTCGAACTCTCCGAGGAACGCCGCCAGGTCGCGTACGTCGCGCAACGCACCCACCGCGTCGATGAGCGGGCGGAGGGGCTCGGTGCCCTTCGCGTCGATCGCGGCGGTGTCCATGAAGGAGGCGTAGAGGTCGCCGATCTTGCGGGCGTCCTCCGCGTCGGCCGTGCCGGCCCCGTCGTCCAGGGAGTCTCCCGAGGCAACCTTCTCCCCGAGCTCGGTGATGATCTCGCGCACGTGCGACTCCGCCGCGTCGGCCAGCTGCACGAACGGGCCCCAGCTGGAGCGGTCGGAGGGGATCTCCACCTCGTCGAGCCAGCGTCCGTTGACGTGACCGAACAGGTCGTCCTGGGGGCGGATGTCGAGGTTCATGCCCTCGCGGGCGTCGTCGAGAATGCTCACGACGCGAGCCTAACGGCCCACCCTGCACCACCTGGTGGCACTACGGTTCAGACATGACTGCCCAGAGCGCACCGTTGCGCGTCATCGCGACCATTCCGATCAACCCGGAGCGCGCCGCCGAGGCCGCCCCTGCCCTTGCCGAGCTCGCCGCCGCGTCCCGAGGTGACGCCGGCTGCCTGGCCTACGAGGTCTACGAGTCCGCGGCCGCGCCGGGCACCTTCGTGACGGTCGAGGAGTGGGCGAGCCAGGCCGACCTCGACGCTCACATGGGGCAGCCGCACGTCGGCAAGGCCTTCGAGGTGGCGGGCCCGCTGCTCGCCGGTGACGTCGCGATCCACCCGCTCACGGCGCTCTGAGTCGTCGTTCGGGGTTGGCGGGGCGCTCTTCGTAGCTGATGGGGCGCTCTTCGTGGTCGGTGTGGCGCCCGCGCGCGTAGTCGACCGGGTCTCCCATCACATCGCCTCGTCGAGTGGGCGCAAACGACACGTTTACGGCCGGTTTCCGTGTCGTTCCTGCCCAACAGACAAGCGAATGTGACCCGTGTGACGGGTGGGGCCGCGCTTGCGCGGGCGGCGCCACCGAGCGCCAGCGAGGGGGCTCCGCCCCGTGCGCCGTACAAAGCCGACCTACCGGGTCCCGCAGTCAAGGACACCGAAGGTGCCGCGAAGCGGGCGCCGCAGGCGATCCTTGGACGGCGGGAGCAGGTCGGCTACGCGCGCGGCCCCACCACCGCGACCACCAGGGCCGACCCCGAAGAACCAGGTCGCCCCACGACGCGACCCCACGACCCCACCACCACAGCCGACGCCGAGGGGCGTCAGGCGGCCGCGTCGTACCGATCCGCGAAGACGATGACGTTGGACTGGTACTCCGCGCCGTCCCAGTCGGTGCAGGTCACCAGGACCAGTCGGCCGTTGCGTCGGTCCTGGCCGAAGAGACCGGCCGCCTTCGCGGCGACCTGAGCCTTGGTCAGGGTGATCACCTTGCGCACCCGGTAGTCGACCAGGCCCCCGTCGTAGCGGATCTGCAACGGGTCGCCGTCGGCCACGTCGGCGAGACGGTTCATCACGCCACCGCCGGTGTGCACGGTGTGTCCGGTGACCACGGTCTGGCCCGAGCCCGCACCGGGAACGGCGCTGTTGGCCCAGTAGCCGACCTCGGTGTAGTCAGCGGGCGGGGTGAGGACGCCATCGGGGTCGAGGTCGATGTCGATCATCGGCGAGTTGAGGCCGATCGTCGGCACGATCAGGGCGTCGGTGCCGCCCCGGGCCGGGGCGGTTGCACCGCTCGACGACGCGGCGGCCGAGTCGCCACTGCCTCGGGCCGACGGGAGGGCCTGGCTCTCCGGGCCATCCAGGATGGCCAGGACGAGCGCCGCGAGGAGGACCACCAGTACGGCGGTGATCCCCCTGCGCGTGTGCTCGACGTCGAAGAGACTCAGGCCCCGAGTGCCGCGGCTCATCGGCGCAGCAGACGCCGTCCTGCCACAGCACCGGCACCACTGGCGAGCGTGACGCCGACGAGGCCCCACAGCAGCGGGCTACCCGGGCCACCGTCGGAGCTGACCGGCCCGAACGCTCCGGCGTCAACCACGGTGGGGACCTCGGGGGTCGTGGTCGGCGACGGGTCCGGCGTCGGCGACGGGGTCGGCGAGGGCGACGGGGCGACGCGCGCGCTGGGGCCGCAGGAGACCGTGGCGATCTCGGCACCGACCAAAGAGTCGAAGCCGAAGGCCGAGGCAGCCGGCAGCAGCTTGAGGCTGATCGCGGTGACCTCGATGGCCTTGCCACCGTTGGACGTGGTCTGCTTGTTGAGCGTGATGTCGAGGATGTTGTCCTCGAGCGGCGCGAGCTGCGGAGCGATCTGGGCGATCAGCAGGTTGACGACCTGGTCCTGGATCGGGTCGATGATCGCCGTCAGCGGGGCCGCCAGGCCGTCGAGAGTGTTCTCGAGGTCGACCCGGAGCCCGTCGAGCACGGCGTTGAGCACGGCGTCGAGGTCGGTGAGCACCTTGGTGTTGGGCGGCGGGTTCACCGGCAGCTGGACCAGGTCGATGCTGGTGCCGGCGACGTCGAGCCCGAGCGTGGTGTCGACGATGTTGGCGGTGCCGGAGGCGCCGGCGAGGTCGGCGCTGCAGCGCGACTCCACCGCACCGAGAGAGCCGCCCAGGCCGGTGGCGCCCAGCGGGGCCAGCGCGTCGCTGATCGTCGAGGTGAGCGGGGTCAGGATCTGGCTCAGGATCGGGTTGAGCGCCGCGAGCGGGCCCAGGGCCGAGGCCGGGTCGATGACGACCGCACCGGTGAGGTCGAGGTTGGCGATCGAGATGCCGACCGGGTCACCGGGGGTGATGCAGTTGGAGTCGCCGACCGAGCCGACGCCCGCGCCGTTGCCGGCCACGCCCGAGCAGGCCTCCGAGGAGCCCTTCCGGTTGGTCACGGCCGTCTCGGCGTCCTGCACCAGGGCGCCCACGTTGAGCAGGCTCTGGTTCTTGAGCACCGAGATCGGGGGCTGGACCTCACCGGTCTTCGTCTGCTTGTTGCCGTTGTTGGTGGCCGTGGTGGTGCCGGTGTCGAAGCCGTTGCCGGCGATGGAGAGCTCGAGAGCCGTCGCGTCGGCGCTCGCCACGACGGAGTCGGCGGACTGAGCGACTGCGGGCAGCAGTGCGAGTCCGGCGGCTGCCGCGAGGGCGCCAGATCGGAGCAGACGGGATTTCATGGTGGGTTCCTTCCAACACTCGGCCGGGGGGTCGGGAGCGAGGCGGCACAGAGGGGGCGTGCCTACCGAGTGTGAGCGAGGCTACTTCACCCTCGCCCTTGCGAGCCACCCCTCGCTCAGTTGGTGATCACGTGACCCGGACCACATCGCGCCAGGTCAGAACTGACATCCGGCCATCGGTGCGTCAGTCGCGCACGCGCACGACCGATTTGCCGAGCGTGCGTCGCTGAGCCATGTCGTCCAGCGCGCGGCCGAAGTCGGCCAGCTCGTAACGTGCACCAATGGGCGGCTTGACCGCTCCGGCGGCCATCATCGGGACCAGGCGCGCCCACTGCTCCTGCATGTAGCCCGGTCGGGCCATCGCGTAGGCCCCCCAGCCCACGCCGCGGACGTCCACGTTGTTGAGCAGCAACCTGTTGACCCGCACCTCCGGGATGCCGTCACCCGAGGCGAAGCCGAGCACCAGCAGCCGGCCCTGGGTCCCCAGGACCCGCAGCGAGTCGGTGAACGCGGCGCCGCCGACGATGTCCGCCACGACGTCCACGCCGTGACCGCCCGTGAGCTCGCTGACCCGTTCCTTGAAACCGTCCAGCAGGATCGCTTCGTCGGCGCCGGCCGCTCGGGCGACCTCGGCCTTCTCCTCGGTGCTGACCACGCCGATGACGCGGGCGCCCATGCCCTTGGCGACCTGGATCGTCGCGGTCCCCAGACCACCGGCCGCACCGTGGACCAGCACGGTCTCGCTCGACGTGAGGTCGCCGCGCTCGTGCAGGGCGAACTCGGCGGTCAGGTAGTTCATCGGCAGGGCGGCACCCTCCTCGAAGGTGACCAGCTCCGGGAGCGCGAAGGTGAACATCGCCGGGACGACCGCCCGCTCCGCGGCGCCGCCGTACGCACTCACGCCGGCGACCCGTTGCCCGGGCGTGAACCCGGGGCCGCTGATGACCGTGCCGGACACGTCGACACCCGGGGAGAACGGGAGGTCGGGCTTCAGCTGGTACTCACCCTTGCTGAGCAGCAGGTCGGGGAAGGAGACCCCGACGCAGTGCACGTCGATCAGGACGTCGTCGGGGCCGGGGGTGGGCTCGGGGACCTCGGCGACGGTGATGTCGGCGGGTCCGGTCAGAGTCTGGATCTGGGCAGCGCGCATGCCGTGCAATCTAGTAGGCCTCCCGGTGACCCGGCACCGGTGCACGGCACAGCCGGGCCAGGGCGGGCTGCCCAGCGGCGAGCCCGAGAGCCACACCGGCCAGCACGAGCCACAACGCGGCCGGTCCTCCGTGCGCGAGCAGGCCGGTGGTGACCACCGGGGCGGCGACGGTGGCCACCCCCCAGGACAGTCCGTACGCCGCCAGGTAGGCGCCACGAGCGGCGCGCGGCGCCAGCCGCGACACGATCGTCCAGGCATGGCCCATCAGCAGGAGGTCGCCGACGCTCCACACCACCGCCGCGACACCGAAGGCCACGAGGTCGGTGGCCACCGCCGTGGCAGCGAGGCCGATGGCGAGCACGACGTACCCGACGGTGAGCGGCCGGAAGGCGTCCTCGCCGCTGGGACCGCCGCGCAGCGACGAGAGCCGTAGGAGAGGTTGGGCCGCCACCATGGTGACCGCGGAGACGGTCAGCACCACGCCGGCGTGCTCCGGGGGGAGGCCGCGTGCCGTCAGGGTGAGCGGCAACCCGAGGACCACACACATGTAGGCCAGGGCGAAGAGGGTGCCGGCCGCCACCATCGCCAGCAGCCGCCGGTCGCGCCACGGTGACGCCTGGGTCGTCCGGCGTCCGGAGCCCGCGCTCGAGGCGACGCCCGGCGGCTCGGTCTCCCCGGGGGCGGGTTGACGCACGAGGAGGGCGACCAGGACGGCCGCACCCAGGCAGGTGGCGGCGTCGGCGACCAGCAGCCAGCGCAGGTCCAGGGCGCCGATGGCCACGGCGAGCAGACCGGCCGCAGCGCCGGCCACCGCCAGGGCTGCGGTCAACAGTCCGTAGGCGCGCGGTCGCTGCGCGTCCGTGGTGAGGTCGGCGACGAGGGCCTGGCTGGGCGGCTCGTAGAGCTCGAAGGCCAGGCCGAGGGCGATCGCTCCGAGCAGGGCCAGGGCGAGGGTCGCACTGGCGGCGATCCACAGCTGCGCCGCGGCGCACCCGACGAGGCCGGTCACGATCGTGGGCACCCTCCCCCACCGGTCGGCCAGCCGCCCGCCCATCAGCCTGGACGGGATCGTGGCCAGTCCGAAGGCCGTCACGACCCACCCCGCCTCGGCGAGCGTGGCCCCGAAGTCGTCGACGAGCACGACCGAGAGGAAGGACAGGGTGAAGGCGCCCAACCGGTTGACCGCGCGCGCCAGCACCAGGATCCACACGTCCCGCGGCAACGGCGGGTGCGCTAGCGTGTCACTGTCATCAGTCCTTTGGGCAGTCATCGTCCCGAACGCTAGCCCCGCGAGGAGTGCCTGGTCAAATGCGTTTCGACAGTCATGTGGAGGCCCTGCTCGCCGCCTCGGTGGGTCTGGTCAATCACCTCACCCCCGGCCACGACGGCATCACTCCGGTCGAGGCCCCGAGCGGCCGGGAGCGCAGGGCGACGTGTGCACGGGTGCTGGTCTCGCTGGGACGCAGTCCGGCGGTGACCCCGACTCAGGGCGCCGAGCTCGCGGCGTACGCCGTCCTGGTCCGCGAGGTGTACGTCGCCACCGCGACCGGAGCCGTCGACGACGCGGCGCGCCTGGTCAACGACCTGCTGCGGCGCACGGGTGCGCGACCCCAGCTCGACCTCGCGCCGGACGGCTGGGGACTGCACTTCCACGGGCCCGACGACGGTCTGGTGGTCGGCTGGTCCGCCGGGATCGCCGCTGCCCTCGCGCTCTGCCTCGGCAGTGACCTGGCAGGGGTGCTGGGGATCTGCTCGGCCGATCCCTGCGACCGGGTCTTCGTCGATGGCTCCAAGAACGTCACCCGCCGCTTCTGCTCGACGCGCTGCCAGAACCGCGTCAAGGCGGCCGCTCACCGACGGCGCCCCTGAGCCCGCCCCTGAGCCTGCCCCTGAGCCCGGCCGCGTCTGCCCCGCGCACGGATCACCCGCGGAGCACCGTCCGAACCCAGGGGCGCTCCGAACCTCTCCCATGAAGATCAGCGACCGGCTCAGCGCCATGGCCATGCATGCCTCGGCCCGCTTCACCGTGCGCTACGGCGACGACCTGCGCTTCGCCGGCACCGACGTCCCGCGACCCACGAGGCGCCGGATCCCCACCCGGCACGGCCGTGTCACGATCTACGAGTACGGCGAGCGCACGGCGCCGGCGTACGTCCACTTCCACGGCGGCGCGTGGCTGATGCGCTACCCGCAGATGGACGACTGGTGGTGCCGCTACGTCGTGGCCACGGCCGGCGTGCGGGTGGTCAACGTCGACTTCCGCACCGGGCCGTACGTCGCCTACCCGGTCGCGCAGCACCAGTGTCATGACGTCGCGGCCGCCATCGCGACCGAGACGCCCGTGGTCGTGGGTGGCTTCTCGAGCGGCGGTGGGCTGGCGGCCTCGGTCTGCCTCCAGGCTCGAGACGCCGACTCCTTCACCCCGCGGCTGCAGGTGCTCGGTGTGCCCGCTCTCGACCTCGCCTCCGACGTGCCCAGCGGAGCCGGGATGATCTCGCCGTCGCTGCGGGCCATGGTGCGTCGCGTCTACTTCCCGGATCCGGCGACCCGAGCGGAGCCCTACGCCTCACCTGTGCTGGCCGACGACCTCACCGGCTTGCCGCCCGCGATCGTGTTGACCGCCGAGCGCGACACCCTGCGGGCCGACGGGGACTCCTACGCGCAGCGCCTCCGCGAGGCCGGCATCGAGGTGGTCCACGACCTGACGCCGCGCGTCGACCACTACTTCCTGACCGAGGACCCGGTGCGGGCCCGCACGACCATGGCGATGGTCGCCGGGCACGTGCGCGACGCCCTCGCCTCCGACTGAGGCCCGTCGTCGGGCGAGGTCAGCCGGGCCGCTTGATCTGGTTGAGCTCGAAGTGCATCGGGTCGGTGTAGCGCCAGTCGCCGCCCCACCCGAAGCCCCAGTACTTGAAGATGGCCACGACGTCGCGGTCCATCTCGCCCACGGTGCCGCGCTGGTTGCCCGGGACATTGAGGTCCAGGGCGAGGCCGAACGAGTGGTTGGACAGCGTCGTGCTGCCCGCGATGAAGCGCGGGTAGTAGCAGCCGGCGTACTCCCCCGCGTTGATCTCGGACTCCAGTCCCTGGGACACGACCTCGGCGAGCGCAGCCTTGAGCTGCGGCATGATCGCCTTGTTGCAGGTCACCGAGCCGAGGATCGGGACGACCTCGGTGGTGATGTGGCTGCTGACCCAGGCGGGGTCGGGGGCGATCCGGCCACCGCCGATCGGCGTGTAGTTGAAGACTCCGACGGCGTCGGCGAACGACCCGAACAGCACGGCCGTCTGGAAGGCGTCGGGGTCGAGGCCGAGGGTGGAGACGACGTCGAGGTTCTGCACCGAGATCTCCTCGCCCACCAGCGTGGCCAGCGGTGCGCGCAGGGTCTGGGGCGAGGTCCGACCCGAGGAGATGACCAGTGCGTTGTCCTGCGGCATGCCCAGCGCCTCGCCCACCGACGTGTTGACCACGAGGTCGATGCCCTCGACCTGGGGCGCCCACGCCCCGACGTGCAGGCGAGGCACCGCCGGGTTCATCTCCAGGGAGAGGAAGCCGTCATCGTCGATGGGCAGCTTCTTGCGCAAGGTGTCACTGGCAGCGACCTCACCCCCGGCGACCCGGTCCCACTGCGCTTGCAGGTCTGCCGAGTCCTTCATGGTGAAGCGCCGGTACTGCGCCGCATCCACGGCGGCGATGGTGTAGATCCTGTTCTCCAGCACGACCTGGCTCACCGAGAGCGGGAGGGCGTCCAGGACTCCGTCGAGGTCACGCACGCCTCGCACCACCTCGGCGCTGAGGGGCTCGGTGTCCTGCAGCAGGATGTCGGCCGGCACGATCGCACCCCGGCGCGGGCCGGGTGCCGTCACGGCGTACGCCGGGTCGATCGCGACCCCGGGCGGGTCGGGCACGGCCGTCGCACTGCCGCCCGGGTCGACGTCGGGCGCCGCCGTCGAGCCAACCTCCGGGGAGGTCGTGCTCGTCGGCTCGCGGTCGGCAGCCGTGTCGGTGCTCGACGGAGCACACGCCGTCGCGACGAGCACGGCGGTCACTGCCGCCGTCGTCGTCCAGCGCGCACGCGTCATGGCGTCCCTGCCTTGCCTCACCGATGCCTGTCGGCCGACGCCTGTCAGCGCAGGCTCGTCCCTGAGGGCAGGATAGTCGCGCAGGCCAACCGCCGCGGTCGGATCACCTCCACTCCGCACAGAGCCGCACAGCGCTACCTCAGGACGCGCCCGGCGATCCAGGCGATGGACTCCGCGGTCTCCGCCGGCGCCGCGCTGGGCTGCATGACGTGGCTGAGCACCACGCGGACCACGGTGTCGATCGCGGCGTCGAGGCGCTGAGGCCCCACGGAGACCCCGTAGGGAACCAGACGATCGGCGATGACCCCCTTGGCGGCCACGAGCAGCGACTCGGCATGGGTGGTCAGCAGCGGCAGCAGCTCGGTATCGGCGCCGTGGGTCGCCGAGACGACCGCGTGCAGCAGCGGGTTGTCCTGGGCGTGCTCGAGGACGGAGCAGGACGCCGACTCGATCGCGGACACGAGGTCGTCCGGGTGGGCGTCGAAGGCCGCCGAGACGACCACCAGGAAGCGTTCGAGCTCGCGCTGGATCATCGCCTCGGCCAGGCCGGCCTTGGTGCCGATCTCGTTGTAGACCGTCTGTCGGCTGACGCCCACGACCTCGGCGAGCTTGGCCATCGTCACCTGCGACCAGCCGACGCTGCCGGTGAGCAGCACCGCGGCGTCGACGACCCGGTCCCGCGTCGTCGACCCCGCGCTCGCACGCCGTACGGCGGCCGTCTCGCCCATGACGACGAGCCTAGGCGACGCCACCGCGCCGACCTCAGCCCGTCAGGGTGAGGGCGAGCACCGGGCAGGCCTGGACGGCGGCGTTGACGTGGGCGCGCTGGGACTCGTCGGGGTGCTCGTCGAGGACGTGCATGACCTCGTCGTCGTCGAGCTCGAAGAAGTCGCTGGCCATCGCCTCGCACATGCCCAGGCCCTCGCACGTGTCGCGATCCACCACGATCTTCGGCATCAGACGCTCGCCTGCTTGGCCGAGGGGTCGAGGGCCACGAAGTCGACCTTCTCGCGCACCCCGCAGTCGGGACAGCACCAGTCGTCGGGGATCTCCGACCAGGCGGTGCCGGCTGCGAAGCCCTCGAGCTCGTTGCCGACCTCGACCTCGTAGGTGTAGCCGCAACCGGGACAGCGTGCAGCCATCACCTCGCCCTGCGCGGCGCTCTCGGCAGCAGCGGCGTCGGCGGCGTCCTGCTCGGCCTGGCGCTCGGCGGCAACGACGTGCTCGGGGCGCGGGTAGCGGGCGAGGTACTTCTCGCGCTTGCCGGGCTGGATGTTGGCTCGCGTGACGTCGCCGTCGAAGTGGGCCAGGACGCGCTTGTCCATCACGCGCCGGTAGAGCGGCGGGAAGAGGGAGAGCACGATCATCCCGGCGTAGCCCGTCGGCAGCACCGGGGACTCCTCGAAGTCGCGCAGCGTCTGGTAGCGCCGGGTCGGGTTGGCATGGTGGTCACTGTGGCGCTGCAGGTGGTAGAGCAGCACGTTGGTGGCGATGTTGTTGGAGTTCCACGAGTGCGAGGGATCCACGCGCTCGTAACGCTGCCGCGTCCCGTTGCCGACCTTCTGGCGCAGCATCCCGTAGTGCTCCATGTAGTTGACGACCTCGAGCAGCGAGAAGCCGACCACCGCCTGGAGGACGAGGAAGGGCAGGATCACCGGACCCAGCCAGATCACCAGCGCGCCGAAGAGCACCGCGGACATCACCCAGGCGTTGAGGACGTCGTTGCCGAGTCGGAAGGGGTGCTGCTGCTTGCGCGCGTAGCGCTTCTTCTCCACCCGCCAGGCGCTGGTGAGCGACCCCAGCACGGTGCGCGGCCAGAAGGCGTAGAACGACTCGCCGAGTCGCGAGCTGGCCGGGTCCTCCGGGGTGGCGACGCGCACGTGGTGGCCGCGGTTGTGCTCGATGTAGAAGTGACCGTAGAAGCTCTGGGCCAGAGCGATCTTGGAGAGCCAACGCTCGTTGGCCTCGCGCTTGTGACCGAGCTCGTGGGCGGTGTTGATCCCGATGCCGCCGATCGTGCCGATCGTCAGGGCCAGGCCGATCTTCGCCCCCAGCGACAGCTCACCGAGGCCGAACGGCGCGCCCTCGGCGATGACGTACATCGCGGCGATGAAGCCGGCGTACTGGACAGGGAGGAACAGGTAGGTGATCCACCGGTAGTACCTGTCGGCCTCGAGCGCCTCGATGGCGTCGTCGGGCGGGTTGGACCGGTCGAGTCCGACCACCAGGTCGAGCAGCGGGACCGCGCCGAGCACGACGATCGGTCCGATCCAGAACCAAAGGCTCCAGCCCGTCGCCGCCCACATGCCGAAGGCGACGAAGGCCAGCGACGGGACGATGAGTCCGATCAGCCAGAGGTAGCGCTTGGCGTCCTTCCACCGCTCTGCCGAGCCCTCGGGGACGGTGCTGTTCGGGATCTCTTCGGATGCGGGTGTGGTCGCCATCGACTCCCTGCCTCTCGTCTGGGTTTACAAGACCATAAGAGGTGTAAACCCCTTTGACAAGGGGGGAGCTTTTGTAAAGTTCGCCGTCGTGTCCCGGGCGGGGACCGATCAGCGCCGACGCAGCGGCAGCTTCTTGGCAGCCTCGGCGAGCTGGGCGACCTCGGTCGCCAGGCCCGAGGCGCCCAGGGAGCGCACGTGCACGACGTGGGTGGTGGTCCGCAGACCCATGACCTTCGACACTCGCCCGCCGGCGAGCTCCACCTGCTCGATGTCACGCAGGTTGAGGTCCATCATCGCCATGCCACGCCCGGCGCGGCTCGGGATGAAGTTGACGTGGAGGCGGGTGATCGTGAGGCGACCCGGTACCCAGGCTGCTCCCCAGATGCTCTGGAAGCGGTCGAGAACCAGATCGCTGTCAGACCCACCCACCCCTGAGGTGGTCTCGACCATGACGTTGGCCGACTTCGAGGCGATCACTCCATAGGACATGCCTCAAGTTTGCATGGTTTTATCCGCATACGCCTCATCAGATCGGGTACGAATCCGGATTTCATGGTCAAATCTTTACTTTCTCAGGCGAAACGGCGCGTCGAGTCGTCACTCCTGTCACACGGCTCCACAATCAGCGCCTCCGGACACACCGCAGGTCGCGATGCCGGCCGCGATGCCGGCGTGACGACACCCTGCCCATCAGGTGAGCCGAATCCGCCCCCGCGGGGGACCTTGCCGCCACAATGGGTGCTGCCCAGTTCGACCACGGAGAGCGCCGATCCATGACCGAGCCCGACCGCGTCCGCCGCGGGTTCTGGGCGACCCTGCTGCGCTGGCGCGCGCCGATCGTCCTGGTCCCCCTGATCCTCGGATTGGGCTACAGCGGGACCGTGGGCGCCCAGATGCTCTGGGCCGAGGTCCAGCCGGCTCCGGCCCCCGCGCCGATCGTGACGTGCTGGAACGACGTCGTCGAGGCAGCCGACGAGTGCCCCACTCCCACGGGTGTGCCTGGGCTCCGCTGGGCCTTCCCGTCGTTCACGCCCAACACCGCGGCGTGCAAGCCGGTCGTCTACCCGGACAACGGCAACCCGCGTCCGCTGGAGTACACCTGCCGTCAGCGGATCTCGGGCACCAAGGCCCAGGTCAACTACAGCGAGCGCTCCGACCTCGAGCGAGGACTGAACTACTTCAGGAACCGCTACGACGGCATTCGTCCCGAGCGCGCCGGCGGCGGGACCCGCATCGTCTACCGGGACCCGGCACCCCGCAAGGACGGCACCTACGAGCTCACGGTCGCCTTCACGGCCTATCCGTTCGCGGTCAGTGTCCGGGCGGTCAACGAGCGGCTGCGCGACACCGTGCTGGAGGACCTGGTGAGATTCAGGCCCGAGCGCTTCATGCTGATCCAGCCTCCGGAGACTCCTTCGCAGGAGGATCGACGGGGCGGTTAGCCCCGTCCACCGCACCGTCCTGCGTGGCACCCTCGCGGATGGCCGCTGCCACCGCGCCCGGCACGTCGGGGTGGAAGACCGTCGGGATGATGAAGCTGGAGTTGAGCTCCTCGTCCTTGACGACGTGCGCGATCGCGGCCGCCGCCCGGAGCAGCATGTCGATCGTGACCTCGTGGGCACGCGCGTCCAGCAGGCCCCGGAAGACGCCCGGGAAGGCGAGCACGTTGTTGATCTGGTTGGGGTAGTCCGAGCGCCCGCTCGCCACGACGGCGGCGAACCGGCCGGCCTCGCCCGGATCGACCTCGGGATCGGGGTTGGCCAGGGCGAAGACCACCGCACGCTCGGCCATGTCCTGGATCCACTCGGCCTGCAGCACTCCCGGGGCGCTGACGCCGACGAAGACGTCGGCCCCGGCGAGTCCGGCGCGCAGGTCACCGGTGACGCCGCGCGGGTTGGTCGCCTTCGCGAGCTCGGCCTTGGCGTCGGAGAGGCCGACCATGCCCGCGGCCAAGCAGCCTTCGCGGTCCCAGACCACGACGTCGGTGACCCCGGCCGCCAGGAGCAGCGTGACGATGGCGGTGCCGGCGGCCCCGCCGCCGGCCACGACCACGCGTGATTGCGCCAGCTCCTTGCCCACGACCCGGAGCGCGTTGGTGAGCGCGGCGAGCACGACGATCGCCGTACCGTGCTGGTCGTCGTGGAAGACCGGGATGTCCAGGCTCGCGCGCAGGCGACGCTCGATCTCGAAGCAGCGCGGGGCGGCGATGTCCTCGAGGTTGATGCCGCCGAAGCCGGGGGCGATCATCTCCACGGCGCGCACGATCTCGTCGGTGTCCTGGGAGGCCAGGCAGATGGGCCAGGCGTCGATGTCGGCGAACCGCTTGAACAGGGCGGCCTTGCCCTCCATCACGGGGAGCGCGGCCCCGGGGCCGATGTTGCCCAGCCCCAGCACCGCTGAGCCGTCGGTGACGACCGCGACCGAGTTGCCCTTGATGGTCAGCCGCGGGATGTCCTCGGGGTTGTCGGCCAGCGCCTGGCTGACACGCCCCACTCCCGGTGTGTAGGCCATCGAGAGGTCGTCACGGTTCTTGAGCGGGACCTTGGAGGCGACCGAGATCTTCCCGCCGATGTGGAGCAGGAACGTCCGGTCGCTGACCTTGTAGACCTCGATGCCCTCGACCTCGTCGGCGGCGGCCACCAGCAGGTCGGCGTGCTCGGCGTCCCCAGCCGAGCACGTGACGTCGAGGACGAGACGCGCGTGGCTCGACTCGGCGACATCGATCGCGGTGACGATCCCGCCGGCCGCGGCGATCGCGGTCGCCACCGCCCCGACGACCGCGTGGTCGGGCGCCGTGTGCAGGCGCATGGTGATCGAGTACGACGAGGCGGTTGCGGTCCGGGACACCTGCTCACCCTGCTCCTGGCGCGGTGTTACGAGCAAGTAGGTCTCGACGCGGGTCCGCTCAGCTCACGCCGAGGTGGTCGAGCAGGTTCTTCGAGAACCGGTCGCCCATCTGGGCCATCACGCCTTTCATGGTCGTGCGCACGGCGCCCGCGGAGAGCTTGGGCAGCGGGAGGTCGACGCAGATCTCCAGGCTCGTCTCCAGCAACACCCCTCCCTCGGGACCGTCGTGGTCGGACAGCGCGTACCAGCCGTGCACCCCGGCGCGCTCCTTCGTGCCGGACGGAGGGTCGTGGGTGAACTCGATCCGCTTGCCCTCCTCGAGCGTCATCCGCTCGGTGAAGGTCGCCGAGAAACCCTTGCCCAGGACCTTGAGCCCCGACAGGGTCCAGATCCAGTGCTCGTCCTCGGCGGTGATCGAGGAGACGAACGGCGTGAAGCGGGCGACCAGGTCGGGGTCCACCAGGATGTCCCACACCCGTGCCCGCTCCACCGGGACGACCGCCTCGGCTGTCGTGGAGGCGGAGAACGCAGTCATGTCAGGTCCTCGGTGTCAGGCCCGGAGGGCCTTCTCGACGTCGCCGGCGATCTTCTCCGGCTTGGTCGTGGGGGCGTAGCGGTCGATGACCTGACCGTCCTTGCCGACGAGATACTTGGTGAAGTTCCACTTGATCTTCGAGCCGAGCATGCCGCCCTTCTCCTGGCGCAGCCACTGGTAGACGGGGTGGGCGTTGTCCCCGTTGACCTCGACCTTGCTCATCATCGGGAAGGTGACGCCGTAGTTCTTCTCGCAGAACGCACCGATCTCGGCCGAGTCGCCGGGCTCCTGGTTGCCGAACTGGTCGCAGGGGAAGCCGATGACGGAGAACCCCTGGTCGTGGTACTGCGTGAACAGCTCCTGCAGGCCCTGGTACTGCGGCGTGAAGCCACACTGCGAGGCGGTGTTGACGACGAGGACGACCTGGCCGGCGTACGCCGAGAGATCGACCTCCTGGCCGTCGAGACTGGTCGCGCTGAAGTCCTGGAGAGAGGTCATGGGCATCATTCTGGCAGGCGAGCCGTCACCCGGCCGGGTTGCTGGTAGCCCACCTTGTTGTCGTAGGGACCCAGCTGGACGCGGACTCGCCTCTCGCCGGCGTCGACGATCACCGCATCGTCCTCGATGTGGGAGATCTCCCCGATCACCAGGTAGGTCTCGCCCCCGAGGTCCTCGAAGCCGGTGCGCGGACCGGCCCCCGGCAGGTGCCGCTGGACGTCCTCGACCGCGACCAGCTGCAGGAGTCGCGCCCGCCCACCTCGGCGGAGCAGCAGCACCATCCCCAGCAGGCACATGTCCGCGAAACCGGTCACCAGCCAGCCCAGACTGCTGGCGATCTCTCCCTCCACCTCGTAGGCGGACGGGCGATCGGGCAGCACCCGGACCCGTACCACCTCGGTCTGCACGGCTCGGTCGAAGGCATCCTCGCTCACGGGTGCCGTCCAGACGGTCTGCTCCGGGTCGACCTCCTCGTCGAACCGGAACGCGAGGGCGTACCCGTCGCTCCCCCCGCCCTCGTCGCCGGACGCCTGGCTGTTCACGAGGACGGCCTCGACGTCGACGCCCGAGCGGGACAGTCGCCAGTCGAGGTAGGTGCTGCTGGCGACCGGCAGGTTGATCAACACCGCCAGCGCCACCATCACCCAGGGTGAGACGCGGCGCCGGCGCGGCATCAGGTCGTCCACGGCTCGCCCCACCGCCCGCAGAAGGCGATCTCGCCGAGAAGCCGACGCTCCCGGCCCCGGCGCTCGCGGGCCCGGTCGGACTCGATCAGGTCATCTCCCGCGGCGAGTCCCTCGTCCGCGGACTCGGCGAGGGGGACGCCGACGGCGATGCCCGTCATCAGCTCGACGTACGACGGCACCCCGAGCGCGGCGCAGGCGGCGGGCCTGTCGAAGCCGGCGAACTGGTGGGTGTGCAGACCCATCGCGCGAGCCTGCAGCGTGATGTGGGCCGAGGCCTGACCGAGGTCGTGGCGTGCATGGTCGACGCTCTTCGGCGCGCTGCCGTACGGGCCGTCCGGGTCGTGCGGGTCGGGGGCGACCTGCACCCCGGCAAGCAGCACGAGGGACGCCCGAGGCACCCAGCCCGCGTTGCCCCTGCTCAGCGTCGGCACCAGCAGGTCGTGAGCGGCGGAGCCGCGCGGGGCGACCAGGTAGCGCCACGGCTGACTGTTGCCCGCGCTCGGTGCCCACTGCGCGGCGCGCAGCAGCACCTCGACGTCGGCGCTGCTCAGGTCGTGGTGGGGATCGAAGACGCTCGGGCTCCACCGGGAGCGCAGCGGCTCTGCGAGAGCCTCGGCCCCCGGCCTCGGTGCGTGCTGCTCGTCGGCGGGCATCTGCCCAGTATGGGCGGCACCGGGGCAGGGCCCGGGTCAGTGCGGCCAGACCGAGTCCGTGGCACCGGCGACGTAGTCGAGGAAGGCCCGCTCGGCATCCGGATCCTGCCGACGCTGGAAGGGGTACGTCGTGGGTCGGGTCGTCCGGTCGTGCCAGAAGTGGTGGGTGCCCGACGAGTCGGGACGGGTGGCGACCAGCCACACGGCCGTGTCCGCGCCGGAGGCCGGCGTGCGCAGCAACGGCCCCATGACCTTGTCGAACCCCGGCAGGCTGTCGCTCACCCCGGGCGTCGCGGCCCAGCCCGGGTGGGTGCTCTCCACGGCGACCTGCCCGCCGCGCAGGCGCCGGCTCCAGGCGTCGGCGAGCACCACCTGCATCCGCTTGGTGCGCGCGTAGCCGCGCACCCCGTCGTACTCGCCGTCGCGGTACTCGATCTCGTCCGGGGTGGAGCGCAGCCCGGCGGAGTACATGCCGCCCGACGACATGATCACCACCGTGCCGCCACCGCCGGCACCCAGCACGGGCAGCAGTCGCTCGGTCATCAGGTGCGGGCCGAGCACGTGCACGGCCAGGGCCATCTCGTGGCCCTGCGGCGACTCGGTGCGCTCGGGGAGCATCACCCCGGCGTTGTGCACGATCGCGTGCACGTCCTCCACGCGGGAGGCCAGGTCGTCGGTCCAGGCGCGCACGGCGTCCAGGTCTCCGACGTCGCAGACCTCCTCCACCAGCTCGGCGGTGGGGCGGCGCCGGCGCAGGTCGGCGACGAGGTCGGTCACCTTCGCGGCGTTGCGACCCAGCACGTGCACCGTGGCTCCGAGGTCGAGGAACGACTCGACCATCGCCGTCCCGATCCCTGACGTGGCCCCGGTGACCACCACGTGCTCGCCCGCGAGACTGCCGTCCCCGGCATCGGGCGCCCACCAGCGTCGCCGTACAGCAGGGCCGATCCTGGTGTAGCCCAGGACCAGGGAGCGGTCCAGGGCGGTGTCGAGCGCGCGCTGCAGGAACGAGGGGGCGGTCGCAGACATGATCCGAGCCTAGGGCGGCTGGTGGGCCGCTCACTCACCCGAAGGGAGCGGAGGCGGGGCGCGCGCGCGAACGCATCGTGGGGTTGGGGGTGACGCCGAGAAGCAGCCGCCCGGGGGTTAGGACCGGCCCCCGCTCTCCCCCCACGGTCGAGCGGGGGGCGGCTTCGAACAGGTTAGACGCAAGAACCAAGACGCCGCAGCCCCTCCCTCAAACTTGCCCGGAAATGGAACAACGCGCGGACCTGGTGGTCCGCGCGTCGAGGTCGAGCCTGTCGTGCTGGTGCGCGAGGGGGGATTTGAACCCCCACGCCCTTTCGGACACTGGCACCTGAAGCCAGCGCGTCTGCCGTTCCGCCACTCGCGCAAAGTGAGCCGGGCTAAGGTATCGCGCCTTGCGAGCATCCCCAAACCGGTGTCCCCCGGAGCGGACCTGCTTGGTGATCGGGTGGTGATCGGGTGGTGATGGTGCAGGGTTCCTGCCTCGCGGGTGGCTACGATCGTCGCTACGCCCGCCTCGCGCGAGAGGTGATCGTCATGCCCGATCGCATCAAGCTTCGATGCGGCGCCGCCACGGACACCACGAGCAGAGCAACGAGAGGAGGAGGTGCCGATGGGAGGCCTGCAGCGCTTCGAGCAACGCCTGGAGTCGATGATCTCCGGCGCCTTCGCCCGCACCTTCCGCAGCGCCGTGCAGCCGGTCGAGATCGCCGCCGCGCTGGAGCGCGAGCTGGACAACAATGCTCAGATCCTCTCGCGGGACCGACGTCTGGTGCCCAACACGTTCCACGTGGAACTGTCGAGCACCGACCTGGAGCGACTGGCGCCGTACGACTCCACCCTGGCGCGCGAGCTCTCCGACACGCTGAAGAAGCACGCCGACGGCCAGGCCTACGTCTTCCCGGGGCCGATCCACATCGACTTCGAGTCGGCCGACGACCTGACCACGGGGCGCTTCCGGATCCGTAGCCAGGCGCAGGCGAAGGTCACCGGCACCGCGACCCACACGCAGGTACGGCGTGCGCACGCGCTGTTGGAGGTCAACGGCAGCCAGCACCCGCTCCAGCCCCCCGGACTCGTGGTGGGCCGCGGCACCGACGCCGACATCCGGATCAACGACCCGGGCATCAGCCGGCGGCACGCCGAGTTCCTCATCACCCTGGGCCGGGAGGGTCAGGACCCCCTCATCGAGGTCCACGACCTCGGGTCGACCAACGGCATCCGGATCGACGACCGCAAGGTCCCGCGCGCGACCTTGCGCAACGGGTCCGCGGTCAAGGTCGGCAACACCACGCTGACCGTGCGGATCGTGGAGACCATGCAGGACGCCGAGACCCCGGGGTGGGCCGATGTCTGAGCTGACCCTGTTCCTGATCCGCATCGCGTTCCTCGCGATCCTGTGGATCTTCGTGCTCTCGGCGATCTCGGTGATCCGCTCCGACATGTTCGGCGCCCGCGTGCCCGAGGCCGCGCGCGGCCAGGGCGCCGGCGCCCCGCGCCCGCCGAAGCAGCCCAAGCCGTCCAAGCGTCGCGGCTCGCCGACCCACGTGGCGGTGACCCAGGGCAGCAGCGCCGGCGCCACCGCCTCGCTGGCCCAGGCGCCGATCCTGATCGGACGCGGCACCGACGCGGCCATCCGCCTCGAGGACGACTACGCCTCCACCCGGCACGCCCGGATCGCGGCCTCGGGCGACCAGTGGTTCGTCGAGGACCTCGGCTCCACCAACGGCACCTACATCGGCAGCGTGCGGATCACCCAGCCCACCACGATCGCGATCGGCACCCAGGTGCGGATCGGCAAGACGATCCTGGAGCTGAAGAAGTGACCGGCCCGGACCCTGACCCGGCCGACACCGGCCCGCCACCCCCTTCCGGCGACCCGACCGGCGAGAACCCGACCGTCGAGGCGGCGACCACCCAGGCTGGGGGCGAGGCATCGCCGGCCGAGCCCGGGCTGCGCCTGCTCTACTCGGCCATCTCCGACGTCGGACGGGTCCGCAAGGACAACCAGGACTCGGGCTACGCCGGTCCCTGGCTGCTCACGGTCTGCGACGGGGTCGGGGGGGCCGCCCGCGGCGACATCGCCTCCAGCACCGCCGTCTCCGAGCTACGCAGCCTCGACCTCGCTCCCCCACCCGCCGACAGCCCGCCGCTGCTGGACCGGGTCACCGAGGCCCTGCACGACGCGCACGCCCAGATCGGGCGCCTCGTCGACGACGACCCCGCCATCAACGGCACCAGCACCACCGCCACGGTCGCGCTCTTCGACGGCCACCGGGTCGGCATCGGACACGTCGGCGACAGCCGCGCCTACCTGTTCCGCGACGGCGAGATCTCCCAGCTCACCACCGACCACACGTTCGTGCAGAGCCTGATCGACGAGGGCCGGATCACCGAGGCGGAGGCGCGGGTCCACCCCCACCGCAACCTGATCCTCAAGGCCCTCGACGGCATCCACGAGGCCGAGCCCGACCTGTTCGCGCTCCAGCTCACCTCCGGCGACCGGCTGTTCCTGTGCAGCGACGGCGCCTGCGGCGTGCTCGACGACGGGCGCCTGGCCGACATCCTCTCGATGGGCAGCCCGGACTTCGCGGCGGTCGAGCTGGTCCGCGCCAGCCTCGAGGCGGGCAGCTCGGACAACGTCACCTGCATCGTCGCCGACGTGCTGAGCGCCGAGCAGGCCGCCGCGGACCCGACGTACGCCGAGCTCGAGCCGCTCCTGGTCGGCGCCGCGGCCGAGCTCAAGCGCCGGCTCCCCCGGGCGCTCTTCCGCGGGCACCGCTCCGGTGACACCGGCGAGCTCGAGCCGATCGACGCCGAGATCCCCGACCACCTGCCGTTCGCCATCCCCAGCGACCCGCTGCAGCCGGTGGACCCCGAGACGGCCCGCTACGCACCCCGCGCTCCCGAGCGCTTCGCGTGGCTGCGCCGCGTCCTGGTGCTGGCCGTGGTCGTCGGCGTCGTCTGGATCGGGGCCACCGCCGCCTGGTCGTGGGCCCAGACGCAGTACTTCGTCGGCGAGCAGGACAACCGTGTGGTGATCTTCCGCGGCATCGACGCCTCGCTGCCCGGCTTCGACCTCTCCGAGCCGGTGGTGGTCACCGACGTGATGCTCGACCAGCTCTCCGACTTCGACCGCGGCCAGGTGGAGGCCACCATCGAGGTCGACGACCTCGCCGACGGGCGCGACAAGGTGGAGGAGATCGCGGCCAACCGGGTCGCCCCCGACGAGGGCGCCGGGTGATCGAGCCGTGAGCCTGATGACCACCAGCTCGTCCCTGATGGGCTTCGTGCACCGCCGCCGGCGTGGCGCGGAGCTCTTCCTGCTCGTCCTGGCCCTCGCCGTCGGCGTCGGCGGGTACGCCGCGGTCGGCGTGGGCGTCGAGGGCAAGGTGCCGGCCGACATCATCGGGTACGGCGGCTGGCTGGCCGCGCTGATCGTGGCCGCCCACATCGTGATCCGGTTGGTGGCGCCGTACGCCGACCCGGTGCTGCTGCCGCTCGTGGCCACGCTCAACGGCCTCGGCCTGGCCGTCATCCACCGCATCGACCTCGGCTACGCGGCGCGCGGTCGCGAGACCAGCTTCGCCCAGCAGCAGCTGACCTGGATGACCCTCGGGGTGCTGCTCTTCATCGGCGCTCTGGTCATCCTGCGCGACCACCGGGTGCTGGCGCGCTTCACCTACACGATCGGCTTCGGGGCGATCGCCCTGCTGGTCCTGCCCATCCTCCCGGTCGTCGGGCGCACCATCAACGGCGCACGGATCTGGATCAACATCGGTCCGTTCAGCTTCCAGCCCGGCGAGGTCGCCAAGGTGATGCTGGTCGTCGCCTTCGCCGGCTACCTCGTGCTGCACCGCGACGCACTCGCGCTCGCCGGCAAGCGGGTGCTCTTCGTCGACCTGCCGCGCGGCCGCGACCTCGGACCGATCCTCGCGATGTGGCTGGTCAGCCTCGGGATCCTGGTCTTCCAGCGCGACCTCGGCTCCAGCCTGCTCTTCTTCGGCCTGTTCCTCGTGATGCTCTACGTCGCCACCGAGCGGCCGGGCTGGATCGTGGTCGGCGGCACGCTGTTCCTCGGTGGCGCGCTCGCCGCCTGGAAGACGCTGGGCCACGTCCAGGACCGCGTCGACATCTGGCTGCACCCCTTCGAGTACTACCGCAACGCGCAGCCGCCGTTCTCCGACCAGATCGTCGAGGCTCAGTTCGGTCTCGGCTGGGGCGGTCTGATCGGCCGCGGCTTCGGCGAGGGCGACCCGACCCGGGTCACCTACGCGGAGAGCGACTTCATCATGGCCGCCATCGGCGAGGAGCTCGGGCTGACCGCGGTGATCGCGGTGCTGCTCTGCTACGGACTCATCGTCGAGCGGGCCCTGCGCGTGGCGCTCATCTCGCGTGACTCCTTCGGCAAGCTGATGGCCACCGGTCTGGCCAGCATCTTCGCGGTCCAGGTCTTCGTCGTCATCGGCGGCGTCACCCGCCTGATCCCCCTGACCGGCCTGACCACACCCTTCCTGTCGTACGGCGGCTCGTCGCTGGTCGCCAACTGGGTGATCATCGCGCTGCTCCTGCGCATCTCCGACCAGGCCCGCCGTCCCGTCCCGGATCTCTCGGTGGACGAGGAGGAGAGCGACGACGAGTCGACGCAGGTGATCAAGCTGTGAGTGCCCCATGAACCGGCCCATCCGCACGGTCTCGCTGTTCTGCCTGGCCCTGTTCCTGGCGCTGATGATCAACGCGACCTACCTCCAGTTCTGGCGAGCGGGCGCGCTGGACGACGACCCGCGCAACCAGCGGGTGCAGCAGGCGTCGTACTCCAGCGAGCGTGGCGCCATCCTGGTCGGCCGCACCCCGGTGGCCGAGAGCGTGCCCTCCGACGACCGCTACGAGTTCCAGCGCCGCTACCCCGCGCCGTTGATGTACGCACCGCTCACCGGCTACTTCACCTTCGGCAACGCCACCGGGCTGGAGTCCGCACAGAACTCCGTGCTCTCCGGTGAGGACCCGCGCTTCTTCGTGCGCAACCTGGTCGACCTCGTCAGCAACGAGCAGCAGAACGGCGGCAGCGTCGAGCTGACCATCAACGCCAAGGCCCAGCGCGCCGCCTTCGAGGGCCTCTCGGCGCTGGGCGACGGCGTCGAGGGCTCCGTGGTGGCTCTCGAACCCAGCACCGGCAAGGTGCTGGCGATGGTGTCGCTGCCGACCTTCGACCCCAACGACCTCGCCTCCCACGACTTCGGTGCCGTCGACGACACCTACGCCGACCTGCTTGACGACCCCGGCGACCCGCTGCTCAACCGAGCGGTCCAGACCCGGATCGCGCCAGGATCGACGTTCAAGCTCGTCACCGCCGCGGCCGCGCTCGAGTCCGGCAAGTACGACAGCGCCGACTCCCTGGTGCCGGGGGGCGCGACCTTCCAGCTGCCGCAGACCAGCGGCGACTCCGGGGTGGTCGACAACGAGGGTCGCGCCTGCGGCACCGACGAGATCACCTTCCGTCAGGCGATGGAGCAGTCCTGCAACACCACCTTCGCCCAGCTCGCAATCGAGGTCGGCGCGGAGAAGATGCTCGAGCAGGCCGAGAAGTTCGGCTTCAACGCCGACTACCTCGAGGACCTCCCCGGGCAGGCCCGCTCGGTCTACCCCTCGCAGGTCAACCCGCCGCAGCTGGGGCAGACGGGCTTCGGGCAGTTCGAGGTGCAGGCGACCCCGCTGCAGATGGCGATGGTGGCTGCCTCGATCGCCAACGACGGGGTCGTGATGCGCCCCTACGTCGTCTCCGAGGTGCAGTCGCCCGACTACGACGCCGAGACCGCCGACCCCGAGGAGCTCAGCGAGGCCGTCGATCCGCAGGCTGCGGACGTGCTGACCGAGCTGATGGTCTCCACGGTGGACGACGGCACGGCCTCGCCGGCCGCGATCCCCAACGTGGCCGTCGCCGGCAAGACCGGCACCGCCCAGCGCGGGGTCCCCGGCGAGCCGCCGTACGCGTGGTTCGTCTCCTTCGCCCCCGCGACCGACTCCCAGGTGGCGGTCGCGGTGATGATCGAGGAGGCGCCCGGTCAGGAGATCGCCGGCGGCCGTCTCGGCGGGCCGATCGCCAAGGCCGTGATGGAGGCGATCATCTCGTGACCGGCCAGCACCCCAGCCTCGAGGCACACCGCACGACGATCCGTGGGACCCGCGCGTCCCGGGAGAGGAGCAGGCGATGACCCAGACCCCCGAAGCACGCTTCGCCGACGACGCCCACCGCTACCGGCTGGACTCGCGCATCGCGACCGGCGGCATGGGCGAGGTGTGGCGAGCGACCGACACGATGCTGGAGCGCGAGGTCGCGGTGAAGGTCCTCAAGGACGACATCGCCGAGGACCCGGTCTTCCGTTCCCGCTTCGAGACCGAGGCCCGGCACGCCGCCGCGCTGCACCACCCGGGCATCGCCGCCGTCTTCGACGTCGGCGAGCGGGCCTCCTCGGAGCCCGGCGGCCAGCCGCGACCGTTCCTGGTGATGGAGCTGGTCGACGGCCAGCCCCTGTCCGCGCTGATCTCGCAGGGCCGTGACCTCGACCCGGCCGCCGTGCGCGACCTGATGGCCCAGGTCGGCGACGCGCTCGGGGCCGCTCACCGAGCGGGCATCATCCACCGCGACGTGAAGCCCGCCAACCTGATCGTGACGCCGGAGGGCAAGGTCAAGGTCACCGACTTCGGCATCGCCCGGGCCGCCGACGGCGCGCAGATCACCCGCACCGGCGCGGTGATGGGCACGCCCCAGTACCTCTCCCCCGAGCAGGCCGAGGGCAAGCCCGCCACGATCGCCTCCGACGTGTACTCCCTCGGCGTGGTCACCTTCGAGTGCCTGGCCGGTCGTCGCCCCTTCGACGCCGAGTCCCCCGTGGCCACCGCCCTCGCCCACATCCGCGAGCCCGTCCCGGACCTGCCCGCCGGCGTGCCGAAGGACCTCGCCACGGTGGTGCGCACCGCACTGTCCAAGGACCCCGGCGAGCGGTACCCCGACGGCGCGGCCATGGCGGCGGCGCTACGCGACCCCGGGACGGCCGTGGTGCCCCGACCGCCCCGCGTCGTCCCTGCCGTCGCACCCGTGCCCGAGGAGCCTCGCACCCAGGTCATGCCGGCCACCCCGGTGGCCGACGCCCCCGTCCCGGCGCCCCCCACGACGGCGACCACGTCCACCGCCGCCCAGCCCTCGCGCAGCGCCGCCGGACCGATCGTGGCCGCGGTCGTGCTCCTGGTCGCCCTGGCCATCGTCCTGACGCTGTTGCTGACCGGCGGGGACGACGACGACCCCGCTGCCGGCGACGTGCTCGACTCCACGCCGGCCTCGACGGAGCCCACCACCGAGCCCACCACCGAGCCCACCCCGGAGCCGACGGAGCCGGAGCCGGCGCCGTCGATCGCGCTCAACGAGGGCGAGTACGTCGGTCGTGACTTCACCCAGGTCGAGGCGGACCTGCGCGGACTCGGACTGCGGGTCGAGCCCAACGAGCAGTCCAACGACAACCCCGACCTCGATGGTCAGGTCACCGCGCTGAACCCCAACGGCGAGGTGCAGGACAACGAGCTGATCCTGGTCACCTACTACGGTGACGCGCCCGAGGCGACGCCCACGCCGACCCCCACCCCCACGCCGACCCCCACGCCGACGCCGACGCCCACGCCGTTGCTGCCCAATCCCTGAGGAAGAGCGAGACCGATGAACGACGCAGGTGCACCAGGCCCCACCCTCGTGGGCGGGCGCTACGAGCTCGGCGAGCTGCTGGGCCGCGGTGGCATGGCCGAGGTCCGCAAGGGCACCGACTCCCGGCTCGGCCGCATCGTCGCGGTCAAGCGACTGCGCACCGACCTGGCCAGCGACGCGACGTTCCAGGCGCGGTTCCGCCGGGAGGCCCAGTCGTCGGCCTCGCTCAACCACCCGGCGATCGTGGCCGTCTACGACACCGGTGAGGAGCCGGCCGAGGACGGCTCCGGTGTCGCCCAGCCCTACATCGTGATGGAGCACGTCGCCGGGCGCACGCTGCGCGACATCCTGCGCGAGGGTCGCAAGATCCTGCCCGAGCGGGCGCTCGAGATCACCAGCGGCGTGCTGTCGGCTCTCGACTACAGCCACCGCGCGGGCATCATCCATCGCGACATCAAGCCGGGCAACGTGATGCTCACCCCGACTGGCGACGTGAAGGTGATGGACTTCGGGATCGCGCGCGCCATCAGTGACGCCGCCAACTCGATGACCCAGACCGCAGCCGTCGTCGGTACGGCGCAGTACCTCTCGCCCGAGCAGGCGCGCGGCGAGACCGTCGACTCCCGCTCCGACGTCTACTCCGCCGGGTGCCTGCTCTACGAGCTGCTCACCGGGCGCCCGCCCTTCGTCGGCGACAGCCCCGTGGCCGTTGCCTACCAGCACGTCCGGGAGCAGGCCGATCCCCCGTCCGACCACGACACCGATCTGCCGCCGGCGATCGACGCCATCGTGATGAAGGCGTTGGCCAAGCGTCTCGAGGACCGCTACCAGTCGGCCGGCGCGATGCGTACCGACATCGAGCACTACCTCGCCGGGCGTCCCGTGGAGGCCGTGCCTCCGGTGCCGGCCGCGCCGGCCCGTGCCGCCGCAGCCGAAGCTCCCGCCGCCGCCGCGGCCGCGACGTCCCCGCGGCGCCCCGAGCCCGCCGTACTGCCCTCCGTCGACGACGACCCGCCCCCACGCACCGGGCTGTGGGTGCTGCTCGGCCTGCTCGTGATCGCCCTGCTCGTCGCCGGGTACCTGCTCGTGCAGGACAGTCTCTTCCCGGAGTCGCCGGAGCAGGTGCAGGTCCCGTCGGTGATCAACACCGACCAGGACGCCGCGCGGTTGGCGATCGCCAGCGCGGGGCTGACCGTCGGCAGCATCGAGAACCGCACCGACGACGAGGTGCCCGAGGGCAACGTGATCGAGCAGAACCCGGCCCCGGACGACTTCGTCGACCTCGACACCGTCGTCGACCTGGTGGTCTCCCTCGGCAAGCCGACGCTCACCGTGCCTTCCGTGGTCAACCTGCAGCGCAAGGACGCCGCCGCCCGGTTGGACGCCGAGGGCTTCGCGGACGTCCAGCAGACCTCCGTACCCTCCGACGAGGACAAGAACCAGGTCCTCGAGCAGTCCCCGGCAGCCGGCACCGAGGTCGCCGACGGCACCACCATCACGCTGACCTACTCCGAGGGACCCAAGAAGGTGCCGGACGTGGTGGACCTCCAGCTCGAGATGGCGCGGCAGGCCATCCAGGAGCAGGGGTTCCAGGTCGAGGTCCAGGACGACCTCGGCTCCGAGGAGAAGAAGGGCACCGTCACCCAGCAGTTCCCCGCGGCCGGGGAGACTCTCGACCAGAACGGCGCGGTGACGATCTTCGTCTCGGTCTACGAGGAGCCGACGGAGGAACCGACCGAGGACCCCACCGACGAACCCACGGACGAGCCGACCGACCAACCCACCGACGAGCCCACCGACCAGCCGACGGACGGGGAGACCACGTCACCACCGGCCAACCCGCGACGCCTGTTCGCCCGCGAGCGCTGACGGGACCCGCACGACCCCTTGGCTGGCGCCGGTCAGGTGGTGCCGACGGGCTCGGCGTAGGTGATGTCGAGCAGCCCCGTGTAGGCCGGGGCCTCGATCGTCTCCTGCGGGCTCAGCGTCCAACCCACACCGATGTCGGGGTTCAGCGCGTCGGCGCGGAACTGGTTGACCCGCAGGCTGCGGTCGATGGCGCTGGTCATCGCGACCGGGTCGCCCACCGCCGAGATGACGTACGGCGGCGGGTAGGGCACCCCCTGCAGCTGCACCGAGCTGCCGATGCACTTGATCCCGGTCGTCGTCACGATGCGCTGGCCCTGGATGGTGATCGCTGCCGCGCCTCCGGCCCACATGGCGTTCACCACGGCCTGGATGTCCTGCTGGTGGACGATGTAGCGGTCGAGGTCGAGGTCCGTGTCGGCGACCGCCCGCTCCAGGACGTCCGCGGACGCGTCGTCGAGCACGACGGTGATACCGGTCCCGGTGACGGTGTCCAGGCCGGCGAGACCTCGCAGCTGCTCGGCCTGGCGCTGCTTGCGCTTGACCTGGCGGTCGTTGACGCCGCCGGCGAGGGTGTCGACCTGGGCCTTGAGCTGCCCGGCGCGCTCCTGGAGGCGCTCGTACTCGTCGGACTCGTTCTGCACCAGCGACGCGAGGTCGGTGTAGCGACCGGGTCGCAGGTCGGTGCCCTCCGAGCTGGTCGCGCTGACCACGAAGAGGGCTCCACACAGCAGCACCATGACCGGCGTACCCATTCTCCACAGGTTGCGCGCCCGTGCGTCGCGCGACTTCTCGGGGCCGGCGGCGGGCGCCTGCCCCGGGGTCTGCGCGTGAGATCCGGTCATGGGCACTAAGGTAACCCGCGGACCCATGGCCTCTGAGTCGTCGGAACCGCCCAGCGGCCCGTACCGTGGCCCCATCCTCCAGCCCGTGCGCCGGGCTGGCGCGCAGACACACCAGATAGGACCCACCCGTGGCCAAGACCGAGTCGACCCAGAGCAGCTTCGACCCCGACCGGGGACCGACGCTGAGCGTGCGCTTCGGCATCGCGCTGACGCTGATCGTGCTGGGGCTCGCCTGGATCGTCTACTACTACGTCGGTGTCCGCCCCGAGGGTGAGTTCAGCGACGCGGGTGAGGTGCTCTCGGCCAAGGGACCCGGCTTCCTCCAGGACCTGGGTGACTGGAACTACCTGATCGGTTTCGGCGCGTTCTTCCTCGGCCTGATCATCGCCGCCCACCCCACCACGCCGCTGGGTCGCGGTCGCGGGGTCGTGGTCGGGATGCTCGGCTGCTTCCTGCTGGGTCTGGCCTGGATCTGCGTCTTCTACGCGATCGCCCAGGACACCTCCGGGGTGCCGATCTTCAACGACCTGGGCCAGAAGAACCTCATCGTCGGGATCGCCTTCATGGCGGTCGGCTTCACCTACGCCACCCGCTGGGAGTGAGCCGCGGCCGGCTTGGCGTCCGCTGAGCCGACGCCGAGTTGTGCACAGCCCGGATGGGGTCACCGGCGCGCCCTCGCGCGACCATCGCGCCGCCGTACGGCGTCCAGTGACTGCGCCACGCCCGCGTCGATCGAAGTTATCCACAGCATCGTCCACAGCTGTGGAACGAATCCCACGGGTGTAGTTCTCCACCGGTTTCTCCACACGTGTGGACGACGACCGTCAGGCCAGGAGGGCCGAGCGCACGATGATCGCCAGCACGGTCAGCACGACCACGCCCGCGATCGCCGACCACTGCACGGTCGAGCGTCGCGCTCCCCTGGGGGCATAGACGAGGACGGCGGTGATCAGGGCTCCGCCGACGAAGCCGCCCAGGTGACCCTGCCAGGAGATGTTGGGGACCGCGAAGGTGATCACCAGGTTGATCAGCAGCAGCCCGCCGATGCTGCGCAGGTCGCCGCCGATCTTGTAGACGATGACGCCCAGGGCGGCGAAGAGGCCGTAGATGGCTCCCGAAGCGCCCAAGGTGGTGCCGTACTCTGCGGAGAGCCAGTAGACGGTCGCCGATCCGGTCAGTCCCGAGGCGAGGTAGAGCGCGAGGAAGCGCGCCCGCCCCAGCGCGGCCTCGATCTGGGGACCCAGCACGTACAGGGCGAGCATGTTGGCCGCGATGTGCCAGATCTGCACGTGCAGGAACGTGCTGGTGATCAGCTGCCAGTAGGCACCGTCGACCACACCGGGGACCCACGTGCCCGACCGGGTCTCGCACAGGGACCGCGAGACGTCGAAGATGAAGTCGCCCTGCACGCACCCGCCGTTGGGCGTGAGGCCGAGCAGGTCGACGAGACGACTGCTGGTCCACCCCGTCGCGAGGACCGCGACCCACACGGCCGCGTTGATCGCGACCAGGACCTGGGAGGTCAGCGCCGGGTTGGCCGATCGGGTGCCGCCGTACGTCGTGCGACCGCTGCGGGTCGCCTTGGCTCCCTCCTTGACGCAGTCGGGGCACTGGAAGCCCACGGCCGCATCACGCATGCAGTCCGGACAGATCGGGCGCCCGCAGCGCTGGCACCGGATGTTGGCCTCGCGTCCGGGGTGGCGGTAGCACTCCACCACCCCGGGCGCCCCGGACCCTGGCTGCGGCGTCTGGGACAAGGAGGTGCCTCAGCCGCCGACGATCTCGACGGAATCCATCACGATCGGCTCGACGGGACGGTCGCCGGCGCCGGTGGCGGAGGTGGCGATGGCGTCGACGACGTCACGGCTCGCCTGGTCGGCGACCTCACCGAAGATGGTGTGCTTGCGGTTGAGCCACGGCGTCGCGCCGACGGTGATGAAGAACTGCGAGCCGTTGGTGCCCGGGCCCGCGTTGGCCATGGCCAGGAGGTAGGGCTTGTCGAAGACGAGCTCGGGGTGGATCTCGTCCTTGAACGTGTAGCCGGGGCCGCCGGTGCCGGTGCCCTGCGGGCACCCGCCCTGGATCATGAAGCCCTCGATCACGCGGTGGAAGCCCAGGCCGTCGTAGAAGCGCTTGGACTCGCCGTTCGCCTCCTTCGTGCCAGTCGCCAGCCCGGTGAAGTTGGCGACCGTCTCGGGCGCGTGGTTGGGGAAGAGGGTGATCGTGATGTCGCCCTTGGTGGTCTTGAAGATGGCCTGCTGGTCCGCCATGAGAGTCGTGTCTGCCTTTCCGTGCCCGCTAGGGGCGAGATGTCTGTCAGATCAGATCACCGCGATCCTCCCACGCAGCCCCACATCCCCCGGTCAGGGGCCGAGCCCCGAACGGGGAGGTCTGCACACGGCCGGCGGCACTCACCCGCCCTGGGGTGGTCGGCGTAGACAGGAGCGTGGTGGGATGGGGGGACCTGGGTTGTCCCGGCCCGCCAGCAACCCACCCACCACTACCAAGTGCACCACTTTGGAAAGGAAGGCTCCCGATGGGACTTCGCTCGAAGAAGTCGCGCCTCGACCAGGCCACCGACGTCGTCGAGGGGTACGTCGACAGCGTCCGGCCGCACGTCCAGGCAGCGCTCGAGTCCGCCATGGAGTCCACCCGTGACTTCGTCCAGGACACCGCTATCCCAGCGCTGAACGACGCCAAGGACAAGGCCGGTCCGGCCATCGCCGACGCTCGCGACAAGGCCGCCCCCGTGGTGGCCGAGGCGCGGGTCAAGGCGGCCGCCCAGCTGGCCGACGCCCGCGAGAAGGCCGCCCCGGTCGTCGCCGAGGCTCGCCAGCGCGCCGCCGACCAGCTCGTCGAGGCCCGCGAGAAGGCCGCCCCGGCGGTCGCCGCAGGTGCCGCGGCTGCAGGCGAGAAGGCCACCGCCGCCCGTGTGCTGGCCGACGCCAAGGTCGCCGAGCTCAAGGGCGAGGCACCGAAGAAGAAGAGCAAGCTCAAGCGCTTCGTCCTCCTCGGGCTCGTGGCCGGCGGAGTCGCCTTCGCCGCCAAGAAGCTGCAGGGCGAGTCGTCCTCGGACAACTGGCAGTCCTCCTACGTGCCGACCCCGGCGCCGGCGCCTGCTGCGGCACCCGTCGTCGACCCTGCGGCACCCGTCTCGGTCGAGGACGCCGGCGGTGCTGGTCCCGACGAGGCCCTGGCCGACGAGGTCGAGGCCCCGCACCCGGTCACCACGCCGGACGAGCCGGCCGAGGTCGTCGAGATCGACCCCGAGGCCGACAAGAAGTAGGCCCCAGCGGCGTCTCAGCGCCTCACGCAACCGCCCCGGAGCACCTCGGTGCCCGGGGCGTTGCTGTGCCCGGGGCGGGGTCGGTCCGGCGTGCGGTCGGGCCGGCCCTACGACGGGGCTTCGTAGGGCTGGGGCTCGGTCAGGTCGGGCGCCTCGGCCCGGACCTTGGCCACGACCTGGCGCTCGACGTAGAAGATCAGCAGTGGCACCAGACCCGCCGCCAGCGCGACGAGGGTGAAGGTCAGGCTCCAGTCGGCTCGGCGCGAGAGCAGGAAGGCGACGACGACGTAGACCATGAAGATCCAGCCGTGGACGAGCCACAGCACGCTGAGGTCCTCGCCGAAGCTCTGCAGGCTGGAGCCGTCGGCCGCGAGGTACTTGGCCGGCGCTGCCACCAGCGCGCAGACGGCGAGGAGGACGCCGACGACGAGAGCCAGCCAGCGGTAGCTGTTGAACAGGGTCACGTCTTGATCGTACTGACCCGTCGTGGGGCGGTCGGGTCCGGCTCCGGAGGGGCCTGCCCGTGCAGGAATCCCCGGTGGACCGGGGTTTCCTGACGTTGCCGGGGGTTGCAACCCCCGGCAACGTCAGGCAACGCCCGCCAAGTCCGACTCCTGGGGCGCGTGGGACTCGGCCTCCTCGGTCACGAAGCGCCACCAGATGAAGAGCGCGAAGGCACCGAAGAACCACCACTCGACGGCGTAGAGGAGGTTGCGCAGCGCGGTGAACTGGCCCGGAGCGGGCAGCTGCTCGACACTCGCCTCGGCCAGGCCGTCGGCGCCGGTGTTCGTCCCGGGGGCCGCGGTGTCCAGGACGGCGTAGGCGCTGAAGAGGTCGGGCTCGATCCGCTGCACCTGGTCGGCGATCCGCAGCTGCGGGAAGACGTCGTCGAGAGGGTCCTCGTCGAAGGCGCCGGTGCCTTCGGAGGGTTGCAGGATCGCCTGGACCTCGGCGCGTCCGCTCGGCGACGGCGGCGCGTCGTCGGGTACGGCGGTCCAGCCCCGCACCACGGGAACGGCCGGGTCGTCCGGTCCCCCGGTGGTGAGCGGCGTGACCACCCAGAAGCCGTCGCGACCGTCGTACTCGCGCCCGGAGACGAACACGGTGCCTGCCGGCACCCATGTGCCGGCGAAGGTCACCGGCTGTCCGACCTTGTCACCGGGAAAGGCATCGTCGGGGCCCATCACGTCGAGGAGCGGGACGGGGTCGCCCTGTGTCAGGTCGATCGCCTCGGCGGCCCTGGTGGCCTGCCACGCGTCGTACTGCCAGACGCCGAGGCCGGCGGCGGCCCCGGTGCATAAGACGGCGAGGACGTGTGCGCCCAGCATCCTGGGGGTCAGGTAGCGGCGCACCTCACCAGGGTACGGATCGCTGGGGCCCGACAGGTCAGGAGGATCCCGACCGGCACACGGCGAACGGCAGCCGACGCTGCTGGGCGAGGCGCTCGGCGACGTCGGGGTCACCGAGCCGGTAGCCGATCCGGCCGCCACCGGGATCGGCGACGGGGTCGAGGTAGCCGAGGGCGAAGTCCGGGTCCGTGCGGGGCAGGACGTCCGGCAGCCGGGCCCGGTCGAAGACGTCGTTGCGGGCCAGGCCCAGGCGCACGGTGACGAGCTCGGTGCCGTAGCTGACCGAGAAGGGACCCAGGTCGTCGAGGTCGTCGAGGTCACCGGCCGGGGCGGGGGCCAGGTCGGCCTCGTCGCCGTCGGCGAAGGCCACGTCGTAGGGGACGCAGGCGGTGTCGACGTACGTCGCGCTCGCGGTCGGGCCGACCAGGGCGATCCGATCGGGGTCGGCGGCCCAGCTGGCGCCGGGGTCGGTGGTCGAGCCCAGGGTCACCAGCGAGTTGGTCGTGTCCACGACGGCACCGCCCAGCGGCCCTTCCTCCGCGTCCACGGCACGCTGGACGCCGTCCAGGTCGAGGTCGTCGCGCAGCTTGAGGACCCATCCCTCACCCGCGGTGCTCAGCGCGCTCGTGGGCAGCGCGAACCGGGCCTCCCAGGAGACGTCGTCCTGGGTGAAGCCGTACTTCTTGCGCAGCCGCTTGTCCTCGGAGCGGAGCAGTCCCGGACTGAAGAGCACGCTCTCCCGCTCGGCAGTGCGCCAGAACTTCTTGCGGGCCTTCGCCTTCGACTCGCTCGTCAGCCCACTCTGCTCGAGCTGGAGGCGCAGCTCGTCGAAGTCCATGACCACCAGCACGGTTGCCGCCTCGGGGACCAGCGCCATCGCCGCCTCGGCGGGCTCCAGGCTGGCGTCGTAGACGGGAGCGGCGAGAGGTTCGTCGAGGGGCGTCTGGGGGATCGGCTCGGGGTCGTCGCTGCAGGCGGCGAGCAGCAGTGCGCTCGCCAGCAGCATCCCCGCGGCTCCCGATCTCACCGGGCCATTCTGCCAGGCGCGCGCAGGTCGATGTGCTGTTCGCCCAGTGCGGCGCCAGGGCAGACGTCTCGGGCGGTGGCGCACCGTCGTCAGCGACCTGCGGCCGCTGGCGGACGCGACACGCACGAGTGCCGACACCGGCTCTGCCGTGCGGAGGGGTGGAGCATAGGAGACTCGAACTCCTGACATCTGCCTTGCAAAGGCAGCGCTCTACCAACTGAGCTAATGCCCCCGGGTGGTGCGGGTGGTGTTCAGTTGTTGGTGCTGGTGACCGCGTCGGTGGCCTCGGCCCACAGCGCCTGCTCGGCACGGCCCTCGGAGATCTTCTTGCGGGCCACCACGGCGCCGGCGGCGGCCAGGGCGAGCAACACGATCTTCTTCATGGTCGGGCTCCGTACACGCGGGGACTGGTTGTCGGGTGGGCCTAGCAGGACTTGAACCTGCGACCTCTTCCTTATCAGGGAAGCGCTCTAACCGCCTGAGCTATAGGCCCGTGAACACGCCGGATCCGGCGGCGAGTGAACGTTACCCCACGCGTGCGGGGGCGCCCAAAATGGGGCTGACCTGCGATCTCCCACCGAGACGTCACGCGGGGAACGGCCGGCTCAGTTGTCCTCGGCGAGGGTGACCTCGACGCCGCCCAGCAGAGCGGCCGACATGTTGTAGAGGAAGGCTCCCAAAGTGGCGATCGCGGTGAGCAGGACGACGTCCACGGCGGCCACCAGCATCGTGAAGCCCACGACGCGGTCGGTGCCGACGTAGTCGCGCACGTCGAAGGTCGCGGTCGACTGGTCGTCGACGACGTCGCGCACGGTCTGGTTGACCGAGTCGAAGACACCGGCGGAGTCGAGGACGTTCCAGATCATCGCGACCGCCACGACGGTCACGATGCCGAAGGCGATGGAGAGCAGGAACGACGTCTTCATCACCGACCAGGGGTCGACCCGGGTCAGCCGCAGCCGTGCCCGGCGCGGACCGCGCGGCTTCCTCGGCGCGGAGACCGCCGCCGGGGAACCGTCGGAGTCGTTGGAGGTGGAGCCGAGGCCCGCCGCGAGCTTGGCCTGCAGCCGCTCGGCGAAGCCCGGTCGTACGGCGGTGGCGTCGTCGGGAGCACGGTCCTGGGACGTCGCGGTCCTGGTGTCGGACGAGCCCGGGGTGGGCGCCTGCGGCGGTGGGGGCGGAGCGGACCTCTCGGTCATCAGCCTTCATCCTCCCCTGCTTCGTGGGCATCCGCGTCGGGTGCGTCTGCGTCGGGTACGTCGGTTTCGGGCTCGATTGTGGCATCCGTGCCCTGATCGGCGGAAACACCGCCCACCGGGTCGCCCGCCGGGTCGCCCTCGGCGCCGTCACCGACAGGACCGTCGTCCGCTGCCTCGCCGGCGGCCTCCTCGACGACCTTCGCCTCGACCGAGCGGGCCACGACGGCCACCGAGTCGCCCTTCTTCGGGCTCACGAACTTCACGCCCATCGTGGATCGACCGGTCACCCGGAAGTCCTCGTTGATCGGGCTGCGGACCACCTGGCCACCCGCGGTGATGGACAGGATCTCGTCGCCGTCCTCGACGATGAAGCCGCCCACGAGGCCGCCGCGGTCCTCGTTGGCCAGCGCCATCGCCTTGATGCCGAGCCCGCCGCGGTTGGTGACGCGGTACTCGCTGATCCGAGTGCGCTTCGCGAAGCCCCCGTCGGTGATGGTGAAGACGTACTGGACCTTCAGGTCGGCCTCCTCCATCGCGTCCTCGGAGGCGTCCTCGACGGCGATCTGAGCGGCCCGGATCACCGACATCGACAGCACGGCGTCGTCGGGCGTGCGGAACTTCATCCCCGAGACCCCGGAGGTGGCGCGGCCCATCGGGCGCAGCTGGCTGTCCTCGGCCTTGAACCGGATCGCCGACCCCTTGCGGGAGACCAGCAGGATGTCGTCATCGGCGTCGACGAGCTCGGCGCCGATGAGCTCGTCGTCGGCCTCGCGGAAGTTGATCGCGATGACGCCGGCCTGCCGGGGACTGTTGTAGTCGCCCAGCCGCGTCTTCTTGACCAGCCCGCTGCGCGTGGCCAGGACCAGGTAGGGCATCTGGTCGTAGTCGCGGATCGCGAGCACCTGGGCGATCGACTCGTCCGGCTGGAAGCTGAGCAGCCCCGCGACGTGGCCGCCCTTGGCGTCGCGCGACGCCTCGGGAAGGTTGTAGGCCTTCGTGCGGTAGACCCGGCCCGCGGTCGTGAAGAAGAGCAGCCAGTGGTGGTTGGTGGTGGCGATGAAGTGCTCCACCACGTCGTCGCCGCGCAGCGACGCCCCGCGCACGCCCTTGCCACCCCGCTTCTGGGTGCGGTACTGGTCGGCGCGGGTCCGCTTGGCGTAGCCGCCGCGGGTGATCGAGACGACGAGGTCCTCGTCGGGGATCAGGTCCTCCATCGAGAGGTCGCCGTCGGCGGCGATGATCTGGGTGCGGCGGTCGTTGCCGTACTTCTCGACGATCTCGGCGAGCTCCTCGCCGATGATCCGACGCTGGCGCGCCTCGTTGGCGAGGATGTCCTCGAGGTCGGCGATCTCGAGCTCGATCTTGGCCAGGTCGTCGATGATCTTCTGGCGCTCCAACGCCGCCAGGCGCCGCAGCTGCATGCTGAGGATCGCCTCGGCCTGGACGTCGTCGATGTCCAGGAGGTCGATCAGGCCCTGACGGGCGTCGTCCACCTCGGGCGAACGACGGATCAGCGCGATCACCTCGTCGAGAGCGTCGAGCGCCTTGACCAGTCCCCGGAAGATGTGGGCGCGGCGCTCGGCCTCGGCCAGGCGGTAGCGCGTGCGTCGCTGGATGACGTCGATCTGGTGGGCGACCCAGTTGCTGACGAACTGGTCGATCGACAGGGTGCGCGGCACGCCGTCGACCAGCGCGAGCATGTTGGCGCTGAAGTTGGTCTGCAGCTCGGTGTGCTTGAGCAGGTTGTTCAGGACCACGCGAGCGACCGCGTCGCGCTTGAGGACGACGACGAGGCGCTGTCCGGTGCGCCCCGACGAGTCGTCGCGGACGTCGGAGATGCCCTGGACCTTGCCGGAGTCGGCCAGCTCGGCGATCTTCAGGGCGAGGTTGTCGGGGTTGACCATGTAGGGGAGCTCGGTGATCGACAGGCAGGTGCGCCCCTTGGCGTCCTCGTCGATCTCGATCACGGCTCGCTGCGTCACCGAGCCGCGGCCGGTGCGGTAGGCCTGCTCGATCCCCTCGCGGCCCACGATCAGGGCGCCGTTGGGGAAGTCGGGCCCCTTGACCCGCTCGATCAGTGCGTCCTGCAGCTCCTCACGGGAGGCGTCGGGGTGCTCGAGCGCCCACTGGGCTCCGTCGGCGACCTCGCGCAGGTTGTGGGGTGGGATGTTGGTCGCCATGCCGACCGCGATGCCCGCGGAGCCGTTGACCAGCAGGTTGGGGTAGCGCGCCGGCAGGACGGCGGGCTCCTGCGAGCGGCCGTCGTAGTTGGGCCCGAAGTCGACGGTGTCCTCGCCGATGTCGCGCACCATCTCGAGCGCCAGGGGCGCCATCCGGCACTCGGTGTACCGCATCGCGGCCGCGGCGTCGTTGCCCGGCGAGCCGAAGTTGCCCTGCCCGTTGACCAGCGGCGCCCGCATCACCCAGGGCTGCGCCAGACGCACGAGGGTGTCGTAGATCGCCGAGTCGCCGTGGGGGTGGTACTGACCCATGACGTCGCCGACCACGCGCGAACACTTGGAGAATCCGCGGTCGGGGCGGTACCCGCCGTCGTACATCGCGTAGAGCACGCGGCGGTGCACCGGCTTGAGACCGTCGCGCACGTCGGGCAGCGCGCGGCCGACGATGACCGCCATCGCGTAGTCGATGTAGGCGCGCTGCATCGAGGTCTGCAGCTCGATCGGCTCGATCCGGCCGCCGGGGCCCTCGGGCGGGTTTGCGTCGGTGGGTGTCTGGGTCATGGGGTGGTCCTCTTCAGTGCGTCAGCTGGGCGGGCAGGCTGCGGGGGTCTCGAGGCTCGGCGCTGGCGCGCCGCGTTCCTCGACCACCGTCAGATGTCGAGGAAGCGGACGTCTTTAGCATTTCTCTGGATGAAGGAGCGGCGCTGCTCGACGTCCTCGCCCATCAGGATCGAGAAGATCTCGTCGGCGTGGGCGGCGTCGTCCAGGGTCACCTGCAGCATCAGCCGCTGGTCGGGGTTCATCGTGGTCTCCCACAGCTCGTCGGCGTTCATCTCGCCCAGACCCTTGTAGCGCTGGACCGGGTTCTCCTTGGGGAGCTTGCGCCCCTGCTCGAGGCCGTGGGCCATCATCGTGTCGCGCTCGGCGTCGGAGTAGACGAACTCGTGATCGGCCGGAGGTCCGGTCCAGCGGATCCGGTAGAGCGGGGGCTGGGCCATGTAGACGTAGCCGTGCTCGATGAGCGGCTTCATGAACCGGAACAGCAGCGTGAGGAGCAGGGTGTTGATGTGGTGGCCGTCGACGTCGGCGTCGGCCATCAGCACGACCTTGTGGTAGCGCAGCTTGTCGAGGCTGAACTCCTCGTGGATCCCGGTGCCGAGGGCGGAGATGATCGCCTGCACCTCGGTGTTGGCCAGCACCTTGTCGATGCGGGCCTTCTCGACGTTGAGGATCTTGCCGCGGATCGGGAGGATCGCCTGGACGCGGGAGTCGCGACCCTGACGGGCCGAGCCGCCGGCCGAGTCGCCCTCGACGATGAAGACCTCGCACTCCTCTGGGTTGGTCGACTGGCAGTCCGACAGCTTGCCGGGAAGGCCACCGCCGCCGAGCAGGCCCTTGCGTGAGCGGGCCAGGTCACGGGCCTTGCGGGCCGCGATCCGCGCGTGCGCCGCGGCCTGGGCCTTGCGCACGATGTCGCGCCCCTCGGCCGGGTTGCGCTGGAACCAGTCGCCGAGCTGGTCGTGGGTGATGCGCTGGGTGAAGCCCTTGGCCTCGGTGTTGCCGAGCTTGGTCTTGGTCTGGCCCTCGAACTGGGGCTCGCCGAGCTTGACCGAGATGATCGCCGTCAGGCCCTCGCGGATGTCGTCGCCCTTGACCCGGTCCTCGGGCTTCTTCATCAGTCCCCACTCGAAGCCCCAGTCGTTGACCAACGTGGTCAGTGCGGTGCGGAACCCCTCCTCGTGAGTGCCGCCCTCGTGGGTGTTGATGGTGTTGGCGAAGGTGTGCACCGACTCCGAGAACGTCGTGTTCCACTGCATCGCGACCTCGAGGCTCATGTGGTCACCGGGAGCGTTCTCCGCAGTCTCGGCCTCGAAGGCGATCACCGAGGGGTTGGCGACCGTCTTGCGACGGTTGAGGTGCTCGACGTAGTCGACCAGGCCGCGGTCGTACTTGAAGACCTGCTCGATGCCGCCCCCCGCGCCGCGCTGGATCGCGTCGTGGCCGGCGTCGTCGATGCCGCCCTCGTTGTCGGGGTCGACGGTGTCGTCCTGGATCGCGTCGACGACCCCCTCGGCCTGGGGCCGCTCATCGCGGACCACGATCTCCAGCCCCTTGTTGAGGAACGCCATCTCGCGGATCCGGCTGGTGATGGTCTCGAGGTTGTAGGTGACGGTCTCGAAGATCTCGGGCGAGGCGTAGTAGGTGATGGTCGTGCCCGTGCGCTCGCCCGGCTCCATCGGACGGATCTGCTCCAGGTCGCCCTCGGGAACTCCGATCGAGAAGCTCTGGCGCCACTGGTGGCCGCGGTTCTTCACCTCGGCGACGACCCTGCTCGACAGGGCGTTGACGACCGAGATGCCGACTCCGTGCAGTCCACCGGAGACCTTGTAGCCGCCACCCCCGAACTTGCCGCCCGCGTGCAGCAGCGTGAGCGCCATGGTGAGCGCCGGCAGCTCCTGGCCGGCGGCGGTGTCGGTCGGGATGCCGCGGCCGTTGTCCTCCACCCGGATGCCTCCGTCGGCGAGCAGGGTCAGCACGATCCGGTCGCAGTGCCCGGCCAGCGACTCGTCCACCGCGTTGTCCACGACCTCCCAGATGAGGTGGTGCAGACCCCGCTCGCCCGTGGAGCCGATGTACATGCCCGGACGCTTGCGCACGGCCTCGAGGCCCTCGAGCACCTGGATGGCCGAGGCGTCGTAGTCACTGTCGACGGCGTTGCTGCGCAGTCCTGGCGGCAGGTCGGCGGGCGCGTCCGCCGGCAGGGACTCCCCCGTCGGGGCCGCCGTGCTCGCCCCCTCGGTGCTGTCCTCGGGAGTGCCGTCGGGGCTGGACTGCTCGGTCACGCGGAGACCTCTTCGCCTGGAGGGGAACATGGCGAAGGTCGCGCCGCTCACGAGTGCGTGCGGCTGCGACCAACGATCGCCATGATACCCCTCACAGGGCCGGGAATCACGCACTGTGCCTTACGGATGCGCACATCTGTGGATGAAATCGGCCGTGGACGGGTCCTGCGAGCCGATTCAGCGGCCTCGGGGGGTGTCATCCAGGGGCCTGTACGTCGGCACGGCCCGCAGATCGGCTGTGGTGCGCTCAGCCCGGGCTCAGCCGGGGTGGTGGGCCTCAGCCGTAGGTGTCGCGAGGTCCTCGCCCGTCGCGGACCGATCGCGGTCCCTTCTTCCAGGTGGGCAGGTGCGGGCCCAGGACGTCGATGACCAGCACGGTCCCGTGCCCCAGCTCCTCGTTGAGGCGACGCACGATGGTCGGGGTCAGCAGCTTGAGCTGGGTGGCCCACGCGGTCGAGTCGGTGCGCACCACGAGGGTGCCGTCGGCGAACGACTCGGGCGAGCAGTGCTCGGCGACCTCGCTGCCGACGAGCTCGGGCCACCGGGCGAAGACGGCCCGCATCCGCAGGGGCAGGGCCCAGCCCCGCTCCCCGACGAGACGCTGCATCTCCCCCTCGAGCAGCTGGGGATCCCGGTCGTCGGGGTGGGCTCCCGACAGGCGGCCGCGCCGGGTCTCGCCGCCGGATCGGGTCCGCGGGCGCGCGCGCCGTCGGGCTGCCGGCGTGGTGCCCGCCGTCGCCTGCGTCAACGAGCGGGCGAGGTCGAGTCCGTCGTCGCGGTGCGCGCCGTCGTCCTCGACGGCCTCGTCCGCTCGAGCTGTCGCGTCCTCGCCGGCGCCGGGCGTGGCCGCGTCACGCGCCGGGTTCTCCTCCGTCACGACTCACCTCTCCCCCCGCCACCGTGTAGCGCACCCCTGCCAGCACCTCGGGGACGTCGGCGGGCACTGCTGCGGTGACCAGCACCTGCTCCGCATCGGCGACCAGGGCCGCGAGCTGAGCGCGGCGCTCGGCGTCGAGCTCGGCGAAGACGTCGTCCAGGATCAGGATCGGGTCGTCACCGTCCGAGCGCACGAGGTCGTAGGACGCCAGCCGCAACGCCAGGGCGAACGACCAGCTCTCCCCGTGCGAGGCGTAGCCCTTGACCGGGAGTCGAGCACCAGCGACGGCGGTCCGGTCGCCGCCGGGCTCGGTCATCCCGAGGCTGAGCACGAGATCGTCACGGTGGGGGCCCACGAGACACACGCCGCGGTCCAGCTCGTCGGGACGGCGACGTACCAGCTCCTCCAGGAGGGCCTGCTCCAGCAGACCCCTCTCGGGGGCGACCGTGTCGATGTCGGGCAGCTGGAAGGACGCCTTGTAGTCGAGGCCGGCGTCATCGCGAGAGGCTCCTCGAGCCACGGCCGCGTAGGCCGCCCCGACGTACGGCGTGAGCTCGGTGACCAGGGCGATCCTCGCGGCCAACAGCTCCGCACCGACCCGTGCCAGGTGGCTGTCCCACACGTCCAGGGTGCTCAACGCGCCCTCCGCACTGCTGCTTCCGCGCCGGGCGTTCCCGGCGGTCTTCAGCAACGTGGAGCGCTGCTTCAGGATCCTGTCGTGGTCGGAGAGAATCCCGCTCAACCGCGGGGTCCTGAGCACCAGAAGGTCGTCCAGGAAGCGGCGCCTGTCGCCCGGGTCGCCCTTGACCAGCGTGAGGTCCTCCGGAGAGAAGACCACCGTGCGCACGAGTCCCACGATGTCGCGTACCCTCGGTAATGTCGACTTGTTGATTCGTCCCTTGTTCGACTTTCCAGGGTTCAGCTCCACCTCCAGCACCGCGGTCCGTCCGTCCTTGACCACCGCCGCCCGCACGATCGCCTGCGGCGCCCCGGCCTTGATCAGGGGCGCGTCGGAGGAGACCCGGTGCGACGAGAGCCGCGACAGGTAGTCGATGGCCTCGACGAGGTTCGTCTTGCCCTGACCGTTGCGACCGATGAACGCCGTCACACCCGGGCCGAGCTCCACGTCGGCGAGCGTGTACGAGCGGAAGTTGTGCAGCGCGAGGTGGGAGACGTGCACGCCCCGGTCCTCAGTCCTGCGAAGCAGCGTCCCCGCCCGGAGGCGGGGACGTGTGGACCGCGTGGCCACCGAACTGGTTGCGCATCGCGGCGATCGCCTTCATCGCCGGGCTGTCGTCCTGACGCGAGGTGAAGCGGGCGAAGAGCGAGGCCGCGATCACGTGCATGGGGACGGCGTGGTCGATCGCCGCCTGCACGGTCCAGCGCCCCTCCCCCGAGTCGTCGGCGTAGCCGCGCAGTCCGTCGAGGTGCGTGTCCTCACGCAGTGCCGCCACCAGCAGGTCCAGCAGCCACGAGCGGATGACGGTGCCGTCGCGCCACGAGTCGAAGACCTCGGTGACGTTGTCGACGAGGTCGACGGCCTCGAGCAGCTCCCAGCCTTCGGCGTAGGACTGCATCACGGCGTACTCGATGCCGTTGTGGACCATCTTCGAGAAGTGGCCCGCCCCGACCTTGGTGCCGGCGTGCACGAAGCCACCCTCGGCGGGCTTGAGCGAGTCGAAGACGGGCTGGACCTTGGCGACGTCCTCGAGCGAGCCGCCGCACATCAGGGCGTAGCCGTTCTCCAGGCCCCAGACTCCCCCGGACACGCCGCAGTCGACGAAGCCGATGCCGTGCTCGGCCAACGTGTCGGCGTGCTCCTGGTCGTCGGTGTACCTCGAGTTGCCACCGTCGACGACCAGGTCGCCCTCGCCGAGCAGATCGGCCAGCTCGGCGATCGTCGCGGCGGTGGGTCCGCCGGCCGGGACCATCACCCACACGACCTTCGGGCCGTCGTCGGGGAGCGCCGCCACCATCGCCGCCAGGCTCTCGGCATCTGCGAGGTCAGGGTCGCGGTCGTAGCCGACGACGGTGTGGCCGTCGTTGCGCAACCGGGTGCGCATGTTGCCACCCATCTTGCCGAGCCCGACGAGTCCGATGTGCATCTGGTGCCTCCTGGAGTGCGTTGGCGTGGCCGGCCGCGGTGGTGCGGCTCCCAGGTCCAGCCTCTCAGGACAGCAGGCGGCGCGGCATCAGCAGGTAGCGGAAGCCCGGGTCGACCTGACCCGACCCGTCGGCTCCCGGCTCGAGGATCCCACTCAGCACCACGGGCTTGGACGCCTGGGTGAACGAGAGCTCCACGGTGGGCTGGTCGATGGCGCCGAGTCCGTCCAGCAGGAACTGGGGGTTGAACCCCGTGGTGATGTCCTCGCCGACGATCGTCGCCTCGATCGACTCCGAGGCCTGGGCCTCGTCGCCGGAACCCGCGTCGAGGGTCAGGACCCCGTCACTGAAGGCGAGCTGGACCGCCGTGTTGCGCTCGGCCACCAGCGCCACTCGCTTGACCGACTCGATCAGGGCGGCCTTGTCGACAGTCGCCGTCGTGAGCTTCTCGGCGGGGAAGAGGCTGCGCACCTTCGGGAACTCTCCGTCGAGCAGCCGGGTGGTGGTGCGTCGTACGCCGCCGGGGCCGGTGCCCTCGAAACCGATGAGACCCTCGCCGCTCCCGCTGGCGGACAGCGCGATGGTGACCTCGCTGCCCGCGGTCAGGGACTTCGCCGTGTCACCCAGCACCTTGGCCGGCACCAACGCGGCCACCGTGTCGTCCGGCGTGCGGGGGTCCCAGCCGAGCTCGCACTGGGAGAGCCGGAAACGGTCGGTGGCGAGCAGGGCGATCGTGGAGCCGTCGATCTCGAGCCGCACACCGGTCAGCACGGGGAGCATGTCGTCGCGTCCCGCGGCCGTGACCGCTTGCGCCACGGCGTGGGCGAAGACGTCGCTCTGCACGGTGCCGGTGGCCTCGGGCATGGTCGGGATCGTGGGGTAGTCGTCCACGGGCATGGTCTGGAGGCTGAACCGGGCTGAGCCGCAGGTCAGGGAGACCCGGGCGCCGTCGAGGACCATCTCGACGGGCTTCGCCGGAAGGCTGCGGCAGATGTCGGCGAGGAGCCGTCCGCTGACCAGCGCTCGACCTTCATCGTGAACCTCCGCGTTGAGGGTCGCCCGCGCAGACGTCTCGTAGTCGAAGGTCGACAAGACCAGACCCTGGTCGTTGGCGTCGATCAGCAGGCCGGCGAGGACGGGAGCACTGGGGCGGACCGGGAGGCTGCGTGCAGCCCAGGCGACGGCATCGGCAAGAACGTCGCGCTCGACACGGAACTTCACGGTGGGTCCTTCTGTCAGGGCTGGTCAGGGCTGGTCGCGGGTGGGTGCATCGGCAGGGGCGGCTCAGGCAGGAGACAGGACGCCGTGCGGAGTCGCATCCTGCCACGCAGGGGTGGTTCTCCACAGGGGGTGGGCCGGATGGAGTTCTTCGGAGAATCGATCCAGGTGAAGGTTGGTCGTAGTCATAGGAGCTGTGGAACCTGTGGATGAACTGTCTTGGTGCAGGTCAGTGCGGAACATTTCCTCCACAAGGGCTGGGGAGGGCGTGTGGAGCGGCGGGGTGGCCCGGTGGACGGGGGAGTGGGGTGTGGACGGGCGTGCACAGGCGTCCCCAGATCCTCCCCGTGTAGTTCTGACCACGCAGCGGGTCCTGTCCACAGCCGCGGCTCGACCTCAGCCCTGGCGAGCTTGGAGCTTGACGCGGTTGGTGAGCTCACTGACCTGGTTGAACACCGCGCGTCGTTCGGCCAGGAGCTGGTTGATCTTGCGATCGGCGTACATGACCGTCGTGTGGTCGCGGTTGCCGAACTGTGCGCCGATCTTGGGCAGCGAGAGGTCGGTGAGCTCGCGGCAGATGTACATCGCGATCTGACGGGCCATGACGAGGTGGCGTCCACGACTGGGCCCGGTCAGCTCGTCGATGGTGAGACCGAAGTAGGAGGCGGTCTGGGCGATGATGAGCGTCGCGGTGATCTCGGGCTCGCCTCCCTCGGGGATCAGGTCCTTGAGGACGATCTCGGCAAGAGTCATGTCGACCTCCTGCTTGTTGAGGTTGGCGAAGGCGGTGACGCGGATCAGGGCGCCCTCCAGCTCCCGGATGTTGGTCTGGATCTTGGAGGCGATGAACTCGAGGACGTCCGGCGGAGCGGTCAGTCGGTCCATGGCGGCCTTCTTGCGCAGGATGGCAATCCGGGTCTCGAGGTCCGGCGGCTGGACGTCGGTGATCAATCCCCACTCGAACCGGTTGCGCAGGCGGTCCTCGAGGGCCTCGAGCCGCTTGGGTGGACGGTCCGAGGTCAGCACGATCTGCTTGTTGGCGTTGTGGAGGGTGTTGAAGGTGTGGAAGAACTCCTCCTGGGTCTGCGTCTTGCCCTCGAGGAACTGGATGTCGTCGATGAGGAGCACGTCGACGTCGCGGTAACGACGCTTGAACCGGTCCTGGCGGTCGTCGCGGATGGCGTTGATGAACTCGTTGGTGAATTCCTCGCTCGACACGTAGCGGACCTTGGCTCCGGTGTAGAGGCTGCGGACGTAGTGACCGATGGCGTGGAGCAGGTGGGTCTTGCCCAGACCGGAGTCGCCGTAGACGAGGAGCGGGTTGTAGGCCTTGCCGGGTGCCTCGGCGACGGCGACCGCCGCGGCGTGCGGAAAGCGGTTGGAGGAGCCGATGACGAAGGTCTCGAAGGTGTACTTCGGGTTGAGCCGCGTCTCGAGGGCCGACGACTTGGCGACGTCGGTGGCGGGGTAGTGGGGGGCCTGGGGAGTCGGGACCAGCCCGGGAGGTGCATCGTGACGCTGGGTGCCGGAGTGCTCCGAGAGGTCGTCGGGTAGCGGGGCGGGCACTGCGTGGAGACTTGTCGGTTTGTCGACAAGTCGGTGTTGCTCGTCCCGGGCGTGCGTCGTGTCGGCGTCTCCCTCGTCCAGCGCGGGATCGACCGTGACGGCGATCCGGATCTCGAGCCCGAGGCTCAGGCTCAGGGCGTCCTCGAGCTGGGCTCGCAACCTGCCCTCGAGCTGGGAGCGGGTGAAGTCGTTGGGGACGGCGATGATGGCCGTGCTCTCGTGGAGCGTGACGGGCTTGCTGGCTCGCAGCCAGGCTTGTTGATGCGGCTGCAGGTCGTTGACGACAGTGCGCCACGCCTGGTCGAGGTCGGTGGGCTGGGTCACGGTGAGTCCACGGTTTCGTCGAGGTGGCGGTGGTTGGTCCACAGGTTTGTCCACAACCTGTGTACGTCGGGGGTGGTCGCCCGTGCAGGTCATCTGCTCCGGTGGGGGGTCGCACCCGCGAGTCAGCATGTGTGCTGGTCAGAGGCTTGCGAGACAGCTGTGTGGCGTATCGGGCTGGAGGTGGAAGAGCGGGCGTGAGGTCCGGTTCCGGCCAGGACGATCTGGGGAACGTAACTCGTGCGGCGGGACCCGAGCAACCCGTCATCCACAGGCTCCGGCGTCAAGGGGCAGGCAGGCTAAATCCTCGCGCTGGTGCCGGCCCGGCGACACGCCGCGCCGCCCGGCAGGAGAGAGTTGGCCGAGTTTGACCGTGCTTCTCGCCAGCGCGTACCGTTTGTGGGTCACCCGGCGTCGACCGGTGCCGCACGTCCACGGGCCAACACCACCGTGGGGGGGCGGTGCCAGCCGAACAGTGAGGCCCCGCGAGCGTGCTCGGGTGGGTGTCACGGTCAGCTCGCACGCACTCGACCGGTGTGAACAGAGCCAGTGGTTCCCAGTGGCTCGGCGTCAACAAATCGTTCGCAGCATCCTGTGCTGTGCCCGTCGTCATGAGAAGGAAGTTCCAGTCGTGAGCAAGCGCACCTACCAGCCCAACAACCGTCGCCGTCACAAGGTGCACGGGTTCCGTCTCCGGATGCGCACCCGCGCGGGCCGGGCGATCCTGTCGGACCGCCGGCGCAAGGGTCGCAAGAGCCTGGCCGTCTGAGCCTCGGGTCACCGAGGTGCTGATGGCGCCGTTGGCGCAGCGCCCGCAACCACAGTGGTGCTGAGTGCTCGCGGCAGCGAATCGTCTCAACGACGCGTCCTCGTTTCGTGACGTGACGCGCCGTGGACGGCGTGCTGCGTCGAGGACCGTGGTGGTGCACGTCGACCTGGACCCGATCGGGGGAGCTCCCTCGGTCGGGTTCGTCGTGAGTCGGGCCGTGGGCAACTCCGTGGTGCGCAACCGCGTCAAGCGTCGACTGCGCCACCTGGTCCGGGCGCGCCTGGGCCTGTTGCCTCCGGGCACGCGCGTCGTCGTGCGAGCACTGCCAGCAGCGGGCTCCACGCCGGCCGCCGCTCTGGGCGTAGACCTCGACCGGGCTCTCGACCGGGCTCTCGATGCCCCCCTGGGCGCCGGGGCCGGGAGGGCGGGCCGGTGAAGTGGCTCCTGATCGGGTTCCTGCGTCTCTACCGGCTGCTGATCAGCCCGTTGTACGGCGAGGTCTGTCGCTACTACCCGTCCTGTTCGGCCTATGCCCTCGAGGCGGTCCAGGTGCATGGGAGCATCAAGGGCAGCTGGTTGGCTGGGCGACGCCTGGCACGCTGTCATCCATGGGCGCCGGGGGGCGTCGACAAGGTCCCGCCCAAGAACGGGGCCGATCAGCCGGATCCCCCCGAGTCGTCCGAGTACTCGCCTGACGTGCGCGAGTCGTCCTCGATCCATCACCAAGGAGCTTGATCCGCGTGGGAGTCTTCTCAGCAATCGGCAGCTTCATCATGACGCCGCTGTACTACGTCATCTCGGCGATCCTGATCGGGTTCCACAAGTTCTTCAGCCTGTTCCTCAGCGCGGAGGGTGGCACCGCCTGGGCACTGTCGATCGTCGGCCTGACGGTGGTGATCCGGACGGCGTTGATCCCGCTGTTCGTTAAGCAGATCAAGTCCCAGCGCAACATGCAGCTGATCCAGCCCAAAGTGAAGGAGCTGCAGAAGAAGTACGGGCACGATCGCCAGAAGCTCGGCGAAGAGACGATGAAGCTGTACAAGGACGCGGGCACGAACCCGTTCGCGTCCTGCCTGCCGTTGCTGTTGCAGATGCCGATCTTCTTCGCCCTCTTCCGGCTGCTGGACCAGGCGGCCAAGAACCAGACGCCGCACGGGTTCCTGACCGTCGATCTTGCTACGAAGTTCGGTGAGGCCGAGATCGGCGGCGTCGTGCCGATCTACGAGTCGTTCTGGGGTGCGCGCACGTGGGGGGACACCCCCGACGGGGGCGTGATGATGGTGGCGCTCGTGCTCGTCATCGCGATGACGGCGACGACGTTCTTCACCCAACGCCAGCTGATGAGCAAGAACATGCCCGCCGATGCGATGTCGGGTCCCTACGCGCAGCAGCAGAAGATGCTCCTCTACGTGTTGCCGCTGGTCTTCGGCCTGGGCGGGATCGCCTTCCCGATCGGTGTCCTTCTCTACTGGACGACCTCGAACCTGTGGACGATGAGTCAGCAGTTCTACGTGATCCGGAACAACCCGGCACCTGGTACGCCCGCGTTCGCGGCGAAGCAGGAGCGCGACAAGGCCAAGGCCCGCGAAGAAGGCATCGCGTCCGGCGAGATCGAGCCGGAGCCCGAGCCGGAGACGGATCGCCGTCCCGCCGTGCGTGAGCAGCCGAAGCGACAGTCGAAGTCCCAACGCCAGGCAGGCTCTGCCGGCGGCCAGAACCAGAGCAAGAAGAAGCAGAGAGGCGGGCGATGAGCGCCGACGCAGAGGTTCAGTCCGAGGTCACCTTGGAGCAGCAGGAGACGGTGGAGGAGGCGGCTTCGGCTGCCACGTCCGGCGGAGCAGGAGGAAGCAGGCTCGAGGAGCTGGAGGCGGAGGGTGATCTCGCTGCCGACTATCTCGAGGAGCTGCTCGACATCGCGGACCTCGACGGGGACCTGGACATGGATGTCGAGGGCGACCGCGCGGCGGTGTCCATCGTCGGGGGTGACCTTCAGATGCTCGTGGGACGTGACGGCGAGGTCCTGGAGGCCCTGCAGGAGCTGACTCGGCTCGCGGTGTACCGCGAGACGGGCGAGCGGACCCGGTTGATGCTGGACGTGGCCGGGTATCGGGCGCAGAAGCGCACGGAGCTCGTCCGGCTCGCCGAGGAGACGGTAGCCAAGGTGCGCGAGGACGGTGCGCCAGTGTCGCTGGAGCCGATGTCGCCCTTCGAGCGGAAGGTGGTGCACGACGCAGTGGCCGAGCACGGACTGACCTCGGAGAGCGAGGGCGTCGAGCCGCGGCGCTTCGTGGTCGTCCTGCCGCAGTGAGCTGCTGAGGTGACGTGATGTCGGACCGCTCGGTTTCACGTGAAACAGCGACACCCCCCGTGCCGGATGCGGCGCGGGGGGTGTTTGCTGAGCGCCTCGATCTGGCCGTGGTCTACGCCCGGCTGCTGGCAACGGACGGAGTCGTCCGGGGCCTGATCGGCCCACGCGAGGCGCCCCGACTCTGGGACCGGCACCTGCTCAACTCCGCCGTCCTGTCGGAGGCCGTCCCCGACGCGGCCTCCGTGGCGGACGTGGGCTCGGGGGCGGGTTTGCCGGGTGTCGCCCTGGCCATCGTCCGGCCCGATGTCGTCGTGACGCTCGTGGAGCCCCTCCTGCGCAGGACGACGTTCCTCGAGGAGGTGGTCACGGAGCTGGAGCTGGACAACGTACGCGTCGTCCGAGGACGGGCCGACGCGCTACATGGGGTGTCACAGTTCGACGTCGTCACGTCACGTGCTGTGGCGGCGTTGCCCAAGCTGGCCACGTGGTGTCTGCCCCTGGTCTCCCCGCAGGGTGAGATGGTGGCGCTGAAGGGCAGCGCGGTCCAGGACGAGGTGCGGGAGGCCACTCCGGCCCTGCTCGCGCTGGGCACCTCAGCACCGCGCGTCGTCGAGCTGGGTGTGGGTCGTGTCCCCGAGACGACGTTTGCCGTGCGGGTCGCCTGGGCGGACCCGTCGTCGGTATCGTTGCCCGTCGGCCCTCCGTCCGCCTCGTCGAGAGGCACGAGGAACCCCCGGCGGAAGCAGAGACGGTCCCATGGTCGATGAGTTTTCCACCGACGCTTCCACGCTCAAGAGCGCAAGTTATCCACAGATCGAGCCTGGTTTTCCCCAGCAGTCGCCCGTTGCCGTTTCACGTGACACCCACGTGGCGACAGACGACGATGTTCCACGTGAAACGGAGTCAAACGTGCCCATCCGCACCGCAGGCGACCTCGCCTCCTACGACGACGGGTACGACGTGGAGTCGACCCCCCTGGCCCGCGCCGCCCAGCACAGCATCTTGGCGCGTCAGGAGACGGGTCGGCGAGAGGCAGCGTTCGAGCGGCCGGAGGCGACGCGCATCATGGTGGTCGCCAACCAGAAGGGCGGGGTCGGCAAGACCACGTCGACGGTCAACGTCGCGGCGGCACTGGCCCAGCTGGGTCAGCGGGTCCTCGTCCTGGACCTGGATCCCCAGGGCAACGCCTCGACAGCACTGAGCGTGGAGCACCACCGGGGCGTGCCGTCGACGTACGACGCTCTCGTGGACGGCCAACCGCTGGTGGACATCGCCCAGCCGTGCCCGGACCTGGACGGCCTGCACGTCATCCCCGCCACCATCGACCTGGCGGGCGCCGAGATCGAGCTCGTCAGCGTCGTGGCCCGCGAAGGCCGCCTGCGCAAGGCGATCCATGCGCACCCCTGGGTCGGGAGCGCGGCCGAGGTGGGGGAGGAGCGCTTCGACTACGTCTTCATCGACTGTCCACCCTCGTTGGGGCTGCTCACCCTGAATGCCCTGGTCGCCGGCGACGAGATGATGATCCCGATCCAGGCGGAGTACTACGCACTGGAAGGCCTGGGTCAGCTGCTCGAGACCGTGGACATGGTCCGAGCGCACCTCAACCCCCAGCTCGCGGTCTCCACGATCCTGGTCACGATGTACGACGCCCGCACCCGGCTGGCGGCCGGGGTGGCCGAGGAGGTGCGCGAGCACTTCGGGGACCAGGTCCTGCGGACCGCCATCCCGCGCTCGGTGCGCGTCTCCGAGGCGCCGTCGTACGGGCAGACCGTGATGACCTACGACCCCGGATCGCCCGGGGCGCTGAGCTACTTCGAGGCGGCCCGGGAGATCGCTGTGCGGGGGGTCCGCTCATGAGCGCCTCGACACCACCGCGTCGGGGACTCGGTCGAGGCCTCGGCTCGCTGATCCCGACGGCACCACCGGCTGGACCTCCGGCGGACGAGAGCATCTCCGCGCCGGCGCCGATCGCGGCACCCGACGTCTCAGGACCCGGCCCGACGGGCTCGACGAGCGGTCCGGGTCCGGACCAGACTCAGCTGGCCCCGGTCGCGGGCGCTCACTTCGCGGAGCTGCCGGTCAGCGCCATCACCCCGAACGCCGTCCAGCCACGTGAGGTCTTCGACGAGGACGCCATGGCCGAGCTGGTGCACTCCATCAGCGAGGTCGGGCTGCTCCAGCCGATCGTCGTGCGCCCCAGCGGCCCGGACCGCTACGAGCTGATCATGGGGGAGCGGCGCTGGCGCGCCACCCAGGAGGCCGGCCTGACCACGATCCCGGCGATCGTGCGGGAGACCGACGACGTCGACATGCTGCGTGACGCTCTCCTGGAGAACCTGCACCGCAGCCAGCTGAACCCGTTGGAGGAGGCGTCGGCCTACGCACAGCTCCTGGAGGACTTCGCGTGCACGCACGAGGAGCTGGCCGGTCGGATCGGGCGGTCGCGTCCCCAGATCAGCAACACCCTGCGCCTGCTGAAGCTCAGCCCCGCCGTGCAGCGCCGGGTCGCGGCCGGTGTGCTCTCAGCCGGTCATGCCCGTTCCCTGCTGAGCGTCACCGATGCGGAGATCCAGGACCGGCTCGCCGCTCGGGTGGTCGCGGAAGGGATCAGCGTCCGCGCCCTGGAGGAGATCGTCGCGGTCGGGGACACCGGCCGCCCGGAGACCCGCACCCAGCGACGCAGACCGACCGCACCCGGTCTCGCCGACCTGGCCGAACGGTTGTCGGACCGTCTGGAGACGCGCGTCAAGGTCGACCTGGGTCAACGCAAGGGCAAGATCACCGTCGAGTTCGCGACCCTGGAGGACCTGCGGCGGATCGTGGACCTGATTGATCGCGACGAGGCCTGACGCACTCACCCAGTTATCAATGGCTATGTCGACAAAGCGATAGATACTTCAAGCCTTTTGCCGACTAAAGCCGCTAGGTCGCGTTGCGCTTGGCCGCCCGCTTCGCGGCCCGCTCCCGCTTCTCGGCGACGTCGAGCGCCTCGGCCTCCTCACGCGTGGGTGCGCTGCCGCCGTACGACGCGGGGAGCCACCACGAGCCGGGTGGTTGCTCATCGGCGGGGTAGGAGCGGATGGTCTCGTCGAGAAGCCCCTGCATCACCGAACGCAGCTCCGTGGTCTCGGCCTCCGGGTCGGTGCCGGTGGGGTGCAGCGGCTCACCCACGTTGATGGCGATCGTCTTGCCGCGCGAGAAGTCACGGTCGTGGCCCTTGGTCATCATCCGCTGGGTGCCCCAGAGGATCACCGGGACGAGCGGGACGCCCGCCTCGGCCGCGATCCGCACGGCTCCGGACTTGAACTCCTTGAGCTCGAAGGAGCGGGAGATCGTGGCCTCCGGGAAGATCCCGACCGCCTCGCCCTGCCTGAGGTAGGTCAACGCCTGGCGCATCGAGGCGGTGCCCGCTCCCCGATCGACCTCGATGTGGTGCAGCGAGCGCATCAGCGGGCCGGTCACCTTGTGGTCAAAGAGCTCTCGCTTGGCCATGAACCGGACCAGCCGCCCGGACGGGTTGGCCGCCAGCCCGCCGTAGATGAAGTCGACGTACCCGATGTGGTTCACGGCCAGCAGGACACCGCCGTCGCGAGGCACGTGCTCGGTGCCGGTCATCTGGAAGTCCTGACCCAGGAGCCGGAAGGCGGTCTTGGCGGCCACGATGATGGGCGGGTAGGTGATGTCACGCATGGCGAGCTCCTGAGGCTTGGCGGGACGGACGAGCGAGTGGTGGGTCAGCGTTGCGTGGCCAGGAAGTCGGCGATCCGTCCGATCGCCTCCTCGAGCACCGTGACGTCGGGCAGAGTCACCAGCCGGAAGTGGTCAGGGTCGGGCCAGTTGAACCCGGTGCCGTGCGTGACCAGGATCTTCTTCGCCCGCAGCAGGTCGATGACCAGTGCCTCGTCGTCCTCCACGGGGTACACCTCGGGGTCCAGCCGCGGGAAGCAGTAGAGAGCGCCCTTCGGCTTGACCGAGGACACGCCGGGGATCTCGTTCAGCAGCCGGTGGGCAAGCATCGACTGCTCGTAGAACCGGCCGCCCGGGGCGATCAGCTCCTCGACCGACTGGTAGCCGCCCAGCGCCGTCTGGATCGCGTGCTGAGCCGGGACGTTGGGACACATCCGCATGTTGGCCACCAGGGTCAGGCCCTCGAGGAAGTCGGTCGCGATCTCCTTGGGTCCCGAGATCATCACCCAACCCGAGCGATAGCCGCAGACCCGGTAGGCCTTGGAGAGGCCGCTGAACGTCAGGCACAGGACGTCGCTGCCGGCGGCGGCCGCAGCGTGGTGGTGCACGGCGTCATCGAAGAGGATCTTCTCGTAGATCTCGTCGGCGAAGACGACCAGCTCGTGGCGACGGGCGATGTCGACCAGGCCCGCGACGATCTCCTTGCTGTAGACCGCGCCCGTGGGGTTGTTGGGGTTGATGATCACGATGCCCTGGGTGTGCTCGGTGATCTTCGACTCGATGTCGACCAGGTCGGGGTTCCAGTCGTTGGCCTCGTCGCACAGGTAGTGCACCGGCGTGCCCCCGGACAGCGTGACGGCACCGGTCCACAGGGGATAGTCCGGGGCCGGGACCAGGATCTCGTTGCCGTCGTCGAGGAACGCCTGCAGCACCATGGAGATCAGCTCGGAGACGCCGTTGCCGATGAAGACGTCCTCGACGGTCACGTCGCGCAGCCCGCGGCCCTGGTAGTACTGCGCGACCGCCGTGCGGGCGGGGTAGATCCCCCGCGAGTCGCTGTAGCCCTGCGACTCCCCGAGATGATGGGTGACGTCGCTGAGGATCGCCTCGGGGGCCTCGAACCCGAAGGGGGCGGGGTTGCCGATGTTGAGCTTGAGGATCCGGTGGCCTTCGGCCTCGAGCCGCTGGGCCTCGACGAGGATGGGACCGCGGACGTCGTAGCGGACGTCGAGAAGCTTCTTGCTCTGTCGGATCTGGCGCACGATCGCCATCTTGTCAGGTCCGGGTACGACGAAGGGCCCCGCTGTCTCGCGGGGCCCTTCGTGGTGTTGCTGACTGTGCTTGCGGTGGTCGGTCGGCTCACCGGGTTTCGTCACGCTCGGTGTCGGGTTCGTACCTCACCCGACCTCGCTGCTCAACCACCGACGATCGGGTCCGCTGGCGCGTCCCCGATCAGATAAACTCGTCGAGCTCCTTGAGGAGCGCCGCCTTGGGACGGGCACCGACGATGGTCCGCACGACCTCGCCGCCCTGGTAGACGTTGATCGTGGGGATACCGGTCACGCGGTAGGACGACGGGGTCACGGGGTTCTCGTCGACGTTCATCTTGAGGAACTTGACCTTCTCACCGTGCGCGCCGGCGAGCTCGTCGAGGATCGGGGCGACCTGGCGGCACGGGCCGCACCACTCCGCCCAGAAGTCGACCAGGACGGGGAGGTCGGACTTGAGGACCTCGGCGTCGAACTCTGCATCGGTCACGGCTGAGATGTTGCCCATGGTGGTGTGTCCTTCCTGGACGGGTCGTGGTGGCCTGGTAGGTGTCTCAACACCCCGGTGGTGGGGCTTGTTCCCGGCAGCGTGGTGCCGCACGGGCCGCACGGAGGGTCTCAGACCGCAGCGACAACCGTCGCGGAGGCCTGGTGGTCGAGGTCGGCGATGTAGCGCTCGGCGTCGAGCGCGGCCGCACAACCGGTGCCGGCAGCGGTGATGGCCTGGCGGTAGTGGTGGTCGACCAGGTCACCGGCGGCGAAGACGCCGGGCAGGTTGGTCGCGGTGGCGGGCTGCTGGACGACGACGTACCCGTTGTCGTCGAGGTCCACCTGGCCGGTGAGCAGTTCGGAGCGGGGGTCGTGCCCGATCGCGATGAACAGCCCGGTCGCGTCCAGCTCGCGCGTCTCGCCGGTGACGGTGTCCTTCAGGGTCAGCGACTCGAGGGCGTCGGTGCCGTTGATCGACTCCACGGCGGAGTTCCAGAGGATCTCGATCTTCGGGTCGGCCACCGCGCGCTCCTGCATGATCTTGGAGGCCCGCAGCTCGTCACGGCGCACGATCAGGGAGACCTTCGAGCCGAAGCGGGAGAGGAAGGTCGCCTCCTCCACGGCCGAGTCACCACCACCGACCACCGCGATGTGCTGCTCGCGGAAGAAGAACCCGTCACACGTCGCGCACCAGGAGACGCCGCGCCCGGACAAGGCGTCCTCGTTGGGCAGCTCGAGCTTGCGGTACCCGGAACCGGTCGCCAGGATGACCGCGCGAGCGGTGTGGGTCGCATCGGCGGTCCTGACGATCTTGACGTCGCCGGTGAGGTCGACCTCGACGACGTCGTCGGCCACGAGCTCGGCACCGAAGCGCTCGGCCTGGGCGCGCATCTCGTCCATCAGCGCGGGTCCCATGATGCCGTCGCGGAAGCCCGGGAAGTTCTCCACCTCGGTGGTGTTCATCAGCGCACCGCCAGCGGTGACGGAGCCCTCGAAGACGAGCGGGGCCAGGTTGGCGCGGGCGGCGTAGACGGCTGCGGTGTAGCCGGAGGGGCCGGAGCCGATGATGATCACGTTGCGGGTCTCGGTCATGAGGCGATGCACTCCTGGGGTCGGCCTCGCGGGCCGGTCGCTGTGGCTGGGGCGGCCGCACGCGCGGCCTCATGGGTCCCAACGGATCTTAGGGGAGCAGGATTCCCCGACGACGTCGCGCCAGGTGTCCGCCGGGTGGACCGCAGGTGGTCAGTCCTCGACCGGCAGCACGGTGGAGCGCAGGAGCTCACCGGTCCCGCACCGCAGCAGGTCGACCGTCTGGGTCTCCCCGCTCAGCGGCCGGTAGGCGAGCACCGTGGGAACGCCGTCGTACAGCGCCGCCACCAGGGTCCCAGGACCCCACGCGGCAGCGCCGCACACGAAGCTCTCCGAGCGGCTCAGCGCCTCCCCGGGCATCACCGACCTCGCGAGCGACTCGACACCGCGTCGGTCACGGAACCGGACGGCCTGCTTGGCGAACCGGCTCTCACTCAGCCGCACGGGAGGAAGGAGCCGACCCGAGTGGCGACTCTCGGACTCGGGATAGGGCGCGATCGGCTCGTCCGGCGCCGGGGGGCTCGACCCCCCCAGCAGGTCCTGGTCGGACCCTTGTTGTGCGGAGGTGTCCCCGCCGCGCGCGCTCTCCGCCGCGCCACCGGCGTCGGACCCGTCGTCCTGGGCGCTGCTGGCGGTCGCGGAGTCGGACTCGGACCGGGCGCCGTTGCGGACCTCGCCGACGCCCACGCCGACGACCACGACGGCCGCCGCGGCGACGAGGAGGGCGGTGACCCGGCGACGCCGGCGAGCGGCGAGATCGCTCACGTCGTGGCCGGCGGGGTCGGGGCCCTCGGCGGCCAGCTGCTCGAGCACGCGGTCGAGCCGAGCGGCGACGTCGACCGGCACCGGATCACCGTGGCGCGCCTGCGCGAGCAGCCGGCGCAGACGCGCTTCCTGCTCGGGGGTCACCTCGGGGTCGTGGTCGGGCATCAGGTCGTCACCATCTCAACTACATCGTGGGGCGGTCCGGGCGGGGCCGAAGCTCGGCGGTCGGGCGTCGGCCGCCGGGTGTGTCGCTAGGCGTCCGGGGGGCCGCGCGGTGGGTTCGGGGATGGGACGGACCGCGGGGGCGGCTGGTTCCCCGACGGTGTCGCGGCGCCCGACTCACCGCTCGGGTCGTCGATCAGGTCGACCAGCAGGACCGCGAGTCGGCGACGCCCCCGCGAGCACCGCGACTTGACCGTGCCTACGGCGCACTCCAGCATCGCCGCGGCCTCGGCCACCGGATAGCCCTCCATGTCGACGAGAACCAGGGCAGCACGCTGCTCGGGAGGGAGGGTGCCGAGAGCCTGAGCCACCTGCCGGCTCCGCTCGGCGGCGAGACTCTCCTCGGCCGGATCGACGGCGCCGGACGCGGACGCGAGGGAGCCGCGGCCGCCGTACTCCTCCAAGTCGTCGGGCAGGGGCTCTGCTCGGCGAATCTTGAGAGCCCGTAGGCGATCGAGGCAGGCATTGACGACCACGCGGTGGAGCCAGGTGGTGACCTGGGCCTCCCCGCGGAACGAGGCGGCCCGACGGTAGGCGGCCACCATCCCGTCCTGAAGTCCGTCGGCGGCGTCCTCGGGGTTGCCCATCGTGCGCAGGGCCACCGCCCACAGCCGGTCACGGTGGCGGTTGAAGAGCTCGCCGAACGCCTCGCGGTCTCCGCCCACGTGCGCCGCGAGCAGGACGGCGTCCGTGCGCGGCTCGCTGGCGCCCCCAGGGGCGTTGCTCGGGGTCTCGCTCATGGTGAGGTGGCCGCCTGGACGACGACCTCGGCGATGCGCCCGCGGAAGAGGGAACCGTCGGCCGGGAGCTCGGTCAGCCACACGACGGCGTACGACGCCGAGACCGGTTCGTCCAGGCGCAGCCTCTTGGTGACCCGCTTGGCGCGCCCGGTCACAGCAGGATCGAGGTCCGTGACGCCGTCGGGCGGCGAGTCGGTGAGGTAGAGCGAGACGACGGTCGGGGACCCGACCAGGGCCAGGTCGATCCCGGTGACCGCGCGCTCGCCGCCGAGGTCCAGCACGAGCCCGACTCCCGTCTTGAGCCCCGGGGGAGGGCCGAGCTGGTCGTTGTAGCTCTGCGTGGCCCAGGAGGTGGCGGCGTCGCCGTCCACGGCGTTGCCGGCCTCGTCGTCGTTCTCGAACCCGTCAGTGCCGAGCGGGTCGAAGGCGGTCGCGGTCACCCCGGCCACCGGGGCGGACTCGACCCGGGTCGGCGCGGTCGTCCCGTCGGCCCCGTCCGGGTCGGCGGTCTCGGAGGGGCCCTGGCTCAGGCTGATGGCCACCAGCACGGCCACGACGAGCAGCACGACGACGGACAGGATGGCGCCGAGGCGGAACCACGAACGACCGGGCACCCGGTCGTCCTCGACCACCGGGAGGATGGTGCTGCTGCTGAGTCCGCGTCCGTCGACCAGCCCGTCCCCCACACCGGTGCCGGTGTTGGTGTCCCACGGCCAGTAGCCGTCGCGCTGACGCGGGGTGCCCGCGACGGGGCCGGTCGGTGTCGGGGGCTGGGTCGGGGTCCCGACCCGCGCCTGGCGCGCCGGCGACCCGTCGACGGGCTCGGGCGCGAAGAGCGGACGCTCCGGCGGCGACTCGAACGGTGGCGGAGGCGGAGCCGGCGTGGTGCGACGCTCGAGCCAGGACACGTCGTCGCCGTCAGGGCCGAAGATCGGCATCCCCGCCTCGGTGGGACGCTCGGTGTCTCCGGTGTCTCCGGTGTCTCCGGTGTCGGCAGGGGCAGCGGTGCCGCCGGGATCGCTTGCCGCTGACGGCGTGCCGCGCGACGGCGTCGCCGTCCGTGCGCTCTCGTGCGGCGTCAGCTCGGGCACCTGGGGGAGCACCACGAGCTCCTCGTCGGGCAGCACCGGCGGTGTGCTGGAGAGCAACGCGTGCGCCATCCCGGTGGGGTCACCCACGAAGTCGGCCAGGTAGTCGGCGATGCCGCGCGCGTCCGTGGGGATGCCGGCGGGCTCGCGATGCCGGGCGTGGGGGTGGGTGTGCAGGAGCTCCTCGCACAGGGTGTCCAGGGGTCGCGGGATCCCGGCGCGGACCCGACGCGGACGCAGGACCTCGCCGTGGTCGCGCGGTGCCGGGGTCACGATCGAGCCCGACTGGCCGCCCCACCGAGCGGTCAGGGCGCAGTACAGGACACCGGCGAGGTCGGTCAGGTCGTCGCGCTCGTCGATGTCGGGGACGCCGTGCAGGGCGGCGTCGACGCACAGCCCGATGATCCGCACCCCGCCGGTCCGGTCGATCAGGACGTTCTCCGGGTTGAGCCGGCCGTGCGCGACGCCGGCTCGGTGGGCGGTCGCGATGGCGTCGGCGACCTCGGCCACCAGCCAGGCCGAGCGTCGCGGACCGAGGGGGCCGGTCCCGGCGGCGACGATGTCCAGGGACGTGCCCCATCCCCACTCGTTGACGACGTAGCAGACCTTGTCGGTGACGTCGGCGTCGAGGACGCGCAGGATGCGCGGGTCCAGCACGGTGGCGGACATGCGCGCAGCCGCCATCAGGGCTTCGGCTCGAGGGTCGTCGGCCCGGATCACGTGGATGGCGACGTGCCGCTCGAGCATCCGGTCGTGAGCACGCCAGAACCGTCCCTCGCCGCTCTCACTGAGGAGGTCCACGAGCCGGTAGCGGTCGGCGAGGACGTCTCCGGGCCGGGTCGCGTGCGGCACCAGACTCCCTCCTCGCTCGGTCGGATCAGGACGGATGCACTCGCCGCCCATCGTAGGACGCCGTCAGGCTCCGCGTCTGGACGACAGACGTCCTGAGACCTGCGAGATCACCGAGGTGACCTCGCGGATCCGGAACACCCGGGCGAGGCCGATGAACGCGACGACGTCGAAGACGGTCACCAGGGCGGCCCGCGCGAACGACGCTGCCCAGGAGGAGTCGCTGTCCCAGGCACCGAACCCGAAGGCGACCAGCGCGCTCGCACCGGTCGAGAGGACGACCACGCACAGCAGGCGAGCCAGGAAGCGCAGGGTCCGACGACCCCCGAGGTCGCCGAGGCGGCGCGAGAGGACCGAGTAGGAGATCGCGGCGCCGGCGGCGTACGACGCCCCGTAGGCCACGACGAGGGCGGGAGTGGTGCCCTCGGGGCTGACCTGCGTGACCAGCAGCAACGCCGCCGTGACGTTGACCGTGGCCACGGCGCACTGGATGAAGAACACCGTGCGGGTCAGCTCGAGGGCGTAGAACCCGCGCAGCATCAGGTAGTGGACGGTGAAGAAGACCAGGCCGGGCGCGAAGAGGGCCAGGGAGGGTGCGTACCGCTCGTAGCCGTCGGACGCGGCGCCGTACCCCCAGATGACATGGGCCGCATCGAGGGCGAGCAGCGGGAGCAGCGCGGCCACCGGCACCACGACTGCCAAGGCGGTCCGCAGCGACGCCGCCAGGGTCGTGCCGAGACCCCGGAGGTCACCGTCGGCGGCGCGTGCGGAGAGCCGCGGCAGGATGGCGGTCGCCAGCGAGACGGTGATGATGGAGTGCGGGACCATCACGATCAGGAACGCCGAGGAGTACACGGTGTAACCGGTGCCGTCCCCGCCGGCCGCGGCACCACCGGAGGCGAGACGGACGACGACGGTGTAGGCGATCTGGTTGACGATGACGAACAGCACCGTCCACAGGCCCAGGCGGAAGGTCTGGCCGAGCCCGGCGTCGCGGAAGTCGAAGCGAGGGCGGAAGGTGAATCCCGCGCGCTTGAGGTACGGCACCAGGATCGCGAGCTGAGCAGCGATGCCCAGGGTCGAGCCCAGGCCGAGCACGAGCTCCTGGGTGCCGGTGTAGCCCGCCTCCAGCTCGGGGCCACTGGCCGGGCCGAACGCCACGAGGTAGAGCCCGAGGGTCGCCACCGAGATCACGTTGTTGGCGATCGGCGCCCACATCATCGGGCCGAAGACGCCACGGGAGTTCAGGATCTGCCCGACCAGGACGAACATGCCGTAGAAGAACACCTGCGGCAGGCACAGCCGCGCGAAGGCGATCACCGAGTCGAGCTGCTCGGCCAGCGCCGGATCGTCGAAGTCGTTGTCGAGGTAGAGCGACATGACCGCCGGCGCGAACGCGACCAGGGCGACGGTGACGGCCAGGAGGAACAACCCCGCCAAGGTGACGATCCGGTTGGTGTAGCCCTCGCCACCGTCGGGGTCGTTGCGCATCGCCCGCACGAGCTGGGGGACGAGCACCGCGTTGAAGACCCCGCCGGCCAGGAGGATGTAGAGCATGTTGGGGATCGTGTTGGCGATGGTGAAGATGTCGGCGTGCAGGCTCAGGCCGAGCGCCGCCGCCAGCAGGGCGGAACGGACGAAACCGCTCAGCCGTGACACCAGCGTGCCGGCCGCCATCACCGCACTGGAGGAGAGCACGCTGGTCTGCTCGCTCCCGGCGCCTGCGGTGTCGGAGCCGGGGCCCGGGGGCGCGGTGTCGGAGTCGGGGCCCGGGGACTCGGGGGGACGGTTCATGCGCGCCGGGACCGCATGATGCGTCGCCGCAACCGCAGGGCGATGGCCAGGAAGAGCGTGCCGACCCCCACGCCGATGATCACCCAGATGACGTCGCTGACCAGCACCGAGCGAATCGGCAGCTGGTCGCTGGCTCCGATCGGGTCGCCGTCGACGTCGGTCACCATCAGGGTCACGTTGTGGACCCGGCTGGTGGTGGTCGTCGCGTTGAGCAGGACGCTGGTGCGACTCTGCGGGCCGAGCTCGAGCGTCTCGACGGGATCGACGACCAGTCCCTGGTCGGTCAGGGCAGCGATGCTGACCGCGACCCGTTCGTCGAGAGTGTTCCTCAGCGTCACGACGAACGTGCCCGAGTCGCCCGAGAGGGTGACTCCCGACGAGGCGATGATCTCGATGCCGCTCAAGCGGGCGTCGAGCCACCCTCGCGCGAGCGAGAGCGCTGTCCGGGCGACCTTCTGTCGCCCGCGCAGCGAGTAGGAGATCGCGCTGAGGGCCTCCTCGGTCACGCGGGCGCCGACCGTGGAGTTGTCGACCAGCACCCGCTGCAGGGTGTCTCCGGTGTCGATCAGCGAGCGGACGGCCGCGAAGGTCTCCGGTTGGAGTCGTCGCTTCGTGGCCTCCGGCTCGACGAGGTCGGCCGCCGAGATCACCCCCGTGGTGGCACTGCTCGTGGCCGAGCTCAAGCCCGTGAAGGAGATCCAGGACGGCTCGATCTCGTCGAAGAACTCCTCCGCCGTACCGAGGTCCCACTCGGTGGGCAGCACGACCGTGAGGGGCTGGCCCGCGGGCGAGAGCGGGCTGCCGGCCTCCCGGACGGGCCGGGCGCGCACGGCCGCCTCGGCGAGGAGCCGCTGACGCAGACCGACGGCGGTCAGCGAGCGTCCCGGTCCGGGGCTGCCCTGCGTCGCGCCGTCAGAGGTCACGACCAGCTCGTGACCGTCGAGGCGGACCACGCCCGGTGCCGGCGCCTGGAGGTAGCGGTCGCTGACCAGCAGGGCGTCTCCGGGTCGCGCGGCACCGACCTCGGCCTGGTCGACGTACCCGTCCGGGGAGGCCAGCGTGGGACGGCCGTCGACGCCCAGGGCCTCCAGGACGGCGCTCTGCTGCGAGCGCGCCAGGTCGAGCAGCGCGGGGCTGGCGCTGAGAGCCGCTCCCACGTCGAGGTTGCCGTAGGGGAGCGTGAGCACCTCCGCGCCGGTGAAGGCGCCCTCGGCCGCGGCGAGCCAGGCCCTGGCGGCTCGGACGGCGGGGGTCGCCTCCTGGGCGTCCTGGGCGTCCTCGGCTCCCGGCGCCACCGGCTGATCGGACTCCTCGTCCCCCGGCGAGGCGGTGCCGGGCACCGGATCGGTGGTGGTCGCGTCGGAGGGGACGGCCTCGGCGGCCGGCTCGGCGTCCCGCGCGCGGGTGGGCTCCAGCGACCGGGGGGCGTTGCCTGCGGCCAGGCGTCCGATCGCGTCGAGGAGCGCGGGGTCGACGAGCCAGGTCAGGGGGACGCCGGCACCGTCGGCGGGATCCGCGAGGTCGACCAGGTCCCGCAGGCGCCCGCCGGGCCGCAGCACCCGCTCCCACCCGTCCTCGTCGGCCAGCGAGCCGTCGGCGTCGTAGAGGACGGCGCGGGTGAGCGGGACGACGAGCGTGGCGGGGACAGGTTCGGTGCGGCGTGGCACGAACGGCAGGAACGTGCGGGCGCGACCGTCGGTGAAGTCGTCGCGAGGAGTCGAGGCACTCTGGCCCAGTGCATGGACGCCGAACCAGTAGACGCCCGCGGTGTCGCCGTCGTTGCGAGCGGCGACCTCGGTGAAGTCGAAGGCACTGGTCGGGACCGTGACGACGTACGGCGCTGTCTCGCCCGGCTCCAGGATCTCGACGAGGCCGGGATCACCCTCGAGCACGCGCTCGCCGACCTGCGCGTCGAAGGGGACGTCCATGGCCTCGGCCAGCTCGGCAGAGGAGCTCATCGGGTCCAGCTCGTCACCGACGAACGTGTAGAGGTTGATCGTCGTCCAGGTCTCGTCGCTCCGGTTGGTGACCGTGCCCCGAATCGTGATGGTGCCGCGGGCCGGCAGCGTGGCCTTGGACAACGAGGCGATCCGCACCCGCAGGGGAGCGGTGTCGGGAGCGGGGGCCGCGGCGGTGGCTGCCGCCGTCGGTATCGGTGGCGTGGCCGCGTCGGCTGCTGCACCGGGGAGGGCGAGGGTGAGGGGGAGACCGAGCGCCAGGGCTGCCGTCGCCGGTCCTGTGTGCCGTGTGAGGGCATCCAGGAATCGTCGGGGGCGGACCACGAAGAGAGGGTATCCGCCGGTGCGCCGTAAACTCCGCGCCGTGTCCGACCCGTCCTCATGTCCCGCTTCCCCTGTCAGTCCTGCCCCGGGCGAGGAGCTCTCGATGGTGGAGGTCCAGGCCCGTGTGGAGCGCGAGCTCGACCGGCTGGCGCCCGTGCTCGACGAGCTGGGCCGGCGTTTCGCCGAGGCCGGCCACGAGCTGCACCTGGTCGGCGGACCCGTTCGGGACGCGATGCTGGGACGGTCGCACCACGACCTCGACTTCACCACGTCGGCCCGGCCGGACGAGACCGAGAAGCTGCTCCGGGCCTGGGGCGACGGTGGGCTGTGGGACATGGGTCGCGACTTCGGCACCATCGGCGCGCGCCGCGGCGAGTGGGTGGTCGAGGTGACGACGTACCGCTCGGAGAGCTACGACCCGGCCTCGCGGAACCCGACGGTCGCCTTCGGCGACGACCTCGCCGGTGACCTGGGTCGCCGCGACTTCACCGTCAACGCGATGGCGGTGAGCCTGCCTGGCCGGGCGTTCGAGGATCCCTTCGGCGGCATCGCCGACCTGGCTCACCGGATCCTGCGGACCCCGGGCCGTCCCGAGGACTCCTTCGGCGACGACCCGTTGCGGATGCTGCGCGCCGCCCGGTTCGCGGCCCAGCTCGGCTTCGACGTCGCGCCCGACGTCGTCGCGGCGATGACGGACATGGCCGAGCGGATCGGCATCATCTCCGCCGAGCGTGTGCGCGACGAGCTGGTCAAGCTGATCTGCGCGCCCTACCCGCGCCTGGGTCTCACCCTGCTCGTGGAGACCGGACTGGCCGCTCTCGTGCTGCCCGAGCTGCCGGCGCTGCGTCTCGAGCGCGACGAGCACCACCGCCACAAGGACGTCTACGAGCACACGCTCACCGTCCTCGAGCAGGCGATCGACCTCGAGCCGCGCCTGCCGGGCGGCGGACCCGACTTCGTGGCCCGCTTCGCGGCGCTGATGCACGACGTCGGCAAGCCCAAGACCCGCCGCTTCGTCGCGGACGGGACGGTCACCTTCCACCACCACGACGTCGTCGGGGCCAAGATCACCGCCAAGCGGATGAAGGCGCTGCGCTTCTCGCGCGAGGAGACCGAGGCTGTCTGCCTCCTGGTGGAGCTGCACCTGCGCTTCCACGGCTACGGCTCGGGGGAGTGGACCGACTCCGCCGTACGACGCTACGTTCGCGACGCCGGCGCCCAGCTCGCTCGCCTGCACGTGCTGACCCGGGCCGACTGCACGACGCGCAACCAGCGCAAGGCCGAGCGGTTGCGGCGCACCTACGACGACCTCGAGTCCCGGATCGCCGACCTCTCCGAGGCCGAGGAGCTGGCCTCGATCCGTCCCGACCTCGACGGCAACCAGATCATGGAGATCCTCGACCTGGCACCGGGGCGCGAGGTGGGTCAGGCCTACGCCTACCTCCTGGAGGTCCGGCTCGACCAGGGACCGCTGGAGCACGACGCGGCCAAGGCCGCGCTGCTGGCGTGGTGGGCCGAGCGTCGGGTCACCCCCTAGGAGGGCGTTTCTCCACGCGCCGGCCGGGTAGGCATGGGAGTGCCCCCGGCCGGAGCAAGAAGTCTGCTCCGGCCGAGGGCCTCGCATGTGGCGGCATCCCCCCACGGACGCCGCCGCGGTGCCCACTGACCCCTCAGTGAGCACCGTGTGTCGCCCGCTGACCCCTCAGCGGGCGACGATCGTGCGCCGCTGACCCCTCAGCGCCGCACGACGAACCCGGCGAGGAAACCGTCGTTGCGCGACGACCTCGTCTTCTTCATGACCACGCGCACCGTGTGGGTGCCGCGGCCGAGCTTGCCGTAGGTGCGCACCTTGTCGAACGCGATGTCGTCGGTGCCGTCCTTCGAGCGGAAGTTGAGCTGCTTCCTCTTCTTCCCGTCCACGATCACCTTGGCGAACCCACCACTGGTGGCCTTGCCCTGGAGGATCTGCAGCTTCTGGCCCGTGAAGGAGTAGGTGATGACGCTGCGACGCTTGCCCTTCCCACTGGTGTCGCAGTAGCTCCCGCGCGGCACGGACGCCTCCTTGCGGACCTTCCAGGAGCCCCGGCGCTCCACGGACCTGCTCCGACAGGCGACGTAGCGCAGCACGCGGACCCGCTTCGACGTGGACGCGCTGTTGCCGGCCTCGTCGGTCACCGTCAGGCGCACCGAGTAGCGACCCGGCTTGCGGAACTTCACCGTCGCCTGCCGGCCGGTCGCATCCACCGTCGCGCCGCCGTCGCCCCGGGACCACTCGTAGATGAGGTCGTCGGAGTCGCTGACGTCGTCGCTGCTGCCGCTCGCGTCCAGCGAGACCTGACGCTTGACGAAGACCTTGCGCGGCGACACCTTGGCCACCGCGGTCGGGTCCGTGGTGTCGACCGGGGTCTCGGCCGCGGTGACCGTGACGGTCGCCGACGCGGAGTCCGAGAGCCCCTCGGGGTCGGTGACCGTGACCGTCGCGGTGTACTCGCCCGCCTCGGAGTACGTCGTGGTCACCTCGCGTCCCGTGCCGTCCGTCGTCGGGCCGCCGTCGCCGAAGTCCCAGGCGTAGGTGAGTCCGTCGGGGGTCTCGGCATCGGTGGACCCGGCGGCGCTGAGCGCGACCGTCTCACCCACCCCGACGGTGGACGGCTCGGCGGCCGCCTCGGCGGTGGGGGCGGTGTTCTCGACGGTCTCGCCCGTGATCGTCACCGTCACGGAGTCGGTGTCCTGCAGGCCCCGGGTGTCGGTGACCGTGAGGGTCACGTCGTACTCGCCGGCCTCGAGGTAGCTGCGCGACACGGTCGCGCCGGTGGCGTCCTTGGTGCTGCCGCCGTCCCCGAAGTCCCAGCTGAAGTCCAGGTCCGCCACCGCGTCGGTGTCGTCGGAGCTGCCGAGGCCGGAGAACGCGATGACGTCGCCGGTCTGCGCGCTCGTCGGGTCGGCCGAGGCCACCGCGGTCGGGGCCAGGTTGACGGGCAGCGGCTCCTCGTCGACGTAGCCGTAGTCGAAGTCGCTGCACCCCTCGCCGAGGTCGAAGAGCACGTCTCCCGTCAGGTTGCCCTGAGGTGCGGCGTCCTCGCCGGACATCGATGTCACGGTGAAGTCGAGGCAGTCGTAGTCGAAGGTCCAGTCGCCCGACTCGCTCGACGGGTCGGCGTAGTTGTCGACGTGCGGGTCGGCAGCGGCATCGGAGAACGACGTGCGGCCGTCGGCGGTGGTGAACGCAGCGTCGTCGAGGTCGGGGCTCGACGAGCCCACGGTCGGGGTCGCGTCCAACGGGGACTGTGCCGGCGGGTCGTCCGTGCCGGCGTTGCCGTAGCCGTGCGCCTCGTCGGTGTAGACGAGCGAGAGCCCGGCCTCGAAGCCGATCGGGTCGCGGTCGATCTCGCCCTTGCCGTCGAAGTCGAAGCCCGACCGGTCACGCATCTCGAGGTAGTAGGCGTGGTCCTGCGGCGAGGCGGCGCCGGCCTGCAGGTACTTCCAGCCCAGGGTGCAGCGACTGGCCGTGGAGAGGTCCTCCTTGCAGCCGCCGTTGAAGATCCGCTCGTCGCCCGGCTCGCCGCTCTCCTCGAAGTCGGTCTCGAAGAGCACCTTGTCGGTGCCGTCGACGGTCGCGGTCACCACGACGTCGTCGATGAACCAGCCGGGCAGCGCCAGCCCGGGGTCGGTGGCGTAGGAGAAGCGCAGCGCGCCCTGCTCGGCGCCGGCGAGGTCGCTGATGTCGTAGGAGTCGGCCAGGAAGACCGGGTCGGGCTGCTCGCCCAGGAGGCGGTCGAGGTCCGCGGTGCCGGCGGCGTAGGAGCCGGAGGAGCCGGTGAGGCCGTTGTCGTAGGTCGACAGGCAGCCGACCTGGTTGGGGTTGCCGACCGGGATGCCGGTGGCGGAGGTGGTGTAGCCCTCCTCCGACTCGTGCGAGGTGTAGGTCGACCCGCCGTCGGTCGTGGTGAGCACGAAGCCGTAGTCGTAGTCCCACTCGATGTTCCACCGGGACTTGAACGACAGGGTGACGGGCGTGCCGGGGTCGAGGTCGGCCAGGCCGGGGATCGCGATGTCGAGGTTGCGGCCCCCGCTGGGCACGCAGCCGAAGTCGTTGCCCGAGCCGGACCACCACAGGTGGTCGGCGGTGGCGCCGTCGCCGCTCTCGAACGCCTCGGTGTCGAGCAGCGTGCGGCCGGGGAGCTTCGCGACGTACATCTCGGAGTTGTGCACGATGCCGTCGGCACCGTCGGTGAGCGTGTAGGGGTCGCCGTCGGGCGTGGCCCAGGTGATCGAGCCGGTGTCGACCTTCGAGTGCTGGAAGCCGGTGACCTCGGTCCGTCCCGGCGTGAGCACCTCGGGCACGACCCAGCCCAGCTCCTGGCGCGAGAAGGCGTCCATGTTCTGCGACTTGTCGGTCGCCATCAGGTTCCAGTCGCCGTACGTCTCACGGCCACCGAGGCTGTAGAAGTCCGGCAGGCCCAGGGAGTGCCCGTACTCGTGGGAGATGACCGAGGCCTTGTCGATCGCGGTCTCGGGGTTGACGTTGTAGGGCCCGACGCGGACGAACACCTTGAGGGCGTCGCCGAGGTCCTCGGTGGTCTTGCTCGAGTACGTCGTGTCGGTGAACCACAGCGGGTTGCCCTCGAGGTCCTTGAGCTGGTCGTCGGTGACGTAGCCGGCCAGGCCGGTGACGGGGTCGCTGTAGGAACCCTCGAGCGAGGAGGAGTGCGGCCAGATGTTGTCGTAGGGGGCCAGGTCGCTGTCGGCGTCGCTGCACGCGCCGAGCTGCGAGGCGCCGTTGCCGCCGCAGCCGGCGTAGACGACCATGAAGAAGTCGACGAGGCCGTCCTTGTCGGTGTCGAAGTCGGAGTAGTCGACCTCGGGGTCGGCCAGCGCGGCGGCATCACGCACGAGCTTGCCCGTCGGACCGCAGCCGGAGTCGATGTTCTGCAGGGCTCCGACGCCGGCGAGGGCGCCGATGAGGGCCGACCCGTTGGCGTCGGCACCGTAGTACTGCGTCTGGCCGGGCAGGTTGTAGACCCCGTCGGTGACCCGCTCGGGGTACAGCGCCGTGCCCGAGACGTCGAAGGGCAGGTCGGAGAAGGTGGTGCCGGTGCAGGTCTGACCCGGGACCGTCTGGGTGAGGTCGAAGCCGGGCTCGTAGTCGAAGTCGGCGGTGGCCAGGCCGGCCGACGGCACGGTGCCGTTGGGGTAGAGCTGGCCCAGGGACATCTCCTGGAAGAGGTTGAACGTCGAGCCCGCGACCTCCGGGCTGTTGATCTTCTCGGCGAGGATCTCGCCGGTGTGGCCCTCGACGTAGGTGCGGTCGGTGTACTGGACCGGCACGATCGGGAACGGACGGTCGCCGTACCTGGCGGTCTCGTAGGTCTCGCTGGGCGGGATCACCTTGGGGCCGTGCGCGGTGGCGTCGCTGGTCTCGGTACCGACGGTCAGGGTCGCGGTGGTGGAGAGGTCGCGCCACACGATGGTGGGCTCCTGGGAGGCCAGTGCCGCGGTGTTCTCGAGGACCAGGCTGACGACGCCGGGACCTTCCGCGGTGGCTGCCGGGACCGACGGGATCGTCCACACGACCTCCGTCGCGCTGATCGTCCGGGTGCCGGCGCTCGGCTTGGCGCTCTCGAACGTCGTGCCGGTCGGGACGCTGACGTCGACGACGGCCCCGGCCACGGGCGTGGCCGCCGGATTGCTGACGGTGATCGTGGACGGGTAGGTCTCACCGGGCTTCACCCACCCGACCGAGGAGACGAAGCTGTTGGTCAGGTCGAGCCCGCCGGCGGAGGCCAGCAGGACCGGGGCGGCCCCGGCGTCGGCCGTCGTGCGCCCGTCGATGTCGCTCGCCCGGATGGCACGCAGACCCAGGGTGAGGGCAGCCGAGTCGTCCAGGTCGCGAGTGGCGGCGCCGGGCACGGTGGTGCGGAACGCGCCGTCGTCGTCCGTCACGACGTCCTGCGTGGCGAGGACGGTGCCGTCGGGGGCGACGAGCGCGAGGGTGAACGACGCGGCCACACCGGCCACCGGTGCCGTCGGCAGGCTCTGGCGGGCTGCGGCGAGCACGTCGGAGGCTCGGCGGACGGTGCCGCTGACCTCGAAAGAGACGCCGCTGCGCACCGACGAGGCCGCCTCGTCGAAGTCGACGCTGAGGTCGTGCTCGCCGACCTCGGTGTCGATCGAGGGAGCAGTGACGGCCGAGCCGGGTGCGGTGCGAGCGTCGGCGGGGACCGCGGTCGCGCCGAGGACCGGGATCGTGGCCAGGGCGGTGAGCAACGCCGTGCTGGTGGCGATCCGCCGGGGGAGGGAGTGAGCCGTGCGTCGAGCAGGCAGCATGGAAGTGGTCCTCGAGAGGGTCGGGGTGACAGGGGTCTGATCGGTCACTCAACGACAGGTGGTGGCGCTGCGCTACGGCTTTCACGAGATCTTCATGAGGAAATGCCGCGAACCCGACATCTTTCCGGCTTCCGGGACACCGCACGGGGTGTCCTTCGAGCCGGGCCTTGACCTTCACCCGGCGGGAAGGCACACGGTGGCGGTGCCCGGTGAACGGTCACCGGGACGGACCACGAGGGGATGATGACGCGGTGACGCACGTGAGCATCGGCGAGTTCGCGCAGGCGAGCGGACTGAGCGCCAAGGCGCTGCGGCTCTACGACGAGATGGGACTGCTGGTCCCGGTCGCGGTGGACCCGTCCAGCGGGTACCGCCGCTACGCGCCCGAGCAGCTGAACCGGGCACGCCTGGTGGCTCGGCTGCGCCTGGCCGGCATGCCGCTGGCCCGGATCAGGGTGGTCGCCGACCTGGCGTCCCGCTCGGGTCGTGCCGCGGCGGCCGAGCTCACGTCGTACTGGCGCCAGGTGGAGGCGGACACGGTCTCCACCCGTTCGCTCGTCGCCGATCTCGTGGCCGAGCTGGACGACGAGGAGACGAGCATGAGCAGATCACGACAGCGGGCGGCCGAGACGGCCTCCTACCTCGAGCAGGGCGCTCGCGAGGACCAGCAGGACGCGGTCCTGGTGTCCGACGGGGTCTACGCCGTCGCCGACGGGGTCGGCGGGTGCCCGCGCGACGTGGCGGCCGACGTCGTGCAGGTCGTGGCGGCCGTCGGGGACGGGGATCCGCTCCGCGCGCTCGACGACGCCGTCGCGCGGGCGGCGGACCTGGTCACCCAGCGGTACGCCGAGCATCCCGCGGCCGCCACCACGCTCACCGCCCTGGTGGTGCGCGACGGGCAGGTCGCGGTCGCCCACGTCGGCGACACCCGTGCCTACCGCGTCCGCGACGGTCGGCTCGAACGGCTGACCCGCGACCACAGCGTGGTCCAGACCCTGGTCGACGAGGGCCGGCTCACACCCGAGGAGGCGCGCTCCGACGACCGTCGGGTGATCCTCAACCGGGCGATCGCCGTCGACGGCGCCTACGCTCCCGACCTGGCCCTGCACGCCGCCCAGCCCGGCGACCGGTTGGTCCTGACCACGGACGGTGTGCACGCGGTCCTCGAGCCCGGCGTGCTCACCGGACTGCTCGCGGCCGACGCCTCGCCCGAGGACGTCGTCGCCGCCGTGCGCCACGCGGTGCGCGTCGCGGGCGAGCCGGACAACCACGCCCTGGTCGTCGTCGACCTGTCCTGAAAAACGCGCTGACCCGTCGCCTCTCGGCGACGGGTCAGCGGCGATCAGGGGTTTCGTCTCACCCGTTCCGACCTCGTTCCTCGGTCGGAGGGTTCGCTCAACCTGCGGGCGAGACGAGCAAGCGCTCGTGCCTCGCGCCGCCTACTTCCCGCCGGGGTTTCGTCTCACCCGTTCCGACCTCGTTCCTCGGTCGGAGGGTTCGCTCAACCTGCGGGCGAGACGAGCAAGCGCTCGTGCCTCGCGCTTACTCTTCGCCCTTGATGAACGCCTCGACGCGACGACGACCCTCGGTGTCCTCGATCTGGACCGGGGGCGACTTCATCAGGTAGGACGAGGCCGAGATGATCGGTCCGCCGATGCCGCGGTCCTTGGCGATCTTGCACGCGCGCAGGGCGTCGATGATGATGCCGGCCGAGTTGGGGGAGTCCCAGACCTCGAGCTTGTACTCGAGGTTGAGCGGGACGTCACCGAACGCACGACCCTCGAGGCGGACGTAGGCCCACTTGCGGTCGTCGAGCCAGGCCACGTAGTCCGACGGACCGATGTGGACGTTCCTGGAGTCGATCTTGTCCGCCAGCTCGCCGGTCAGGTTGGAGGTGACGGCCTGGGTCTTGGAGACCTTCTTGGACTCCAGGCGCTCGCGCTCGAGCATGTTCTTGAAGTCCATGTTGCCGCCGACGTTGAGCTGGTAGGTGCGGTCGAGGGCGACGCCGCGGTCCTCGAACAGCTTCGCCATCACGCGGTGGGTGATGGTGGCGCCGACCTGGCTCTTGATGTCGTCACCGACGATCGGGACACCGGCGTCGGTGAACTTCTTGGCCCACACCGGGTCGGAGGCGATGAAGACGGGCAGGGCGTTGACGAAGCCCACGCCGGCGTCGATCGCGCACTGGGCGTAGAACTTGTCGGCCTCCTCGGAGCCCACCGGGAGGTAGGACACCATCACGTCGACCTCGGCGTCCTTGAGAGCCTGGACGACGTCGACGGGCTCGACGGCCGACTCCTCGATGGTCTGGCGGTAGTACTTGCCGAGGCCGTCGAGGGTGGGGCCGCGCAGCACGTCGATGCCGAGGGTCGGGACCTCGGTGATCTTGATCGTGTTGTTCTCGGAGGCGTTGATCGCCTCGGAGAGGTCCTTGCCGACCTTCTTGTCGTCGACGTCGAACGCGGCGACGAACTCGACGTCACGCACGTGGTAGTCCCCGAACAGCACGTGCATGAGGCCCGGCACCGTGGTGGTCGGGTCGGCGTCCTTGTAGTAGTGGACGCCCTGGATCAGGGAGGTCGCGCAGTTGCCGACTCCCACGATTGCTACTCGTACCGAACCCATGGGGGTTTCCTTCCTGTTCCTGCTGATGAGTGCTGTGGTCAGTGCTGGGTGAACGGGTCGTGCTGTCAGTTCTGGGGCTGCGCCGGAGGGTTGGCCTGCTGGCTGCGCTCGGCGTTGATCAGGTCCGAGAGCCACTGGACCTCGCGCTCGGCCGACTCGACTCCGTGGCGCTGGAGCTCCGCGGAGTACCGGTCGACCTCCTGCTCGGTCATCGAGAGCTGTGACTGGATCCGGTCCAACCGCTCCTGCAGGCGGGTACGACGTCCTTCGAGCACCCGCAGCCGGATCTCCATGTCGGTGCGACCGAAGAACGCGAAGCGGATGCCGAAGTTGTCGTCCTCCCAGGCGGTCGGTCCGACCTCCGACATCAGCCGCTCGAACTCGGCCGTGCCGGCAGCGGTCACCTGGTAGACGATGCGGGGTCGACGCGAGACCGGGGTCAGGGTCGTGGTGGCCTCCTCGATGAGGGCGCCACGCAGCATCTTCTTCAAGGTCGGGTACAGCGAGCCGTACGACAGCACTCGACCCCACCCGAGCATGAGGTTGAGCCGCTTGCGCAGCTCGTAGCCGTGCATGGGTCCCTCGTGCAGCAGTCCGAGGACTGCGAGCTCGATGGTCTCTGCGCGACGTGCCATGCGACGTATCGTAGCGATATATCCGCCAACTAGAAAGTTCCGACGTATTCGCTGGACGTGTCGTCCTTGGGTATGGGTCACACCTGTCGGCTGCGCGCATGGGGCCGCGTCACCGAGAGCGTCGTACCATCGCATCAGCGCGCCCACCGCTGGGCGCACCGCAGCGGTGGCCCCTGGCTCGGCTGCGCCCCGACGACGTATCCCGAGGTGAACGTGGCTGGCAAGCGCAAGGCGCCGACCCCGGCGTCGAGCAGGACGGGGACGTCGGGCTCGCGACGCAGCTGGGGCTTCGGGCCCCGATCGTCGATCGGGGCCGACGGCGCCCGCCGCAGCTGGTCGGAGCGCCTGACCTTCCGCAACCGGCCCCGCCGCACGTGGAAGCAGTGGCTCGTGCGGGCCGTGACCTACGTGACCGTGACCGGCCTGGTGCTGGCCCTGCTCGCCGTGGGGGGCTTCGTCTACCTCTACAAGACGATCGACATCCCCCAGCCCAACGACGCCTTCCTCAGCGAGACCAGCTTCGTCTACTACGAGGACGGCGAGAGCGAGCTCGGGAGCTTCGCCGAGCAGGAGCGCGAGATCGTCGGCCTCGACGAGATGTCCGCGCACCTCAAGGACGCGGTCGTGGCAGCCGAGAACCGCACGTTCTACTCCGACAGCGGGATCGACCCCAAGGGGATCCTGCGCGCCGCGTTCAGCAACGCGAGCGGCAACTCCCAGCAGGGCGCGTCGACGATCACCCAGCAGTACGTCAAGATCCTCTACCTCACCCAGGAGCGCTCCTACACGCGCAAGATCAAGGAAGCGATCCTCTCCCTCAAGGTGCAGCGCGAGCAGAGCAAGCAGGAGGTCCTCCAGGGCTACCTGAACACCATCTACTTCGGGCGCGGGGCCTACGGCGCCGAGGCCGCGGCCAACGCCTTCTTCGCCACCAGCGCGGCCGACCTCAACCTGCGTCAGTCCGCCGTCCTCGCGAGCGTGCTCAACAACCCGTCGGGACTGGACCCCGCGAACGGCAAGGACGCCAAGCAGCGGCTCAAGGATCGCTACGCCTACGTCATCGGGTCCATGCTCGAGGTCGGCGACATCTCCGAGGCCCAGGCCACCAAGGCCGGCAAGCGCCTGCCGAAGATGCCCGAGCAGGAGGCGGAGAGCAGCTACGGCGGCCAGAAGGGCCACATGCTCACGATGGTGAAGAACTCGCTGCAGGGCCTGACCAACAAGACCACCGGACAGCCCTTCACCGCCAACGAGATCGATGGTGGCGGCCTGCGCGTCACCACGACGCTCTCGGAGAAGGCGATGGATGCCGCCCAGCAGGGCGTGCTGGACGCCAAGCCAGAAGGGTTCGGCGACAAGGAGCTGCACATCGGCGTCGCCAGCGTCGAGCCCGGCACCGGCGCCCTGCGCGGCTTCTACGCCGGGCAGGACTACCTCGACTCCCAGATCAACTGGGCCGTCGCCGGCGGCCAGGCCGGCTCGACCTTCAAGGCCTTCGCCCTCGCGGCCGCGATCGACCAGGGTTTCTCCCTGCGCGACACCTTCGAGGGCAACTCGCCCCTGGAGCTGGCCGACGGCACTCCCATCGAGAACCAGGGCGACACCGACTACGGCTCGGCCATCAACATGATCACCGCTACCCAGAAGTCGGCCAACACCGCCTTCGTCGACATGACGCTGAAGATGGACGACGGGCCCCAGGCCATCATCAAGATGGCCAACAAGATGGGCATCCCGCCGCGCAAGCCCGGCAAGCAGCCGGGCTTCCCGGACTCATCCCCGGGCCTGCTGCCCAACATCGGCGTCGCGCTCGGCTCCCAGACCGTCAGCCCGATCAACATGGCCAACGGCTACGCGACGCTGGCCAACGGTGGCGTCGAGGCCGAGCCCTACGTGATCGAGAAGGTCACCGATGCGGACGGCGAGGTGCTCTACAACCACAAGGTCGAGACCACCCGGGCGATCAGCGCCGACATCGCCGCCGACGTCTCCTTCGCGCTGCAGGAGAACGTCCGCGCCGGATCCGGCACTGCCGCGCTCGGCCTGGACCGTCCCGCCGCCGGCAAGACCGGCACCGCCACGGCGACGAACGCCGCCGACGAGACCGTGGTCTCCTCGGCCTGGTTCGCCGGCTACACCCCCCAGATGTCCACCGCCGTCATGTACGTCCGCGGCAAGGGCAACGAGGAGCTGCAGGGGTGGCTGCCGTCGTACTTCGGTGGGGCGTTCCCGGCCGAGACCTGGACGGCGGTGATGCGCTACGAGATGGAGGGCCTCGACGTCGAGGACTTCCCCGAGCCCGTGTACGTCGATGGGGACGCGCCGGGTGGGCTGGACACCGCCCCGTCCTACACCGCGCCGCCTCAGCCGACGAGGAAGCCGACCAAGGAGCCGACGAAGGAGCCCACGGAGGAGCCGACCAAGGAGCCGACCAAGGAGCCCACGCCGGAGCCCACGCCGGAGCCGACCCCCGAGCCGACGCCGGTGCCCAGCGAGACGCCGTCGGGCTGCGGCCTGCTGGGGTGTCCCGACCCGGACCCGACGCCCACCCCGCAGCCGACGCCGCAGCCCAGTCAGCCGCCGTCGGGCACGGCTGGGGCAGCGGGGACGAGCGATCGCCGGACGGCGGCGCCGGCCGGCCCGATGACCCTGACGACGCTCTTCGCCTGGTGACGCGGACGGTGGCTCGGCGGTGACGGAACCGGCGACCGGCCCGGTCCATCCCACCGTCGACGACCCGGTCGTGGGCGCGCTCTCCGAGCCGATCGGCGGGCCCGTCGGCTCGCGAGCGCGTCCCAGGGAGGTCGGTGGCAGGTCGTCGTGGTGGACGCCGGTGCGGGTGCTGCTGGGCCTGACCGCCCTCAGCTTCGCGCTCGGCCTCGTCGCCCAGGGCTCCTGTGTCGCCGACCAGTGGCGCGGCGACGGGCAGTTCGCCCGCGTCTGCGGCTCGGAGATCGCCGACGCCTACACCGGCACCGGCCTCGTCGAGAGCGCCTGGCCGTGGTCGAGCGACGAGGACACGCTCTCGCGGCACGCGGTGCTCGAGGAACCGGCCCTGGTCGGACTGTGGACCTACGCCGCGGCTCGCGCCACGCAGCTGGTCTCCGGAGGACCCGCGCTCGAGGAGCGGTACGGCGTGGCTGCAGCCACCTTGCCGCGCGACCCCGACATCCGCCGCGAGCGGACGATCTTCGTCGCCGCCAACGCGGTCGGTCTCGCCGTGCTGGCCCTGCTGACCACCCTGGCGCTGAGCCGGGTGCACCGGAGGCGGCCCTGGGACGCGGCCGGCTTCGCGGTCGCCCCCCTGCTGGTCGTGACCGGGCTGACCGCCTGGGACCTGATCGCCGTGAGCGCGGTCGGGCTCGCGCTGCTGGCCTGGTCACGACGGCGTGCGGTGGTTGCGGGAGCGCTGGTCGGTGCCGGCGCGGCCGCCGCGGTGTGGCCGGTCCTGCTGCTGGGTGCAGTCGCGCTCAGTGCCGCGCGCACCAGGCGACTGGTCGAGGTGCCGCGCACCGTTGCGGCGGCCGCGGTGGCCTGGGCCTGTCTCAACCTGCCCGCGCTCGTCTCCGGTCCCGACCAGTGGCAACGCTTCTGGGCGGTCGCCGCCGATCGTGGTCCCGACTCCGGCACGCTCTGGACCGTGCTCGACGGCTCGATCGGGATCTCGCACGACGCCGTGCTGGCCACGTCGTGGGCCCTGGTCGGGGTGTGGGTCGCGGGGGTCGCGACCCTGTGCCTCCTGGCGCCGTCACCTCCTCGGGTCAGCCAGGCGGCGCTGCTGCTGGTCGCCGGGTTCGTCCTGCTGCGCCCAGCCTTCGAGCCGCACCAAGCGCTGTGGCTCCTCCCGCTCGCCGCTCTCGCCCGGCCCCGCTGGCGCGACCTGCTGATCTGGCAGTCGTGCGCCGTCGGGTTCGCGGCGATGCACTCGTGGTGGCGCGGCGGGCTGCTCGACCCGGGCGGCGACGGACCCGCCGGCTTCTACTGGATCGGTATCGGCGTGCACGTCGTGGGCACGCTGTGGCTGGTGGCCATGGTCGTCGGCGACGTGTGGTGGCCGGAGTTCGACCCGGTCGGCGGCGAGCGCCCCCGCAGGGACCCGGCGCGCAGAGGGCGCGAGGTTGCGGCGGATCAGGTGACGACGATGCGATCGAACGACGTCGCGGTGTAGCGCACCCGGACGTCGATCTGCTCGCCGATCTCCGGCACGCGCGTGCCGCCCGGCACGAACAGCATCGAGGCCTGCATGTGCGGCGGCTCGGCGAAGAGCCGCAGCTTGGCGTCGATCGAGAACGGCGAGCGCACGAAGCCGGCCGCGTCCAGCCCGCCGCGCGCGAGCGTGGCGGCGCGCGCCCTGAGAGACGACTCCCCCGTCGGGGACTCCAGCCCGATGCCGTGCGCTGTGCCTCCGCTGACGACGAGCAGGTGCCCGGACCGGGGCGCCGTACGGCCCCGGTAGCCGAAGACGTCTCCTCGGTCGACGCGGTGGACGTCGAGCACGGTCGAGGTGACCCGTAGCGCCGAGCGGTCGCCGAGCCACAGGGCGGTGCCGACGCGAGGTCGGATCCTGAAGTCGCCGTACGCCGAGCGCAGCCACTCCAGCTCGGCGCCGACGAGGTGGCTGATCCAGATCGTGTCCAGCCCGTCGAGGCCGGCGGCGACGGCGTCGTTGAGCAGGCGCCGCACCTCGCCGAGGTGGGAGCCCTGGTCCAGCGGCAGGTGCAGGGCCAGCCCCTCGAGGCGGGCACCCGGGTGCTGACGGAGCCGATCGGCGGCCTCCCAGAGCTCGCGGGCCAGGAAGCCGTGGCGCACCATCGAGGTGCGCAGCTCGAGGACGAAGCGGGCTCGGGGATCACGGGCGAGCAGGGCCTCGACGTCCGCGACGCGGCCCAGGGTGTGGATCACGCGGGCGGCCAGCGCCGGGTCGAGCTCGTCGACGAACGGGCGCCAGGGCGTCAGCACGACCAACGACCCGCTGAAGCGCTGGGCGACGTCGGGCAGCTCGGTGTAGGTGCCGACCGCGATCGTGTCGACGCCGAGCCACTCGCTGCGTCGGGCCAGGCGTCCGAGGGTGAGGCCGTAGCCGTTGCCCTTGACCACCGGGACGAGCCCGGGGTTGGTCTCGGCGACCGAGCGCAGGTGGGAGCGCCAGCGCTCGCCGTCGACGGTGAGGGTCAGGCTCATCCGCGCCGCCTCATGTAGACGTCGAAGGCCCGGTAGAGCGCGCGGTTGAGCGGGAGGTCCCACTCGCCGACGTACTCGACGGCCTCGCCACCGGTGCCGACCTTGAACTGGATCAGGCCGGCGTGCGGGTCGTCGGCGTCGAGCGTGTCGGTGATGCCTCGCAGGTCGTAGACGTCGGCACCGGCCGCGAGGGCGTCGGAGATCATCGCCCACTGCACGGCATTGGACCCGCGGACCTCGCGCTTCTCGGTCGAGGAGGCACCGTAGGAGTACCACGCGTGGGCGCCGACGCGGATCGCGATCGTGGAGGCCACCAGGTCGCCCTCGTGGCGGGCCGACCAGAGGCGGATCCGGTCGGGGCTCTCGGCACCGAGGGCGGCGACCATGGTGCGGAAGTAGGACAGCGGGCGCGGCGTGAAGTGGTCGCGCTCCGCGGTGTGCACGTAGAGCGCGTGGAAGGCCTCGAGCTCATCGACGCCGTCCCCGGCCTCCGACCCGGTGACCACGACGCCCTCCTTGGTCGCCTTCTTGATGTTGCGGCGCCACTGCTGGTTCATGCCCTTGAGGACGTCGTCCTCGGTGCGCGCGGTGCCGTCGGCGTGACGCAGCGGGATCTGGAAGACGTGTCGGGGTTGACCGGCGGCGAAGCCGCCCTCGCCGCCCTGCTCGCGCCAGCCCAGGCGGGTCAGCTCGGAGACCACACGGGCCCCGACCGCCTCGCGCGAGGTGGGCGCCACGTCGTCGAGACGGCGTACGGCGGGCTCCGCGATGCCGGCCTTGAGGGCGGGGGCGTCCCACCGTCGCGTCACGACCGGGGGACCCATCCGGACCCCGAAGGCCCCCTGCTTCTTGAGGTGCGCGGTCAGGGGGGCCAGCCAGGCGGCGAGGTCGGCGGACCAGTCGATCACCGGACCTTCGGGGAGGTAGGCCAGGAAGCGCCTGAGCCGGGGCAGCTGGCGGTACAGCACCAGGGCGCTGCCGACCATCGTCTCGCCCTCGAACCAGCCCAGCGACTCGCGGCGCCACTCGCTCTTGACCTCGCCCCAGGCGGGGGTCTGGAGGAAGCTCACCGAGCTCCGGGTCTCGACGAAGGCGAGGTGCTCCTCGGCGGAGACGACCCGGACGGTGAGCGCCGCACGCGTGGACGCACCCGTGAGCGCACTCACAGGCGCTCCCGCAGCCACGCGAAGTCGGCCGTGTGCTCCTCGGCCCCGCCGGGGGTCTCGCAGACCACCGGTGCGGCCGCGTCGCGCACGACCGCGGCCAGCAGGTCGGGGTCGATCGTCCCCGCGCCGAAGTTGGCGTGCCGGTCGGCGCCGGAGTCGAAGGCGTCGCGGCTGTCGTTGCAGTGCACCAGGTCGATCCGGCCGGTGATGGCCAGCACGTCGGCGACCACGGTGTCCAACGAGTTGCCGCCGGCGTGGGCGTGGCAGGTGTCGAGGCAGAACCCGACCAGGTCGGCGCCCTCGGCGCTGGAGATGGCGTCCCAGACCCGGTCGATCCGCTCGAGGTAGCGGGTCATCGCGTTGTCCCCGCCGGCGGTGTTCTCGATGAGCAGCGGCAGCTTGAGGTCGGTGGCCTCGATCGCCTTGCGCCAGTTGTCGAACCCGACCGCAGGATCATCGGACTTGTTGACGTGACCTCCGTGCACGATCAGGCCCTTCGCGCCGATCGCGGCCGCGGCGTCGACGTGCTTCTGGAGCAGCTTGCGGCTCGGGATCCGGATCCGGTTGTTGGTCGTCGCGACGTTGACGATGTACGGCGCGTGCACGTACAGGTCGATCCCCGCGGCGACCGCGTCGTCACGCAGCGCGTCCGAGCCGCCGGCGTACGCGACCTCGGGGCCCCGGTAGCCCTGGGGGTCGCCGAGGAAGAACTGGACGAGGGGGGCCTGGCGGTCCCGCGCCTCGGCGATCGGGTCGGTCTGGTCGACGTGGGCACCGATCGCGGGTGCGGCGGGCTGACTCATGGGGCCACTCTAGGGAGGGTGCGGTTTCCCGGGCGTCCGGGCCGGGTACCCACTGCCTGGTACGGACCAGGGGCCCGACCGGCGGTCAGGGCGGGCCGGCTGAGGCTACGCTCGGACGGTTCGCGGGTGCAGCCCGTACGCCGTCCGCGCACCCGTCACGGAGGACCCAATGAGCAGCATCCGCATCCAGTCGGCCACGCGCACCTGGAGCGCCGAGACCGCTCGGGTGTTCCGCATCGGCCGCGACCCGGGCTGCGACATCGTCACCGACGACGCGAGTGTGTCGCGGGCGCACGCCGAGCTCCGTGCTCGGGGGGAGGGCTGGGAGGTCGTCGACCTCGGCAGCTCGCTCGGCACGTGGGTCAACGGCCAGCGGATCCAGCGCGCCGACCTTACCGGCACCACCGTCGTCGGCTTCGGAGACCAGGGGCGCGGCTTCAGCGTGACGGTCACCGTGACCGCTCCGGCGCCGCCCGCCCCGCCCCTCGGGTCGGCGGCGCCCACCAGTCCGCCCACCAGTCCGCCCACCGGTCCGCCCACCGGCCCGCCCACGAGCCCACCCGGTGTCCCGGGGCCGGCTTCGATGGCTTCGATGGACACCACGATCATCACGGGGATACCTCTGATGCCGCCCGGCGCCCCCACCGGCGCTCCGGGCGCACCACCGGCCCCGGCGCACCCGGGGCTGCTCGTCCGGCGCCGGCTGGGATCCGACCTCCGCTTCGGCGGCCACGCGCCGGTACGGATCGGACGAGACCCGGGCCTGGAGGTCGTGGCCGACGACAGCGCCGTCTCGCGGCTGCACGCCGTCCTCGAGCCCGGTCCCGACGGCTGGCGCTGGTCGGACCGTTCCACGGGAGGCTCGTTCGTCGACGGCGAGCGGATCTCGACGCTGATGATCGAGGAGCCCACCGAGATCAGCCTGGGCCATCCCACGGCCGGCTACGAGATCGAGGTCGTCCCGGTGGTGGCGGCCGGTCAGGCGGTGGCTGCGATCCAGCGCCGCAAGCGCCGTCGCGGTGCCGTGCTCGTCGGAGGCGCTGCCCTTGCCGTGCTGCTTGCCGTGGGTGTCACGGTCGCAGCGGTCAGCCTCCTCTCGGGCGACGAGCCGGCCGAGGTCGCCGGGCTGAGCACCGCCGAGCTCGACCGGGCCAAGGCCGCGGCCGTGTTCCTGACGGCCATCGACGACACCGGAGAGCCGGTCTACACCGGATCGGGCAGCATCATCAGCTCCGACGGCCTGATCCTGACGAACGCCCACGTCGGCAAGCCGACCGCACCCGGACAGGGGGCGGCCGAGGTCGGGGACCCGGCGTACCTGCTGGTCTCGGTGACGTCCGGCTCCGACGACGTGGCGGCGGAACCGGAGTTCCGGGCCGAGGCGATCGTGGCCGACGGCTACCTCGACCTCGCGGTGCTCCAGATCACCGGTGACGCCGACGGCAACGCCGTCGACACCGACGAGCTCGAGCTGCCCGAGCCGCTCCCGATCGGGACCAGCAGCGACCTGCGCACCGGCGACTCGATCACCGCGCTGGGGTACCCGGCCATCGGCAACGTCACCGAGCAGCTGAGCAAGCCACTCACCGTCACCACCGGTGTGGTCTCGACGTTCCAGGCCGACCCCGTCATCGGCACCGAGCGCGGCTTCATCGACTCCGACGTGCGGCTCGGGTCGGGCAACTCCGGCGGCCCTTCCATCAACGACGACGGAGAGATCGTCGGGATCAACACCGCGGTGATCACCGCCAACTCCGACAGCGCCGGTGCGATCACGTCGGGCTCGGCGCTGCTGCGCCCGGTCGACCTGGCCACCGACATCCTCGAGATCGCCCGCGCCGGCGGCGACATCGACTACGTCTCGCCGTACGTCGACCAGCTGCCGGAGACCGACGACCTCCCCTCCGACGTGGACTTCGTCGCCGCGGGCTGGGTCGGTGACGGCGAGGAGGGCAGCTGTGCCGGAAGCAGCACCGTCCAGACCCCGCAGCGGATGGCGGTGGTGCCGGGGGCGCTGCTGTACGCCGAGTACGTCATCACCGGGGTGCCCGACGGGACGCCGATCGGGGTGACGCTCTACTCCCTGGACGGCACCGAGGTGATCGGGTCGCTGCAGGACACGTGGAGCTTCGGCTCCGAGCAGACCTGCATCTACGTGCCGTTCGAGGCGCCGGACGGGGTGCCGGGGATCAACGGGGTGTTCGTGGTCGGCGAGGACGCCGAGGCGGTCGTGGACAACCCACTGGCCTACCAGTAGCGGCGGGCTGCCGCTGGATTTAGCCGGCGCGTGTCCACGCTGCTAGTCTTCCCTGTCTTTGTCGTGCGGCCCCACCGATGGGTCCCCGCCGGCGAGGAGCATCACCTACGCAAAGCCCTCCTGCCACGGAGAGACCGTGGCCGCTGAGTCCAGAGGAGGTGGGACGCTTGCGTGCCTACGAAGTCATGGTCATCCTCGACCCCAGTCTCGAAGAGCGCACCGTCGAGCCGTCGCTCGACAAGTACCTCAACGTCATCCGTACCGACGGCGGGACCGTCGACAAGGTCGAGGTGTGGGGCCGGCGTCGCCTGTCCTACGAGATCAAGAAGAACGCCGAGGGCATCTACGCCGTCATCAACCTGCAGGCCGAGCCCGCCACGGTCAAGGAGTTCGACCGCCAGCTCACGCTGAACGAGTCGATCCTGCGCACGAAGGTGCTCCGCCCCGACGCTCACTGAGCGGAGGGCTTTCTCCGGAGCAGCCGTCAGGCGACCTGTGGAGAAGCACTTTCCCCTGTCGGTGCTTCACGTCACGATGAGTGGCACACCGACATCACTGGATCACGCAACGATTCCTAGGGAGACCTGACATGGCAGGCGAGACCGTCATCACCGTCGTGGGCAACCTCGTCGACGACCCGGAGCTCCGTTTCACCCCCTCGGGTGCCGCGGTCGCGAACTTCCGGATCGCCTCGACCCCCCGCACCTTCGACCGGCAGACCAACGAGTGGAAGGACGGCGACGCGCTGTTCCTGTCCTGCGCCGTGTGGCGCCAGGCCGCCGAGAACGTCGCCGAGTCCCTGCAGAAGGGGATGCGCGTCGTCGTGCAGGGGCGGCTCAAGCAGCGCCAGTACGAGACCCGCGAGGGTGAGAAGCGCACTGTCGTCGAGCTCGAGGTCGAAGAGGTCGGCCCGTCCCTGAAGTACGCCACCGCCAAGGTGGCCCGCGCGAGCCGTTCCGGCGGCGGCGGGGGCTATGGCGGCGGTCAGGGAGGCGGCGGCTACGGCGGTCAGGGCGGCCAAGGCGGTCAGGGCGGCGGCCAGCAGGCCGACGACCCGTGGGCCACCCCGGCTCCCGGTGGCGGCGCTCCGTCCGGCGGAGGGGCCTCACGCCCCGCCGCCGATCCGTGGGGAGCACCCGGCGTGGGCTCGGAGGAGCCCCCGTTCTAGGGGCTCGTCCCGACGCGCTGATCCAGCAGCACAGCACGAAACATCCATCGCACATCCGACCACCATTCCGTCCCTGCTCTGCAGGGCCGGGCTTCTAGAGAGGAAGCACCACAATGGCCAAGGCAGTGTTGCGCAAGCCCAAGAAGAAGGTTTGCCAGTTCTGTAAGGAGAAGGCGACCGGCGTCGACTACAAGGACACCGGCCTGCTCCGCAAGTTCATCTCCGACCGAGGCAAGATCCGCGCGCGTCGCGTGACCGGCAACTGCGTCCAGCACCAGCGGGACGTCGCCATCGCGGTCAAGAACGCTCGCGAGGTCGCCCTCCTCCCGTACACCTCCACCGGTCGCTGAGAGGGGTCGACATGAAGCTCATCCTCACCCAGGAAGTCGACGGACTCGGCTCTGCCGGCGACGTCGTCGAGGTCAAGAACGGCTACGGCCGCAACTACCTGGTCCCCCGCGGCGTTGCCGTGCTGTGGACCAAGGGCGGCCAGAAGCAGGTCGACTCGATCAAGGCTGCTCGTTCGTCGCGCTCGGTGCGCGACCACGACCACGCCGCCGAGCTGGCTGCCAAGCTGCAGTCGGCCCAGGTCGACGTCCGCGTCCGCGCTGGCGCCGAGGGCCGTCTCTTCGGCGCGGTCACCGTCTCCGACATCGCCGACGCGCTTGCCGAGGCGGCCGGCGAGTCGGTCGACAAGCGCACGATCGTGGTGACCAACCCGATCAAGTCGCTCGGCGCCCACACGGTTGCCGTCAAGCTGCACGACGACGTCTCGGCCTCCGTGGCCCTCAACGTCATCCCTGCCTGACGCGACTGCTCCAGCACCACCGACGCACGGCCGTCCCCTCGGGGGCGGCCGTGCTCGCGATTTCGGACGCGGGACCTCGGGTCAGGGGGTGGGTGGGGCGCTCTTCTCCACTGCCCCGGCCCACGGGCGCGCGGAGTAGGTGAAGAGCACCGCGATCGCGGCCAGGTTGAGCAGCTGCCCCGAGCCCGCGGCCAGGTCGGCGAGACCATCCCACCCGGCCCCGAAGACGAGGACCGGCAGGACGGCGACCAGCGCGGTGAGCGTGACCAGTCCCTGCAGCACCGTCATCGGCGTGCGCTCGCCCGCCGCGCGTGCGGCATCGGCGAGTCGGTAGAACAGCAGCCCGCCGAAGGCGAGGGCCGGCAGGCTCGCCGCCCAGCCGAGCGAGGGGTCCTCCGCGGCGATCCGCTCGGCCACCGCGGGGAACCACAAGGCACTGGCGACGACCAGCGCCAGCAGCCCGCTGATGCGCAGGGCGCCGAAGGCGAGGGCCGCGGGAAGGAGCCCGACGCCCAGCACGACAAGGAGCCAGCCGATCGGGTCCGGGAAGAGGTCGTAGCCGCTGCCGGCGACCGGATCGCCGTCGGGGCCGAGCCGGACCCCCTGGAGGGCCTGCAAGGCGATGACGACGTAGCCCATGGCGACCGTCTGCAGGGGCTTCACGCGGGTGGACTCTACGCAGTTGCGCCGTCGGCGCCGGTGACCAACCAGGCCTCGCCACGTTGACGACGTACCAGCGTGACCAGGCGTCCACCCATGAAGAGGCCGACGAAGGCGACCCACAGCGGCACCAGGCCTGCGCCGGTGGAGGCCAGGAGCAGCAGCACGGGGGCGTAGGCGACGAGCACGACCAGGCCGGCCCAGGCGAGGTAGGCGCCGTCGCCGGCCCCGATCAGCACCCCGTCGAGCACGAAGACGACACCGGCGGCGGGCTGGCCGAGCGCGGCGACGACCAGGACCGGGACCAGCAGGGAGCGCACGGCCTCATCGGTGGTGAACAGGGCGCCGAGGAACGGGCTGGCGGCTGCGATCCCGATGCCCGTGACGATGCCGCTGACGATCCCCCAGTGCACCATCCGCCGCGTCACGGCGCGCGCCCCGGCGCGGTCGCCGGCCCCCAGCATCCGTCCGGTCAGTGCCTGGGCGGCGATCGCGATGGCGTCGAGCACGAACGCGAGGAAGCCCCACAGCGTCATCGCCAGCTGGTGGGTGGCGATCTCGGTGGCGCCGCCCGCGGCACCCAGGCTCACGGCGTACGTCGTGACGAGCAGGGCGGCTCGCAGCGTCAGGGTGCGCACGACGAGGGGTGCGCCGGCCCGGCCGGCGGCGCGCACCCCCCGGGGGTCGGGGCGCAGGGACGAGCCCTCGCGCCGCGCAGCTCGGACGACCACGGCGACCAGCGCCAGGGCTGAGAGTGCCTGGGCGATCACCGAGCCGAGGGCGGAACCGGCGATGCCGAGCCCGGCGCCGTACACGAGGACGACGTTGAGGGCGACGTTGAGGAGGTTGCCGACGACGGCCACGACGAGGGGCGTGCGGGTGTCCTGCAGGCCGCGCAGCACGCCGGTGGCGGCGAGCATCAGCAGGAGCGGGGTGATACCGAGCACCGCGACGCGCAGGTAGTCGGCGGCGTACCCGGTCACCTCGGAGGTGGCGCCGAAGGCGCTGACGAGCGGCTCGGTGAGGACCCACCCGAGGGGGGTGAGGACCGCGCCGAGCAGGACGGCCAGCCACAGGCCGTCGACCCCTTGGGTCAGGGCCCCACGCAGGTTGCCGGCGCCGAGCCTGCGGGCGACCCCCGCAGTGGTGCCGTAGGCGAGGAAGACGCACACGCCGACGAGGGTCTGCAGGACCACCGCCGCGATCCCGAGGCCGGCCAGCTGGGGAGTGCCGAGGCGACCGACCACCGCCGCGTCGGCCAGCAGGAAGAGGGGCTCGGCGACGAGGGCGAGGAAGGCGGGTACGGCGAGGCGGACGATGGCCCTGTCCTGGGTCCTGCCCCGGGCCCTGGTCTGGGCTCGTCCCCCGCTGTCTCGCACGGGAGAAACCTAGGACGTGCCTCAGGTGCGGCCGGGTGCGGCCGGGCCGGGCGGGTCGAGAGCGGCTGTGGATAGCGGCTCCCTCGGGTGGGTTTGTCGACAAACGTCCAGGACACGCCGAGGTGGACACGCGGTGAACGAAAACGGACGCCCGGAGTTTCTGCTCCACACCCTGGAGAATGCATCACTGCAGGTCAGAGGCTAGTTCGCCGATCTTTCCCGCAAGTTGTGCACAGGTTGTTCCCCAGGCTGTGCACAGCGAATCGCGTGTCGTCCACGGGTCGGCCCCAGTTATCCACAGGGCTTGTGGACAGGCCGGTGTCGCCCGTGGCGCTAGCCGCGTAGGTTCGCGCTACCCAGCAGCCCCACCGGCGATGTCGGCGCCCCCACCTAGCGTGGCCGTCAGCACCGCAGAGCACTGTTCCCCAGCCCTCCGGAAGCGAGCCCGTGAGCGTCACCGACTCCGACCGCACCGTTGCTCCCGAGCCTCCGTTCGACGACTGGGGCGACGGCCCGGCTGCCTACGCGCCGGGCGAGGCGCCGCGCTCGGCAGGTGACCGGACCCCGCCGCAGGACATGGCGGCCGAGCAGTCGGTGATCGGCTCGATGCTGATCTCCAAGGACGCCATCGCCGAGGTCTCCGAGGTGCTGCGCGGCAACGACTTCTACCGGCCGATGCACGAGACGATCCACGACGCGATCATCGACCTCTTCGGCCGCGGCGAGCCGGTCGACATGATCACCGTGGCCGCCGAGCTCCAGCGCCGCGGCGAGCTGGCCAAGATCGGCGGGGCTCCCTACCTGCACACCCTGGCCGCCAACGTCCCGATCGCCTCCAACGCGGAGTACTACGCCGAGATCGTGCGGGAGAAGGCGATCTTGCGCCGTCTCGTCGACGCCGGCACCAAGATCGCCCAGTACGGCTACGCCGGGGAGGGCCAGGTCGACGACATCGTCGACCGCGCCCAGGCGGAGGTCTACCAGATCACCGACCGTCGCGCGGCCGAGGACTACGCGCCGCTGAGCGACATCATGGACAAGGTCCTCGACGAGATCGAGGCGATCGAGAACCGCGAGGCCGGCCTGTACGGCGTCCCCACCGGGTTCGCCGACCTCGACGACCTGACCAACGGTCTGCACTCCGGCCAGATGATCATCGTGGCGGCCCGACCGGCCATGGGGAAGTCGACGCTTGCGCTCGACTTCTGCCGGGCGGCCTCGATCGCCAACAACCTGACCAGCGTCTTCTTCAGCCTCGAGATGACGCGCTCGGAGATCTCGATGCGGCTGCTCTCGGCCGAGGCCAAGGTGCCCCTCAACCACATCCGCAACGGCAAGATGGACTCCGCCGACTGGGACAAGCTGGCACGCCACATGGGCAAGGTCTCAGGAGCACCGATGTTCATCGACGACAGCCCCAACATGACCATGATGGAGATCCGCGCCAAGGCGCGCCGGCTCAAGCAGCGCCACGACCTGCAGCTCATCGTCATCGACTACATGCAGCTGATGACCTCGGGCCGCAAGGTCGAGTCGCGCCAGCTCGAGGTCTCGGAGTTCTCCCGGCAGATCAAGCTCCTCGCCAAGGAGCTCGAGGTCCCGATCATCGCGCTCTCGCAGCTCAACCGTGGGCCCGAGCAGCGCGGCGACAAGCGGCCGATGATGAGCGACCTGCGCGAGTCCGGCAGCCTCGAGCAGGACGCGGACATGGTCATCCTGCTGCACCGCGACGATGCCTACGAGAAGGAGTCGACCCGTCCCGGCGAGGCCGACCTGATCGTGGCCAAGCACCGCAACGGCGCGACCCGTGACATCACGGTGGCCTTCCAGGGCCACTACTCCCGGTTCGTGGACATGGCGCACTGACGCCGATCATCGTTCGACGTACCGACCTCGTCATGCCACCGACCCACACCGACCGCCAGCGTCAGGCGCTCTACCGGGCGGAGCAGGCGATCGCGGCCACGCTCAAGCAGGGCGGCACCATCGAGCACGAGGGCTCGAGGCTCACCATCGAGGCCGAGCGTCAGTTCGGTGACCTGGCCGCCATCCGGACCTACGTCGAGCGGGTGCTGGCGCTGGGACCGGTCGCAGGCATGGAGCGGGCCTCGGTGCCCGTGACCGTCCGGGAGCGCCGCGGCGACCGGCAGGCCCACTACGAGCGCGACACCGCGACGATCGCGATCCCCGGTCACCGTCACACGGGGTGGGCGATGCGGGAGACCGTCGTCCTGCACGAGCTCGCCCACCACCTCGACCCCCACCCGTCCCCGGCGCACGGGCCGTCGTACGCGGCAACCCTGGTCCACCTCTACGAGGTGGTGATGTCGCCCGAGGCCGCGCACCTGCTGCGCGTGCAGCTGTGGGACGGGGGCGTCCTGATCGCCGGCGGCTCGGCCAGCAGGACCACCGGCACCTCCGCTGGCACCTCGTCGGGCAACACCGGCTCCTCCTCGACGCTCGACAAGATCTCGAAGGTCCTGGCCCAGGCCGAGCGGGCCTCGACCACCGAGGAGGCCTCGACCTTCTTCACCAAGGCCCAGTCGTTGGCGACCCGCTACTCGATCGACCTGGCCGTCGCGCGGCAGCACGTGGCTCGCAGCCAGCAGCGCGAGACGCCGATCCACCGTCGCATCACCATCGGGCAGCCGCGTCAGGCGGGCAACCGGCACTTCGTGCGGCTGTTCCTCGCCATCGCCCACGTCAACGACGTCAAGGCCAACATCGCCACCGACTCGACGTCGGTCTACCCCTACGGCTTCCCCTCGGACATCGACGTCGTGGAGGCGCTCTACTCCAACGTGGCCACCCACATGGCGGAGTCCGCGTCGCGCTACCTGGCGTCGGGGGCCTTCCGGGAGTCCATGGTGTGGTCGTCCTCCAAGGCCCAGCACGTGCGCGCCACGGCACGCGAGGCCCGACTGACCTTCTACGACTCCTTTGTCGACGTCGTCAACCGGCGCCTCGTCGTCGCCCAGGAAGCGGCCGAGCGCCACGCCATCCAGGCCCTCGACGCCGCGGCGGGACACGACGCCGCGACGAGCACGTCGCTGGTCCTGGCCGACAAGCGGGCCGAGGTGCGTGACTACTACGAGACCAACTCCGACGCGCGCGGGTCCTGGTCCGGGTGGAAGGGACGCACGCACGCCGTGCCGTCGGCGGCCGCGGCCGGACGCGATGCCGGACGTCGGGCCCGACTGAGCGGTGGGCGGGCGCTCCCGGCCGGGGCCAAGGAGCTCGACAGCTGACCGATCGGCCCTCCGCGCTGGCCCGGCCGGGCCACCGCCGGTCATCCGATGGCACGATGCCGTCCAGGTTGTCGGACGCCTACCGTGAGCGACGGTCGAGCATGGGGCTCGGCTCTGCGGGCGCGTGCATGGGGTGCGACAGCCTGGTCCGAGCGGTGCACCCTGACGTGAGGGTGGATCGGTGGCGAGGGTGCTGGTGCTCGAGGACAACGAGGACATTGCCGGTCTGGTCCACCACATCCTCACCAGGGACGGGCACGCCGTCGAGGTGGCGGCCGATGGAACGCGGGGGTGGGAGCAGGTGCTCCGGGCGACGTACGACGTGGTCATCGTCGACCGGGTGATGCCCGGGCTGGACGGCATCGAGTTCGTCCGCGCGTGCCGCGCCAGCCCGCACCTGCGCGACGTACCGGTCCTCATGCTCACCGCCCGCGCCCTCCCGATCGAGGTGCAGCAGGGTCTCGATGCCGGAGTGACCACCTACATGACCAAGCCGTTCGTCCCTCAGCAGCTCTCGGCCCTGGTCGCGCGGTTGGTCCGGGGCGACGAGGGCCCCGACACCGTGCACCCGTGACCTCGGTGCTCGCACGAGCTCTTCACGAAAACCTCACAGGCGCACGTCGCGAGGATTAGGATTTCAACCCACTGCGCGATCCGACGGGGAGGGAAGATGGCGCCTGCTACGGACGAGCATGCCCACGGCACCGACCACCGTCCCGCTCCGGGAGCGGCGGGATCGTCCCTGACCGCCGCCGAGTCGACCGCCCCGCCCGTGGACCCTCGGGTGGCCGCCGTCCTCGATGTCCTGGCCGGAGAGTCGGTGCGCGACGTGGCCGAGACCTGGGCAGTGGACCCCACCCTCCTGCATCGCTGGGTCACCGCCTTCGTCGACGCGGGCACGGCGCAGGTGCTCAACCGCCCCGAGGCGCAGGCCCTGGCCCAGCGCGAACGGTTCCTCGCGGCCTTCGCCTTCGAGATCCGCACGCCGCTCACCGTCGCCATGGGGTGGGCCGGGCTGCTGGCCGAGGGCGACCTGCCGTCGATGTCGTTCCTCCGCACGGCCCGTCGCCTGCAGGAGACCCTCGCGCTGCTCGCCGACCGTCTCGCCGACGTCGAGCTGCTCGTCGCAGCCGCGATGGGCGGACTGCAGGTCACCAGACGAGCCGTCAGCGCCTCCGAGGTCTGCCGCCTGCCCGAGCTCGACGCGGTCGGTGGCTCCGGGCCGGCGACCGAGCTGTACGTCGACCCCTCGCTCTTCACCCGGGTGCTGGCCGACCTCTGGGACGCCGCGCGACACGCCCCGACGCCACGCACCCGCCGGCTCGAGGTCGTCGCACGCGACCCCTGGATCGAGATCCGGATCGTGCGCGAGGGCGACCCGATCGACACCGAGGCCCTGCAGGCGATGTTCGAGCCCTTCGAGTTCGACCAGCTGCGCTCCGGCGCCTCGACCGGGCTCTACCTCGCCCGGGCCCTGACCGTCGCGCACGGAGGTACTCTCGGCGTCGAGCAGGACAACGATCGTGCGGTCCTGTGGGTCAAGGTCCCGTTGCGTCCCCCCGGCGCGCCGTCCGGCGTGCCGACCAGCGAGCCGCTGTCGGCTCACCACCATGGAGGTTCCCGATGACGTTCAAGCTCGCCTGTGGCGACGTGATGCCGGGCTGCAGCGCTCGGTTCGAGGACGAGACCCACGACGGACTCCTGGGCCAGGTGGCCGTGCACGCGGAGGCCGAGCACGACATCGACGAGATCACCCCCGAGGTCAAGGCCGCGGTGGAGTCCAAGATCACCGCTGCCTGACCCCCTTGCCGCTCCTCGGCCGCTCGTGGGCCGGTCCCGCTCGCGCGCCGCGGTGGCACGTCTCACACGCCTCGCGACTGTCGCTGACCCGCGCTACTGACATACGTTCAACAGCGTGCCCCCCTCGACCGTGCTCCTGCCCCACCGCCTGCATCCGTCGCGCCGAGCGCTGTCCGTGGTGACAGTCGCCCTCGCTGCGGCCGCGCTCGTCGCCGCTCTGGTGGCCGTGCCGACACCGGCAAGCGCCGGACCGCCGGTGGCCGCGGGCGGCACCTCGTCCGTCATGGGCACCAGCCCTGAGGCGCCGCAGGAGCCGCGCTTGCGTGGCTCCCGGGTGGCCTCCAGCCGGGTCGGCTTCGACCTGGTCAACACCAACCGGTCCTCCGTGCTCTGCCTCCCGCTCCCCGACGGCAAAGGCCACCGGGTCCGCGGGCGACTCGTCGCCCCGAAGGCGGTCCTCGACGGCCGACAGGCGGTCGTCACCGTCAACGTGCTCGTCCACGACGCCGGCACCGGCGGCTGGTTCTTCAACCTGCGCCGCAACCCGACGTACGACTACGCCACCCGGCTGGCCCACAAGGGTCAGACCTCGCTGGTGCTCGATCGCCTCGGCTACGGTCGGAGCCCCTTGGAGGACGGCGGTGACACCTGTCTCGGCGCGCAGGTGCACATGCTGCACCAGGTCGTGCAGCACCTCTACGGGGGCCGCTACGACTACCTCGGCACCCGCTCCGACGGCACCCCGCCGCACGCCTCGCACGTGGTGCTGCAGGGACACGGCACCGGAGCCACCATCGCCCAGCTCGAGGCGGCTCGCTACGACGACGTCGAGGGGCTCGTCCTGATGGCGCCCGCGACGACGTCGCCCTCGCAGGTGGCGCTCCAGGCCGTCGGCGACCAGGCCAACACCTGCCTCGACGACAGCTTCGCGCCGTACGGCGAGACGGCTGCCGACTTCCGGAGGTTGCTCTTCGCCACGGCTCCGCGGGGGCTCCGCAAGGCGGCCGTGGCCCGGCGCAACCCGACCCCGTGCGGTGACGTCGCCTCCCTGCCCGGGGCCCTGGCCTCCGCCACGCTCGGCGACCGCGACGTCGAGATGCCGGTCCTGGTGCTGCGCGGCGGCAAGGACGCCCGCACCTCGGGTGGCCGTGTCGCGGTCACCTCCGAGTCGACGATGACGCGCCTGACCTACCCCCGCTCCGGCAGCGCGCTGACCCTGGAGAGGTCAGCACCGAAGATGCAGCGGGTCGTCGTGCGGTGGTTGCGACGGCTCTGAGGCCGACGGTCACTCTCACTCGGTGACGTCGACGCCCCTCCAGAAGGCCACCCGCCCGGCGATCTCGGCCGCCGCATCCTTGGGTGCGGGGTAGAACCAGGCGGCGTCCGGGTTCGTCGTGCCGTCGACCTCGAGCGAGTAGTACGACGCCGTGCCCTTCCACGGGCACACGCTGGTGGTCGACGAGGGGCGCAGGAGTGCCTGGTCGACGGAGTCCGCCGGGAAGTAGTGATTCCCCTCGACGACCACGGTGTCGTCGGAGGAGGCGATGACGGTGCCGTTCCAGATTGCGCGCATGCTGTCACGCTAGTGGGATGAGCCAACACCCTGAGGCCGCTGACGCGGCTGCTGAGTCGGTCGCGATCGTCGACTCCCCCGAGCACTCCCGCTTCGAGATCTCCGTCGACGGGACCCTGGCCGGCTACGCGGAGTACGTCGACGCGGAGCCGGACGAGGCCGGCGTCGTGGAGCGCACCTTCCCGCACACGGTCGTCGAGGAGGAGTACGGCGGGCGCGGCCTCGCCACGGTCATGATCCGCACGGCGCTCGACGCGGCCCGGGTCGCCGACCTGGCCGTGAACCCCCAGTGCGCCGCGGTGCGCGGCTTCGTCGCCAAGCACACCGAGTACGTCGACCTGGTCCCGGCCGGTCGGCGGGCGGAGCTCGGGCTCTGACCGCCCGGACGTCGACGCGGGTCCGGGTGGTCCTGACGACAGGACCCACCGACTCCGGTCGGGACGACCGGGCACGGATTTGGGAGACTGCAGCGTGACCATCGTGATGGGTGTCGAGTCGTCGTGCGACGAGACCGGGATCGGCTTCGTCCGCGACGGCGTCCTGCTGGGCGAGTCGCTGGCGTCGAGCATCGACGAGCACGTGCGGTTCGGCGGCGTCGTCCCCGAGATCGCGGCGCGCGCCCACGTCCAGGCCATGGTGCCGACGATGCGCACCGCCCTCGACGACGCCGGCCTGGCCTGGCACGAGGTCGGAGCCGTCGCCGTGACCGCTGGTCCCGGCCTCGCGACCGCGCTGCACGTGGGTGTGGCTGCCGCCAAGGCCGCGGCCCTGGCCCTGGGCGTGCCGCTGTACGGCGTGCACCACCTGGCCGGTCACGCGGCGGCCGACACCCTCGTGCACGGGCCGTTGCCCGAGCGCAGCATCGTGCTGATCGTCAGCGGCGGTCACACGAGCCTGCTCGCGGTCGACGACCTGGTGCGCACCCCCATCCGCCACCTCAGCGACACGCTCGACGACGCGGCCGGTGAGGCCTTCGACAAGGTGGCCCGGCTGCTCGGACTGCCCTACCCGGGCGGGCCGTCGATCGACCGCTGCGCCCGGGAGGGCGACCCGACGGCGATCCGCTTCACGCGCCCCCTGATGGGGCAGCGCGACCCGGCACTGGGCTTCTCCTTCTCGGGACTCAAGTCCGCGGTGGCTCGCTACGTCGCGGCTCCTCGCGACCCCGGCGTCTCGGTGGCCGACATCGCGGCGTCCTTTCAGGAGTGCGTCGCCGACACGGTCGTCACCAAGGCGTTGCGGGCCTGTCGGGCCGAGGGTGTCGACACCCTCGTCATCGTGGGCGGCGTGGCGGCCAACAGCCGGATCCGGGCAATGGCAGAGGAGAGGTGCTCCGCGGCAGGGGTCGAGCTGCGGATCCCGCCGATGCGCCTGTGCACCGACAACGGGGCGATGATCGCAGCCATCGGGGACCTCCTCGTCCGCGAGGGGGCCCGCCCCTCGTCCTCCTCGATCGGCGCTCGTTCGTCGGTGCCGTTGGAGCTGGCTCGGATCGGCGAGTAGCAGCGCGCCGCCACCTCGAGTCGCGCTGGGGGACACCGGGGGACACACCGGGGGGTTCCCTGATGCCGCCGTACCGCGGGTATCTGATCCAATAGCCGCATGCGGATGCTCGACGCCCTCAAGCAGCGCGTGGGGAAGTACCTCCTCGAGCGCACCATGCGCGGAGGACTCGACCTGCGCAAGCTGCGCTTCCTCCCCGACGCGGTGACCCTCCCCTTCAAGCGCGACGGGGTCGACCCGGTGGCCGAGATGTCGACCCTGCGCGACGCCGAGCCGGTCTCCGAGCTCGCGACGCTCTTCGGTCGCAAGGTCTGGCTCGTCAGCGGGTACGACGAGGCGCGCGAGGCGCTGGCCGACGGCGCGTCGTACTCCAACGACCTCGGCCAGTTCGTCTCCCAGGAGGGGCGCGACGACTCCGAGCAGATCGGCGGACTGGGGATGATCGACCCGCCGCTGCACACCGCCCTGCGGCGCTACCTCACCCCCGAGTTCACGATGCGGCGCCTCGCGCGCCTCGAGCCGGCGATCGAGCGGGTCGTCAACGAGCGACTCGACGCGATGGAGGCGGCGGGACCCGAGGTCGACCTGGTCTCCGCGTTCGCCTTCCCTGTGCCGTTCGAGGTCATCTGCGAGCTGTTGGGGTTGCCGACCGAGGACCGCGAGCGCTTCTTCAGCCTCGGGGTCGCCCGCTTCGACCTCAGCCAGGGCGGGGCCGGCATGTTCGGAGCGGCGGCCCACACGCGCGACTTCCTGATCAAGGCCGTGGCCGCCCAGCGCGACGAGCCGGGCGAGGGACTGATCGGCGGCCTGCTCAAGGAGCACGGCCACGAGCTCGACGACCTGACCCTCGGCGGCATCGCCGACGGGGTCTTCCTCGGTGGCTACGAGACGTCGGCCTCGATGCTCGCCCTCGGTGCCTACCTGCTCGCCGAGAGCCCGGACGCCGTACGCCTGCTGCGCGACGATCCCGCCTCGGTCGACAAGGTGGTCGAGGAGCTCCTGCGCCACCTCACGGTCGTCCAGCTCGCCTTCCTCCGCTTCGCCAAGCGCGACCTCGTGCTCGGTGGCCAGCAGATCTCCGAGGGCGACGCCGTCGGCATCTCGCTGCTGGCGGCCAACCGCGACCCCCGCCTCGCGGCCGACGGCGACGACCTCGACACCTTCGACCCGAGCCGCGAGCCGACGCGTCACCTGGCGTTCGGCCACGGGATGCACCGGTGCGTCGGCGCGGAGCTTGCCCGGATGGAGCTGCGGATCGCGCTGCGTGGCCTGGCCCGACGCTTCCCGGACCTCTCGGTCACCGCCCCGGCCGACGACCTCGACTTCCGCAAGCTCTCCGCGGTGTACGGCGTGGAGGCACTGCCCGTGCACCTGTACGGCGCCGACCGCTCCTCGGCCGCCTCGTCGCCGGTCTGACGAGCATCACCGGCCTTGGCTGCGGGGGCTCGTTCAGGCAGCCGGGTGCCGGCGTCGGTCCGAACGGATCCGCAGCACCAGGAGCCCGCCGACCAGCACGGCGAGTCCACCGAGTCCGTAGAGGACTCCTGTCGGCAGGGTGCCCGAGCTCTTCTGCTCGATCGTCTGGGCGTCCTCGGGTCCCGGCTCCTCCAGGGCGGGCGAGGCGCACGCCCCGGGATCGGAGGGGGCGCCGGTCTCGGAGACCTCGAACGAGTAGGTGCCCGTCTGGCGGTCCCCGTCGTCACTGATCACCGAGTAGGTCAGCTCGTGGACCCCGGCCTCCAGCGGTGCGGCGAGAGCGCAGACCGTCCCCTTCTCCCCGTACGTCGCCTCCCCGACGGGGAGCAGGTCCCCCGACGGACCGCGCATGGCGACCAGGGGCGTGCCGCCCGTGTCCAGCGCGGTGAACTCCAGGCGCAGCACCGTCGTGCCGACGGCGACGTCGTCGCCGGGCCCCGGCGAGCCGTCGACCAGGTCGCCGTGCGCACTGGCCGGCACGGCGGCCAGCGTGCACGCGGTCAGGATCGTGGCCAGGAGGGCGAATGACCTCAGGAGAAGTCGGCGCATGCCAACCGGTTGTCCATGGCGTCGGCCGGGTGGACCACGACCGCGGGGGCGCCGTCAGCGACCTGCTCGTCGCTGGTGATCGTGGCCTCGCCGCCGCCGTCGGCGTCGGAGGTGAAGCCGAGGTGGATCTCGTTCGGCGGCACGTCGCTGCCCTCGAGATCGAACTTGAAGTGCGGGCCGCCGTTGTCCTCCTCGCACGTCTGGGCGTGCAGGTGCGAGACGTACTCGGTGTCCGGCGCCAGGCCGCTCAGCCGGATCGTGACCGTGGTGCCGTCGTCGTTCTGGGCCAGCCACGCCTGACCGGCGACCCCCTCGCTGCCGGGAGGCGCGGTGTCGAGCACCGTGAAGTCCCCGGTCTCCACGTCGCCGTCGACCTCGTCGGCGGGCGTGGCGTCCGGGTCGTTCATCACCATGCCCGACATGTCCATCCCGTCCATCCCGCCGCCGGACGCCTCGGACTCGTCGTCGCCGCAGGCGGTGGTGGTGAGGAGGAGGGTGAGGGCGGCGAGGGTAGCGGCGGGGGTGGTGGCGGTGCGGCGCAGGAGCATGCCCTCCACGGTAGCCAATGGCCATTCGCAACCGCGCCGGGGCACGAGGCTGGCCCTGACCGCAGCCGGAGTGCTCGCCCGCTCGCACTCACGGCTGGGGCTGAGGCCCATGGACACCTCACTGGGTTTCGACGCGCTCGTGCGACTTCGCAGGCTCAGTCGCGTCGCTTGCTCAACCTTCGTGAGCCACGCGGGCGGCTCCTGCGTCGCCGCCCGCTGCTCACTTGCTCGTGGCGCGGCCGTACTGGCGGACCGAGAGCGGCACGAAGACCGCGAGGATCAGCACGATCCAGCCCAGGGAGTAGATGACGGGGTGCTGCATCGGCCAGGCCGACTGGTCGGGGAGTCCCGGCCCGATGTTGCCGAACAGCTCGCGGCAGGCCTGGGTCAGGGTGGAGACGGGGTTCCAGTCGACGATGGTGCGCAGGAAGCCGTCGAAGCTCTCCTGCGGCACGAAGGCGTTGGACACGAACGTCAGCGGCATGATCACGATGAAGGAGGCGTTGTTGATGACCTCCACGCTCGGCACGAGCAGGCCGATGAAGGCCATCACCCAGCTGATCGCGTAGGCGAAGAGCAGGAGCAGCAGGAAGCCGGCCATCATGTCGATGAAGCCCTCGCGCACGCGCCAGCCGACCAGGAGGCCGGTGAGCGCCATGATGATCAGGGACAGCACGTTGTAGACGACGTCGGAGGTCGTGCGGCCGACGAGCACGGCGGCGCGCGACATCGGCAGGGAACGGAACCGGTCGATGATGCCCTTCTGCATGTCCTCGGCGAGGCCGGCTCCGGTGAAGGTGGCTCCGAAGACCACCGTCTGGGCGAAGATCCCGCCGATCAGGAACTCCTTGTAGTCGATGTCGCCGGGGACGTCGATCGCCGCACCGAAGACGTAGGCGAAGAGCAGCACGAACATGATCGGGCTGATCAGCACGAAGACGAGGACCTCGGGCACGCGCTTGATCTTGATCAGGTTGCGCTGCGCGACGACCCAGCCGTCGGTGAGCGCCTGGCTCACGACACCCCGGGAGACGGGGTCGCCCGCGGGACGGGACCCGGCGGACGCCGCGGGATCGGCGGTGGTGGTGCGAGTGGTCTGGTCGGTCATGCGGACACCTCGGTCGCGTGGGAGTCGGTCGACTCGGTGGGGGCGGAGTCGTCGGGAGCGGTGGCGTGGCCGGTGAGGGAGAGGAAGACGTCGTCGAGGGTGGGACGCCGCAACCCGATGTCGAGCACTCGGACCTCGTCGCGCTGCAGGTCTCCGAGGACGGCGTGCAGGGCGCCGGCCCCGCCGGTCACGGCGGCGGTGAGCGTGCGGTCCTCGACCTGGACGTCGCCCACGGCGACGGCTGCGAGGGCACGCTCGGCCGCCTCGACCTGGCTGCTGTCGGCGAGCACGACCTCGACCCGCTCGCCGCCGGTCTGGGACTTCAGCTCATCGGCGGTGCCGCGCGCGATGGCCTTGCCGTGGTCGATCACGACGATGTCGTCGGCGAGCTTGTCGGCCTCCTCGAGGTATTGCGTCGTCAGCAGCAGGGTCGCGCCCGAGGAGACCAGCTCCCGGATGACGTCCCACATCTGCTGACGGCTGCGGACGTCGAGCCCCGTGGTCGGCTCGTCGAGGATCAGCACGGGTGGCTCGGCGACCAGGGCGCCGGCCAGGTCCAGACGACGACGCATGCCACCGGAGTAGGTCTTGGAGGGGCGGTCGCCGGCATCGGAGAGGGCGAAGCGTTCGAGCAGGTCGCGGGCGCGCTGTCGCGCGCGGGCCTTGTCGAAGCCGTAGAGCCGCCCGACCATGGTGAGGTTCTCGAAGCCGGTGAGGTGCTCGTCGACGGCGGCGTACTGCCCGGAGAGCCCGATCAGGCGGCGCACGCCCTGGGGGTCGGCGACGACGTCGACGCCGGCGATCCGGGCGGTGCCCTCGTCGGGGGTGAGCAGGGTCGCCAGGCAGCGCACGGCGGTCGTCTTGCCGGCGCCGTTGGGCCCCAGCAGCGCCAGCACCTTGCCCTCCGGCACGGCGAGGTCGAGCCCGCCGAGGGCCTCGACCTCCTTGTAGCGCTTGACCAGGCCCTGGGCCTGGATCATGTCGGCCATGCGGCTTCCTTCCGTGATTGATCCGCGGCCGTGAAGGCAGGGGGGATCGAGGACGTCGTGGGTCGTACGGTCACTGTTGCAGAGTAGGGACCACCGCCGACAACCGAATTCATCGCGGCACCGGGGGGGATCGGGCTCTCGATACCCTGACCGGGTGGTCGGTGCGACAGGCGTGGCGGGAGTGGATGGCGCGGCGAGGGTGGTCGTGATCGGCGGGTCCAACGTCGACGTCCTCGCCAGGCCCCGGGTCGCGGCACTGCCCGCGACGAGCAACCCCGGCGAGGTGACCGTCACGGCCGGTGGGGTGGGGCGCAACATCGCCGAGAACCTCGCCCGCCTCGGCACCACGGTCTCCCTGGTGAGCGTCGTCGGCTCCGACGTCCACGGCGACCTGGTGCTCGAGGCAACCCGTGATGCGGGCGTCGACGTCGAGCTCGTGCGCCGGGGGCTCACCCCCACGGGCACCTACGTCGCCCTCCTGGACGCCGAGGGTGAGCTGGTGGCTGCCGTGTCGGACATGGCGGCGACCGCCTCCCTCGGCACGGCCGACGTCCACCTCGCCGGCGATGCGATCGCTGCGGCCGACCTGGTGGTGCTGGACGGCAACCTCTCGACCGAGGTGCTCGCAACCGCCTGGGAGGCGGCCGTGACGGCCGGCGTGGGGGTGGTGCTCGATCCCGTCAGCGTCCCCAAGGCCGCCGCCATCGGACACCTGCTGGGCGTCGAACGCCCGCTCGCCCTGCTCTCGGCCGGCTCGACGGAGCTGGAGGCGCTCGCTCGTGACGGAGCCTCGCTGCTCGATCGCGGGGTAGCGGTGCTCTGGGAGCGGGCGGGAGCTGCGGGCTCCCTCCTGCGGACCCGGGAGGCGAGCGTCGAGCTGGCCTCGCTCCCGGCCGCGGTGGAGGACGTCACCGGCGCCGGGGACGCGATGCTGGCGGCGTACTGCCATGCCGTGCTCACCGGTTCGACGCCTGCCGAGGCCGCCCGCTACGGCCATGCGGCTGCCGCCCTGACCGTGGGCAGTCGGCATACTGTCCGTCCCGACCTCACCGATGCCAACGTCCGGAGCCTGCTGTGACCACCCCACCACCCGGACCTGCCGGACTGGCCGTGACGGACGAGGTCGCCGCGGCGCTGGCCGCCGGCCGCCCGGTCGTCGCGCTGGAGAGCACGATCATCAGCCACGGCATGCCCTACCCCGACAACGTGGCGATGGCGCTCGAGGTCGAGGCCATCGTGCGCGAGGCAGGTGCGGTGCCGGCGACGATCGCGGTGCTCGGGGGGGTGCCCCGGATCGGGTTGTCCTCCGACGACCTGGAGCTCCTCGCCAGCGACGCGGACGTCTCCAAGGTCAGTGTGCGCGACCTGCCGTACGTCGTGGCGCGCGGCGCCCACGGCGCGACCACGGTCGCCGCGACGATGCGGCTGGCGGCGCTCGCTGGCATCGACGTCTTCGTGACGGGCGGACTGGGTGGTGTGCACCGCGGCGCCGCCGAGAGCTTCGACGTCTCCGCCGACCTCGGCGAGCTGGCGACCACGCCGGTCACCGTCGTCAGCGCTGGGGTCAAGAGCATCCTCGACATCGGCCTGACCCTGGAGCTGCTGGAGACCAACAGCGTGCCGGTGCTCGTGCACGGCTCCGACGAGTTCCCGTCGTTCTACTCGCGCAGCAGCGGGTACGCCGCCCCCGCGCGCGTCGACTCGGCCGACGAGGTCGCCGCGGCGATGACCGCAGCGCGCGCGCTGCGGCTCACCTCGGGGATCGTGGTGGCCAACCCGATCCCGGTCGCCGACGAGATCCCGGCCGCTCGGATCGGCGCCGTCATCGACCAGGCGCTGGCCGACCTGGACGCCCTCGGCATCGGCGGCAAGGACGTCACGCCGTACCTCCTCAAGCGGATCGTCGAGCTCACCGACGGCGCCAGCCTGGTCGCCAACATCGCGCTCGTGCGCGACAACGCCCGCTTCGGTGCGGCGATCGCGGTCGCCCATGCCCGTTGAGCCCGGTTCAACTCCCGTCCACCTAGCACTGTCACCGTGCCCCGCGTGACCGACACCCCTGCGGCCTCCGTGCCCGCTACGACTCCCGCCACCAGCCGCCGCCATCTCCTGGCCGGCGGTGCCGGAGCCGGGGTGCTCGCCGCGGCGTCCCCGATGCTGTGGGTGCCGCCGGCGTCCGCGGCCGCCCGGGCGGGCGGCGTCCACCTCGTGTACGGCGACAACGCGCGCACCGCGATGACGGTGTCGTGGTCCACGCCGCGCTCGGTCCACCGCCCGCGGCTGGAGATCGGGCCCGACCGCGGCCTGGGACAGCGGGTGCCGGTCAACAGCCGCTCCACCAAGGACCTCCGGACCGTGTACCACCACGGCAAGGTCGAGGGTCTCGAGCCGGGGACGCGCTACCGCTACCGGATCACCCACCGCGGCGCCGGGGCGACCACCGGCACCTTCACCACCGCGCCGGCCAGTGCCGAGCGGTTCCGCTTCGCCGCCTTCGGCGACATGGGCGTCAACGCCGCGGCGGCCGCTCACGTGCAGCTCATCGACGCCATGAAGCCCGACCTGTCCTTCGTGGTGGGCGACCTCTGCTACGCCGACTCCAGCGGCGGCACCGGCATCGGCGGTGCCGACACCCAGGACTTCCGCACGTGGGACCAGTGGCTGCGCCAGATCGAGTCGAGCGCCTCACGGGTGCCGTGGATGACCACGGTGGGCAACCACGAGATGGAGACGGGCAACGGCGAGCTCGGCTACGCCGGCTACCTCGACCGCTTCCGCAACCCGCGCAACGGCGTCAAGGGCGCACCGGTCACCTACTCCTTCGTCTATGGCAACGTCGCCTTCATCGCGCTCGACGGCAACGATGCGTCCTTCGAGATCGCCCGCAACGAGGGATACCTCGGTGCCAAGCAGGACGTGTGGCTGGAGCGGAAGCTCAAGCGGCTGCGCCAGCGCGACGACATCGACTTCATCGTGGTCGGCTTCCACAACTGCATGTACTGCACCAACCTCGTGCACGCCTCCGACGGCGGCAACCGGACACGGTGGGAGCCGCTCTTCGACCGGTACTCCGTCGACCTCGTCGTCAACGGCCACAACCACTGCTACGAGCGCACCCACCCGTTGCGCGCCGGCGACCCGGTCGTCGAGGCGCGCCGCGGCGCCGTGGTCGACTCGCGCGCGGGCACGACGTACCTCACCGCCGGCGGAGCCGGCCAGGCCGTCTACCCGACGAGCGGGTCGCCGCTGTCCTACGTGACCATGGACGGCGGGATCCGCGTCCCCGAGACGACGCTCTGGTCGGCGGTCACCGACAACCAGCACTCCATCGGCTTCGTCGACGTCGTCCCGCGACGTGGAGACCGCCCGGCGAGGATGAAGCTCACCGCCCTGGCCACCGACGGCACCGTGATCGACCGGGTCACCCTCACACGGGGGTGAGACGCCGGACCCGGGGGCGCCGCGTCGGCGGTCCGTCGGCGACATACGGCAGGGTAGGAGCATGCACTACGTCGGAGTCGACCTCGCCTGGGGCGAGAAGCAGCCCACCGGGCTCGCCGTCGTCGACGAGCACGCCCGCCTGCTGCACGTCAGCGCGGTGCGCACCGACGACGACATCGACGCCGAGCTGGCCGTCTACGTCGCCGGCGACTGCCTCGTGGCGATCGACGCGCCGCTGGTGGTCAAGAACGCCACCGGGTCGCGGCCGGCCGAGAAGGCGCTGAGCAAGGACTTCCGGCGCTTCGACGCCGGGACCCACCCCACCAACACCGGCAAGCGCGAGTTCGTCAACGGCAGCCGCGGCGCTCGGGTCGCCAAGCGGCTCGGCCTCGACATCGACCCGCGCTCGGGTCGGGCCCGCCGGGCGATCGAGGTCTACCCGCACGCCGCGTCCGTGGTGCTCTTCGGGCTGGACAAGATCCTCAAGTACAAGAACAAGCCCGGTCGCGACCTGGACCTCCTGCGCGCCGAGCTGCTGCGGCTGATGAGCTATGTCGAGCAGATCGTGGTCACCGACGAGACGTGGGCCGGGCTGCGCTCGCAGGTCGAGAGGGCCACCCGCAAGTCGGAGCTGCGGGTCGTCGAGGACCAGGTGGATGCGGTCGTGTGCGCCTACGTCGGGTTCGTCGCCGATCGCACACCCGACCTGGTCACGACGTACGGCGACCTCGACACCGGCTACATCGTGACCCCCACCCTCGGCACGGCACCGACGCGCACCGACGTCGTGCGCGAGGCCGTGCAGACGTACGCCGCCACGCACGACGACCTGGTCCGCGCGGGCGCGGAGGCGGTCGCGCTGGTGCGGGGCATCCTCGACGAGGCCGGCATCAACTACCTGTCGGTGACCGGCCGGACCAAGGGTGTCGCGTCGTTCGCGGAGAAGGCGGGGCGGATGCTCGCCGGTGTGCCTGCCTACTCCGACCCGCTCACCCAGATCACCGACCAGCTCGGGGTCCGGGTGATCACCTACGTCGAGGACGACGTCGACGCCGTCGCCGACCTGCTCGGCGAGCAGGTGATCGTCCAGGACGACCGCGACATGGGACAGGAGACGGCCGACGAAGGACGTTTCGGCTACGCCAGCCGGCACCTGATGATCGCCCTCGACGCCGCGCGCGAGTCGCACCCCGACTTCACCCACCTCAGCGGCCGCGCAGCGCAGGTCCAGGTCCGCACGGTGCTGCAGCACGCGTGGGCGGAGTTCGAGCACGACATCCGCTACAAGGGCACGGTCCCGGCCGAGCACGCCCGCGAGTTCGACCGTCGCTTCGCGCTGGCCGCCGGGCTGCTCGAGCTCGCCGACCGGGAGTTCTCCCAGATCCGCGAGCGGCTGCGCGGGGTCGCGCCCGAGGTGCAGGCAGGTGCCGACGACGACCCGCGGATCGACCCGCGCGAGCTGGCCGCCTTCCTGGCCGGGCAGTACTCCGAGGCCGGCTGGTCCCGTACCGAGCACTACGGCTGGATCTCCGGGCTGCTGCTCGAGCTCGGCATCACCTCGCTCGCCGAGCTGGGCGACGTCCTGCGCCCCGTGGACGAGGCGCTGGTGACCCTGCGGATGGACTACCGCCACCCGGCGGGCGCCGTACGGCGTCTCGACGACGCGCTGCTGTGGGTCTACGGCGAGCGCTTCGTCGGCCTGCACGGCAACGCCCACCGGCGCGACGGGCTGACGGCTCGGCTCGCGCGGCTGGCGCCGGGCACCACGTCGGGCTAGCGCCGATCCGTCAGGCCTGGACGCCGCCCTCGTCGTCGGGCTGACCGGGCACCTGCGGCTCCCCGGAGCCGCACAGGCCGAGGGTGATCGCCTTGTACCTCGCGAAGTCCGGTGACCCGGCCGAGGCCGCCAGGTAGTCCTCGGCGGGCAGCTCTGCGTAGTACTGCACGGCCTCGAGCAGGTCGGCCGAGGCCTGGGTGCCGGCGGCCTCGTCCTCGGCCTCGGCGAGCGGGACCGCCTCCTCGAAGCGCGCGACGGTCTCCTGGGGCTCGCCCCGGTTGAACGCCTCGATCCCGGCGACGACCAGGTCGCAGGCGCTGCGCTCGGCGGGGGTGCCGTCGTCCGGGACGGACTCGTCGCCGGAGCCCTCGGACGCGCCCGGGTCGCCCGGCGCGGCCTCCGGCGCGAACACCTGGGCCTCGCCCACCTCCTCGGCCGGCGTGCCGGCACACGCCGCCAGCGGCAGGGCCAGGGCGACGGTCGCGACGAGGCGCAGGATGAGGCTCACACCTCGACGGTAGGCGACGCGGACAAGCACGCTCGGTCCGTCACCACGGGGACGGGTCGTAGTCCTTGAGGAAGTGCCCGTGCAGGTCCTCGCCCGCCTCGCCCCGCACGACCGGGTCGTAGACGCGGGCTGCACCGTCGACGAGGTCGAGCGGCGCGTGCCACCCCTCGGCGGCGATCCGCAGCTTGTCCTGGTGGGGGCGCTCGTCGGTGATCCACCCGGTGTCGACGGCGTTCATCAGGATCTTGTCGGTCTCGAACATCTCGCCCGCCGACGTCCGCGTCATCATGTTGAGCGCCGCCTTGGCCATGTTGGTGTGCGGGTGCCCCGGGCCCTTGTAGCGGCGCGAGAACTGACCCTCCATCGCCGACACGTTGACCACGTGGGCTCGCCCCGACGCGGCCGCGGAGGCTGCCGCGGCCATCGCCGGACGCAGCCGGGAGACCAGGAGGAACGGGGCGACCGAGTTGCACAGCTGCACCTCGAGCAGCTCCATCGGGTCGACCTCGTCGACGGTCTGGGTCCAGGAGTTGGTGGCCTGGAGGTCGGGCAGCAACCCGCCGGCATCGACCGCGGTGCCCGCGAGGTGGGCATCCAGCGAGGCGTGGCCGGCCTTCAGCGCGAGGGCGGTCAGCGTCGCTGCCGAGTGCTCGGCGCGGGCGTGGTCGAGGGACTCGCCGTCGTGCGCGGCCACCGCCTCACGCGAGAGGGCGCCCGCGATCGCGGCGGGGTGGGCCTCGGAGATCCGGTCGAAGCGGACCATCTCCGGGAGGTCTCGTCCGGCGATCGCGTCCGGGAGCGGCTCGGCCTCGGCCGCGACGAGGGGCGCGTAGGCGCCGGGCGAGCGCCGTACCGTCTGGCAGGCGTTGTTGATCAGGACGTCCAGGGGGCCGGCGGCCGCGACGTCGTCGGCCAGCGCGACCACCTGGGTCGGGTCGCGCAGGTCGATCCCGACGATCTTGAGCCGACCGATCCAGTCGGCGGCATCGGGCAGCGAGGAGTAGCGCCGCACGGCGTCGTGCGGGAAGCGGGTCGTGATGGTCAGGTGGGCTCCGTCGCGCAGCAGCCGCAGGGCGATGTACATCCCGATCTTGGCGCGCCCTCCGGTGAGCAGCGCGCGCCGGCCGCGCAGGTCGGTGCCCTGGTCGCGCTTGGCGTGGGAGCGAGCGGCACACGTCGGGCACAGCCAGTGGTAGAACGCGTCGACGAGGGTGTAGTCGTCCTTGCAGATGTAGCACCCGCGCGGGTTGATCAGCTCGCCGGCGAAGGCGCCCGTCGTGGGGGTGGTGAGCAGGGTCCCCTCGGTCTCGTCGTCGATGCGCAGCGGCGAGCCGGTGGCCGTGGCCTCGGTGACGGCGCGGTCGTGGGCCAGCTCCTCGGCACGCTTGGCCGCTCGCCGGTCACGCTTGAGTGCCTTGTACATGTGGGAGGCCGCCCGCTTGACCCGGATGTGGTCGGGGTGGTCCTCGGGGATCGTGTGCAGCTGCCCGAGCACGCGCAGCGTCGCGTCGAGGTCGTCGGGGTCGATCACCCGCGGATCCTACGGGGGTGGAGCCGCGCCGCCTGCTTCGGTGACCGCGTCCGGCCGGGAGCGACGAGCGACCCTCAACCGGCCTCGGGCGCGCGCGTGACGCGGTAGCGCACGAACGACGGTACGGCGAGCGCCGCGACGACCACGCCCACGACCACCAGCACGCCGCCGCCGGCCGCTGCGGCCGCGGTACCGATCAGGGCCGCGGAGGCGCCGTGTGCCACGTCGGCCACGCGTGGCCCGCCCGCGACCACGACGATGAAGATGCCTTGGAGGCGGCCGCGCATCTCGTCGGTGGCCACGGTCTGCAGCATCGACGACCGGAAGGCGGCCGACGCCATGTCGGCGGCGCCGCCCACGGCGAGCAGGAGCACGGCGGCGACCAGCATCGTGGTGCGCAACGAGGCGGCGGCGCCGGCGATGCCGACCGCGACTCCGAAGCCCACCATCGCGGCACCCCAGACCAGGATGCACACCACGACCGCACGGCCCTGTGCCTCCACCCGCGACACCCAGCCCGACAGCACGCCTCCCACGACGGCGCCGATCGGGATGGCGGCGAAGAGGAACGCGAAGGCCAGGCCGCCGGCGTCCGGGCCGTCGAAGGACTCCGAGGCGATCTCGGGGAACAGCGCGCGCGGCATGCCGAAGACCATGGCGATCAGGTCGACGACGAAGGACATCATCAGCACCGGCTGCGTGCGCAGGAAGGTGAAGCCCTCCACGACCGAGCGCAGCCCGGGAGTCGGCGCACGCCCGAGACCGGCGGCACCTTCGGGCCGGTCGACGCGCAGCGACGGCAGCCGCACGACCGCCGAGAGCGTGGCGAAGAGCGTGATCGTGTCGATGAAGTAGAGCCACTCGAGCCCGATGAACGGAATCAGGATCCCGGCGACGAGGGGTCCGGCGATGCCGCCGGCCATCATCACCGTCATGTTGAGCGAGTTGGCCGCGGGCAGCAGGTCGGGCGGCAGCAGCCGCGGGAGCACGGCACTGCGCGTCGGTTGGTTGATGCCGAAGAACGCCTGCTGCACCGAGAACAGGCAGAGCAGGAGCCACACGTTGGTGCTCCCGAGGGCGGCCTGGACCCAGAAGAGCGCGCTGGTGCCGATCAGTCCCGACGTCGAGATGATCAGCAGCGTGCGGCGGTCGAAGACGTCGGCGAGCGCACCGCCCCACAGCCCGAACACGACGAGCGGCACGAGTCCGAAGAGCCCGGTCAGACCGACGTACGCCGAGGAGCCGGTGTCGGCGTAGATCTGCGCCGGGACGGCGACCACGGTCAGCTGGGCGCCGATGACCGTGATGATGTTGGCGGTCCACAGCCGCCGGAAGTGGTCGTTGCGCAGCGGCCGGGTGTCGGCGACGAGCCCGCTCAGGCGCCCTCTCACACGCGGGTCGCCCCGGCGGCGTGGCGCTCGCCGAGCTCGCGGTAGTAGGTCGCGTTGGTCTCGACCCAGAACTCCGAGGAGGTCCCCTCGATCGGCTTGGTCGGCTTGCACGGGATCCCTGCTGCCACGACTCCCGCGGGGATCACGGCGCCGGGGGTCACCACCGAGCCCGCGGCGACAAGGGTGCCGGCACCGACCCGGGCACCGTCGAGCAGCGTGCTGCCGTTGCCGATCAGTGCCTTCTCGCCCACCTCCTCGCAGTGCACGACGCACCCGTGCCCGATGGTGGCGTCGGGACCGATGGTCAGCGTCTGCTCGGGCGCTGCGTGGAGCACCGAGTTGTCCTGGACGTTCGTGCCGGCACGGATGACGACGGAGCAGATGTCGGCGCGGATCACGACGCCGTACCAGATCGAGGCGCCCGCCTCGACCGTCACGTCGCCGATCAGGGTGGCCGTGGGAGCGACGAACGCGTCGGGGTCGACGACGGGGTGCTTGTCCTCGAAGGAGAAGAGATTCACGCGGTGACGCTAGCGTCAGGGCATGGCACGGCTCTTCACCACCCGGCGAGCGCAGCGACCCGTGCCACCCCCGGCAGCGCGCAGCGAGGCGATCGTTCAGGTCCTCGTCGGTATCGTGATCGGCGCCGGTGCGGTGTACGTCGGAGCCGTCACCCGGCGCGGCCCGGTCGTAGCCCTCGTGGTGCTGCTCGTCGGGGCGGCCTACCTGCTCCGCAACCGGCATCGGGTCAAGTGGGTCGCGCGCGGCGTGCTGGGCAGCGGGCTGACCGCGCTCGCGGCGATCCTGGTGATCCTGCTCGCCGGGCACGAGGTGGTCTGACATCGGACTGGGAGCGAGGACGCTCCGGCGTCGTGCGCAGTAGCGTCGTCCCATGACCACGGCCCCGCAGCCCGACCTCGACGCCCTGACCGCAGCCCTCGAGCAGCAGGGCGTGCGGGGGGTGACGATCGGGTGGGTGGACAACAACGGCACCGTCCGCTCGCGCACCGTTCCGACGGCGGGGCTGCCGACCGCGGCCCGCAAGGGCGTCGGCATCTCCTCGACCTTCGCGGTCTTCGACTCCCACGACGCGGTCACCTTCGCCTTCGAGGGGATCGCCACCCCGTCGGGCGACGTCCGGCTGGTGCCGGTCATCGAGACCGCCGCCGACGTGACCCCGCTGGCCGGCCAGCTCGGTCAGGCCTGGGTCAACGGCCGCCAGGTCGCCGCCGACGGGGGACCGTGGCCCTACTGCCAGCGAGCCGTGCTCGAGCGGCAGGTCGCGGCGGCGGCAGCGGCGGGCTTCGAGGTGCGGGCCGGCTTCGAGATCGAGATGGTCGTCGTCCGCGACGACCTGCTGGCCGACCCCGCAGGCAACGACTGGCGCCCGGCCCACCGTGGTCCCGTCTACTCACCCAACGCGTTGCGTGACGTGGACGAGTTCGTCCACCAGCTGCTCGGCGACCTGGCTGCCCACGGGATCTCGATCGGCCAGCTGCACGCCGAGTACGGCGGAGCGCAGGTCGAGATCGCCCTCGATGCCCTGGACCCGCTCGCGATGGCCGACACCCAGGTGCTGGCGCGCCAGACCATCCACGCCGCCGCGCGCGCGCACGGTCTGCGCGTCAGCTTCGCCCCGATCACCACGACCGACGGCGCCGGCAACGGCTGGCACCTGCACACGTCCCTGGTCCGCGACGGTCGTAACGCGTTGACCGGCACCGAGTCCGACTCCGACGAGCACGGGCTCTCCACGACCGGGCGCGACTACCTGGCCGGCTTGCTGCGCGAGCTCCCCGGTCTGGTGGCGGTCACCGCTCCCACGACGGGCTCCCTGATGCGACGTCGACCCGGCTTCTGGGCCGGCGCCTACGGCTTCTGGGGGGTCGAGAACCGGGAGGCCGTGCTGCGGCTGGTGCCGTCGTCCCCGCTGCTCGGCACGGAGCACACCAATGTCGAGCTCAAGGCTTGCGATGCCTCGGCCAACCCCTACCTCGCGCTCGCCGTCACGGTCGCCGCCGGTCTCGCCGGGGTCCGCGACGGCGCCGGGGCCGCCCTGCCCGACCCCGTCCAGGACGATGTCGGCGGCTGGGACGACGCCGCACGCGCGGCCGCCGGGATCGCGGCCCTGGCCACGACCCACGAGGAGCAGCGCGCCCACCTGCTCGCCAGCGACCTCGTCCGCGACGTCCTCGGCGACGAGCTGCTCGGTGCCTTCGTCGCCGTCCGCGACGCCGACGCCGCGTGGGCAGCCGAGCACACCCCCGAGGAGACCGTGGCCTCCTTGAGGTGGCGGTACTGAGCGTGGCGGGCGTCTCCTCGTCGACCAGCGCCGACTCGTCCGTACGACGGCTCGCCGGCGCCGACGCGATCATCGCCGCCCACGGGCCGGCCCTGCCGCAGCCCGACCAGCAGTGCGGGCCCTTCGCCGCCTGGGCCGCCCTGCACGCCGTGGTGACCGACCCGCCCTCGGTCTGCGAGCTCGCCCTCGCGTCCGGCACCAGGATCTGGCCGCACGACACCCCCTCCTGGCGCCCGCCCGGCGCCCCGCTCGACCGCAGGGGGTGGGACGTGCTGGCTGTCGCCGACGCGATCGAGGAGAGCGGCACCGACGCCGCCGGCCTCGCGCGCGGCCTGACGCGGGTGGTGCCGGGTGTCGCCGTCGTACCTGCTGCTGGACCGGGCGACGCACGCGGCCTGCTCGAGGCGCTGGTCGAGCTCGATCGCCGCGTCGGGGTCGTCGCCAACCTGCGCACCGGCCCCGTCGCCCCGGCGGCGATGAGGTGGGACGTGGGGCACTTCGTGGTCGTGTGGGGAACCTGCGGCGGCCGGATCGCGCTCGCCGACTCCTACGTCGAGCTCGGGGCTCCCGGTCTGCCCGCGGGGAGTCGGCTGGTCGAGGCCGGATCCCTCGACGTCGCCACTGCCGAGCGGGGACTGCTCCTGCTCGCCGCGCCGGACGACTCACCCGCAGCCGAGTCCGCCGTGGTCGCGGCCGGATTCAGCGTCGGGCTCTGGTCGACCTGATCAGAGGTCGGCGTCCATCGCCGCGGTGAACTCCCGCTTGACCGAGCGCCACTGCTCGTCGTTCATGCCGCGGCGCCAGTACGGCGAGCACGACATCGCCTTCGCGGAGAGCCCGCGCTCGAGCACGAGGTGGCGACGGATCGCGCGGACCTCCTCGGCCTCGCCGTGCACGAAGACCTGCGGGGTGCCCGAGGGGAAGTCGAGCGCCTCGACCGCCCCGGGCAACGAGAGGGCCCCGCCGCGGTGCAGCCACTCCAGGTCGAGCGTGCCGGGGCTCGTCAGCGGCACCTCGTGCTCGGGGCCGTCGCAGACGAGGCGCACGACGGCCCGTGCGGTCGTGGGCAGGGCCTCGAGGGCGGTGGCGATCGCGGGCAGCGCCGACTCGTCACCCACGAGCAGGTGCCAGGCGGCGGTCGCGTCGGGGTGGTAGCCGCTTCCGGGCCCGTTGAAGATCAGCACGTCCCCGGAGGAGGCCGCGGCAGCCCAGGGGCCGGCCGCTCCCTCGTCGCCGTGGACGACGAAGTCCAGACTGAGCCGGCGCTGCTCGGCGTCCCAGGCGCGCACGGTGTAGCGGCGTCGGGCGGGCCACTGCTCGCGTGGCAGGGTCTCCACGACCTCGCGCGGGTCGAAGACCGGGCCGTAGGAGGCGCCCGCGGGCGGGATCGCCACGTTGACGTAGGTGTCGCTGGCGGCGGGCATCTCGAACTCGTCGAGGCCGGATCCGCCGAGGACGACGCGGACGAGGGTGGGGGTCAGACGCTCGGTGGAGACGACCTCCCCATACATGGTGGCCATGGCTTCCATGGTGCAGGAAGGTTCCACTCCCGGGTGAGCGGGGGGGCTTGGTCGAGGGGGTTGACTCGCCTCATGAGTCGCCCCACCCCGATCAAGCCCGGTCCCGGACAGGAGTCGGTGTGGGACTACCCACGCCCGCCCCGGCTGGAGACCAGCACCGCCTCGATCCAGATCGTCCTCGGCGGCGAGACGATCGCCTCCACCACCCGGTCCTGGAGGGTGCTCGAGACCAGCCATCCCCCGACGTACTACCTGCCCCGCGGGGCCTTCGCCGACGGTGCGCTGCGGGAGGCGGAGGGCTCCTCGTTCTGCGAGTGGAAGGGGATGGCGTCGTACTACGACGTCCTCGGCGGTGGTCGGGTCGCGCCACGGGCGGGCTGGACCTACCTGTCGCCGACCCGCGGCTTCGCGGACCTGGTCGGCGCCGTCGCGGTGATGCCGGCCGCGATGGACCGGTGCGTGGTCGACGACGAGGTCGTCACGCCCCAGGACGGTGGCTTCTACGGGGGCTGGATCACCTCGGCAGTGGTGGGCCCGTTCAAGGGCCAGCCCGACTCCTGGGGGTGGTGACGGGGCTGAGCCCGCGAAGCCCCGTCGATGGTCGTCGAGCAAGCGGCGCGACCGAGGCACGAGGTCGCGACCGCGGTCGGAGGCGGTGGTGCAGCGGGACGGCCGACTCACCGGGTCTCGAGGCTCGCTGCGCTCGCACCTCGACCAGCGTCATGTGGCGCCGAGCCGGCACCTCGACCAGCGTCGGCGGAACGGCTACCTCCGGCAGACGCTGCCGTCGTAGTAGAAGTCCGACCCCTTCAGCAACCGGCACGCACCCGTCGGGAAGAAGTCACCCGAGCCGGGCCCGCCGTTGCAGGGACCGTCGGACTCGCCCGGCAGCTTGACCCAGAGACGCCCGTCGAAGGCCCCCTTGAAGACCAGCTTGGGGTCCGCGCCGATCCGTGCCGCGAGCGGGTTGCAGACGTCGCCGTTGGCCGGGCCCTTGGCGCCGGCGCCGTTGCGGGAGGTGTCGACGATGTAGCGCACCCCCTTGACCTTGCGCTTCTTCAGCTGCTTGATCAGGGAGCGGGCGTAGGCCGTCTCGTTCTTGTTGGTGCGGGTGTTGGCGACGTTGGTGGCGAACCCGCGGGCCTGCTTGATGCCGGCCTTCTTGAGCAGCGGCGCCATGTGGGTCGAGGAGCGCCAGCCGGAGTGGCCGGCGTCGATGTAGACCCAGGCGCCGGCCTGGGTGAGCTTCTTCGTGGCGAACTTCAGCAGCCCGAGTCGGTCCCCGCGACCGGTGCAGTCGGGGTTGTCGATGAACGGGATCGCATCGGGCTCGAGGACCACCATGGCCTTGCCGCCGCGCATCCCGTTGGCGACCTGGGCCACCCACTTCTTGTAGAACGCGTCGGTGATCTGGTCGTCCTGCGAGGAGTACAGACCACAGTCGCGGTCGGGGATGTTGTAGACGACCAGCAACGGCGTCTTGTGGGCCGAGCGGGCGCGCGCGATGTAGGCCTTGGTGGCCTCCCGGGCAGCGGACGGGTTCGCGTAGTAGTCGGTGATCCACAACGGTTGGGCCCGCTTGCCGATCGCCTTGAAGGCGTCTCCGGCGTTGGCCGCCTTCATCCGGTCGTCGACGAAGAGCCCGCGCCTGGTCCGGGGATCGGCCTTCGGACGGGCGTGGAGCGGGGCGGTGGCCGAGAGGTCCGCAGCGGATGATGCGCTCGCCGTACGGGCGTCAGCGGGCCCGGGGACGACGGCAAGGCTCGCCAGGAGGGCGAGGATCAGGGCGCCGAAGGAGGCGCGCAGGCTGGGGAAGCACACTGGGCCAGTCTAGGTCGGCCAGCGGTGCCCGGCAGCGGATCGACGGATCCCGCGTAGGCCCGCGTAGGCCCGCGTAGGCCCGCGTAGGCTCCGCGTCGTGACGAACGCTGCCCCTGGCTGGTACGCCGATCCCTTCGGTCGGCACGAGGTCCGCTACTACGACGGCTCCACGTGGACCGAGCATGTGGCCTCCCACGGTCGGCAGAGCACGGACCCTCCGGTGCAGGGTCACGTGCCGACCGTCGACCGAGCTCCGGAGAAGGTGCAGCGCGACGTCCAGCGCGCGGGTACGGCGGGACAGGCGGCCTTCGCCGGCGGTGGCTCGTTGTTCACCGAGCCCGTCCTGGTGGTCAACCAGAAGGCCAAGCTCATCGAGGTCAACAACGAGTACGCGATCTACGACCAGCACGCTCGCCAGATCGGCGCCGTGCGCCAGGTCGGGCAGAGCGCGCTCAAGAAGGCCGCGCGGGTGTTGACCTCCTACGACCAGTTCATGACGCACAAGCTGCAGGTCGTCGACGTCAACGGGGCTCCGGTGCTGGCGATCACGCGGCCGGCGAAGCTCGTGAAGTCCAAGGTCGTCGTGCAGGACCCCCGGGGCAACGAGATCGGGCAGCTCGTCCAGCAGAACGTCTTCGGCAAGATCCGGTTCGGGCTGATCGCCGGCGGTCAGCAGATCGGCTCCATCAACGCGGAGAACTGGCGGGCGTGGAACTTCTCGATCCGCGACCACGCCGACGTCGAGGTCGCCCGGATCACCAAGACCTGGGAGGGTCTGGCGAAGACGATGTTCACCACGGCCGACAACTACGTCGTCCAGATCCACCGCCCGCTCGAGGGGCCGCTGCAGGCTCTGGTCGTGGCGGCCGCGGTCAGCGTGGATACCGCGCTCAAGCAGGACCAGCGCGGCCTGGGCTGAGCCCGTCGAAAAAATTCTCGCGATCTCGTCGTCGAGCTGTCGTATCGGCCGCCGCGCGATCGTGGAGAGGATGAGAGGCAGCCGCTCGGGCCGCCACACACGAGGAGAGACACATGTCGCAGTACTTCCTGGCCGTCAACCACGACCCCGCCGACGAGGCCCGCATGGCCGAGATGACGCCCGCCCAGATGCAGGAGGTCTTCGCGGCCGTCGACGCGTTCAACACCGAGGTCAAGGAGCAGGGCGCCTGGGTGTTCGCCGGCGGCCTGCAGCCGCTCGAGATGAGCACGGTGGTCGACAACACCGGCGCTCAGCCGGTGATCACCGACGGGCCCTATGCCGAGTCGAAGGAGTACCTCGGCGGCTTCTGGATCATCGAGGCGTCCGACCTGGACGCCGCGCTGGTCTGGGCCCAGAAGGGGTCCAAGGCCTGCGCCGGCAAGGTCGAGGTGCGCCCGTTCCAGGACGAGCCCGAGGCCTGAGCGCCGGCCCGGCGCTGGAGGAGCACCGGCGTGGAGGCGATCGAACGGATCTACCGCGAGGAGTTCGGCCGAGTGGTCGCCTCGCTCACGCGGCGCTTCGGCGACCTGGACGTCGCCGAGGACGCCGCGGGCGAGGCGCTCCTGGTCGCGCTGGAGAGGTGGCCCGCCGACGGGGTACCCGCAAACCCCGGCGGGTGGCTGACCACCACGGCCACCCGTAGGGCCATCGACCGGATCCGTCGCGAGTCGCACCGCGACGCCAAGCACCAGGCGGCCCTCATGCTGCACGACGAGACACCCCACGAGCCCACGGGGGTCGTGGAGGACGACCGGCTGCGGCTGATCTTCACCTGCTGCCACCCGGCGCTCGCCCCCGAGGCGCGCGTGGCCCTCACGCTGAGGCTTCTCGGCGGTCTCACCGTCGCCGAGATCGCGGCCGCCTTCCTGGTCCCCGAGACGACGATGGCCCAACGGATCACCCGCGCCAAGAAGAAGATCGCCGGCGCGCACATCCCCTACCGAGTCCCCGACGAGCAGGACCTCCCGGCGCGCCTGGACGCGGTGCTGGCGGTCGTCTTCCTGGTCTTCAACGAGGGCTACCTGGCGACCTCCGGAGATGCGCCGATGCGCGACGACCTCACCTCGGAGGCGATCCGACTCGCCCGGATCCTGCGGGCGCTGCTGCCCGACGTACCCGAGGCCACGGGGCTGCTGGCCCTGCTGCTGCTCACCGACGCCCGCCGTACGGCGCGCTTCGCACCGGGGGCGGGCGGCGAGCTGATCACCCTGGCCGAGCAGGACCGCTCGCGGTGGGACCGCGCGGAGATCCGCGAGGGGCACGACCTCGTGCGCGAGTGCCTGGCCCTCGGCAGACCTGGGCGCTACCAGCTGCTCGCGGCGGTCAACGCCGTGCACACCGACGCCGCCGACGTGCGCGACACCGACTGGTCGCAGGTCGCGGCGCTCTACACCCAGCTCGCCGCCATCGACCCCAACCCGATCGTCGCCCTCAACCGTGCGGTCGCGATTGCCGAGCTGGATGGTCCGGGGGTCGCTCTGGCGCTGGTCGACGACCTGCCGCTCGAGGGATACCACGCCTGGCATGCGACCCGGGCCGACCTGTTGCGCCGGCTGGGTCGCAGTGGCGACGCGCGGGCGGCGTACGACCGGGCGATCGGGCTCAGCGCCAACCCCGGCGAGGTGGCCTACCTGACGCGTCGGCGCGACCAGCTGGGCGGGTGAGCGCTGGGATCCCGACGCGACAGGCCACGGATCCGCCCGACCTACGACGGAAACGGGACGGACTGTTCTGCCCTGAGCGTCTACCGTGGGCCCGTGACGATCACAGCCCTGACCCTGCCCGACGCCGAGCACGCCGAGGAGTGGGTCCGGACCCGCGCGGAGGAGGGGATCTCGGCAGCTCGGCAGCTGATCGACGGCCTGCGCGAGGACCCGCCCACCGAGGCGATGGCGGCCCTGCTGGTGTGGGACGAGGCAGCGCTGCAGCTGGGCAACGTCGCGGCGATGGGCTCGCTCTACGGCAACGTGCACCCCGACGAGGCGGTCCGCACGAGCGCCGAGAAGGCCGAGCAGGACGTGATGCGCCTGATGACCGAGCTCAGCCTCGACCGCGGCCTCTACGAGGTCTTCGCCGGGCTGGACTCCTCCGGGCTCGACGAGCAGGCGAGTCGGCTGATGACCAAGGTGCTGGCCGACTTCACCCGCGCCGGCGTCGACCGCGACGACGAGACCCGGGCGCGGATCACCGCGATCAACGAGCGGCTCACCGAGATCGACCAGGAGTTCGGCAAGGTCATCCGCGACGACGTCCGCACCATCCGGGTCGCCCCGGAGCGGCTCGCCGGCCTGCCCCAGGACTTCCTCGACGCCCACGCGGCCGACGAGGACGGGCTCGTCACGATCACGACCGACTACCCGGACGCCGTCCCCACCCGGATGTTCGCCCACGACCAGGACGTCCGCCACGACATGACGGTCGCGTTCCTCGAGCGCGGGTGGCCGGCCACCGATCCGCTCCTGCGCGAGATGTTCGACCTTCGCCACGAGGTCGCCAACCTCGTCGGCTACGCCGACTGGGCGGCCTACGACGCCGACGTGAAGATGATCAAGGAGGGCCCGGCGATCCCGGCCTTCATCGACAAGATCGCCGACGCCGCCGCCGAGCCGATGGAGCGCGACCTGGCGATCCTGCTCGAGCGCTACCGGGCCGACTTCCCCGACGCCGAGCGGGTGCCGAACTACGACGCGTCCTACTACGAGGAGCTGGTCCGCAAGGAGCAGTACGACGTCGACTCGCAGCGGGTGCGCACCTACTTCGCCTTCGACAAGGTGCGCCAGGGCCTGCTCGACGTGACAGGTCGCCTCTTCGGGCTGCGCTACGACCGGATCGAGGACGCCACGGTCTGGGACGACGACGTCGCGGTCTACGACGTGCACGACGTCGCGGCAGGCCCCGAGGCCGGTGCGTTGGGGAGGATCTACCTCGACCTGCACCCGCGCGACGGCAAGTACAAGCACGCCGCGCAGTTCACGCTCACCGACGGGGTGGCGGGCCGTCAGCTGCCGGAGGGCGTGCTGGTCTGCAACTTCTCGCGCGGCCTGATGGAGCACGACCACGTCGTCACGCTCTTCCACGAGTTCGGCCACCTGGTCCACCACGTCCTCGGCGGACAGGTGCCGTGGGCGCGCTTCGCCGGGGTCGCCACGGAGTGGGACTTCGTCGAGGCGCCCTCGCAGATGCTCGAGGAGTGGGCCTGGGACCCCGACATCCTCAGCAGCTTCGCCACCGACGCCGCCGGCGAGCCGATCCCGACCAGCCTGGTCGAGTCGATGCGCCGCAGCGACGACTTCGGCAAGGGCTACACCGCGCGGGTGCAGATGTTCTACGCGGCGATGTCCTACTACTTCCACGTCGAGCGTCCCCATGACCTGACGGCACGGATGATCGAGCTGCAGGAGCGCTACTCGGCGTGGCCCTACCTCGACGGCACCCACATGTTCGCCAGCTTCGGCCACCTCGGTGGCTACAGCTCCGGCTACTACACCTACATGTGGTCGCTGGTCATCGCCAAGGACCTCTTCAGCGCCTTCGACCCCGCCGACCTCTTCGACGAGGCCGGCACGGGGGTCGCCGGCCGCTACCGCGATTGCGTCCTCGCGCCCGGTGGCACGAAGGACGCCGCCGACCTCGTCGCAGACTTCCTGGGTAGGCCCTACACGTTCGACGCCTACGCGGCGTGGCTGGCCGAGTAGGCGGGACGGACCCTAGTTCTTCTTCACCACCGAGACGTCGTACGCCGTGTCGGACTGCGGCTCGGTGCCGAAGCGGGCGTTCGGCAGGAAGAGACGCCCGCGCCGGGCCGCGATCGTCGTCGGCACGTCGAACGTCGCGCTGCGGATGGTGGCGACGCGCTTGCCGGAGGTGCCGCGCTTGTCCAGCTTGAGCTGGACGACCTTGTCGAGACGGTTGCGCACGACGTACAGCCTGCGGCCCTGCAGGAGCATGCCGTCGCCGTTGGTGAGCGACTGGCCGCCGAGGTCGGCCTCGACGGCGAAGCCGGCGAGCTTGCCCTTCGTGGGCACGCGGAAGAGGGTGCCGTCGGTGGAGTTCACGACGAGCAGGGCCTTGCCGTCGGGCGACCGGGTGATGCCGTTGGCCCCGAACCCATCGGGCTGGGCCCACTCGCCGGACAGGGCGATCGTGCGCACCTTGCGCTGTGGTGCGGGACGGCCCTTCTTCGTGATCGGGACCTGGTAGATCTCCGGTGCCGCGGAGTTGGTGAACCAGGCCGCGCGCCGGGTGACGATCACGTCGTTGATGAAGGCCGGGCCGTCGGTGAGCGTGTAGTCGGCGACGACGTCGCCGGTGTCGGTGTCGACCACCCGTGCGGTGCCGGCGTCGCCGCCGGAGACGTAGAGCCGACCGGTGCGCCGGTGGACGTCGAGGCCGACCGAGGCGGTGCCCGGGCCGTCGCTGATGACGTCGCCCTCACCGGTGCGGAGGTCGAAGGCGTAGATGTCGCCGTCGGCGAGGGAACCGGCGTACGCCGTGCGCTTGCGGATCGCGATGCCTTCGGGCTGGAAGCCGTCCGGCAGGACGATGGTGCGGTCGGCCGCGGGCTGGGCCGCCGCCTGCGTCGGTGCAGCCGGCGCCAGCAGGGTGGCTCCCAGGGTGGCGGCCGCGAGGAGCGCGGCCCGTGAACGGGGTCGTCCGAGAGTGGTCATGAGATGACGTTAACCGGGCACGGGTTGTCGAACGGGTGAGGCGGGCGTACTGTTGCGATATATCGCGAAAGCATCGCGATATGACACTTCTGAAAGGGGTTCCACGATGGGACACCGAGGACGCACCAGACAGGGGGCCGAGGGGCCCGAGAGCTTTCCCTGGCAGCACCGCGGCGGACGCCGCCACGGTGAGTGGGGAGGCCGCGGGGGACCGTTCGGTCCCGGAGGCATGGGTGGGCCGGGAGGCCCTCGAGGCGCAGGAGGGGCAGGAGTGGCGCCGCCGTGGATGGCGGGCCTCTTCGGGATGGGCCAGCCCGAGCGTGGCCGCGGGCCGCAGGTACGGCGGGGCGACGTGCGCGCCGCGATCATCGACGTGCTCGCCACCGCCGCACGGGACGAGGAGCCGATCAACGGCTACCAGGTCATCGGCCGCATCGACGACAAGAGCGACGGGGCCTGGCGTCCGAGCCCCGGGTCGGTCTACCCGACCATCCAGCAGCTCCAGGACGAGGGACTCGTCGAGAGCGACGAGACCCACGGGCGTCGTACCGTCCGGCTGACCGCCGCCGGAGTGACCTACGCGGAGGAGCAGGCCGACGAGCTGGCTGCCGTGTGGGCGCCGTTCGAGAAGGCGGCCGAGAGGGCCGTCGCCGATGCGGACAGCCCGGACATCAAGCCCGAGATCGGTCAGCTCATGGGCGCCGTGTGGCAGATCGTCACGGCCGGCTCCGACGCGCAGCGCCGGGCGGCGGTCGACATCCTCGTCGACACCCGACGCCGACTGTACGGCGTGCTCGCCGACGGGCCGGAGCCGGAGGGCGCGCCCCAGGACGAGTCCGGGTCGTGACTCGTGGTCGGTGTCGGGGCTCCACCAGGGTGCAGCCCCGACACCTTCACGGGTTCTCGACCTGCCGCAGCTGAACCATGGTGGCCGTCTGGCAGCGCAAACAGCGCCAGAGGTTTACCGTGACACCATGTCCGACCACGCGCTTGGCTTCGACCTGACTCCCGACCACCTCGAGCTGAAGAACTGGCTCCACACCTTCGCCGCGGACGTGATCCGCCCGGCCGCCTCCGAGTGGGACGAGAAGGAGGAGTTCCCCTGGCCCGTGGTGGAGGAGGCCGCCAAGGCCGGCATCTACTCGATGGACTTCTTCGCCACCCAGGGCTTCGACCCGACCGGGCTCGGCATCCCCGTCTCGATGGAGGAGCTGTGCTGGGGCGACGCCGGCATCGGGCTCGCCATCGTCGGCACGGCCCTGGCCGCGGCGGGCGTGAGCTCCAACGGCACCCAGGAGCAGGTGCTCGAGTGGGTGCCGGAGATGTTCGGCAGTCCGGGAGACCTCAAGCTCGGTGCGTTCTGCTCCTCCGAGCCAGACGCCGGCAGCGACGTGGGTGCGATGCGGACCCGTGCTCGCTACGACGAGGCCACCGACGAGTGGATCATCAACGGCACCAAGACCTGGGCCACCAACGGCGGACTCGCCGACGTCCACGTCGTCACGGCCGTCGTGGACCCCGACCTCAAGACCCGCGGCCAGGCGAGCTTCGTCGTACCGCCCAAGACCAAGGGGCTCAGCCAGGGCCAGAAGTTCCACAAGCACGGCATCCGTGCCTCCCACACCGCCGAGGTCGTCCTGGACAACGTGCGGGTGCCCGGCCGCTGCCTGCTCGGCGGCAAGGAGAAGCTGGACGCCCGACTGGCCCGTGCTCGCGAGGGCTCCAGCGCCAAGGGCAACGCCTCCATGGCCACGTTCGAGCGCACCCGCCCCGCCGTCGGCGCCATGGCCGTCGGCATCGCCCGCGCCGCCTACGAGGTGGCGCTCGACTACGCCAAGACGCGCGAGCAGTTCGGCAAGGCGATCATCGAGAACCAGGGCGTCGCCTTCATGCTCGCCGACATGGCGGTCTCGATCGACGCGAGTCGTCTCCTCGTGCACCGGGCGGCCTGGATGGCCAGCCAGGGCAAGGCGTTCAACGCCGCCGAGGGTTCGATGTCCAAGCTGATGGCCGCCGAGACCGCGGTCAAGGTGACCGGTCAGGCGATGCAGATCCTCGGTGGGAACGGCTTCACGCGTGAGTACCCCGTCGAGCGGTGGGCGCGCGACGCGAAGATCTACACGATCTTCGAGGGCACCTCCGAGATCCAGCGTCTCGTCATCGCTCGGACCGTCTCGGGGGCGCCGATCCGGTAGGCGCCGCATCCCGATTTCAATCTGACGTTCTTTGAAAACCTCCGCGAGCGCGTCCAGGACCCCGACAGGATCGGTGTGTCGAGATCCGGGATCGGCGTCTGCGGGGCTGTGAGGGCGGCCCCCACTTCGAGGGGGATCTCCAGTGCTGCGCACGTGTCTACGACTTCTGCTTGTCTCCGTCTTGGCTGCCACAGGACTGGCCGGTGTGGCCGCCCCGGCCCAGGCGTTGACCCCGAGATTTGCGACGCAGCACGACGCCTCGTGTGACGGCGCATACCGAACAGGCTTCATCGTCGCGCCGCAGGAAGCCTGTACGACTCACGACGTCGCGTTGTTTCGGCAAAGGTCCACAGCCAAGGTCTACCAAGAGCGATACGGCGTGAATCCCAATGCCCTCTACTGGTCGACCGAGACCACGATGACCTTCGCGGACGACGATCGCTTCGCCGGGTGCGCTGCGGGCGTGGCGGATCCGGGACCCGGGAGGTTCTGTGCAGCGAATGGCACCGACTTCTACAACGCGGCTGGTGCGTGGGGTGGGGAGGCGGACGTCTTGATCTGGGGCAGTGGCTCCGACGTCGGATTCATCGCGCTGCTCTGTGGCAACTTCTCGGAGGGGATGCCTCCCCCCGAGCACCCCAAGATCACCGGCCAGAAGTTCGAGGACGTCAACGACAACGAGACGAAGGACCCAGGAGAGGGCTGGATGAACGGTGTCGTCATGCGGCTCTACAAGGACGGCGACAAGCTGGCCGAGACCACGACCTCCGGCAACGGCCGCTACACCTTCGACCTCGACGCAGACAAGGACCTCGACCTCGGTCCGGGCACCTACACCATCCGGGAGGTGGAGCCGGCCGGCTACGAGCAGACCACCGATGACCCGGTCGTCGTCGTTCCCCCTGGCGCCGGTGACAGGACCTTCACCGCCGACCTGATCGGCAACACCAAGGTCACCGACGTCCAGATCACCAAGACCTCCGTGATCAACCCGACCACCGCGGGGCTGGAGAGCGAGTGGGACCTGGTCATCCGTAACAACGGGCCGTGGCCTGCTGCCGACGTGACGGTCAGCGACACCTTCCCGTCCGACTACACGGCCATCACCCATGTCTCGCACCCGCAGTGCTCGGCCAGCGGGCTCTCGTTGTCCTGCTCCTTCGGCACGCTGGCGGTGAACGCCACGCGCACGGTGACGGTGCGATCGCTCTCGCGGCCCGACCTGCTGCCGAAGGACATCTACAACACGGGACGGGTCGCCACGACGTCCTTCGAGCGCAACCTCGACAACAACGTCTCCACCGACAAGACACCCCTGGTGACCAGAGCCGAGGTGTCGGTCACCAAGGCGGCCGACCGGACGACGTACTACGGCGGCGACCTGATCACCTACACGATGGTGGTGACCAACGACGGCCCCTCCTGGGCACGCCAGGTCGTCGCGACCGACGACGTGCCCGACCGCTTCGAGGTGCTCGGCGCCACGAGCAGCACGGCCACGCCCTGTCTCTGGGCCACGACGAGCCAGCAGGTGTCCTGCGACCTCGGGACCATGACCGTCGGCCAGCAGCACACGATCACGATCGAGGGCCGCGTCCGGGGCAAGCACCCCGACGAGGCTCCCCCGACGGGTCACGAGCACCTCCTGGACGTCCAGAAGGTCGACCGCACCTGGGAGCTGGACGGCGGCGCCGACGGCACGTTCGACCTCGACTGCGGCGCGCGAGGCTACGTCACCGACGTGCTGGTCCGGGTCGACGCAGTGGACGGCGGCACGACCGACCAGGTGACACGCCTGGGGGCGTTCCCGACCTCGCGCACGGCGGGGCGCGTCGTCCTGGACAACACCGCGGCCGGACGCGCCCAGGGCAACATGGAGCTCGTCTGCCTGGCTCCCAGCACGGTGGACGGCAACGACCACGACCACGAGGTGCTGGCCGACTCGGTCCGCTCGGCCGCGCACACCCTGCCCGCCGAGCCCGCTGACGCCAGCGACCCGAACGGCGTGTCGACCCACTCGGTGGTCGTGGAGGCCGGACTCGGCACGCACGTCGCCGCGCCGGGCTACGAGGTGGTCGCGGGCTCCGCGAGACTGATGGAGTCCCACCTGCGCGAGTACGGGTGGGAGCTGGTCTTCGAGGTGCCGGACGGTGACGTCGACGCCGTCGTGACGGTCAGCTACGTACCCCTGCAGGCGCGACTGAGCTACGCGGACGCGAGCCGTACCCACCCCCGGCACACCCACGAGCTCCTCCTCACCCACCCGGAGATCACCGTGACCCTGCCCCCGGGTCGCAGCGAGCACCAGGTGACCTGCGCCTCCACGCAGGGCAAGGGCGCCAAGGGTCTGACGGCCACCTTCACCTACCCGCCCGACCCGTCGGCCGAGCCGGTGACCTGGCGCTACTCGGTCCTCAACCCGACCTCGCAGCCGATCGAGGCGACGTTCGACCTGGTCTGCCTCGAGCTCCAGCCCGGTCCGGACAGCGAGTTCCACACGCCCGAGAACACGGTGGTGGTCCAGACCGATACGCCCGACGACGACCCGTCGGACAACACCGACTCCGTGACGGTGCTGGTCATCGTGGCGGCCGAGGGCGACCCCGTCGCACCGCCGACGACCCCGACTCCGGCCGGTCCGGCGCCCGCGCCCATCGCCGTGCGCAAGGCGGTCAGGCACGGCCGCACCATCGTTGCCAGGCTCCTCACCGAGAGGTCGGGGCGGGCCACGGTCGTGGCCATGCGTCACAAGGCGCCGCTGAGGACGTCGCAGGTGCGCGTCCAACGAGGCGAGCCGGAGCGGATCTCGCTGCGAGCCAAGAAGCTCCGGCGAGCGACCCACCTCGTCGTACGGCTCAAGGGTGACCGCGTGCGGGTGCGCCTGCGCTGAGGACGTGGTGCTCGCGACGAGTCACAACGTCGCGAGCAGCGACCTCAGCTCCTCGGTCAGTCCCAGGTCGAACTCCCAGCTGGACTGGTGGGCCTGGTAGCTGCGGCCCCCGTCGTGGTCGACGTCCGGGGGACTCCAGAAGGTGTGGCACGCAGCGCCGTGCACGGCCGCGAAGAGCTGCTCGTTGCGGGCCTCGTAGGCCCACTGGTTGAGCACGACGACCGACTCGAGACGCTCGGCGTAGGCGAGATTGAACATTCCCGCGCCACCGAAGCCGGCCACGACCCGGGCCCCTGCGAAGAGGGCGACCTGCTCCTCGAGCGGCAGCGGACCGGGGAAGACGACGGTGTAGCCGGCGGCCTCGAAGAGCGCGTCGACCTGCTCGACGTTGCGGCACGTCCGGTTGCCGCCTCGCCGCGAGACGAAGATCCGCTCCGGTCCCTGGCCCACCGCGGTGTGCCGTTGCCGCAGCAGCCCGTCGCGCAATCGCGCCCAGTCGGCGCGCAGCGCGTGGTGGGCGTAGAACGGAGTCGTGTTGTGCCACATGGGTGTGCACGCGTAGAGGCGGTCGACGGTGACCGGGCCGTCGGCCCAGGCGATGTCGTCGGGCGCGATGCCGTACGCCGGCAACAACCGCGACTCGAGGCGCTTGTCCGGACCCTGCGCTCGGTCGGGGTGCAGGCGGCAGAGGATCTTCAGGCTCGGGTCGTCGGCCTTGGCGGCGTCCCAGCCCCACAGCTTGGCCAGCGCCTCGGTCATCAGGTGGCCGAAGTGGCCGGAGTTGTTGTAGCCGAAGTGGAAGTAGGAGCCCGGCAGGTGCGTCGGCTCGTCGTGCGGCTTCAGCCGTGCGAACCGGGTGCCCGTGTCGCTGATCCCCCACGCGGTGGGCACCTCGGCGAGGTGCCACCGGAAGGAGTCGGGCAGGAGCGTGTGCCCGTGGTAGGCCAGCGAGTTGAGGGGCAGCGTGATCGTCCCGTCGTAGCGGCGCACCGCCAGGGGTGGCGACTCGAGGACGGCCGGGAGCTGTTCGCCGTCGACCCGTGCGCCGTGCTGCTGGTGGTCGTGGGTGGTGAGCGTGCACGCAGGCTGCTGGCCGACGACGCTCACGTCGAGCCCGGGCTCGCGCTCGGCCAGCACGGTGAGAGCCTCGGCGTCGCGGACCTTGAGGAGGTGCGAGCGGCCCTTGCGGAACAGCGCCAGCTCGGCCGTCAGGACGGCCCGGTCGCAGCTGCGTCGGTGCGCTCGCCAGCGCGACGTCACGTCCTTCGGCCGCGATGAGGCTGAGAACTTCTCGGCGAGCCTGGCCAGCTGGGGGAGCTCGCCTCCGGACGACGAGGGGTCCGCGGGAGCGCCGCCCTGGACGGCGACCCACACGGCGTCCGGCTCGAGGGCGAAGAAGGCCGCCTCGAAGAGGCGCGCCTGCTGGGGCGCCAGGGCCGCACGAGTGTCGATCACGACCGAGATCGGCGGCAGCCCCAGCAGCGGGTTCGTCAGGTCGTCGGCGCGACGGCCGACGAGGGGGTGGACGGAGCCCGCCGGCAGCCCGGCCTCCGCCCAGTCGAGCGCGGCGAGGCGCTGCTCGTTGGCGGCGATCACGACGACCACGCCGCTGGTCGCACGAGGCTCGGGGACCGCGATCTCGCGCTGGACGAGGGTGAGCAGCTCGGCGAGCGTGTGGTGCTGCCGGGCCTGCATGGCGTCGACCCTATGCCGCCGGACGCCCCCGGCCGAGACGCGGGCAGCCGACGCGCCGCGCGCCGCGCCACCAGCCAGGACGGCGAACGACTGACGGCGTGCGAGCCCGCGCCTACGATCAGGGGGTGACGTCCTCGCTCGCGCTCGTCCCCGGCACCGTCGGGTGAACGCCACCCTCCGGCAGCGGTTCCGCTTCCACGGCCACATCGCCGGTGTCGGCAGTGCCAGCGGCGTTCGGATCGTCGTGGGCCGGTGGGTCGACAGCCCGCTCGGCACCTTCGGCGACGCCATGGTCGAGCGCGCCGACGGTCACCGGATCCTGCTGGCGCCCGATGCGGGGGTGGCTCAGTTCGTGGCAGCGACCTACTCCTTCGACGAGATCCGGATGGAGCCGTTCGCGATCACCGGCGACGACGACGCGTGGCACGTGCGTTCGGACTCTCTCCACCTCGACCTGGCGGTGGGGCGCCCGACGGTGCTGGGTCGACTGCTGTCGCTCGTCCCGTCCTCCGTGGCCACGGCTCCCTGGTGGTGTGCGCTGACCAACGTCGTGGCTCGTGTGGTGCTGCGCGGCGTCCGCACGCGCGGCTCCATCGGCACGCGTCGGGAGTGGTACGGCGCGACCGGGAACCGCGTGATCACCGGCGCGAGCGGCACCTTCGACGGGGTCGACCTGGGTCAGCTCCAGCGTGTCGCCCCGCAGCCGCAGTTCGGCTTCTCCTCCACGCCGCCGCGACCCTCGGTGACCGACGTCGTGACCACCGTCGAGGTCAGCGCGCAGGACCGGATCCCGGGCGACCGCTGATCGGGGCCTCCGCGTCGATCAGCGCCCATCTCGACTCGCGAGGGCCGGCATCACCCGGTCGCCGATCAGCCGAAGACTCTCCCAGGAAGGCTCGGCCGGAAGGCCTCCGCACGCCGGATGTGCCGTGACCAGGGCGATCTCCCCCGAGCGGCACCGCTCGACGAGGTCGTCCGGCTCGAGCACGACGTACACCCCCGCTGCCTGCATCTCCTCCACGGTGCGCGAGGTGTCGACGACGTACGACGCCGCGTCGCCGTGCCACTCCTGGTAGGCCGTGGCGTCGGCGAGGAGGTGGTGGCCGTGGCGCTCCCAGAAGACCGCCGGGTCCTCGGAGCAGAAGACGTTGGCCGGTCCAGGTGGCGCGAGCAGCGTGAAGCCCGGGGCGCGACCCGCCTCGCGGCACGCCTGTTCGTAGGCGTCCTTGAGGACCGGGTCGCCGTGCTGGGGCTGGAAGTGCAGGCCGAGCCGACCGGCGCGACGTGCGGCGGCGACGGTGCCGCCGCCGTAGAACAGGACCGGGTGCGGCTGGGAGTACGGCGTGGGCAGGACCCGCACCCGGCGACCCTCGTAGGTGAGCTCCTCGCCGGTCCAGGCGGCGAGCAGGGTCTGGATCCGGGCCTCCAGGTCGGCGCCCCGGGTGGACCACGGGCGGTCGAAGAGCGCGTACTCCTCACGCCGGTAGCCCAGGCCGATCGTGTGGCTGACCCGGCCCTTGCTCAGGTGGTCGAGCACGGCGAGCTCCTCGGCCAGGCGGAGGGGGTCGTAGAAGTTCACCAGCAGCGCCGAGATGGTGATCGGCAGGCGCTCCGTGACGGCTGCCATCGCCGCCGCCACCGGCACCGGGCTCGGCAGGTAGCCGTCGTCGCTGGCGTGGTGCTCGGAGAGCATCAGCGCGTCGAAGCCGGCCTCGTCGGCGTACGCCGCCTGCTCGAGGCTGCGGCCGTAGAGCTCCTGGCGCTGCGCGGGACTCGCGCCCGGTGCCCGGAAGTCGTAGCGGACGACGAACTGGGTGCGCGGCATGTCCAGCAGGTTAGAACAAGTTCTAGTTTACCGGGTCAGGTCAGGTGGACCGCGCGGTGCAGCCACGTCGAGGTCACCCTCATGCCCACCTTCTCGTAGAGCCCGAGCGCGCCGGTACGACTGTCGGTCGACAGTCCGGAGGTCTCGGCGCCGTGCTCGCGAGCACGGGCGAAGGTGTCGACCATGAGGGCCTGGGCCAGGCCGCGCCCACGTTGGTCGGCCCGGGTGGCCAGCCGAGCGATGTAGGCCTCGGACCCGCGGCCGTCCTCGGCGTCGTACACCGAGACGTGGGCGCAGGCGAGCGGTACGCCGTCCGGGCCGCGGACGACGCGCAGGTGCCACGGCTCGAACCCGGGCCGCAACGTGGTGACGGCCGCGAAGTCGTCGTAGCTCTCCCGCTCCCGGTCCGACCACTCCAAGAACGCGTCCTCGACCAGGTCGTGCACGGCACCGTACTCGGCGGGATCGGCTGCCCCTACCGTGCAGCCGGCGGGCAAGGGTCGGTCGGGCACCGCGGCGCCGCGGTCCAGCTTGAGGACCCAGCTGGTCCAGCGGACGTGGTAGCCGAGCGAGGCCAGGAGCAGGTCGCCGGCGGAGCCCTCGGGCACCGGCATCCCGATGATCCGCGCCCCGCGGGCGCGTGCGGTCTCGCGCATCCAGGCGGCCAGCCAGGTGCCGATGCCGCGACCGCGGTGCGAGGGACGTACGGCGGCGTCGCCGCGGTCGGCGCCGGTGATCTCGGCGTAGCCGACGAGCAGGCCACCGTGCTCGCGGTCGAAGACGCCGACGGTGCTGGCGGCGACGTCGAAGCTGGGCCGCTGCCAGTCGCCGACGATGTCGGCCTCCTCGATCTCGGTCTCACCGAGGTCGTGCAGCTCCTGGGCGGCCATTGCCTCGTAGACGGCGCGGGCGTCGTCCTGGCCAAGGGGCCGGCAGGTCAGGTGGGACGGCAGTGACAGTGACAGGGGCAGGGACCGTGACGGGGGGTGTGGCGGTGGGGTGGGCACGGGGGTACTCAAGCAACACCGGCCTGGATCGGACCACGGAATATCCGGGTCCGGTCCAGACCGGTGAGCGGTGCCGAGCAGGCGGGTCAGGCGTTGGCGATCGCCGAGATGTCGAACTCGAGCTTGATCTTCTCCGAGACCAGGACGCCGCCGGTGTCCAGAGCAGCGTTGAAGCTCAAGCCCCAGTCGGAACGGTTGATCGTGGTCGCGCCCTCGAAGCCCAGGCGCAGGTTGCCGAAGGGGTCGCGCGCGCTGCCGACCTCCTCGAAGTCGATGCTCACCGTCTTGGTGATGCCCTTGATGGTCAGGTCTCCGGCAATCGTCCACTCGGTGCCGTCGCGGGAGACGTCGGTGGAGGTGAAGGTGATCTCGGGAGTCTCCTCGACGCCGAAGAAGTCGGCCGAGAGGAGGTGGCCGTCGCGGTCGGCCGAGCCGGTGTCGACGCTGCTGGCGGCGATGGTGATGTCGACCTTGGAGTTGGCCGGGGTGGCGGGGTCCACGTGGGCGGTGCCGCTGAACTCCTTGAACTGGCCGCGCACCTTGGTGACCATCGCGTGGCGCGCCACGAAGCCGAGGCGGGTGTGGGCGGCGTCGATGGTGTAGTCGCCGGTGATGTCGGCAAGGGCGGTGGTGCCTGCGTCGAACTCGCTCATGGGGTGTCCTCCGAAAGTAGATGGTTGAACTGTCAATCACCTTCAAGGGCGGCCGCGGCGAATCCATTCCCGACATCGCCGAGAATCTCTGCGGAGATGCACGAAGCCGCCGACCGGACGGGTCGACGGCTGTCGGTGGTGCGTGGAGGAGGCGCCGTACGGCGTCGTGAGTGCTGAGTGCTGGGGGCGCGCCGGGTGCGCGCGTCGGGCTCAGGCGGCGTGCGTGGTGGCGTGGACGGCGACCTGGTCGGGCGTGAGCCAGACGGCCTCCATCCGGTCCCGACCGTTGGGGTCGGTCACCGGGATCCAGCGCATCTCGAGCTGGGCCTGGGCGAGTGTCGTGTCGCGAGTCATCGGACACCTCCTGTTCATCTGCTGTTCACCAAGGTACACGAACTGCCCCGCGCTGCCAAGGGGATCCGGTATCCGGGCCGTCTTCCCCCACTGCGCTCCCACGATCGGGTCCTGAGGGCCACCTCTGCCCCACCGAACGAATTGCACGGCCAGGAGAGGCGCGCCCATGGACGTCACTTCCGTCACACCAGTCACGCGGTGACGGATCGGCCCGTCCCGTGGGCACGGCGGGACCATGGCGCAGCCGTCCCTGCCCGAGATCGAGTGGCACCCACGTTCCGAGGAGGATCGTGCATTTCTGACCCGATTTCGGGTCAGAAGTTGCATAACGCACTCTGGGGTTGCAGGATCACTCCCATGACGCCGGACGCGCACCTGGTGGCGCACCTGGTCGGGAGCACCGGCCTGACGGCCCCGGAGGCCGCCCGCGTCATCGAGGACGTGGTCGCGTTCCACGCCGAGAGCCTCGAGGTCTACGTCCGGCGACGACACGCGGAGCTGCGACTGACCGGGCTGCGCAACCCCGAGGTGTTCGCGGCGATCGCCTCCGAGCTCGAGCACCGCGTGGTGGCTGCGCCGCGGCTCTCACCGCGCCAGCTGCGTCGCATCGTGCACGGCTAGGCACGGCTAGCCGCACCACCTTCCTTGCGAGACCAGACCAGACCAGACCAGCCAGACAACTCGACCACGGAGCTGAGGACACATGTGCGGGATCGTCGGTTACATCGGGGCCCAGCAGGCCGCCCCGCTCATCCTCGAGGGGCTGACCCGACTGGAGCACCGCGGGTACGACTCGGCCGGCGTCGCGGTGCTGGGTGGGTCGCGGGAGTCGGCGCTGCGGGTGGCCAAGAAGGCCGGTCGCGTCCGTGACCTCACCGACGACCTCCCCAAGCGGTTCGCCGGCAAGGTCGGCATCGGTCACACGCGCTGGGCGACCCACGGACCGGCCAACGACGTCAACGCCCACCCGCACACCGACGCCAAGGGCGACGTGGCGGTGGTCCACAACGGGATCATCGACAACGCCTCGACGCTGCGCGCCCGGCTCGCGGAGGACGGCGTCGACCTGACGTCCGACACCGACACCGAGGTGCTCGCCCACCTCATCGCCCGCTCCAGCGCCGAGACCCTGGAGGCCAGGGTTGCCGAGGCGCTCTCGGCCGTCGACGGCACCTACGGACTCGCGGTCGTGCACGCCGACTTCCCCGACCGGATCGTGGTCGCCCGCAACGGCAGTCCGTTGCTGATCGGGGTGGGGGAGAAGGAGATGCTCGTCGCCTCCGACCTCGCCGCCCTCATCCGGCACACCACGATGGTGGCCCACCTCGAGGACGGCGAGATCGCCACGCTCACCGCGGGCGGCTTCACGACGTACCGAGCCGACCTGACCTCCACCCACCGCACGGCCACCGAGGTCGACGTCGACCCGGCGACCTACGAGGCGGGCGAGCACGAGTCCTTCATGCACAAGGAGATGCTCGAGCAGCCCGACGCCGCGGAGCGGGTGCTGCGGGGTCGCCTCGACGAGCGCTTCGGCACCGCGCACCTCGGCGGCCTCCCGATGGACGCACGCGAGACCCGCGCGATCAAGCGGGTCAAGATCCTCGGCTGCGGCTCGGCCTACTACGTCGGCCAGATGGGGGCCTCGCTGATCGAGGAGCTCGCCCGGATCCCGGCGGATGCCGAGGCCGCGAGCGAGTTCCGCTACCGCAACCCGGTCATCGAGCCGGACACCCTCTACGTCGCCGTCAGCCAGTCCGGCGAGACGATCGACACCCTGCTCGCCGTGCAGGAGATCCACCGCAAGGGCGGACGCTGCATCGGTCTGGTCAACGTCGTGGGCTCGGCGATCGCGCGCGAGTGCGAGGGCGGCATCTACCTGCACGCCGGCCCGGAGGTCGCGGTCGCCTCGACCAAGGCGTTGACCAACATGTTCCTCGGCTTCGCCCTGCTCGCCCTCCAGCTCGGCCGGGTGCGCGACCTGTCGATCTCCGACGGAAAGCGTCTGATCGCGGCGCTGCTGGAGCTGCCCCGGCAGATCGGGCAGGTCCTGGAGCGCGAGGAGGAGATCGGCGAGGTGGCGCAGGTGCTCGCGGACGCCGAGAGCCTCTTCTTCGTCGGACGCGTGCGCGGCTTCCCGGTCGCGCGCGAGGGGGCCCAGAAGTTCAAGGAGATCAGCTACCGCCACGCCGAGGCCTACCAGACGTCCGAGCTCAAGCACGGTCCCCTGGCCCTGATCTCCGGTGACGTGCCGAGCGTCGCGATCGTCCCGCAGGACGAGCTCACCGACCGCAACGTGGGCGCCCTGCACGAGATCGCTGCGCGTGGCGGGCCGCTCGTGGTGATCACCCACCCCGACGTGGACCTCGGCGAGATCGAGTGCCGTCGCCTCGACGTCCCTCGCTCCGAGCGCGAGCTCGACCCCATCCTCCTGACGATCCCGCTGCAGCTGCTGGCCTATCGCGCCGCACTGCACCTGGGCCACGACATCGACAAGCCACGCAACCTCGCCAAGTCGGTGACGGTCGAGTGAGCGAGCCGTGGACCACGAGGAACGAGTGGTCCGCGTGGGCGAGCGAAGGTAGAGCGAGCCCGCGACCGACGAAGGAGGTCGCGCAAGGCGAGTCGAAACCCCGTGGGACGCAGATCGCCCCCCCACCACAGCTTGGCACCGCAACCCGAGGGTGACCCAGCGCACCGCGCCGTCGAATGGAGTGGTAGTGGCGTGAGCCACTACCGTTGTCGGGTGAACGACATCTCTGAGCAGACCCCCGAGCCCACCTTCGAAGACCTGGGCCTCGGTGACGCCGTCCTCAAGGCGCTGCGCGACGTCGGATACGAGAACCCCTCCACCATCCAGGCGCAGACCATCCCGCCGCTGCTCGCCGGCAACGACCTGGTCGGCCTCGCGCAGACCGGTACCGGCAAGACGGCCGCGTTCGCGCTGCCGATCCTGGACCAGCTCGACGTACGCCAGAAGTCCGTGCAGGCACTGGTGCTGGCCCCGACCCGCGAGCTCGCGCTGCAGGTCTGCGAGGCCTTCCAGAAGTACGCCGCCCACACCAAGGGCGTGCACGTGCTGCCCGTCTACGGCGGTCAGGCGTACGGCGTGCAGCTCAGCGCGCTGCGCCGGGGCGTCCACGTGGTCGTCGGGACTCCCGGGCGGATCATGGACCACCTCGAGAAGGGCACCCTCGACCTGTCCGAGCTGAAGTTCCTCGTGCTCGACGAGGCCGACGAGATGCTCAACATGGGCTTCGCCGACGACGTCGAGACGATCCTCGCCGACACCCCCGACACCAAGCAGGTCGCCCTCTTCAGCGCCACGATGCCGGCCCAGATCCGGCGGCTGTCGAAGAAGTACCTCACCAACCCGATCGAGATCACGGTCAAGGGCAAGACGGCCACGGCCGCCAACATCACCCAGCGCTACCTGATCGTCAGCTACCCGCAGAAGGTCGACGCCCTCACTCGGATCCTCGAGGTCGAGAACTTCGAGGGGATGATCGTTTTCGTCCGCACCAAGAACGAGACCGAGACCCTCGCCGAGAAGCTGCGCGCGCGTGGCCTGTCGGCGATGGCGATCAACGGCGATGTCGCCCAGGTGCAGCGCGAGCGCACCGTCAACCAGCTCAAGGCCGGCAAGCTCGACATCCTCGTCGCCACCGACGTCGCGGCCCGCGGGCTCGACGTCGAGCGGATCAGCCACGTGGTCAACTACGACATCCCCACCGACACCGAGTCCTACGTGCACCGCATCGGTCGCACCGGCCGGGCCGGGCGCAGCGGGGACGCGATCTCGTTCGTCACGCCGCGCGAGCGCTACCTGCTCAAGCACATCGAGAAGGCCACCCGCCAGCCGCTCACCGAGATGAAGCTGCCCAGCGTGGAGGACGTCAACGTCACCCGTCTGACGCGCTTCGACGACCAGATCACCGCGGCGCTGGAGGACGGCGGCCGGATCGAGCAGTTCCGCGACATCGTCGCCCACTACGTGCGTCACCACGACGTCCCCGAGGCCGACGTCGCCGCAGCGCTGGCGGTCGTCGCCCAGGGGGACACCCCGTTGCTGCTCGACCCGGCAGCCGAGCGCAAGCTGCGCCAGGAGACGTTCAGCAAGGATCGCCCCGACAAGGGCGGTCGTCCCGCGCGCGGCGGCTCCGGAGGTGGCGAGCGGCGCCCCCGCGGCGGCAACGACCAGCCGATGAAGGCCTACAAGATCCAGGTCGGCAAGCGTCACAAGGTCGAGCCCCGCCAGATCGTCGGCGCGATCGCCAACGAGGGCGGACTGTCGCGCTCCGACTTCGGCCACATCCAGATCCGCCCCGACTTCTCGGTCGTCGAGCTGCCGGCCGAGCTGTCGCCCGAGACCTGGAAGAAGCTCGAGAACACCCGGATCAGCGGCAAGCTCATCGAGCTGGCCGAGGACCGCGGTCCCCGCGGCTCCCGCCCGCAGTCCGGCGGAGGCTCGTCGCACGACGGCCCGCGCCGCGACAAGAAGCCGCGCCACAAGAAGTCCTGAGGCCGAGGGCGGCCGCCCTCGCTGGCATCACCCCGGCCCCAGCAGGCGCGCCACGCACGAGGCGCCCGCCATCTGCCCCGCGGCCGCGGCCATCAGCACCGAGCTCATCGGCATCGGCGTCGCCGAGGTGTGGGCGGCGTCCCCGGCCGCGAAGACGCCGTCCACCGAGGTCCGGCCCATGGCATCGACCTCGACGCAGCCCGACTCCAGCAGGCGCAGGCCCAGCTGGCCCGCGAACGGTGCGGACTGCTCGAACGTGGTCGACACGAGCACGCCACCCACCTCGAGGTCGGGTCCGGACGCGAAGGAGACGGCGGCCCCCAGCGAGCTGGGACAGAAGCCGGCCACGCCCTGCGAGCGCACGCTCGCCCCGAGGCCGGCCACAGCACCGGCAGCCGCCGCGTCCAGCACCGCGCCGTCCGTGAGCACGACGACCTCCGAGGCGATCGGTGTCAGCATTGCGGCCAGGCGGGCCACGTGCGCGTGGCTGCCGAGGACGGCCACCGGCAGGCCGGCGTACTCGTGGCCGTGGCAGAACGGGCAGTGCGCTGCCACCGTCCCGAAGAGCTCCGCGAGACCCGGCTTGTCGGGCAGCGTGTCGCGGACCCCGGTCGCGAGCAGCAGGAGCCGGGTGGAGATCGCCTCGCCGTCGATCAGGACCTCGAAGCCGGCATCGTCGCCGGGCACCCGGCGCACCTCGGTCGCCGCGGCGTCCCGCACCTCGACGGTGTCGTACGCCGTGAGCTCGGCGCGCGCGAGCGCGCGCAGGTCGGCGGGTGCTCGCCCGTCGTGGGTCAGGAAGTTGTGCATCGTGGGGGTGGGGTCGTTGCGGTAGCTGCCGCTGTCGAGCAGCAGCACCCTGCGGTGCATCCGGCCCAGGGTGAGGGCCGCCTGGAGCCCGGCGGGGCCGCCCCCCACCACGATCACCTCGTAGGCGCCCGTGGCTCTGTCGTTCGTCGTGCGCGCAAGGGTGGCGCTGGTCATCGTGTGTCCTCTCGTCGACAACTTGTCTCAACCACGAGGATGTGACTTCATGTCGACATGAAGTCAAGCCCAGGGGCGACCTGGAGTGTCGGCGAGCTCGCCTCTCGTTTCGACCTCGCGACCCACGTGCTGCGTCACTGGAGGACGTGGGGCTGCTGAGACCCGACCGGGACGGCGCCGGGCGACGCCGCTACGGCCGGGACGAGCTGGTGCGGGTGGCGGTCATCCTGCGCAACAAGGCGGCGGGGATGTCGCTGGAGCAGATCGCGGTCCTGCTCGACGCCGGGGCACCCGACCGGCACCGCGTGCTCGAGGCCCACCTGGCCGACCTGGACCGACGGATGCAGGAGATGGAGCTGTCGCGGCAGATGACCGAGCACGCCCTGCGGTGCCGGGCACACGACGTGGCCAACTGCCCCGCCTTCCGCACCGGCATCGAGGACCTGCTCGAGGAAAGGAGCTGGCCGGGAGAGTGGACCTGACGCGGGTGGCTGGTCGACGTCCCCGGCGCCTGCGCTGGACTGGGGCACCGGAGCAGTCGGGGGTGGCTGGTACAACCGGGGTATGCCGACCTCGTCCCTGGCCCGTGCTCTGGCCGCGCCCGCAGCTCTCGTGCTGGCGGCCGGTCTGCTCGCCGGGTGCGACTCGACGCCTCCGGACCCCGAGGAGGTCGGCGTCGAGGCCGACGGCACGGCAGCGGCTCTCGTGGCCGCACTCAACGAGGGCGACCTCGCCGCGGTGCCCTTCACCGAGGTGACCGGGACCGACGCCACCGACGACCTGGTCTCCGTGGTCGAGGGCATGGGCGAGCGCGCCGCGACCATCCGCCTGGGAGACGTCTCCACCGACGGCGACGCCGCGACCGCCACGCTCACCTGGTCGTGGCCGCTGGGCGATGCCGAGACCTGGACCTACACCACCGACGTCGCGCTGCAGCGAGTCGCCGACGCGTGGAAGGTCGTCTGGGACCACGACGTCGTCGAGCCGAGCCTCAACGCCAGCTCGGTGCTGGAGGCCTCGACCGTGGCCGGCAGCCGCGGTGACATCGTCGGCGCCGACGGCCTGCGTCTGGTGACGAACCGGTCGGTGGTTCGGGTCGGGATCGACAAGACCAAGGTCACCGCGAAGCGCGCCGCCGCTTCCGCGGCGGCGCTGGCTCGGCTCGTCGATGTCGGCGTCGGCGACTTCCGCAAGCGCGTCCAGGCAGCCGGCGACCTGGCCTTCGTCGAGGCGATCACCTTCCGCGCCGAGGACGTCCCCGCGCAGGTGAACCGGACCTACACCGACATCGACGGGGCCTCGCTCCTGCCCGCCGAGGTGCCGCTGGCGCCGACCCGCGACTTCGCCGCCCCGATCCTGGGCACGGTGGGTGAGGTGACCGCCGAGATGATCGCCGAGGAGCCCGACCGCTTCGAGGTCGGCGACACCGCGGGCCTCTCCGGCCTGCAGGCACGTTACGACGAGCAGCTCAGCGGGACGTCGGGGGTGGTCATCGACGCCGTCGGCAGTGACGGCAAGGAGCGCGAGATCATCCGGTTCGGCGGCCAGGACGGGGAATCCCTGCGACTCACGCTGGACGAGCGCCTGCAGACCCGGGCGGAGTCGTTCCTGGCCGATGTCGACCCGGCCAGCGCTCTGGTCGCCGTGCGCCCCAGCGACGGAGCGATCCTCGCGGCGGCGAACGGTCCTGGCAACGAAGGCCTCAACCTGGCCACCTTCGGTCAGTACGCCCCCGGCTCGACGTTCAAGAGCGTCAGCGCCCTCGCGCTGCTGCGCAGCGGACTCGAGCCCGACAGCCCGGTGCCGTGCACCGCGACCGTCGACGTGGACGGCCGCGATTTCGAGAACTACGACGACTACCCGGCCGGCGGACTCGGCAAGATCCCGTTCCGCACGGCGCTGGCCAACTCCTGCAACACCGCCTTCATCGCCGAGCGCCGGCGCTTGGAGGACGGTGACCTGGCCGACGCGGCAGCCTCCCTCGGCCTCGGTGTCGACCACGACCTCGGCTTCCCCGCCTACTTCGGCTCCGTCGAGCCGCCGTCGACCGAGACCGGCCGCGCCGCCGACATGATCGGCCAGGGCACCGTCCTGGCCTCCCCGATGGCGATGGCGACGGTGATCGCGTCCATCCAGCAGGGCGACCTGGTGGTGCCTCGGCTGGTCGAGCAGATCGACGTCTCGCCACCCGACGCCGTCACACCGGTCTCGTCCGCGGAGGCCCGCCAGCTGCGCTCGCTGCTGCGCGGGGTGGTCACCGACGGCAGCGGACGGCTGCTCGCCGACGTACCCGGCCCGGACGTGATCGCCAAGACCGGCACGGCGGAGTACGCCGCGGACGACGGCACCACCCGCACCCACGCCTGGATGATCGCCGCCCAGGGGGACCTCGCGGTCGCGGTGTTCGTGCAGGACGGTTCCAGCGGCTCCGGGACGGCCGGGCCGATCCTTGAGGAGTTCCTGCGCGCCGCGGGCTGAGCCCGAGCCCGGTCCACGCGGAAACCCTCTCCGACTGCCCAGGGTGATCTCCGCCCTTCGGACGCTCACGGCCTAGCCTGGGACCATGACTCGGGTCGTCGGTCGCTCGACGCTGCTCGCGCAGGTCACCGCCCTGCTCGAGCAGGGTGAGTCGCTGGCGCTCTGCGGCCCCACCGGGGTGGGCAAGAGCGCCCTGCTCGACGTCCTCGACGAGACCGCCCGCACCGGGAGCGAGCGCCGACTGGTGCTGCGCTGCAACGGTTCCGCCGACGAGCGGGTGCTGCCCTTCGCAGCGGTCCGCGACCTGCTCGCCCAGGGCCCCGACCCCTCCGAGGACGGCGACGGCGACGTGCGGTGGCTCGAACTCGAGCGCTACATCGCCGACGACGACCGCGCCGGCCTGGCGGCCGCGGTCCACCATGTGCTCGAGGCATGGAGCCGGTCACGGCGCCTGCTGCTGCTCCTCGACGACGTGCAGTGGCTGGACGCGGAGTCGACAGCGATCGTGGGGTACGCGCGCCGCCGGCTGCGGGGGCGGCTCTCGGTCGTGGTGACGCTGGGCGCAGGTGACGACCAGATCGACGTCAGCGGCCTGCACCACCTCGACGTGGCGCCGCTGGATCAGCGCGACCTGGTCGACCTGCTGCTCGAGCTGGGGGTGACCCCCGACGTCGCGCAACGGATCAGCGTCGAGTCGGGCGGGATGCCGTCGTCCGCACTCGCCTTCGCCGGAGCCATCGGGCACCGTCCGCAGGTGCTCGGGTCGCCCACCCCCGTGCCGTCGAGCATCGCCCACGTCCTGCGCGAGCGCGTGCTGAGCCTGCCCGACGCCGTGCGCCAGACCCTCGTGCACGCCGCGCTGCTGCACCGACCGACCGTGCGCCAGCTGCAACGGGGGGGACGGCTGGGCGCCGCCGACGAGGTACGACGTGCGCTCGGCGCGGGTCTCCTCGCCGGGCACGATCGCGCGGGAGGACAGGGAGGACAGGGAGGCGTCGGAGGACAGGGAGGACAGGGAGGTCACGGAGGTCACGGAGGTCAGGGAGACGTGGGGGGCTCGTTGCGCTTCACCCCGTCAGTGCTGCGCAGCATCGTGGTCGGCCTGGTGCCCGCCCACCAGCGCGCCGACCTGCACCGCGAGCTGGCCGAGACCGCCAGCACGGACCCGGAACGGCTGCGCCACCTGGCGCTGAGCAACCCCCGCCCGGACGCCGACCTGGCCCACGAGCTCGCCGACGGCGCCCGCGAGGCCGCCGCGCACGGCGGCCGTGAGCTGGCCGCCGAGCTCTACCTCCTGGCCGCCGACCGGGCGCCTGCCGCGCTGGGCGACGAACGACTGGAGTGGTTGGTCCAAGCGGTCGAGACGGCGGCTCCGGGCAACCATGTCGACCTGGTGCAGCGCGCCCTCGCCCAAGCCTTCGACGAGCTCGATCCGGGGCCCGCGCAGCGGGTCAGGCTGCGCCTGGCGATCCCCGAGCTGGCCGGCAACGGCGTGGCCCTGCTCGACGAGGTCCTCACGGCCGCCGCCGCCGACGCGGCTGCAGCCGGGCACGCCGACGGACACGACGCCGCGGACGAGGCGCTGGTGGCCCAGGTGCTGCTGCAGCGAGCCAGGATCGCCTTGAGGGAGTCGCGCCCCCAGGCGAGCCGGGAGGCGGCCGAACGAGCCGTCGAGATCCTCGAGCGCACCCGACCCGCCGCCGACGGCGACGGAGCGGTCGCCCTGGCACTGACCACCCTGGCGGTCTCGCGCCGCTGGCTCGGCGTCGAGCACGCGGCGTACCTCCACCGAGCCGTGGCGCTGGCCGAGCCCACCGCCACGGGCTTCCTGCACATCTCCCCCGACTACATGGCGGCGCGCTTCGCCTTCTACGACGACCGCCTCGACGAGGCCAGGTCGGCGTTCCTCACGATGCTGGGCCGCGTCGAGCGCGGTGCCGGGATGGACCACGTCCACGTGCTGCGCTGCCTGGTGGAGGTGGCCGCGCGCACGGGGCGCTGCGCGGAGGCGACGCGTTATGCCGGACGAGCGGCCGCAGTCGGTGCCGAGTTCGACATCGATGCCTACGCCGGCTGGTTCATCAGCGCCCAGGCCGAGCTCCTGGTGGGCGACCTCGGTCGCACCCGGACCCTGGCGCTGCGCGGTGCCCAGGCCGCCGAGGAGGCCGGCGACATCCGCTACCTGCAGCGACACCTGATCGTGCTGGGTCAGACGTTGCTGCGCTCCGGCGATGCCGACGGCGCCGCGGCGGCCCTGACCCGGGTGCGCGACATCGAGGTCGAGGGAGGCTTCGGCGACCCGACGGTCAACCGCTGGCACGCCGACCTCGTCTCGGCGCTCGTCGTCCTCGGCCGCCTCGACGAGGCCGGCGAGCGGCTGGCCGAGGCGCGCTATGCCGTCGAGCGCCGGACGTCGTACGGCGGCACCTCGGGGGTGGTCGCCCAGCTCGACCGAGCCGAGGCCGAGCTCTCGGTGGCGCGGGGCGACCTCGAGGCGGCCGAGCTGCTGCTCGACCGGGCCGCCACGATCACCACCGACCTGGGACTGCGGATCGACCTCGGCCGGACCCTCGTCAGCCGGGCCCACCTGGAGCGTCGGCGGCGCCGGGCCGCGGCGTCCCGGACCGCGCTCCAGGAGGCGCACCGCCTCTTCGTCGCCCTCGGCGCGACGGCGTGGGCAGGGCAGGTGCTGGCCGAGCTCTCTCCCGACCGGGCGGCGGTGCCGGGTGCTGGTGGCTCGCCGGGGGACCGGGTGGAGAGCCTCCTGGGTCGGCTGAGCGAGACCGAGGCGCGGATCGCCCGCGCGGTGGCAGCCGGTGCGAGCAACCGCGAGATCGCCGAGCGCAGCTATGTCAGCGTCAAGACAGTCGAGGCCACCTTGACCAGGATCTACCGCAAGCTCGACATCCGCTCTCGCACCCGACTGGCCGCCCTCCTCGCGCCTCGCGACTGAGCTGGGTCCGGGTCCGGGCAAGGGTTTCCCCGTATCGACGAGGGTGTCCGGCTCCCTAGGTTTCCGAGAGCAGCCGCACGCGCAGGCCGGTGACCCCGGACCTGCTCTGTCAGCACCGCGCGGCCGCGACTCCACCCACCCACCGGATGAACTCAGGAGATCCCATGAGATCCAGGACGCTGCTCGGGGCGGCACTGGCCACCGCGATGTCGGGCACCCTCGCGCTCGGCACCGCCGCACCCTCCCAGTCGGCCCCCACCGCCGACAAGCCGGGGACGGCGTCGCCCGCTCGGGCCGAGGCCCAGGCGCAGGACGACAGCAAGGCGGGGCATCAGGCTCGCAAGCAGGAAGCCATCGACGCGGCCGCCCGCTACCTGGCCCGGCGGCCACAGTCCCGCACGGCGGGCGACGACACCATCCGGCGCAGCGCCGCGGTGCCCGGCACGAAGGACACCTTCTACGTCAGCTACCGGCGCACCGTCGGCGACCTGCCCGTCTTCGGAGGCGACTTCGTGGTGGCCGTCGACGGCGCGGGTGAGGCGACCGGCGCATCGAAGGGTGCGACCCGCTCGATCTCCCTGACGTCGACCACCCCCACCAAGAGCCGCACGAGCGCACGCCGTACGGCGAAGCGTCAGGTCGCGACCGTGCGCACGGTCTCCAAGCCCACGCTCGTGGTCTACGCCGTGGGCAAGCCCACCCTGGCGTGGCGCACGACGGTGACCGGCACACAGCAGGGCGGCACGCCGTCGATCCAGACCGTCTTCACCAACGCCCGCACCGGCACCGTGCTGCTGGCCTCCGAGGGCGTGCACGAGGGCTCCGGCAACGGCTACTACTACCCCGGCGTCACGATCGGCACCTCCGGCTCCGGCTCGTCGTACTCGATGACCGACACCACGCGCTCGGGCGTCAAGTGCGGAGGCCAGAACGGCTCGGCCTACACCGGCTCCGACAACGTGTGGGGCAACGGCTCCGGCACCAACCTCGAGACCGCCTGCGTCGACGTCCTCTACGGACTCGACAAGGAGATCGACATGCTGTCGGCCTGGCTGGGCCGCAGCGGCGTGAAGGGCAACGGCACCAGCTACCCGGCGCGCGTCGGGCTCAGCGACGTCAACGCCTACTTCAACGGCTCGTTCCTCAACTTCGGGCACAGCTCCGACAACGCCCGCCAGCTCACGGCGATGGACATCGTCGCGCACGAGGCCGGTCACGGGATCTTCCAGACCACGCCCGGCGGCTCCACCGGCGGCAACGAGACCGGCGGCCTCAACGAGGCGACCGGGGACATCTTCGGCGCGCTGACCGAGGCGTACGCCAACAACCCCGACGACCCGGCCGACTACCTCGTCGGTGAAGAGGCCGACCTGGTCGGCCAGGGCCCGATCCGCAACATGGCCAACCCGAGCGCGGTGGGCGACCCCAACTGCTACTCCTCGAGCATCCCCAACACCGAGGTGCACGCGGCGGCCGGCCCGCTCAACCACTGGTTCTACCTGCTGGCCGAGGGGACCAACGGCTCGACCACCTGCAACGGCACCACGCTGTCCGGCCTCGGCATCCAGACCGCCGGCAAGATCTTCTACAACGGCCTGCTGCTCAAGACCTCGTCGTGGACCCACGGCAAGGCGCGCGTCGCGACGCTGACGGCGGCCAAGAACCTCTACGGCAGCACCGACTGCTCGACCTTCGACAAGGTGAAGGCCGCGTGGGCCGGCGTCTCGGTCCCGGCGCAGTCGGGTGAGCCGACCTGCGGTGGCGGTGGCGGCACCCCCGGCGGTGGCGGCACCTGCTCGGAGACCACGACCACCGGGTCGCTGAGCAACCGCACCTCACAGTGGAAGCCGAGCACCTCGGGCTTCACCACCTCGGGCGGCACCGTGAACGCCTGCCTGAGCGGCCCGAGCAGCGCCGACTTCGACCTGTACCTGCAGAAGAAGAGCGGCTCGTCCTGGTACGACGTGGCGTCCAGCGAGTCGGCGTCGTCGACCGAGCAGATCGCCTACAGCGCCGGCTCGGGCACCTATCGGATCGAGGTCTACTCGTACTCCGGGTCGGGCTCCTACACGCTGACGTACGACACGCCGTAGACACCGGTACCGGCCCCGGGGGCGGGGAGCTCCCGGAGGGGAGATGGAAGGAACGCGGGGCCCGGCACACGTGCCGGGCCCCGCGCCGTCCGGCGATCGACCAGCCGCCGTACGTCGAGGGGGGCACGACGATGGGCGACACGCGCTGCCAAAACGGAGCGAACCCCTCGCTGCATGGGGTCAGAGAGGGGTTCTGTCGTCTTCTTGGTGCTCCCTCCGAAGGACGACTGCGGCAACTATACGACGACACCCCGCGCCGTGTCTCGTCTTGGCGTGATTTCGCGAGAACCCGTCGGTGCGGCGACGCCTGCACCGCGTGTGCCCGGGTGCAAGAGTGAGGTACATGAGCGGACTCGACCTTCTTTCTGCTGAGCAGCGCGGCCTCTACATCGCCGGATCCTGGCGCGAGGCCGACGACGGCCGTCGATTCGAGGTGATCGACCCGGCGGACGGGTCGGTGCTGACGACCGTGGCCGACGCCTCCACCTCCGAGGCGGTCGAGGGCCTGGACGCGGCGGTCGAGGCCCAGGCGGCGTGGGCCGCGACCGCACCCCGCGACCGCAGCGAGATCCTGCGTCGCGCCTTCGACCTGCTGACCGAGCGCGCCGACGAGTTCGCGGCCCTGATGAGTCTCGAGATGGGCAAGCCGGTCGCCGAGGCCAAGGGCGAGGTGACCTACGGCTCGGAGTTCTTCCGCTGGTACGCCGAGGAGGCGGTGCGCATCCACGGGCGCTGGATGCAGGCGCCGGCCGGGGGCAGCCGGCTGCTGACGGTGAAGAAGCCGGTCGGGCCGTGCCTGTTCGTCACCCCCTGGAACTTCCCGCTGGCCATGGGCACCCGCAAGATCGGGCCGGCCATCGCCGCCGGCTGCACGATGGTCGTCAAGCCGGCCGCGCAGACGCCGCTGACGATGCTGGCCCTGGCCGCGCTGCTGGCCGAGGCCGGGTTGCCTCCTGGCGTGCTCAACATCATCACCACCACCGACGCCGCCGGGCTCAGTGAGACTCTCCAGGCCGACGACCGGCTCCGCAAGGTCTCCTTCACCGGCTCCACGGGCGTCGGTCGCGTGATGGTGCGCCAGTCGGCCGACGTCCTGCAACGGGTGAGCATGGAGCTGGGTGGCAACGCGCCCTTCCTGGTCTTCCCCGACGCCGACCTCGAGGCCGCCGTCGACGGCGCGATGCTCGCGAAGATGCGCAACATGGGGGAGGCGTGCACGTCGGCCAACCGGTTCCTGGTGCACGCCGACGTGGTCGACGAGTTCGGTGCTCGCCTGGCCGAGCGGATGGGCGCCCTGCGTCTGGGGCGAGGCCAGGACGAGGGGGTCGACGTGGGTCCGCTGATCGACGAGAAGGCACTGGAGTCGGTCAGCCAGCTGGTCACCGACGCTGTCCACGACGGCGCCCGAGTGCTGGTGGGCGGTCGCGCGCCGGAGGGCCCGGGGTTCTTCTACCCACCGACGGTGCTGGTCGACGTACCGGCGGAGTCCTCGATCAACGCCGAGGAGATCTTCGGGCCGGTCGCGCCGATCACGACCTTCACGACCGACGAGGAGGCGGTCGCGCTGGCCAACTCCACGGAGTACGGCCTGGCCTCCTACGCCTACACGCGAGACCTCGACCGCACGATCCGGCTGGCCGAGTCCCTGGACTTCGGCATGGTCGGCATCAACACCGGCCTGGTCTCCAACGCGGCCGCCCCCTTCGGGGGCATGAAGGCCAGCGGCTTCGGTCGCGAGGGCGGCTTCGAGGGCATCGAGGAGTACCTCGAGACGACGTACGTCGCCCTCCCGGTGTGAGGACCCCGCACGAGGGGCGGCCGTAGGCTCACCGCATGTGGCGAGCAGGCGTGGTGGGAGGTGCGGTGGCGGTGGCCACGCTGCTGACGCAGGCGTGCGCCGCGGAGCCGGCCCCCTCCTCCGAGCCGGTCCCGGCGCCCACGAGCTCGTCGACCACCCAGGACCGGGAGGCGCCCGTCGAGGAGCCGGACGCCGCTACCGGGCGCGAACGCCGCACCGAGCCGAGCCGTGACCCCTTGGCCGACGCGGTGGAGGGACTCGCACCCGGACTCGACGAGCCCGTGCTCGGTGCCGACATCAGCTGGCCGCAGTGCCCGCGCGGGATGGGGATCCCCGAGCGACCGACCCAGGGCTCCCCGCCTCCCGTCGACGAGGCCCGCTACGTGATCCTCGGGCTGACCAACGGGCCGAGCTTCTACCCCAACCCGTGCCTGGCCGACCAGGTCGCCGACGTCCGCGCCCGGGGCCGGATGGCGGCGGCGTACGCCGTGGCCAGCTTTCCCGAGCCCGTCCGCCTCGCGCGGCACGGCGACGACGGGCCCTACGACGGCGGCGACCGTCTCGGGGCGCTGGCCAACACCGGCTACGCGCAGGCGGAGTTCAACGTGGAGACGATGAACGACGCCGGCCTGCTCAGCCCGATCGTCTGGATCGACGTCGAGCCCGTGCCGGACTTCGAGTGGAGCGCCGACCGCGAGGCCAACGCGGCCGTCGTCGGCGGGCTCGCGCGCGGCTACCGCGACGCCGGCTACGCGATCGGCGTCTACTCCACGCCCTACCTGTGGGAGCAGGTCGTCGGTGGCGTCGAGCTGGGAGTGCCGGAGTGGCGGGCGGCTGGGCACACCTCGGGCGCGGCGGCGCTCGCCACGTGTGAACCGGACGAGGACATCCAGGGCGGCGAGGCGGTGCTGGGTCAGTGGGTCGAGCGCAACCGCGACATGAACCTCACCTGCCCCGGTGTCTCGCTCGAGCTCGAGCGGTGGTTCCACCAGTACTGATCGCCGGCGGGCTGCCGGGATCAGGCCAGGCGCCCGACCGTGGCCACGAGGCTGCGCCGCGAGGTGACGCCGAGCTTGCGATAGATCTTGGACAGGTGGCCCTCGACGGCCTTGACCGACACGACGAGCTGCTCGGCGATCGCGCGGTTGGACAAGCCGTCCAGCGCGAGCACCGCGACCCGACGCTCGGCGTTGGTCAGCACCGCCAGCGCCTCGGACTCGAGGCGCAGTGGCGTCTCGCCGAGACGCTCGAGCAGCCGGCGCACCCGGCTCTGCAGCGGCCACAGGTCCTCGCGCGCGGCGTACGACTCGGCCTCGCGCAACAGGACGGTGGCCCGCTCGAGCTCACCGGAGAGCACGAGCAACCCGGCGAGGTCGGTGTCGATCTGAGCGGCGAGGCGCCGGGAGTCGGTGCCCGCGAGCAGTGCTCGCGCCTCGGTGAGCCGTCCGGTGGCGCGTCCGTCGGCTGCGGTCGTGGCGAGGGTCCGCAGGGAGCGGGCGATGTCGTGGGGATCGCCGCGCTCGAGCGCGGCCGCGTGCTCCGACTGGGCCAGGTCGTCGGCCTCGCGCCGTCGGCCGCACCGCACCAGCGCCAGGGCTGCGCCAGAGCGCCACGGCAGGTGGTCGCCGTCGCCGGCCGCGCCACTGGCCAGGTGGAGCTCGAGAGCCCGCTCGTGCTGGTCCTGCGCCGAGGCCAGCTCACCGCGCGCGTGCAGGGCGGTCGCTGCGCCGGGTCCGACCACGAGGTCGGTGAGCTGCTCGCCCCAGGCGATCGCGCGGAGCGTCTCGCCGCGAGCGAGCAGGCAGTCGATGGTCAGCGCGACCAGCTCGGCGCGGTCGAGACGGTCGAAGGTGACCGCCGAGGCGGCTCCGTCGAGGAGGGCGAGGGCGTCCGACGCGGCACGGATCTTGCCCTGGCGGACCAGGAGTCGGACGTCGTGCAGCCGCGGATCCAGGCGGGGTGGGGTCCCGACGCCCGGAGGAGCGATTGGCATGCGCTCAGACTAGGAATCGGTGGCCCGGCCGTCCGGCGAATCGCTCAAAGTCGTCGAAAAGCGCGCGGGTGGACCAGTCCGCCGACCCGCTCGTCGACCCCATCGTCGCAGGGATCACGACGACCGCGACCTGCGACCGAGGAAGGCCAGCAGCTGGTCGCCGTACGACGTCTCGCAGGCCGCGACCAGGGGCGGTCCGAACCGGTGCGCACCGGGGCCGGTGCGGTCGGCCTCGCCGACGAGACCACGCGCCAGCGGGAGCAGCTCGGCAGCCAGGGCCTCGGGGATCGGCCGAACCCGGCCGGTGGCGATCCCGACGTCCCACCCGTGCACGGTGATCTCCACGGCGGCAGCCAGGGCGAGCACCGAGCGGTCGAGTGCGGCGTCCCCGACGTACGTGGTGTCCAGGTGGTCGCGCAGGAGCGCCGTGCTCCACACGCCCACGAGCGCGCACGCCTTGCGCTGCAGGGTGGCGACCCGAACGGCCGCCGGGGCGCCGACGTCGAGCGGGACGACGACGGCACCGGTGGCGCCCTCCGTGAAGGCATCCAGCGCATCGTCCATGTGGGCCAGCAGGCCGCGCAGGTCCCAGCGGGTGCACGGAGTCGCGCGACCCAGCTCGTCGTCGGAGATCCCGGTCAAGGCGACTCGCGTGTAGGAGAGCGAGCGTTCGAGGAGCTCGACGGCGTCGGCCACGCCGGGGGCCGCCGTCATCGCGGCGTCACGCCGAGTCGGGTGTGAAGCCGGCCGGCAGGCTCGCCGGCAGGCCGAACTTCTCGAACAGCTCGACACCGAAGAACGCGCCGACGTGCCGCACCCGGTCGCCGTCCAGCTCGAGCACCTGCAGGTGGAACGGCTCGAAGGAGCCGTCGGGCTGGCGCATGTAGAGCCCGAACGCCGGCTGGCCGTTGGCCGTCGTGCGCACCATCGGCATCTCGTTGATGCCACCGGGGCACTGGCCACCGATGAGAGCGCCGATGTTGTCGGCGCCGACGTACCAGCCGGTGAACGGCGGCATCTCCCAGACCGCGTCGGCGCGCAGCAGCGAGACGATCGTGGCGATGTCCTTGCGCCAGAACGCGTCGACGTAGTGCTCCAGCAGGCGTTGCTGGTCGGCGGTGAGCTCGTCGCTCACGGTGTCCTCGGTGAGGCCGCGCGACTCCATCTGGGCGTGCGCGCGCTGGAGGGCGGAGTTGATGGCCGCGGGGGTGGTGTCCAGGGCCGCGGCGGTCTCGGCCGCCGACCAGCGCAGGACGTCGCGCAGGATCAGCACGGCGCGCTGGCGGGCGGGCAGGTGCTGGAGCGCGGCGACGAAGGCCAGCCGGATCGAGTCGCGCTCGGCGACGACGATCGCGGCATCGGGCACCGGCTCGAGCCAGGTGATCTCGTGGTTCTGCTCCAGGGCGTCGCCGGCCAGCTGGTCGGGAGTGCCGAGTCCGGCGGGCAGCGGCCGCCGCGGCTTGCCCTCCAAGTTGGTCAGGCACACGTTGGTGGCGATCCGGTAGAGCCACGTGCGCACGGAGCTGCGGCCCTGGAACGACGCGCTCGCCTTCCAGGCGCGCAGGAAGGTCTCCTGGACCAGGTCCTCGGCCTCGTGGACCGACCCGCTCATGCGGTAGCAGTGGGCGAGGAGCTCACGCTGGTAGCGCGAGGTCAGGCCGTCGAAGTCGTCGAGCTCCGTGGTGTCGCCGCTCGCCGCGGTGGTGACCTGCGTGCTGGCCGCAGGGTGCGTCGGCGCGGGAGTCGGGGTGGTGCTGCTGGTCATCGGTGCTCCTCGGATCGAGCCGGGACGGCAGGTGCTCAAGTGTGCCTCGACCTACTGACCGGCGTCGACGGCCGAAGTCATCGCTCGGGGGTGGACGATCTCAACTTTCCGGGCGCGCTCGGCCCAGGCGCAGGTGTGACGCCGGTCTCGCCCGGTAGGTTCGACGCGTGAGAGTCGTGGTGCCCCGGGAGGCCCGAGAGGGCGAGACCCGCGTCGCGCTGGTGCCCGAGCTGGTGGCGCGTCTGGTCGCGCTCGGGCACGAGGTCGTCGTGGAGCCTGGCGCCGGACGGGGCGCCCAGGTCGCCGACGAGGAGTACGCTGATGCCGGCGCCGCCCTCGACCCCGACCCACTCCCCGCGGCCGACCTGGTCGTGTCGGTCCAGCCGCTCGAGGCCGGCGCCGTACGACGCCTGCGCGCGGGCGCGACCACGGTGTCGTTCCTGCCGGTCGGGGCCGACTCGCCGTACCTCGGTGTGGTGGCCGACCTGCGCGACGTCGGTGCGACGAGCTTCGCCATGGAGCTGGTGCCGCGGATCTCGCGGGCGCAGTCGATGGACGCGCTCTCGTCGCAGGCACTGGTCAGCGGCTACCGCTGCGCGATCGTGGCGGCCGGACTGCTGCGGCGCTTCTTCCCGCTCAACATGACGGCGGCCGGCACCGTGCCGCCCGCCGAGGTGGTCGTGCTCGGCGCGGGTGTCGCCGGACTGCAGGCGATCGCGACGGCGAAGCGGCTCGGGGCGGTGGTGCGCGCCTACGACGTGCGACCCTCCTCGGCCGAGGAGATCGCCTCGATGGGCGCCAAGCCGATCGACCTCGACCTGGAGGCCCTCGACGGTGCCGGCGGGTACGCCCGCGAGATGACCGAGGCCCGAGCGCTGCGCCAGCGCGAGCTGCTCGCGCCGTACGTCGCCGCTGCGGACGCCCTCATCACGACCGCCGCGGTGCCGGGTCGCCGCGCGCCGTTGCTGGTCACCGCCGAGATGGTCGCCGCGATGAAGGCCGGCTCGGTCGTGGTCGATCTGGCCGCCGAGTCCGGTGGCAACGTCGAGGGAGCCGTGCCCGGCGAGGTGGTCCGGGTGGGCGGCGCCCAGGTGTGGGGCGGCGCCAACGTGCCCGCCCAGATGCCCGGACCCGCTTCGCGGCTCTACGCCCAGAACGTCGTCAGCCTGATCGACCTGCTCACCCACGAGTCCGCGCTGCACCTCGACTTCGACGACGAGATCGTCGGTGCCGCCTGCGTCACGCACGGCGGCGAGGTGCGTCACGAGCCGACCCGTGCGGCCCTGGAGGTCGGCCCGTGAGACGTAGCGACGACACGAGGATGGTGCACCCGTGAGCAACGACATCACCTGGCTGACCTTCTTCGTGCTGAGCGTATTCGTGGGGATCGAGGTCATCTCCAAGGTCTCCTCGACCCTGCACACGCCGCTGATGTCGGGGGCCAACGCGATCCACGGGGTGATCCTGCTCGGCGCGGTCCTGGTCGCCGGAGAGGCCGACGGGTTCGCGCTCGTCGTCGCCCTGGTCGCGATCGTGCTGGCCGCGGTCAACATGGTCGGCGGCTTCCTGGTGACCGACCGGATGCTGCAGATGTTCACCCGCAAGCCGGCCGCGCGCAAGGAGGCCGAGCGCTGATGGAGAGCCTCGCGATCCCCACGTGGGCCCAGCTGGTCTTCCTGCTCTGTGCCGTCGGCTTCATCCTCGCGCTCAAGGGGCTGTCCGGCCCGAGGACGGCCCGGGTCGGCAACCTCGTCGGCGCCGGAGCCGCGACCGTCGCCTGCGCGCTGCCCTTCTTCTACGCCGACCTCGACCACGTGGTCCCGATCCTGGTCGCCATCGCGATCGGTACGGCGATCGGCGTCGTCGGTGCGCAACGGGTGCAGATGACCCAGATGCCCCAGCTGGTGGCGCTGTTCAACGGCGTCGGCGGAGGGGCCGCAGCCCTCGTCGCGCTGCTCGAGCTGCGCCGGTTCGCAGAGCTCGACGAGCTCGGCGCCGACCTCCCCGTGGCCTACCTGGTGGCCACCGGCTTCACGATCCTGGTCGGCTCCGTCTCGTTCTCCGGCTCGGTGGTGACCTTCGCCAAGCTCCAGGAGCTGATGACCTCTCGTCCCGTCGTCTTCCCGGGTCTTCCGATCGCGTTCGGCGGGGCCCTCGTGGCGGCGCTGGTGGTGGCCGGGCTGATCGTCGGGCAGCCGGCCGTGTGGGCGGGCATCGTCCTGGGACTGCTCGGTCTCGCCGTGGGCGTGCTGCTCGTGCTGCCCGTCGGCGGCGCCGACGTACCGATCGTGATCTCGTTGCTCAACGCCTTCACCGGCCTGACCGTGGCGGCCGGCGGCTACGTCCTGCAGAACACCGTGCTCCTCGTGGCGGGCACCCTGGTCGGGGCGTCCGGCACGTTCCTCACGTTGCTGATGGCCGGCGCGATGGGGCGCTCGGTGCCCAACATCCTCTTCGGCGCCCTCAAGGGCGGCTCCACCCTCGGCGCGGGCGAGGTCTCCGACCGGCCGGTGCGCAGCGCCGGACCGAGCGACGTGGCGATCCTGCTGGCCTACGCCGAGCGCGTCATCGTCGTCCCCGGCTACGGCCTCGCGGTCGCCCAGGCTCAGCACACCCTGCGCGAGCTCGTCGACCTGCTCGCCGAGCGCGGCACGAAGGTCGACTACGCCATCCACCCCGTCGCCGGCCGGATGCCCGGCCACATGAACGTCCTCCTGGCCGAGGCCCAGGTCCCCTACGAGCAGCTCGTCGAGATGGACGACATCAACGCCGAGTTCAAGCAGACCGACGTGGTGCTGGTCGTCGGCGCCAACGACGTCGTCAACCCCGCAGCCCGCACGACGCCTTCCGCGCCGATCTACGGGATGCCCATCCTCGACGTCGACCAGGCACGGCAGGTGGTCTTCATGAAGCGCTCGATGCGCCCGGGGTTCGCCGGCATCGAGAACGAGCTGCTCTTCGACCCCCGCACCACGTTGCTCTTCGGTGACGCGAAGGACTCGATGGGCAAGCTGTTGGCGGCGGTCAAGGCACTGTGATTCCAGGCGGAGGCGGCCAGACCTCGCGTAGCCGACCTGGTTCTTCGGGGTTGGTCTCCTTCGGGTTGGCCCCGGTGGTCACTGTGGTGGGGCCGCGCGCGTAGCCGACCTGCTCCCGCCGTCGAAGGAGCTCGCTGCGCTCGCCCGCTGCGCGGCGGCCTGCGGCCGTCCTTGACTGCGGGACCCGGTAGGTCGGCTTGTACGGCGCACGGGGCGACGGCCGACCTCGCTGCGCTCGGCGGGCGCCGCCCGCGCAAGCGCGGCCCCACCAGTCCCACGAGTCACATGCGCTCGCCCATTGGGCAAGAACGACATGAAAACCGGCCGGAAACCTGCAGTCTTCGCCCACTCGACGAGACGTTGTGCCCTGTGTGACGGGCGCCCCACCCACCACGAAGAGGGCCACACCGACCACGAGGAACACCCCAGACCGAGGAGTGCCCCACCAACCCCGAGGCCACCGCCGCGACCACGACCTGTCAGTCCCGGTGCGACTTCCCCGGCAGGTCCAACATCCGCTGCAGCGCCACGAGGGCTTCGCGCTCGGTGTCGGGGTCGACCTCGATCTGGTTGACGACGGTGCCGGCCACGAGGGACTCCAGGGCCCACACGAAGTGGGGCAGGTCGATCCGGTTCATCGTCGAGCAGTAGCAGACGTTCTTGTCGAGGAAGAGGATCCGCTTGTCGGGGTGCTCCTTTCCCAGGCGCTGCACGAGGTTGAGCTCGGTGCCGATCGCCCAGACCGACCCGCTGGGTGCGGCCTCGATGGTCTTGATGATGAACTCCGTCGATCCCACGAGGTCGGCCTTGAGGACGACGTCGTGCTGGCACTCGGGATGCACCAGGATCTGTACATCGGGCACGGTCGCGCGCAGCTCGTCGACCACGGCGGAGGAGAAGCGACCGTGCACGGAGCAGTGGCCCTTCCAGAGGATCATCTTGGCCGCGCGCAGCTCCTCGGCGCTCAGGCCACCGCCGGGCAGGAGGGGGTTCCACACGACGCACTCCTCGAGCGCGATGCCCATCTGCAGCACGGCGGTGTTGCGCCCGAGGTGCTGGTCGGGGAAGAAGAGCACCTTGGCGCCCGCATCGAGCCCGCCCTTCTGGTCGAAGGCCCACTCGAGGGCGACGTCGGCGTTGGACGACGTGCAGACGACGCCGCCGTTGCGGCCGCAGAACGCCTTGATGTCGGCGCTGGAGTTCATGTAGGTCACCGGCACGACGCTGTCCTGCACGCCGGCCGCGGCCAACGCCTCCCAGGCCGTCTCGACCTGGGGGAGCCGTGCCATGTCGGCCATCGAGCAGCCGGCGGCGAGGTCGGGCAGGATCACCTGCTGCCCGGGCCCGGTCAGGATGTCGGCCGACTCGGCCATGAAGTGGACGCCGCAGAACACGACGTACTCGGCGTCCGGACGGGCGGCGGCTTCCCGGGCAAGCTTGAAGGAGTCGCCGGTGACGTCGGCGAACTGGATGACCTCGTCGCGCTGGTAGTGGTGCCCGAGCACGAAGAGCCGCTCACCCAGGGCTTCCTTGGCGGCCAGGGCGCGGGCGACGAGGTCGGGGTCGGACGCCGGGGGCAGGTCGCCGGGGCACTCGACGCCGCGCTCGGAGGCGCGGTCGATGCCACGACCGAGAGGGAGGAGCGGGAGGTCCACGGTGGTCATGGCTCCATCGTAGGGTGAGCGCCATGTCGCAGCCCGTGCGTGTCGGCCCCGTGCGCTGCTCCGGTCTCACCTCGGGTCTCGCCGACGTGCACTTCGACGGTCAACGACTGCTTCTCCTCGAGCTCGGCTCCGTCGTCGGCGTGCTCGACCGCTACCGCTGGGTGCTGCTCGGCCTGGTGATCACCCTGGCGATCAGTGCGCTCTACGTCGACGGCGCCGCTCGTACGACGCTGCTGGTGCTGACGGGCGGATCGTTGGCAGCTCTCCTCCTGGTCCTCGGCGTCGAGGGTGGGCTCGCTCTCGGGACGCGAACGTCGTTCGCCACGGCTCGCGAGCGCTTCGCCGGCACCACGGTGGACCTCCCCGAGACCGACATCGACCTGATGGACAACGTCTACGGCGCCTTCCGGCCGCGGCTCGTGCTGCACACCCGTCAGGGCCGTCTCACGCTTTCCGGCTGGTGGTGGCGTCGCGGTCAGCTCGAACGGCTGCAGCGCCGTCTTGCCGCCTGACGACTGACGCCGGGTCCGTCCAGGGTCAGAGCAGCGCGCCGTTGTGCACGTACGGCGTCGGCGGCGCCATCCCGCGCAGGGCCAGGTAGCCCTCGGTGTGCAGCTCGAGTCGGGCTGCGATCCCGACATCGACCGCCCACTCGTTGGCGGCCGTGAGGTGGGGCACCGTCACCTCGTCGGGCCCGTCGGCCAGCACGGTCCACAGCAGCCGCGAGGCCGTCAGCCGGTTGTCGGCGGCGAGCAGTGCCACCCCACCCTCGGGAAAGACGTAGGCGTACCCGGAGCCGGTCGTCGAGTCGGAGACGAGCAGGCGCCAGCGCTCGAGCATGAAGGTGTGGTCGACCCCGTGGGCGGCTCCGCGGGTGCGCCGGTCCAGGGAGTCCATCAGGTCGACGTCGGAGGCGGTGCCTTCGCGGACCTTCTCCACGACCGGCAGCGCGGAGCGGTCGACGGTGCCGCGCAGGAACATCTGCGGGTGCAAGGAGAACCCCGCCAGGCGGTAGCGGCGCACCGCCTTCGGGTCGGACGACGAGGAGAGCATCGCGCGCAGGCACCCGCGGCCGTGGTGCTGCGCCGCCTCGAGGAGCGGCTTGCCGATGCCCGCGCCCTGCCGGCCGGGCCGCACGGCGTACGTCGCGAGGACCCACAGCTTCTCCCGCACCGCCGACGTCGCGAAACCGACCATCTCGCCGTCGGACTCCGCCACCCAGCAGCCGTCCGGATCGGTGCGCAGGAAGTGCTCGGTCCGTTCGATCCAGGTGGCCGCCCTCGGCGTCGCCCGCAGCTGTGGCTTTGGCCACGAGCGTCGCACCGAGCGCTGGTCGACGTCGAGGAAGGCCTCGGCGCTGAGCCGCTCGGCGCCGGGCACGTCGGCGACCCGCATCGGTCGGATCCGTACGTCGCTCACGCGTCCACGATAGGGAGTCGGCAGGATGGGGGCATGCGAGTTCTGGTGGCCCCCGACAAGTTCGCCGGCACGTTGACCGCGGTGGAGGCGGCCGAGGCGATCGCGACCGGGTGGCGTCGTCATGCGCCCGACGACGAGCTCGACCTCGCGCCGATGGCCGACGGCGGGCCCGGCTTCGTCGACGTCCTGCACGCCGCACTCGGCGGGGAGCTCCACCTGGTCCCCGTGGACGCGATGCACGGGGAGATCGTGCCGTGCACGGTCCTGCGCGTCGGAGACGTCGCCTACATCGAGAGCGCCCAAGCCTGCGGCCTCCACCTGCTGCCTCAGGCGGGCTCGGAGGGAGCGGGCGTGGAGTTCACCGCCACCGACGGGGTGGGGGAGCTCGTGAAGGCGGCGATCGCGCTCGGCGCGACGACGGTCATCGTCGGCCTGGGAGGCTCGGGCACGAACGACGGTGGTGCGGGATTGATGGCGGCGCTCGGGGCTACCTCGGACGGCATCCTGGACTGCGGCCCGGTCTGCTTCGAGCCGATGACCCGCGTCGACCTCGACCCCGCTCGGGCCCGGCTCGCCGGCGTCGAGCTGGTGATGGCCTCCGACGTCGACAACCCCTTGACCGGGCTGTTCGGCGCCACCAAGACCTACGGCCCCCAGAAGGGCATCGCCGAGGACCGGATCGCTGCAGTCGACGCCATGCTCGAGATGCTCGCGGCGGCCACCGATCGCCGTACGTCCCTGGAGAAGGGAGCCGGGGCGGCGGGCGGCCTCGGCTACGCCTTGCTCTGCCTCGGCGCCCGGCGTGAGCCGGGGATCGAGCTGGTGGCCCGCACCGTCCGCCTGGCCGAGCGCGCCCGGGCAGCCGACCTCGTGATCACGGGGGAGGGCGCCTTCGACTTCTCCAGCAGGTCGGGGAAGGTGCCGTACGGCGTCGCCTCGGTCGCCGAGCAGGCGCTGCGCCCGTGCGTGGCCCTCGCCGGTCAGGTCCTGGTCGGTTCCCGCGAGATGCGTGCCCTCGGCATCGAGTCGGCGTACTCCCTGGTCGACCTGGTGGGGGAGAAACGCGCCTTCGGCGACCCGGCCGGGTCGTTGGCGACCTTGGCGGAGCGGGTCGCGCGCACCTGGTCGCGCTGATCGGAATAACCCGGCGTGTGCGAGGATTGAACCCTGCAGGACGAGAGTCCTGCACCCAGACCACCACCCTCAATCCTTGGGAGTCACCCCATGACCGAGCAGGTCGACACCACCACGGAGCGCCGCACCGACCAGATCAACCTGAGCTCGGTGGCCGCAGCGAAGGTGAAGAGCCTCCTCGAGCAGGAGGGTCGCGATGACCTCCAGCTGCGCATCTCCGTCCAGCCGGGCGGCTGCAGCGGGCTTCGCTACCAGCTCTTCTTCGACGAGCGCACCCTCGACGGCGACGTCGTCACCGACTTCGACGACGTGTCCGTCGTCGTCGACCGGATGAGCGTCCCCTACCTCAACGGTGCCGAGATCGACTTCGTCGACAGCATCGAGAAGCAGGGCTTCACGATCGACAACCCCAACGCCACCGGCTCGTGCGCCTGTGGAGACTCGTTCCACTGAGCGAGCAGCCGACCGCGAGGTACGAGCGGTCGGCGTGGGCGAGCGAACGTTGAGCGAGCCCGCGGCTGAGGAACGAAGTCGCGCTGGGTGAGACGAAACGCGGTGAGCCGAGCGCCTGCCGCAATCACGCCGCAGACACGACACGAAGACCCCCGCCGATCGGCGGGGGTCTTCGTGCTTCTACAGGAGGTAGGGGAGAGGCTCGATCAGTCGAGATGAAAATGGATCGCCGCGGCCAGGCGGGCGGTCGCCTCGTCGATCTCGATCTGACGCTTCGGCTGCTCGCCGGGCTGCTCGTCGAAGTGCAGGCTCGGCGCCGGACGTGTCGCGCGTCGCGCGGCCTGCTCCAGGCGCAGGTGCGCACCGGTGGCGCGGCAGTCGGCGTGCATCTCGGCGGGCGTCGCGAGGTCGTCGTACGAGGAGGTCATGCCTCGACGCTAGGGGCTACCGATGGGTACTACCAGGCTCGTTGTGGTTAGGGTTTCGTCCCATGCCTCTCCTGATCGCCGGATCCATCGCGACCGACCATCTGATGTCCTTCGGCGGCAGGTTCGCCGACTCCCTCGTGGTGGAGCAGCTGGACAAGATCTCGCTCTCCTTCCTCGTCGACGACCTGGAGATTCGACGCGGTGGGGTCGCCGCCAACATGACGTTCGGGCTCGGTCGCCTGGGCCTGACCCCGGTCCTCGTGGGGGCGGCCGGCGAGGACTTCGCCGACTACCGCTCCTGGCTCGAGCGGCACGGTGTCGACTGCAGCGCCGTACGGATCTCCGAGACCAAGCACACCGCCCGTTTCGTGTGCACCACGGACCCGACCGGGGCCCAGATCGCCTCCTTCTACCCCGGCGCGATGAGCGAGGCGAGGCTGATCGAGCTCGCCCCCATCGTCGCTCGGGTGGGAGCCCCCGACTACGTGCTCATCGGTGCCGACGACCCCGACGGGATGCTGCGCCACACCGAGGAGTGCCGCCAGCGCGGCTACCCCTTCATCGCCGACCCGAGCCAGCAGCTCGCGTTCAGCGGCGGGGAGCTGATCCGCGACCTCATCGACGGGGCTGCCTACTTGTTCTCCAACGAGTACGAGTCCGCGATGATCGAGCAGAAGACCGGGTGGACCGCAGACGAGGTCCTCAGCCGCGTCGGCGTGCAGGTGACCACGCTCGGCAAGGACGGTGTGCGTGTGCAGGCCGCCGGTGCGGAGCCCCTCGTCGTCTCGGCCGCCGCCGACGTGACCGCCGTCGAGCCCACCGGGGTCGGCGACGCGTTCCGGTCCGGCTTCCTCGCTGCCCTGAGCTGGGGCCTCGGCCACGAGCGCGCCTGCCAGGTGGGCTGCGTCCTCGCGGCCTACGTCGTGGAGACGGTCGGCACCCAGGAGTACTCCTTCACGCCGGGCGAGTTCGTCGCCCGCGTCGTCTCGTCGTACGGCGACGAGGCCGGCGCCGAGGTGTCGGCACACATCGGCTGACGCGGCTCAGCCGAGCCGCCGTACGACGTAGCGCGCGACCCCGTCAGCGGCCGTGTCGGCGCCGACGTACTCCTGCTCGCGCATCCGGCACCAGGCCGGCACGTCGTAGCGAGCTGCCGGGTCCTCGGCGACGACGGCGATCAGCTCACCGATGGGGACGTCCTCGACGTGACGGGCGAGCTCGATGATGGGCCGCGGGCACACCATGCCGCGGCAGTCGAGCTCCACGGCCACGTCGCGGGTCACGACCGCAGCCCCGCGACGACCTCGGGCAGGACGGCGCAGAGGGCGTCCACCTGCGCCCGGGTGGTCTCACGGGTCAGCGAGACGCGGACGTTGCCGTGGGTCAAGGCGCCCATGGCGGCCAGGACGTGGCTCGGCTCCAGACTCGAGGCCGTGCACGCCGAGCCGCTGGCCACGCCGAAGCCGCGCCGGTCGAGCTCGGTCACCAGCGCCTCGCCGTTGACGTAGAGGCACGAGAACGTCACGAGATGGGGAAGCCGGTCGACCGGGTCGCCGACGACCTCGGTGTCGGGCACGGCGGCCGCGGCGGCGCGGACCCGGTCGATCAGCGCGTGGTGGCGCGCGGAGGTCTCGGCGCGCTCGGACACCACGGCCTGCAGCGCGGCGGCTGCGGCGAGGGCTGCGGGCACGTTCTCGAAGCCGCTGCCCCGATGATCGACGCGGTCGTCCTCGGGGAACGGGCTCTCCCAGCGCGCTCCCCGACGTACGACGAGCACACCGACGCCGGCGGGGCCACCCCACTTGTGCGCCGAGCCCGCGAGGGCGTCCCAGCCGCGGGGGAGCGGGAGTCGCCCCATCGAGGCGCAGGCGTCGACGAAGAGTGGAACGTCGTTCGGGAGGCGGAACTCCCCGACGGGCTGGACGGTGCCTACCTCGTGGTTGGCGCTCTGCAACGCGCAGACGGCCACGTCAGCGGTGGCGTTCTCGACGAGGTCGCCGTCGTAGACCCTTCCGTCGCCCATCGCGCCGACGAGCCGCGGGCGACCGCCCCATGCCGCGGCATGTCGGACGGCGGAGTGCTCGACCTCCGAGTGGAGGATGACGTCGCCGCGGGACCGCCGCGCCCGAACCAGGCCGAGGAGCCCGCGGTGCACGGCGTCGGTGCCCGAGGAGGTGAAGGTGACCTCGTCGGCGCGCACCTCCAGACACTCGGCCACCACCGCTCTCGCGTTGTCGAGCAGCAGCCGTGCGTCGCGCGCCGCCTTGTGCAGGCGGCGCGGGTCGGCGTACCCCCGGTCCAGCGCCGCGATCAGGCTCTCGCGAGCCGCCGGATGCAGTGGCTCGGAGGACGAGGAGTCCAGGTAGCCGCCCGGGTGGGTCATGAGCCGAATCTTGTCACCCACCCGGTCACAGGGGTGGGGCAGGATTCGGATAGTCTCTGGTCCGTCCCCTGACCGCCCTGAAGGAAGGCTCAGACCTTGAGTCTGCAACTCCCTGAGCGCTCGGCATCACTGCCGCGGCGTGCTCGCCGGATCACGTTGCTCGGACTGCTGGGCGTGGCCCTGCTGGCCCTGAGCGCCTGCGGCAGCGATACCGAGTTCGAGCGCCTCGCCATGCCCAAGCCGGTGACGGTCGAGGGCGAGAGCACGCTGGAGCTCTGGCAGGGCGCCTGGATCGCCGCACTCGTGACCGGCGTCATCGTCTGGGGCCTGATCTTCTACGCGATCATCAAGTTCCGCCGGCGCAGCGACGACGAGGTGCCGATCCAGACGCGGTACAACCTGCCGCTCGAGATCTTCTACACGATCTTCCCGATCATCATGGTGATCGTGTTCTTCTCCCACACGATCCGGGTGCAGAACATCGTCCTGAACGACGAGGACGTCGTGCCCGACCAGACGGTCTACGTCGTGGGTCAGCAGTGGTCGTGGACGTTCAACTACCCCGAGGCCGTGGACGGCAAGAACGTCTACGAGGCCGGTGACGGCGCGGTCAACCCGATCCCGACGCTGGTGCTTCCGGTCGGTCAGACGACGCGCTTCGAGCTGCGCAGCCCCGACGTCATCCACGACTTCGGCGTGCCCGGCTTCCTGATCAAGATGGACATCATCCCGGGCCAGGAGAACTACTTCCAGGTCACGCCCAAGGTCGAGGGCACCTACGCCGGCAAGTGCTACGAGCTGTGCGGGGTCTACCACTCCCGGATGCTCTTCAACGTCGACATCGTCTCGCCGGAGGAGTACGAGCAGTACCTCCAGGACCAGTACGACGCCGGGTTCTTCACCGACACGCCGGTCTGCGGTGGCCAGTACGCCCGCACCCAGGTCGCCAAGGATGACGAAGATGCCGTGATCGAGGAGGCCTGCCAGTGACCACCACCGCCCCGCCGCCGTCCAGCACGTCGGTGCCCGAGCCGCGCAAGCCCCTGGGTCGCCAGCTGGTCACCATCCTGACCACCACCGACCACAAGCTGATCGGCAAGCTCTACCTCGGTACGTCGTTCGCCTGGTTCCTCATCGCGGGCCTGATGGCGATGCTGATCCGCTCCGAGCTGGCGTTCCCGGGCAGTCAGATCGTCAACGACGAGCTCTACAACCAGCTCTTCACGATGCACGGCACGATCATGCTGCTGCTCTTCGCGACGCCGCTGTTCTTCGGGTTCGCCAACGTGATCATGCCCCTGCAGATCGGGTCGCCCGACGTCGCGTTCCCGCGTCTCAACATGTTCTCCTACTGGCTCTTCCTCTTCGGCGGACTGATCGCCGGATCGGGGTTCCTCACGCCCGCCGGCGCCGCCGACTTCGGTTGGTTCGCCTACACACCGCTCTCCGACGCCGTGCGCTCGCCCGGAGTCGGGGGAGATCTCTGGATCATGGGCCTGTGGCTCGCCGGTCTCGGCACGATCCTCGGCGCGGTCAACTTCATCACCACGATCATCTGCATGCGGGCGCCGGGGATGACGATGTTCCGGATGCCGCTGTTCGTCTGGAACACCCTGATCACCAGCCTGCTGGTGCTCATCGCGTTCCCGGTCCTGGCCGGGGCCCTGCTCTCGCTGGAGGCAGACCGTCAGTTCGGTGCTCACGTCTTCGACACCGCCCACGGTGGAGCGATCCTGTGGCAGCACCTCTTCTGGTTCTTCGGCCACCCCGAGGTCTACATCATCGCGCTGCCGTTCTTCGGGATCGTGACCGAGATCCTCCCGGTCTTCAGCCGCAAGCCGATCTTCGGCTACGTCGGCCTCGTCGGGGCCACGCTCGGCATCGCGATCCTCTCGGTCGCCGTGTGGGCGCACCACATGTTCGTCACCGGCGCGGTGAACCTGCCCTTCTTCTCCGGCATGACCTTCTTGATCGCGGTCCCGACGGGGGTGAAGTTCTTCAACTGGATCGGGACGATGTGGGGTGGATCGATTTCATTCGACACCCCTATGTTGTGGTCGATCGGATTCCTCACCACCTTCCTGTTCGGTGGCCTCACCGGTGTCATCCTGGCCAGCCCGCCGCTCGACTTCGCGATCTCGGACTCCTACTTCGTCGTCGCGCACTTCCACTACGTGGTCTTCGGCACCGTGGTGTTCGCGATGTTCGCGGGCTTCTACTTCTGGTGGCCCAAGATGACCGGGCGGATGCTCGACGAGCGCCTCGGCAAGGTGCACTTCTGGCTGCTGTTCGTCGGCTTCCACACCACCTTCCTGGTCCAGCACTGGCTCGGTGTCGAGGGCATGCCGCGTCGCTACGCCGACTACCTGGAGAGCGACGGCTGGGCGGGGCTCAACCAGATCTCGACCATCGGCGCCTTCCTGCTCGGGGCCTCGACGCTGCCCTTCCTCTACAACGTCTACATCTCGCGCCGCGCCCCGCTGGTGGAGGTCGACGACCCGTGGGGCTGGGGCCGTTCGCTCGAGTGGGCCACGAGCTGCCCGCCGCCGCGCCACAACTTCCACTCGATCCCGCGGATCCGCTCGGAGTCGCCGGCCTTCGACCTGCACCACCCCGAGGTGGCGGCGATCGAGCTGGACGACAACACCGCGGCACGTGACGGCAAGTTCGCCGACGCGCCCGACATGGATGGTCGCGACACGCTCCTGAAGGAGCGCCTCGAGACCGAGACCGAGACCGACGCTGGTGAGGGAGACGAGACGCGATGAAGGCAGAAGCCTGGATCTTCGGGGTCACCACCGTCTTCCTGGTGCTCGTGACCCCCGCCTACTGGCTGGTCACCGACAGCGACGGCAACGCCAACGTCGGCGGTGGCGGCGGTGACTGGACCGGCACGTCGGCGCTGGTGATGACCGGGCTGCTGACCCTGATGGTCACGCTCTACCTGGGCTTCCACGCCAAGAAGATGGACGCCCGTCCCGAGGACCGCAAGGACGGCGAGATCGCCGACGGCGCCGGGGAGCTCGGGTTCTTCCCGCCGTACTCCTGGTGGCCGCTGTGGTGCGGCGCGACGCTGGCCACGCTCGTCTTCGGTGTCGCCATGGGTGCCTGGTGGCTCTTCGTCATCGGTGCTGCCCTCGGCGCGGTCGCGCTCAGCGGCCTGATCTTCGAGTTCTACCGGGGCGAGCACGCTCACTGATCGGCACGTGGGCGGCACGCCTGCCGGTGATAGGGGGTCGCGACCACTCGTGACCTAGGCTTGACGGAGAGGTCGCCCCGGCCCACCGGGGCCGGCGACCACGTCGTCAAGCTTGGGGGAACGCCACATGTCCGTGTCGAGATCGAAGCGCCGCGTCGCTCTGGTCGCCGTAGCCGCACTGGCCTCTGCCGGCTTGGCCGCCTGCAGCCCCGACACCCTCGGTGACAATCCGGGCTCGCGTGACGGGTCCTCGACCAACGACGGGGACGGTGTCGCGCAGACAGGCTCCGACAACGGCTCCGAGGGTGCCACCGAGATCGTCAAGCCGGTGTTCAGCTCCAACGTCAGCCGCGGAGAGTCGGGAGTGCCCGTCTCGACTCTCGTCTCGGTGAGAGTCGAAGACGGCTCGCTGTCGTCGGTGAAGGTGACCTCGAGCGCCGGCCAGGTGGCGGGTTCGATGAGCGACGACGGGATCTCCTGGACCGCCAAGGAGCGTCTGGAGCCCGCGACGACCTACACCGTCGCTGCCGTCGCGCGGGGCGCCCAGGAGGGCTCCCAGGCCCGGCGCAAGACCACCTTCACCACCCAGGACCTCTCGCTGTCCGAGCAGACGTATGCCTCGATCGCCCCGCTCCAGGGGGAGACGGTCGGTGTGGGCATGCCGGTGATCGTGACCTTCGACATCCCGGTGCGCAACAAGGCCGAGTTCGAGAAGCACATGACCGTCAGCTCCGCGCCGCAGCAGGTCGGTGCGTGGCACTGGCTCAGCGACACCGAGGCGCACTGGCGCCCCAAGACCTACTGGAAGTCCGGCACCAAGGTCGCGGTCGACGTCGACGTGAACGGTGTCGACGCCGGCGACGGGATCTACGGTCAGATGGACCGTGACATCGACTTCACGATCGGTGACGCCAACATCTACAAGGTCAACGCCCAGACCCACCAGATGAAGGTCCTCAGCAACGGCAAGCTGCTGCGCACGATCCCGATCACGACCGGCAAGGCGGGCTTCACGACGCGCTCCGGCACCAAGGTGATCATCGAGAAGTTCGAGTCGAAGCGGATGAACTCCGAGACCGTCGGGATCACTGGCTCCGAGGCCTACGACATCGACGACGTGCAGTACGCGATGCGGCTGACCTACTCGGGCGAGTTCATCCACGCCGCACCGTGGTCGGTGGGCTCCCAGGGCAACGCCAACGTCTCCCACGGTTGCACCGGCATGAGCACCGAGCAGGCCCGTTGGCTCTACGGCATCAGCAAGCGGGGTGACGTCGTCGAATACACCGGCACCGACCGCCCGATGACGTTCACCAACGGCTACGGCGACTGGAACAAGCCCTTCTCGCAGTACGCGAAGGGCTCGGCACTCTGAGCCTCTAGCTCGCTGCTCGTCCGCTACTAGTCGACTAGCCGGCGTCGCGAGACGTCGATCAGACCCACACCGTCGTCATCGGGACCGCGGTGGGCCGCGTGGCGTGTGTGGGCTATGCGGGGGGTGCCGGGGGCGTCGTTTGGTCCCAAACGTCAAGGATCCGGTCCCTGAGAGTGTCGTTTGGGACCAAACGACACCCCCCAGGCAGTTAACGCCGTCCAGCCGTCGCCGGCCCCGATCCCTCACACGCACGAGGGCCCGCCGGACAGTGTCCGGCGGACCCTCGTTAGGTGGAGCAGGTGCGACTAGTGGTCGTCGCCGCGTAGTGTCTCGCCCTCGACGGCGTGATGGCCGTCGAACTGGTGACCGTCGGCCGAGTGGCCGTCCAGCGCCGCGGTGAGCGCGTGCTCGTGCTCGGCGTGGTGGTGCGCCTCCTCGAGCTCGGCGGCCGTGGGCTTCTGGATGTTGTCGGCGTACATCAACGTCGACAGCTTGCTGCGGATCCCGTCCAAACGACCACCGGGAGCGGCGACGCCGTTCTCGTCGGTCGTGGCGGTCGGGGTCCACGGCACCTCGCGGTCACGCGCCGTGAGGGTGTAGGCCTCGGCCTCGCTGATCGGGAGGTGACGCTCGCTGTAGCCGCCCTCGGCCGAGCGCATGATGATGCCGGTCTCGTAGCCGTGCAACAGCTTGCCCTCGTCGTGACGCTGCAGCGAGATGCACCAGCGACGCGTGATGTAGAAGGCGATCGCCGGCCCGATGAAGACCGCACCGCGCATGAAGTAGGTGATCTGGTTGATGCTCAGATCCAGCTTGATGGCGATGATGTCGTTGCCGCCGGCGGCCCAGGCCAGACCGTAGAAGGTCATCAGGGAGACCATCACGGCGGTGCGGGTCGGGGCGTTGCGCGGCCGCTCCAGCAGGTGGTGCTCGCGCTTGTCACCGGTGATCCAGGCCTCGATGAACGGAAGCAGGATCAGCACCGTGAGCATCAACGGCGGGATGATCAGGATCGGGAGCATGATGTTCCACGAGATCGGGTGACCGAAGATGTGGGTCTCCCAGCCCGGGATGATCCGGAGCAGCCCGTCGGGCCAGCCCATGTACCAGTCGGGCTGGGAACCGGCCGTGACCTTGGTCGGGTCGTACGGTCCGAACTTCCACACCGGGTTGATGGTGAGCAGGCCGCCCATGACGGCGGTGGCACCGAAGACGATGAAGAAGAAGCCGCCGGCCTTGGCGGCGTACACGGGGAGCATCGGGAAGCCGACGACGTTCTCCTCGGTGCGGCCGGGCCCGGGCCACTGCGTGTGCTTGTGGTAGACGAGCAGCAGCATGTGGGCGGCGATCAGCCCCAGCAGCAGGCCGGGGATCAGCAGGATGTGGATCGTGTAGAGCCGCGGGATGATCGAGTCCCCGGGGAACTCGCCGCCGAAGAGGAAGAACGACATGTAGGAGCCCACCACGGGGGTGGCCTTCAGGAAGCCGTCTGCGGCGCGGACGCCGGTGCCGGAGAGCAGGTCGTCGGGCAGCGAGTAGCCGGTGAAGCCCTCGAGGGTGCCGAGGAGCAGCAGCAGGCAGCCGATGACCCAGTTGAGCTCGCGCGGCTTGCGGAAGGCGCCGGTGAAGTAGACGCGCATCATGTGGATCATCATCGAGGCGATGAAGATCATCGCCGCCCAGTGGTGCATCTGCCGCATGAGCAGTCCACCGCGGACGTCGAAGGAGATGTCCAGGGTCGAGGCCATCGAGCGCGACATCTCCACGCCGCGCAGCGGGTCGTAGGAGCCCTGGTAGTCGATCTCGGCCATGCTCGGGTCGAAGAAGAGCGTCAGGAAGACACCCGTCAGGAGCAGGACGACGAAGCTCCACAGCGCGATCTCGCCGAGCATGAAGGACCAGTGGTCGGGGAAGACCTTGCGCAGGTTCTTCTTCATCATGCCGCCGAGACCCAGGCGCTCGTCAGCCCAGTTGGCTACGGCGCCGGCCTTGGCCGGCTTCTTCGGTGTCGCGGCGCTCGTGGTGTTGCTGTCGGCGATCCGACTGGTGTCGATACTCATTCCACAACACGCTCCCAGTAGCTCGGGCCGACGGGTTCGGTGAAGTCGCTCTGGGCGACCAAGAAGCCTTCGGAGTCCACCGCCAGCGGCAGCTGCGGGAGAGGCCGAGCGGCAGGCCCGAACACGACCCTAGCCGAGTCGGCGAGATCGAAAGTAGATTGGTGACAGGGGCACAGCACGTGGTGCGTGGTGCGCTCGTAGAGCGAGATCGGGCATCCGACGTGGGAGCAGATCTTCGAGTAGCAGATGATCCCCTCGACCGACCAGTCCTCCCGGCCGGCGCCGGGGGTGATCTCGTCGGGCTCCATCCGCACGACGATGACGGCGGACTTGGCCTTCTGGACCTGCAGGTCGACGCCCTCGAGGTCGAAGAGCCCGTCCGGTACGGCGTTGACCAGGTCGCCGACCTGGAGGTCGGCGACGCGGATCGGCGTCCCGACGACGTCGCGCACGACCCGCTTGTTGGCCTTCCAGATGGTGTGCTCGAGGCCCTTGCCCTCTTCCTCGTCCTCGACCTGTCCGGGGGTCGGCCCGAGGTCGCGCAGCAGCACGATGGGGGCGAGGGCGACGACGCCGATCGCGCCGAAGAGCGAGTTGCGGATCAGGGGGCGGCGACCGATGCCGGACTCCTCGAGCCCGTCGCCCAGGGCGGCGATGGTGATCTCGCGGTCCTCGTCGGAGGAGCGCGCCGGGTGGCGCATCTCGACGATCTCGTGGTCGGCCATCAGCTTGCGGGCCCACTGGATGATCCCCACGCCGATGCACAGCAGGGCCAGACCGAGGGTCAGGCCGAGGGCCACCGTCGAGGAGCCGAGGCCGGCGCCGACGTTCCAGTTGTCCCCGACCTTGAAGGCGAAGTAGGAGACGAAGAAGAGGATCGTGAAGACGGCCGAGAGCCCGAAGAGCCCGGCGACCTGGCGCTCGGCGCGCTTGGCGAGCTTCTCGTCGACGTCGGTGGGGCGCCACGTGTGGGCCGGCAGGCCCGGGTCGGCGATGGGTTCACTGACCTTCGCCAGCTCCGAGGAGCCGGTCGTGTGGTCGTCGGGCTTGATGCTCACGTGAGTTCTCCCTGCTCAACGATGACGCCGGGCTTGGACTTGGTCGAGCGTGTGGTGTGGGCGGCGATCCAGATCGCGAAGCCCAGCAGGCCGCCGATGCCGACGACCCAGGCGAAGAGCCCCTCGGCCACCGGGCCCAGGGCTCCGAGACCGAAGCCGCCGTACGACGGCTGTGCGTCGGTGGCCTCGAGGTAGGCGATGACGTCGCGCTTCTCGTCGGGGGTCAGGTTGCCGTTGGAGAAGGTCGGCATCGACTGCGGGCCGGTCAGCAGCGCCTCGTAGATGTACTTCGAGTCCACTCCGCGCAGGGTCGGCGCGAAGCCGCCCTGCGGCATGGCGCCGCCGGAGCCGTCGAAGTTGTGGCAGGCGGTGCAGTTGGTCAGGAAGATCTGCCCGCCGCGGGAGATGGCCGCCTCGCGGTCGAAGGCGGAGCCGTCCTCATTGGTCTCGGGCAGCGTGTAGTCGGCCTCGGTGGGGATCGCGGGGCCGGTGCCGAGGGAGTCGACGTAGGCCGCGAGCTGGCGAATCTCCTCGTCGGTGTAGATCGCCGGCTTGCGGACGGCCTGCTGGCCCGGCTGGGCCAGCGGCATCCGGCCGGTGCCGACCTGGAAGTCGACCGAGGCGGCGCCGACGTCGGTCAGCGCGGGGCCGTACTGCGTGCCGTTCTCCGTGAGGACACCCTCACCGTTCTGGCCGTGGCAGAACGAGCAGCCGTTGATGAACAGCTCCTTGCCCGACTGGATGTCCTCCGCGGTGGTGCTGGTCTCGTCGGCCTGGGCGCCGGGTGAGAACGCGGAGTAGAGGCCGCCGGTGAAGAGCAGGCCGAGGAGCAGGACCACGAGCCCGGCCAACGGTGCCCGGCGGTGCCGGGAGAGCCGTCCGGCGGAGCGGTTCAGGAAGCGCACGAATCTGATCCCTTGGTTTGCAGGAGCTGGGCGAGTGGAGCGGTGGCGATCGACTACTTGATGATGTAGATCGTGGCGAACAGCCCGATCCAGACCACGTCGACGAAGTGCCAGTAGTAGGAGACGACGATGGCGCTCACCGCCTGCTCATGGGTGAACTTGCGGGCCATGTAGGTGCGTCCGAGCACGAAGAGGAAGGCGATCAGCCCGCCGGTGACGTGGAGACCGTGGAAGCCCGTGGTCAGGTAGAACATCGAGCCGTACGCCGTGGAGGTGTCGCCCGCGCCGCCGTCGCCGCCCATGGTGATGCCCTCGTGGACCAGCTCGGCGTACTCCAGGGCCTGGCCACCGATGAAGACCGCGCCCATGACGTAGGTGAGGATGAACCACTCGCGCAGTCCCCACTTGCGGAAGTCGAGCAGGCCGCCGGAGCGACCGACCTGGCCGCGCTCGGCGGCGAAGACGCCGAGCTGGCAGGTCAGCGACGACAGCACCAGGATCGTGGTGTTGGCCGCGGCGAAGGGGACGTTGAGTGCCTCGGTGCTGTCGGCCCACAGACCCGGGCTGACCGACCGGATCGTGAAGTAGGAGGCGAACAGGGCCGCGAAGAACATCAGCTCACTCGAGAGCCAGATGATCGTGCCGACCGCAACCATGCTCGGGCGGTCGTGATGCCCGTGCAGTCGGGAGGCCGGAATAGGAGCTGTCGTCGTTGCCACGGAGACATTATGGCGTGCACTTCGGTGGAGGGCACCCCGACCCCCACGTGTTGGGTCGACCTATCGTGGTGCTCGTGCTCGAAACCGCCGTTCTTGCCCCGTTGCTATCCTCGTCCGCCGTCGGCGAGGGTGCCTCCGAGGTGCTTCCACGACTCACGGCGGGGTCGTTCTTCACCGAGTGGTCGATCGACCCGTTGCCGCTGATCATCACCGTCTGGGCCGCCGGTCTCTACCTGGTCGGCGTCGCCTCGTTGCGCCGACGGGGGGACAAGTGGCCCGTGGGCCGCACGCTGGCCTTCGTGGTGGCCGGCATGGGGTCGTTCTACGTCGCGACGTCGTCCGGGCTGGCGACGTACGACACGACCGTGCTGAGCGTGCACATGGTGCAGCACATGATCCTGTCGATGCTGGTGCCGCTCTCGCTCGCGCTGGGTGCCCCGGTCACCCTGGCCCTGCGCACCCTGCCCGCCGCACCGCGTCGCTGGCTGCTGGCGGTGCTGCACTCGCGGATCGCTAAGGTCTTCTCGTTCCCCCCGCTCACCTTCACGCTCTACATCGTCTCGCCGTGGGCGCTGTACTTCTCCGGCTGGTATCGCGCCTCGCTGGAGTCGACGTACGTCCACGAGGCGATGCACGTGCACCTGGTCGTGGTGGGAGCGCTGTTCTTCTGGCCGTTGATGGGCATCGATCCGATCCCGGGGCGGGTGGGCTACCCCTTCCGGGTGCTGCTGACGGTCCTGACGCTGCCGTTCCACGCGTTCCTGGGGGTCACGATCATGGGGCAGACGACCCTGATCGGTGGCGACTGGTACCCCCGGCTCTCCGAGGGGCCGATGGGCGCCTGGTTGCCCGATCCGCTCGACGACCAGAACCTCGCCGGCGGGATCCTGTGGGGCTCGGGGGACCTGATCGGGCTGGTGTTCTTCGGCGTGCTCTTCACCCAGTGGGTGAGGTCGTCGATGAAGGAGGCGCAGCGCGAGGACCGGCGGCTGGACCGGCTGGAGCGGATCGAGGCGCGCGAACGCGCCCTCGCGCACCAGTCCGTGACGTCCGCCGAGTCGGGCGACGGCCCGTCGGGTCCCGGGGGCGGATAGCATGACCGGCGTGAGCGACAGCCGACTGAAGATCCTCGTCTACTCCGACGACTCCACCGTTCGCCAGCAGGTGATCATCGCCCTGGGTCGTCGTCCGCACCCCGACCTGCCCGAGGTCGAGTACGTCGAGGTCGCCACCGAGCCCGTCGTCATCCAGAACATGGACTCCGGCCAGATCAACCTGGCGATCCTCGACGGCGAGGCCGTGCCCGCCGGCGGGATGGGCATCGCGAAGCAGATGAAGGACGAGATCTTCAGCTGCCCGCCGATCCTGGTCCTCACCGGACGCCCCCAGGACGCCTGGCTGGCCACCTGGTCGCGCGCCGAGGCCGCGGTCTCCCACCCGATCGACCCGATCCAGCTCGGCGAGGCCGTCGTGGAGCTGCTGCGCTCACGCCTGCCTGCGCAGGCCTGATCAGCCGGGCGCAGGGACGATGAGCTGGCCCGACGTCCTGTCCGCGCTCGTGGGCGGGGAGGACCTCAGCAGCGATCAGACCGCGTGGGCGATGGGCGAGATCCTCGCCGGCGAGGCGACGCCTGCCCAGATCGCCGGCTTCGCGGTCGCGCTGCGGGCCAAGGGCGAGACGATCGACGAGGTAACCGGCCTCGCCGACGCGATGTACGAGCGGCGCAACCCGATCGCCGTCGAGGGGCGGTTGCTCGACGTCGTCGGGACCGGCGGTGACCGGTCCAACTCGGTCAACATCTCCACGATGGCCGCGATCGTCGCGGCGGGCGCCGGGGTCCGCGTCGTCAAGCACGGCAACCGCTCGGCGTCGTCCAAGTCCGGCAGCGCCGACGTGCTCGAGGCCCTCGGCATCCGGCTCGACTTGCCGCCCGAGCGGGTCGCCGAGGTGGCGGTCGAGGCCGGCATCACCTTCTGCTTCTCAGCCGCCTTCCACCCTGCGATGCGCCACGCCGCCGCGCCGCGGCGCGAGCTCGGCATCGGGACGACCTTCAACTTCCTCGGCCCGCTCACCAACCCGGTCCGCCCCGCCGCGCAGGCCATCGGCTGCGCCGACCTGCGCATGGCACCGGTGATGGCCGGTGTCTTCGCCCAGCGCGGCGCCGACGCGTGGGTCTTCCGCGGCGACGACGGCCTCGACGAGCTCACCACGACCACCACGTCTCGGGTCTGGATGGTGACCGGTGGCGAGATCACCGAGGCCGTCGTCGATCCCACCATCTTCGGCCTCGCGCCCGCGACCACCGAGGACCTGCGCGGGGGCGATGCGGAGCACAACGCCGACGTCGTACGGCGGGTGCTGGCGGCGGAGCCCGGACCCGTGCGTGACGCCGTCGTGCTCAATGCGGGAGCGGCGCTGGCCGTGCACACTGCTGGCTCGGGGTCGCTGGACGAGCAGCTTGCAGCCGGTGTCGAGCGCGCGGTTGCGGCGATCGACGAGGGTGGGGCTCAGGCGTCGCTGGATCGTTGGGTCGCGGCGGCCCGTACATCCTGAACAGCCTGGTTCACTCCAGGCCGAGGGAGAAAGCCGACTCGAGGTCGTGCCGGGAGTAGGCGCGGAACGCGATGTGGGTCTCGGTCTCCCGGACACCTTCGACCTTGTTGAGTCGGTCGGCCACCACGCCGGCCACCTCGTCGTGGTGGCGAACGCGGACCAGCGCGATGAGGTCGATCTGTCCTGTCACCGAGTACACCTCGCTGACACCCTCGATCGAGGCGATCTCCTGGGCGACCTCGGGGATCCGATCGACGTCGGCCTTCACGAAAACGATGGCAGTGAGCATGGAGGGAGCCTAGCCCCGAGCGAGCGCAGGTCGATCGGCGTCAGACGTCGGCGAAGTCGGCCGCGCGGACCAGCCCCTCGACCGCTCGCCCGGCGCCACCCACGGGGCAGGCCCACGTGCCGGTGACGTCGACGAGGCGGATCCTCGGCGACTCCAGCCAGCGCAGGATGCGCTCGGTCTCGGCCGCCGAGGCGCTGGGAACAGGTCCGGGGGTGTCGGACGGAGCGGGCACGGACTCGCCGATGAGGCGCAGACCGGCCACGAAGTCGTGGGCGTCCGCACCCCGTGGGATGACTCCCGTCGCGGCGAGTCGGCCGTAGCGGATCACGTGAACCGCCCACGAGCCGTCGTCCTCGTGCCGCGCTGCGACCACCTCTGGGCAGCCGGTGAGCGCCGAGAGGCGTTGGGTGCGGGCGGCAGCGCGCACGAACGAGGCCATCCGATCACGTTGGGTGCCGGCCTCCTCGAAGCGTTCGTCGACGGCGAGCGCGCTCATCCGAGCATTGATCGCGTCGACGACCTCGTCGGGTGCCCGTAGCAGCGTCTGGCGCAGCTGGCGCACCATGGCGGCGTAGGTGTGCTGGTCGATGCCGCCGTCGCAGGGCGACAGGCACCTTCCCATCTCCGCGAGAACGCACGCAGTGCGTCTGGGGGAGACACCCAAGGTGTCTGTGCACTGTCGCACGGGGAAGGTCTCGTGCAGGGCCGTCAACGACTGCTCGGCGCTCGCGCGGGAGGAGAAGGGACCCAGGTAGTCGGCACCGTCGTCGCGGACACGCTTGACCAGCGACAACCGCGGCCAGGGCTCGCGGGTGAGCTTGATGAAGGTGACCTTCTCCGGAAACTTCGAGCGCCGGTTGTAGTGCGGCTTGTGCTCCCCGATCAGGCGTAGCTCACGGACCTCGGCCTCGAGGGGCGTGGCGCACGTGATCGCCTCGACCTCGGAGGCGAGCCTGACCATCTCGCCCATGCGTGAGCGGGTCTCGGAAGCGGTGAAGTAGGAACGCACGCGCCGCCGTACGTCCTTGGACGTGCCGACGTAGAGCACTCGGCCGTTGCTGTCCTTGAACAGGTAGACGCCCGGAGCATGGGGCAGGCCGTCGGCCAGATGCCTCTTGCGCCGCTGTGCGGAGGAGACCCGCGAGGAGAAGGTCTGCAGCTCCTCGAGTGTGTCGACCCCCAGAGCGCCGACACGCTCCATCAGTCCGTGCAGCACGTCGACGGTCGCCCGCGCGTCCGAGAGCGCGCGGTGGTTGGGGGTGGTCGTGGACCGGAAGTGCCTCGCCAACGAGGACAGCTTGCAGTTAGGTGCGTCGTCGCGGGTGATGATCCTGCGCGCCAGCACGGCCGTGTCGACGACGTCGAATGCCGGCCACGTGCGCTGCTGGTGCTCGGTGAAGTGCTTGAGAAATCCCACGTCGAACGGCGCGTTGTGGGCGACGAGCACCGAGCCGGCCGCGAAGTCCAGGAAGGCCGGGAGTGCGGACTCGATCGAGGGGGCGTCGACCACCATCGAGTTGCTGATCCCGGTGAGGACGGCGATGAAGGCGGGGATCTCCGTGCGTGGGTTGACCAGGGTCTGGAACTCACCGAGCACCTCACCGCCACGCACCTTCACCGCACCGATCTCGGTGATCATCGACCCGGCTTGGGCCGACCCGCCTGTGGTCTCCAGGTCGACCACGCAGAACGTGGTGTCGTGCAGCGGCTGACCCAGCTCGTCGAAGCTGCGCTGCTGCTCCCACTGCGTGGCCGTGGTCGTCCCGGTCATGGTGGAGAGGCTAGGTGGGGTCGCCGACACCCCATGTCGTGGCGCGCCGAGTCAGATGGCCGGCGCAGCTTCGACGGGTGCTGGAGGGTGTGATCGCTGACGCACTACCTCACCGACGAAGTAGCCCACCACGGCGAACATCGCGACCAAGACCCCATACAACGGTTCGTACCTGAGGGCGAGCGCGAGGGAATTGTCTGTCCAGGCATCCGTGAAGAGGATGTACCAGGCTTCTGATGTCGAGCCGATGGTGAAGGCAGCGAGCTGGATGCCCAGGATGGGGCCCAGGAGGCGAGAACTGAACCGACCCAGGTGCTCGGGCACGGCGATAGCGACACACGGGGTGACGGTAGCCAGGAACTCGAGACCGTGCCGATATCCGAAGAAGCCGTCGCCACCGGTGAAGGTGTTGAGCTGGGCTTGAGCAAGGGTGTAGAGCAGACCGCCTATCGGTAGAATCCGCGCCCAGGTGGGGACCCGGTGCCAGCCGCGGATCACCGCCGGGAGAAGGAGCACGAGCACGGGGGTCCAGACGAGGATGCCGTATCCCGGGGAGAACCACATCCCGAGCTGATTCGTGAGTGCGTCGCTGCCGCCGTCACCGAAGCCGGTGGTGACACGCTGAGCGGTCTCGGCGCGGTAGCCGCCGGTGGGAGACCACCGCCCATAGACCCAATGAGTCCAGAGGCTGGCCAGACCCACCCCCGCCAAGCTTGGCAGCGCTACTTGAAAGGCGACTCGCGGGCTGCGCTGGACCAACGCCATCCCGCACCCCAGGGCAGCCACGATTAAAGCCGTGTGGAGTCGCCCAAGGACGGCGACACCTCCGAAAACCCCCACCAACCACCAGCGCTCCCTGGCGGCGAACGCGGCCATCCCGAGAATGCCGAGGATGGTGATCGGGTGCGTCCAAAGAGCATCCGCACTCACGCTCCACACCGGTGTGGTCAAGGCGAAGGAAGCCGTCGCCGCGAGCGCGGGCAGTCTTGAGGTGTGCGAGCTCAGCGCGAGGAAGAGACACAAGATTGCGAAGGACGTCAAGATGGCCGCGGTCAGTGCTTGCGGAGCGAGAGAGAAATCGTTCCCGCCGCTCACAGCTTGTCGAGCGACCTCTGCGGGGATCCCGGCCGCGATTGGACCCGGCGCCCGGGACACCGTCGGCCGGCCACTCCCCTGACTGATCTGAATCCATGTCCGGCCCGGCTCGTAGTCACCTGGGGCCAACGCGTCAAGCCACGGATCCCCCGTACTCGCGATCACATGAGCACCGAGGGCCGCGCTGTAGGTGTCCTTGTTCTTCTTAGCGGTGTCGGCGGTGGGGAGGTATATCAAGAGCGCGAGGGCGAGAACAAGGGGCGCCACCAGACGGTGTCGACGTCTTGGGCCATCGGCTAGTTTCTCGACCGAGACTGACATGAGAACAACTGTCGCTGATATCAGCAGATCTCGCGTCGAAACCACGGTGCAACTCGATGGTCGAGCGTCCATCTACCCTTCGCTGTCGGCGCTGCCTGTCACGGTGTGCCCATGACGACACGAATCGACTGCGACTCCTGCATGGTCCGCGGTCTGGCCTGCCACGACTGCGTGGTCACTGTCCTGCTCGGGCCACCGCCCGAGCTTTCCGAGCTGATCATCGACGACGATGAGCTGCGCGCGTTGGAGGCGCTGGCGGAGGGCGGCTTGGTGCCTCCGCTGCGTCTGGTCACCCCCATGTCGGGGCCTCACGTCGAGTCCGCCTAGTCCTGTGGTGGTGCTGGTGGGGCTTGAGAGGTGCGCCGCGCCGCGACTTGCGCCGAAGTTTGGTGCGCCCACCACCGGGCGACTACCGTAAGCCGAGGTGTTCGTGGAAGTGGGCCAGCCAAGGCCCGCGCGGACACCGCGTTGAATTCGGAGTCGCTCGCGCGACTCCGGAGCCGGGGAACCAGTCTTGTGGGGTGAATCTCCCGTGTCGTGGTCAGCGTTGGCCAGGATCGGGCGTAGGGCAGGTCGTGCCCGAATCCGTCAGCTCACCCGGTAGGCGTCCACGACACCACCGAAGGGGAACCACCCGCTGTGAGCAATACCCGGGTCCGACTCACGTCCGTCTTGGCCGGCTGTGCACTCGCCGCCACGATCGGCCTGATCCCCAGCTCTCCGGCTCAGGCGGAGCCGGAGATCGAGAGCGTCCAGTCGCGGGTGGACACGCTCTACCACGAGGCCGAGCAGGCCTCCGAGCGGTACAACGACGCCAAGATCGAGCTCGATGAGCTGCAGGCCGACCTGAAGGGCCTCCGCTCGGACGAGAATCGCGAGGACGAGTCCCTCGATGTCATCCGCAGTCAGGCCCGTGACGCCATCCTGCGCCAGTACGCCGGCACGTCACTGAGTGCTGTCGGCGAGGTGCTCGCTGCCGGCGAGCCGGGCGAGTTCCTCGAGCAGGTCTCGACGATGTCCTCCTACCAGCGCCTGCAGCAGGGTCTCTTCGAGAACTACCGCACCGGCCTCAAGGCGCTGAGCATCCGCCAGGACGCCACGCGCAAGCGTCTCGAGCAGGTCGCCGAGACCGAGGCCCAGCTCGCCGAGGAGAAGGCGACGATCGACGCCAAGCTGGCCGACGCCAAGAAGTTGCTCGGCCGTCTGAAGGAGGAGGAGCGTCGCGAGGTGCTCTCCCGTGGCACGGTCGAGCGTGCGCCTGACGTTGCTGACGTGCCCGCCTCGGGCCGCGCATCTGCTGCTGTCGCCTACGCCATGGCCCAGGTGGGTGACGCCTACGTCTACGGCGCGGCGGGTCCGAGCGCCTTCGACTGCTCCGGCCTGACGATGATGGCCTGGGCGCAGGCAGGCGTAGCTCTCCCGCACTCCTCCAGCGCTCAGTACAGCTCAGGCACACGAGTCGCTGCCAGCGCTCTGCGCCCCGGCGACCTGGTCTTCTACTACAGCCCGATCAGTCACGTCGGGATGTACATCGGCAACGGGATGATCGTCCACGCGGCCAACCCGAGCACCGGTGTCCAGGTCACGGGCTTGTACTCCATGCCGTACGTCGGCGCGGTTCGCCCTGGCTGAGTCGACGGCCGCCCAAGCGGCCGATACCCGCACGTCGCGGCGACCTCGGTGGTGGCTCCTGGTGGCAGCTGCTCTCGTGCTGCTTGCGAGCGGCCTGGTCGCCTGGGGTTCCCTGGGCGCGAGCGAGTCTGAGCCTTCGGTTGAAGTCGAGGTCCCAGCAAAGGCTCAGGTTGCGACCGACCCTGCGGGGGCAGCGCTGGCTTTGCAGGAGCTCCGGAGAGCCATCGAGACGATCGACCCACAGCGGGCTATGGCAGTCGCGGCCTCCAACCCGACGTCTCAGGCGCTGCTCGAGTCTCTGGTGAGCAACGCCGCCGAGGCGCGCATCGTCGACGTTTCGCTGCGCTACATCGACGCACAGGGCTCGATCGGGCAGGACGGCACCTGGGCGGCCGCCGTGGCCGTGGAGTGGCGCTACGACGGCTTCGACGTCGACCCCGCAAGCACCGAGACGGTGGTCCGTTTCGTCGCAGACGCGGACGAGGTGCGGATCGCCGGGATCGGCGCCGACACGCTGCGCACGCCGCTGTGGATGACCGGACCGCTCGCAGTGTCGCGCACCGACGCAACGCTCGTGCTCACCGCCGACACGGCTCAGCTGGCGCTCTATGCGCGTCTCGCGGAACGCTCCGTCCGGGTGGTATCGCGGGTGCTGACCGACTGGGACGAGCGGCTCGTGGTCGAGGTGCCGCCAGATCAGCGCACCCTGGAGCGCGCTCTAGATGTCGAACCCAGGTACTACCAGCAGATCGCGGCCGTGACGGGCTCGGCAGACGGAAGTGTGGGCGTCGGCTCGCCGATCCATGTCTACGTCAACCCCGAGGTGTTCGCCGGGCTGGGACGCCGTGGCCAAGGCGTGGTCTTGGCCCACGAGACTGCTCACGTTGCGGGGGACGGGCCGATGAGTCGCGCGCCCACGTGGTTGGTCGAAGGTTTCGCCGACTACGTCGCGCTCAGAGACTCACCGCTGCCGTTGGCTCGGACGGCAGCACAGATTCGCGACCGAGTGCGGGAGGAGGGCGTTCCGATGGGACTGCCTAGTAGTTCAGACTTCGACACCCGGGGCCCGCACCTGGGCGCTGTCTACGAGTCGGCCTGGCTCGCTTGCCAGGTTTTAGCCGATCGCGTCGGCAGCATGGCCTTGATAACCCTCTACGAAGAAGTCAGCGCAGGAGGTTCGCTCGGTCAAGAGCTACGCCGCCGGTTCGCGTGGACTCAGAGCGACTTCGTTCGTGCATGGCGCGGGAAATTGATGCAACTCGCCGACTAGCAAGCTGATTCGGCCGCCGACTCCTCGACCGCAACGCACGTGCTGTCGAATAAGCCGCGAACCTCAGCACCGAAGCTGATGATCACGATCACAAGCACCGCCGCAATTCCTGCGATCAACAACGCGTACTCAACGGCAGAAGCCCCGCGCTCCGAAGCGCGGGGCTTTGCCAGGTTAGGACCCGAGGTCCTCACCGATGTCCAGCTACTCGCACGTGCCGGTGCCCGCGCTCGACGTGGCGATGTTGTCGCACGTTGAACTGAAGGCGTTCTGAATCTGGCCGCCGAGCGCGATGACGATCACGACGATAACAGCGGCGATGCCCGCGATGAGCAGGCCGTACTCGACGGCGGAGGCGCCGCGCTCGTCCAGCTTGGCGCGGCGGGCGTTGAGCATGATGCTGAGGTACTCGATCATGGTGGACTCCTGTGTCTCGGTGGTTGGGGGGCGGTTCCCCGGCTCAGTGAGGGAACCTCACGCGTCCTACTCTGCCGCCTACGCCAGATACGGAGATCAGGAGAACGTGTGGAGCCGAATGGTCACTTCGAACTATGGACGGAGGCCAGTTGGCGTGGTACTAACTCTCGCTCGGTTGGATGCTGGACAACAACCCGATCCGCATGGCGGTGACCAGGGCCTGGGCGCGGTTCGCCGCACCCAGTTTCTGATAGATCTTGGCGATGTGGGACTTGGCGGTCGACTCGCTCAGGAAGAGCTTCTCGCCGATCGCGGCCGCGCCGAGACCGTCGGCCAGGAGCAGCAGCACGTCGTGCTCGCGCTCGCTGAGGTTGGTCGACTCGCCTGACTGACGCCGCATCATCGCACCGACCAAACCGGCGCAGACGAAGGCGCGGGGGGAGACATGGGCGTGCCTCGCCGCGCGTACCACTTCGGAGGACGGTGCGTCCTTGCCCACGAAGCCGGAGGCGCCCGCCTGCATGGCGGCGAAGATCTGGTCGTCACCGGAGTGCATCGTCAGCACGATGAGGCCCGTGTCGTTGCTCTGCTTGCGGATCGTCCGCACGATGTCGAGGCCGGTGCCGTCCTGCAGCTGGAGATCGGCCACGACGACGTCGGGGGAGAGCGCCTCGTACTGGGCGACGGCTTCGGAGACGGATCCAGCTGTGCCGACGACATCCATGTCGTCCTCGAGGTCGAGCACGGCGCCCAGGCCGCTTCTGATCAGTTCGTGGTCGTCGACCAGGAGAATGCGGATCGGAGGTGTGGCGTCGTCACTCATGGGCTCACTCTCTCAGCGTTGGAGTTGGGGGGAAAGGCTTGCGGCAACTCACCGATGGCGACCGAGACCGCGAGTCCACCCGCCGGTTCATCGGTGATGCTCAGCTCGGCACCGGCCAGCCGGGCACGTTCGCGCATGATCTTGAGGCCGTGGGAGTCGCTCCTGGAGGCCTGCAGACCACGACCGTTGTCGCGGATCGTGAGCGCTGCGTTGGGTGCGTAGACCCGGCACGTCACCTCGATGGCGCTGCACTGGGCGTGCTTGATCGCGTTGTTCATCGCCTCCTGAGCAATCCGGAAGAGCTCGGCCTCCACCTCGGGGCGGAGCCGGGTCGACTGCTCGTCGAGGTTGACCTGGATCGAGATGCCCGAGGACTCGCTCAGATGCCGCGCAACCAGGCCGATCGCGGCGCCTAGGCTCTGCGACTCGCCGATGCTCGTCCGGAGTGTCAGCACAGATTGGCGGACCTCGGCCACGATCTTGGTGATCCGGTCTCGCAGCAGAATGAACTGTTGAGCCTGCTTGTCGGAGGCGGGCTTGGCCGCGAGGGCGTCGACGAGGTAGCCGAGGGACGCGATGTCCTGAGCAATTCCGTCATGCATCTCGCGAGCGAGGCGCTGCCGGACGTCGGCGGAGGCAAGGTCACGGAAGTCGGAGAACAACAATGCGGTGTCCAGCTGGATCGCCTTGCCTCGTAGCTGTTCGTTCAGCAGAAGGATGATCCGCTCGACGCTCTCCGTGCCGAGCTCGGCCACGGGGGACAAGCGCCCACCGACGACGGCGCTTTGTCCCAGGGGAAAGGCGAAGCACTGCTCGTGGACGAGTGGCTCGCCTCGTGCCCATGACTCCAGCGCCAGTTCTTCGGCGTCCGAGGAGTCCGTGGACGCAGCGGCGGATACCGCGACGAGGGGGACCAATACCTCCCCCCGTGGCAGGTAGAGGCCGAGTGCGGACGTGGGGAGGTGATCTCGCACGTCGCTGGTGATCGAGCCGGCCATCGACGTGACGTCGAGGCCGGAGCGCAGGTCCCCGGACAGGTCGAGGAGCTCGCGGATGAGCCGCTGGGCATCCAGGTACGGCGTCAGCTCGTCGTGCTGCTGCGCCGACGAGCGGTGGACGAAGTTGCCGATGAGCGCCAGTCCCAAGGCCCCCATGGACCAGGTGAACATGGAGAACCCCTGCTCGTCGGTGAAGCGACTGTTCAGCAAGAGGGCGACCGAGACGAGGAAGGCCAGCTCCGAGCTGAGAGCGAGCAGTGCCGGTCGGAGACCTCCGAGCAGTGCCGCCGCGAAGGGCGGCACGATGAGCGCGGCGACGATGGCAGACGATTCACTGAGGGCCAGGCCGCAGGTGAGACCGATCAGACCCGCCTCCGCCACCGGGACGACCTCCCAGGAAGCAGGTCGGGACTCCGCCAGGACAGCAAGGGCCCACAGAGCACCGATGGTGGCCAGCGCGATCAAGGCCTGGGCGTCGCGGTACCAGAGGATCGGTGCGCCGATGGCGAGCAGTGTGAAGAGTCGCGCCCCAGCGGTGACTCCGAGAAGCTGACGTCGGGGCACTGCGCAGCCTCAGCCCAGGTTGTCCATGACGGTCAGGGCGGCAGGACCCATCACCGCCACGAACAGGCAGGGCAGGATGCAGAAGATGAGCGGGATGGTGATCTTGACCGGGACCTGCTGTGCCTTGGTCTCGGCGCGCTGGCGCCGCTTGACGCGCATCTCGCTTGACTGGACCCGGAGCACCGAACCGATCGGGATGCCGAACGAGTCGGCCTGCACCATGGCGCTCACGAACCCGCGTACGTCGTCGACGTTGGTGCGCTCTGCCATGGAGCGCAGGGCCTGCGAGCGGCTCTGGCCGATCTGCATCTCGCTGAGCATCCGGTTGAACTCCTCGGCGAGGGGCCCTTCGGTGTTGCGCGCCACCTGCTGGCACGCTGCGTCGAAACCCAGGCCGGACTCGACGCTGATGGTGAGCAGGTCGATGGCATCCGGGAGCTCGCGCCGCAACTTCTCGGCCCGGTTGTAGGCGGCCTGGTAGAGGTAGAGGTCGGGGGCGAAGAAGCCGAGGATCAAACCGCCGAGCGCGGTCAGTGCCACGATCGGAAGGCTGGCTCCAAGCAGTAGCGAGATCGCGAGTCCTACGACCAGGAAGACAACCGCGCCGAGCACCTTGAGCGACACCACACGGTCTGCGCCCATGTCGCCGGGGTTGCCGGCGTAGTCGAGCTTCTTCTGCAGGCGAGTGGCGGAGTCGGACCCGGTCAGTCGCCGGCCGAGCTTGAGAGACCTTTCTTGCAGCGGCAGCAGCACGCGCTCGCCGAAGGGACGCTCCAGCTCCTGCTTGAGCTCGTCCGGAGCCGTCGTCATCGCCTCGAGCACCGCGAGCGAGCGGGTCACCCCGCCGGACTCGGTGCGGTTGAACGACATCGCCACGAGGCCGATGGCCAGCAGCACCAGGATCACGCCCAGCGCGAAGACGAGCACCATCTCAGACCTCCACCTTGACCAGCTTGCTCATCCAGAAGACCCCGACACCGAGCCAGAGCGCGGCCGCGGAGATCATGATGATGCCGCGGATGTCGTTGAACAGCGGCGCGACGTAGTCGCCCTGCGCCACCACGAGGTACAGCAGGAACAGCGGTGGCAGCGCCCCGAGGACGCCGGCGGACAGTTTCCCCTCGGCCGAGAGAGCGCCCACCTGGCGCCGGATGTACTCCCGCTCCCGCATTGTCTCCGCAACGGTGTTGAGCAACTCGGCCAGGTTGCCACCGACCTGTCGCTGGATTTTGATCGCCATCACGACCCATCGGAAGTCGCGGCTGTCGAAGCGGTCGGCCACGCCGGAGAGCGCATCCTCCAGCGACACCCCGAGTCGCGTCTCGACCAGCACGCGCTTGAACTCCGACTTCACCGGCTCACCGCCCTCGCGGACGATCGTGTCGACCGACTGCATGAGAGACAGTCCGGCCGACAGCGAGCCGGACATCAACTGGAGGGTCTCGGGCAGCAGCGAGTCGAACTTCTTGCGGCGCTGGCTGGCGCGGAAGCCGAGGTAGATCCACGGCACCACGGCTCCGACGACCATGAAGATGATCCCGACGACCAGGTTGCCGCGTCCGATCAGGAGGCCGACGAGCGTGATGATCACGAAGGCGGCCGCGTGCACCAGGAGCCACTCCGACGACTTCAGTTCGCTGCCGGCGGCTGCCAGTCGCTGGGCGATCTTCTCCTCGAGCCCGCGGTTGCGCTTGAGCAGTGAGCCGACCGCCTCGCTCGCCTGGGAGAGCGTGGCCTCGGGGGACGCCTTGGTGGCGGTCGCGGCGCCAGGCCGCGCACCCGCCAACCCGGTCGTGTACGTCGAGACACGCTCCTCGGTCGACATCGGGGCCGGCTTGGCCGGCACCATCATGGCCAGCGCGACGGCGAGCCCGAGGCCGAAGACGCCGATGCCGGCGTACACCGCCCAGTCCGGGAGGGTGACGCTGCTGGTGCGGGCCGTCTCGACGGGGATGCTGAGGACGGGGTCGGGTGCTTCGGTGGTGTCCGCCGACGAGGGGAGCAGGGTTGAGGTGGCGACGACATCGCCTCCCGACGACGGCAACGTCACCTGCAGTGACACCTGGCCCGCGGCCACCTCGGTCGGCACGTCGATGCTGACGCCGATCTGCCGCGCGAGCACGTCGGCCTCCGCGGAGAAGGTGTCGGCGAGGTCCTCGCTGTCGGCGCTGATCGCCTGGCCGCGGTCTCCGGCGATCTGGCGCAGGATGTCGACGGCCTTGGGGCCCTGCTCGAGGGCGACCACGTTGACGACCACGTCGGAGTCGGCCAGGTCGGCCAGGACCGTGGGCAGCGACGTGGTGCCGGTGTCGGCGCCGTCGGAGAGCAGCAGCACGCTGCCTTGTCCCTCTTCGCCGGCGAGCGCGACCGAGGCGAGGACGGCGTCGTACAGCTGGGTGCCGCGGCTCAGCTCGAGGCCGTCGAGGACCGAGAAGGCGGCCTCGCGGTCGGTGGTCGGCTCCAGGGCGGTGTCGACGGCGCCGCTGAACCCCACGATGCCGACCTGTACGTCGGGCGGCACGATCTCGACGAACGTGCGGGCCGCGCTGATCGCCGCCTCGAAGCGGTCGCCCTGCATCGAGTCGCTGGTGTCGATCGCGAGGATCGTGGTGCGGGTGACGCGGCTGTCGCCGTCGGAGAGCCGGAAGGCCTCGCTGGGGTAGTCGATGCCCTCCACCGTGGCGGAGACCCCGGCCAGGTCGACCTCGGCGTCGGCCGGGACGTTGACGGAGACGTCGAGCCCCTCCGCGGTCCGGTCGACGTTGACGATGTCGCCGTCGGCGGCGTGGGCGCCGGCCGCGGCACCGAGCACCAGGACGGTGCCGGCCGCGGCGCCGGCCAGGAGACGACGTACGGCTCCGGCCCGGCGGATCACATCCGGTCCTCGTGGAAGATGAGCGGATCGACGCTCACGTTGGAGTAGGACATCTTCTCCAGGAACTTCGGGCGCAGCCCGGTGCCGCGCATCCGGCCGAGGGTGCGGCCCTCGCCGTCGAAGCCGAGGGAGTTGTCGAAGAGGAAGATGTCCTGCAACGTGATGACGTCACCCTCCATCCGCTCCACCTCGGTGATGTGAGTGATGCGGCGGGTGCCGTCCTTGAAGCGCGTCTGGTGCACGATCAGGTCGACCGCGGAGGCGACCTGCTCGCGGATCGCCTTGATCGGCAGGTCCATCCCGGCCATCAGCACCATCGTCTCCATGCGCGAGAGCGTGTCGCGCGGGCCGTTGGAGTGCAGGGTGCAGATCGAGCCGTCGTGACCGGTGTTCATCGCCTGCAGCATGTCGAGCGCGGAGGCGTCACGGACCTCGCCGACGATGATGCGGTCGGGTCGCATGCGCAGGCTGTTCTTGACCAGGTCGCGGATCGTGACCGCGCCCTTGCCCTCGATGTTGGAGGGGCGCGACTCCAGGCGCACCACGTGCTCCTGCTTGAGCTGCAGCTCTGCGGCGTCCTCGATCGTGACGATCCGCTCGTCGTTGGGGATGAAGGACGACAGCACGTTGAGCGTCGTCGTCTTCCCGGCGCCGGTGCTGCCGGAGACGATGATGTTGAGGCGCCCGCGCACGCACGCGTCGAGGAAGTCGGCGGTCTGCGGGCTCAGGGAGCCGAAGTCGATCAGGTCGTCGACGGTCAGCGGGTCCTCGGAGAACTTACGGATCGTCAGCGCCGAGCCGTCCACGGCCAGCGGCGGCACGACGGCGTTGACGCGGCTGCCGTCGGGCAGACGGGCGTCGACCATCGGGCTGGACTCGTCGACGCGACGACCGATGCGGGAGACGATCTTGTCGATGATCCGCCGCAGGTGCGCCTCGTCGGTGAACGTGGCGTCGGCAGCCATCAACTTGCCGTTCTTCTCCAGCCACACCGAGGAGTGACCGTTGACCATGACCTCGGAGACCTCCGGGTCACGCAGGTAGGGCTCGATCGGGCCGTAGCCGAGGATGTCGTCGCTGATCTCCTGGGTGACCCGCGCCCGGTCGCTGGTGCTCAACGGGCGGTCCTGCGAGCTGAGCACGTCGGCGAGGACGCCGCGCACGCGCTGGTCGAGCTCGTTGGGCTCGATGTCGGCGTCGTACAGGTGAGGCCCGAGCTGCTTGAGGAGCTCGACGTGGACGCTGCTCTTGAGCTCGTCGATCCGGTCGGTCTGCCCGCTGCCGATCGTACGGCGAGCAGTGGTCGGCTCCGAGGCGCGCGGCGCGGCCGCCCGCTCGGCGCGCGCGCTGGGAGCAGGCGCGCCATTGGCCGGAGCGCCGGCGGGTGCGGCCCCGTCTCCGGGAGCGCCCGCGGCGTCGCCCTCGGGCAGTCCGTCCCCCTCGGAGGACTCATCCACCAGCGCAGCCCGGCGGGCCGCCTCGAGACGCTCGGACAGAGTGCTCATGCGGGAGACTCCTTCTTGCGACGGAACATCCGACGGCCCTTCTCGGCCGGCTCGTCCTGCTGGGCGACGTCGTCGGAGATCGGTGCGGAGACGGGCTCACCGGCCAGGGTCGAGGCCAGGCGCACGATCGCCGCGCTGGCACCGTGCTGCGGCTGGTCGGTCACGATCGGCGTGCCGGCGTTGGTGGCGGCGGCGACGTCGATCGACGTGGAGACCGAGGCCGCCACCGGCATCCCGAGGATCGCCTCCACCTTGTCGCTGCCGATGCCGACGGCGTCGTCGGCGCGGTTGAGCAGCAGGTGGCGGTGACCGCTGGCGATGTTGAGCATCTCCAGGGTCTCCAGGGCGACCTTGACGTTCTTCAGGGTCGGCACGTCGAGCGTGGCGACGATGACGCACTCGTCGGTCTCGTCCAGGGCCGTGAGCACCTGGTCGTCGAAGGAGGGAGCGGTGTCGACCACGACGTAGTCGAAGCCCTCCTTCAGCGTGCGCAGGATGCGCGAGACCAGCACCGGGGTGACCCGCTCGCGGATGTCGGGGTGCGGGGGAGCAGCCAGCACCATCATCGAGTCCTGGTGGCGGGTCAGCAGTCCCTCGAGCATCGGGAAGTCGAGGGAGTCCTCGGAGCCGATGGCCTGCTCGATCGAGTGCGTCGGGAAGAGCTGCATCGTGATCGCGACGTCGCCGAAGGCTAGGTCGAGGTCGACCAGGCACACCTTGCGGGCGCCGCCCTCGCACAGGGCCAGGGACAGGTTGACCGCCATCGTGGTCTTGCCGACGCCGCCCTTGGGCGAGAAGACCGTCACGACGCGGCCCACGCTCTTGGCGCCCGAGGGGCCCCGCAGGGCCACGAACAGCTGGTGGGCCTGCTTGATCGCCTCGGAGATCGCCCCGATGTCGTCGGCCTGGACGACGTCGCGCGCCCCGGCCTTCATCGCGCGGGTCAGCACCTGGGTGTCCAGGGCCGCCACGACGAGCACCACGCTCACCGTGGGCTTGGTGGTGCGCAGGTCCTCGGCGATCTTCAGGGCGTCGTCGAGCTCCAGGTCGGGACCGAGGACCACGACGTACTCGTCGGGGTGCTGGTCGAGCCAGGCGCGCATCCGGTCGGTCGTGCTGACACCGTGGGACCCCGGCGGCATCGCCTTGAGCAGCGAGGTGACCGTCGGGGTGTCGGGTTCGACAAGAACGGGCATGCGGGCCTAGTTCCCCTCGAAGATGTCGCCCGGCGAGACCGGGTCGCCGATCTTCAGCTGGGTGTCCGGGGGCAGCAGGACGAGGCTGATGTCACCGAGGTCCTGGGCGAGCTTGAGCTTGGCGGCGTCCCGGGCGGTGAGCGCGAGGACGTACTGGCTGAGCGCGGCCGAGTCGGCGCTGGGCAGGGGCTGGCCGTCGGGGCCGAGCTGGGGCGCGACGGTCACCAGACCGTTGGCCAGGATCAGGACCTGCTTGAAGAGCACCCGCACCTCGGGCTCGGTGGAGTCCTCGAAGGTGCCGCTGATGAAGACGCCCACCCGGGTGCCGGCCGGGGTGAAGCCGCTGATCCGCGAGGTGTCGTCGAGCGTGATGGCGGTCGCGGTCATCCCCTTGGGGACGGTCAGGCGGGTGGTGGCGGTGACCTCGTCGACGCTGCCGAACTTCTCGGCGATGAGCTGCTCACCGGGGTAGATCGTGGTCAGCGCGACGGTGTCGGTGAACGCGGTGCCGTCGTTGGTGGCGCCCGTGAGGATCTCGTCGGTCGAGATCGGCTTGGAGAGCAGCTTGTTGGCGTTGGCGGCGTCGGAAGCGGACTCGCCGGGCGCGATGAGCTGGGTCGCGACGAGCACGTTGCGGGTGGTGAACTGCTCGGCGGCACGGTCCTCGGCGTCCTGCGCGTAGACGAAGACCAGCCCCGCCCCGAGCGCCGCGACGATCACGGCCACGACCAAGAGAATCCTGCGTCGATCCATGCCTGCACCCTCCACTCTCACGTCCCGTACGGCGTCCCATCGCGCCGGCCCGGGCTAGTACTCGGGACGCCTCACTGTAGGCAGCCCCGAACCCCCACGGAGAGTATCCCCACAATTGCTGCCTGATCGTAAGGTTCCACGCCCGAAAGTGCCGCAGTTTCAGCAGATGGGGGCCCCGACGAGGGGTCAGTTGTGACGAATGACCAGGCCCGTACTAGGGATCTGTCTTGCCAGGCCGTCCACGGGAGCTACACGTACAACGAGGCGATCTCGTCCTTGCACTCCCGGATCACGACGTTGCGCTTGAGCTTGAGGCTCGGCGTGAGCTGTCCGCCCTCCTCGGTCCAGTCGTCGGCCAGCACCTGGAACTTGCGGATCGACTCGGCCTTGGAGACGGCCGTGTTGGCCTCGTCCACGGCCCGCTGGATCTCGGCGAGCAGCTCGGGATCGTCGACCAGGTCGGCGACCTCCCCGGACTTGCCCTGGGCCTTGGCCCACAGGGGGAAGGACTCGGGATCGATGGTGACCAGGGCGGCGATGAAGGGCTGCCGGTCGCCGACCACCAGGGCCTGGCTCACCAGAGCGTGGGCGCGGAGCCGGTCCTCGAGCACCGCCGGCGCGACGTTCTTGCCACCCGCCGTCACCAGGATCTCCTTCTTGCGTCCGGTGACCTTGACGAAGCCCTCGTCGTCGACCTCGCCCAGGTCGCCGGTGTGGAACCACCCGTCGCCCTCGAGGGCCTCCGCGGTCGCCTCGGGGTTCTTCCAGTAGCCGCCGAAGACCTGTCCGCCCTTGAAGAGCAGCTCCCCGTCGTCGGCCACCCGCACCGTGGTGCCGGCCAGCGGACGCCCCACCGAGCCGACCTTCTGGGCCTCGGGCAGGTTGACGGTGACCGCCGCCGTGGTCTCGGTGAGGCCGTAGCCCTCCAGGATCGTCAGCCCGACCCCGCGGTAGAAGTGGCCCAGCCGCTCGCCGAGCGGGGCGCCCCCGGACACGGCGTACGTGCACTCCCCGCCGAGGGTGGCGCGCAGCTTGGCGTAGACGAGGCGGTCGAAGACGGCGTGCTTGGCTCGTACGGCGAGGGGGACCCGGCCCCTCTCGACGCCCTTGGAGTAGGCGATCGCGGTCTCGGCGGCCCGGTCGAAGAGCGAACCGCGTCCGGCGGCCGTGGCGCGCTGCGAGGCGGTGTTGTAGACCTTCTCGAAGACGCGGGGGACCGCCAGGACGAATGTCGGGCGGAACGACTGCAGCGTGGGCACGAGCTGGCGGATGTCGGAGCTGTGGCCGAGACGGACCCGGGACTTGATCGCCCCGATCTGGATGATCCGCGCGAAGACGTGGGCCAGCGGCAGGAACAGCAGGGTGGAGGCGTCCTCGCCCTCGAAGAGCTGGTCGAGCTCGTCGACGGCCACGCCCAGCTCGGTCATGAAGTTGCCGTGCGTGAGCATGCAGCCCTTCGGCCGCCCCGTCGTGCCCGAGGTGTAGATGAGGGTGGCCAGGTCGTCGGGTCCGGCCGCCGTACGGCGTGCCTCCAGCGCCTCGTCGGTGACGTCGTCGCCCAGGCTGGCCAGCACCTCGACGGCGTTGTCGTCGATGGTCCACACCTGGTGGAGCGCATCGAGGCTCTGGCGCACGGTCGTGATCCGGGCGAGGTGCTCGGCGTTCTCGGCCACGACCGCCACCGCGCCCGAGTCGCGCAGGATCCACTCGACCTGCTCGGCCGAGGAGGTCTCGTAGATCGGCACGCTCGCCGCGCCGGCACACCAGATGGCGTAGTCGAACAGGGTCCACTCGTAGCGGGTCTTCGAGACGAGGGCGACGCGGTCGCCGACCTCGACGCCGGAGGCGATCAGCCCCTTCGCGACGCGGGCGACCTCGGCGAGGAACTCGCGGGCGGTGACGTCGATCCAGCTCTCCGCCGCGCGACGCGCCAGGACGACCGCGTCCGGGGCCTCGGCCGCGTTGCGGACGATGTCGTCGGTCAGGTTGCCCGTCCCGGGAAGATCCAGGGCGAGCGGGGTGGAGTACTCACGCACGAGAATTCCTCCTGACGAGGGGAGCGGGCAGCCGGATCGACGGCGCTGTCGACCCGGTGGAACGCTACCCGGCAGAGCGGGGACCGGAGCTGCGGGACGGGGCGGGGCGCGAGAGCACCGGGGTCCGGTAGCCTCCGAGCGTGCCGCGACGGCACCTGCTCCCCCCGAACCAGACTGCTGAGGTGCTCATGGCCGACCAGACGACCTCCTCGATCGTCGTCGACGCCCCTGCCAGCGCGGTGATGGCCGTGATCGCCGACTTCGAGGCCTACCCGGTGTGGGCCAAGGGCGTGACCACCGCCGACGTGCGCAGCACCTGCGACAGCGAGCCGGGCGACCACCGGGGCCGGGCCCGCGAGGTCTTCTTCGCCCTCGACGTCTCGCCCATCAAGGACGAGTACACGCTCGCCTACGACTGGGACGGCGACAAGCAGGTCACCTGGACCCTGGTGGAGGGCAAGATGCTGCGCGCGCTCGACGGCGCCTACGTCCTGCGCGAGACCGGCGGGTCGACCGAGGTCACCTATCGACTGGCCCTCGACGTCGCCATCCCGATGATCGGGTTGATCAAGCGCAAGGGCGAGAAGATCCTCATCGACACCGCACTGAAGGGGCTCAAGCAGCGCGTCGAGTCCCTCGCCTGAGCCGGTCTGAGTCGAGGCGACCCCTTCGTGGCCGTGCGGATCGTGCTGTTCACCGGCAAGGGTGGCGTCGGCAAGTCGACCGTCGCCGCCGGGACAGCTGCGCTCTCGGCGGCCGCGGGGCGCCGTACGCTCGTGCTCTCCACGGATGCCGCCCACTCTCTCGGTGATGCCTTCGGCTCACCGGTCGGCTCCGAGCCCACCGAGGTGGCGCCCTGCCTGTTCGTGCAGCAGGTCGACGCCCAGCTGCGCTTCGAGCAGTCCTGGGCCGAGATCCAGGGGTACCTGCTGTCCGTGCTCGACGTCGCCGGCGTCGACCCCGTCGCCGCCGAGGAGCTCACCGTCATCCCGGGGGCCGAGGAGGTCCTGGCTCTGCTGGAGCTGCGGCTGCACGCGCTCTCCGACGAGTGGGACGTGATCGTCGTCGACTGCGCGCCGACCGCCGAGACCCTCCGCCTGCTCGCCCTGCCCGAGGCGCTCGGGTGGTACATGCAGCGGGTCTTCCCCACCCAGCAACGTGTGATGAAGGCGTTGCGACCGGTGCTCAGCCGGGCCGCCGGCGTGCCGATGCCGGGCGGCACGGTCTTCGACGCCATCGAGCGCCTGCACGCCGAGCTCGACGAGGTCCGCGTCCTGCTCTCCGGTCCCGACGCCAGCGTGCGGATCGTGATGACCCCCGAGACCGTGGTCCTCGCCGAGGCCCGCCGCAGCTACACCAGCCTGTCGCTTTTCGGCTACCGCGTCGACGGTGTGGTGGCCAACCGGATCTTCCCCAGCGAGAACGCCGACGACTGGCGTGCTCGGTGGGTGCTCGCCCAGGACGCCGTGCTCGCCGAGGTCGACGAGTCGTTCGCGGGCCTGCCGATCTGGCGCTCGGAGTACCGCGCCGAGGAGCCGGTCGGGGTCGAGTCGCTGCGACGCCTGGCCACCGAGGTGTACGACGGGGTCGACCCCCTCGCGCCACCGGTCGGGCACGGACCCTTCCGGATCAGCCGCACCACCGAGGGGGCGGTGCTGCACCTCGCCCTGCCCTTCGTCAGTCGTGCCGAGGTCGGGCTCGCCCGCAACGGCGACGAGCTCGTCGTGACCGTAGGCTCCTACCGCCGTCTGTTGACGCTGCCGACCGGCCTGGCTCGCCTGCGGGTCGCCGGGGCACGGGTCGAGGACGGGGAGCTGCGGGTCCGTTTCCGTGAGCCGGCCCCAGCAGGACAGGAGAAGTGACGTGAGCGACCCCCAGGACCCCCAGGACCCCGGAGCACCCGGCGAGCCCCGCGAGCCCGGCGACCGCGAGCCCGGCGAGTCCCGCGACCGCGAGCCCTCGGGCGAGCAGGTCGGCAGTGTGGGCGAGGAGGCCGCCAAGCTGCTCGGTGCCCTGTCGGACTGGGCCAAGGACTCCTCCGGTGGCCTGGGCTCGGGGTTGGGCTCCGGGCTGGGTGCCGGGTTGGGGGAGAGCCTCAGCGGGCTCGCCGACCACGCGGCGGCCACCATGTCGGAGCTCAACGACCACATCGCGACCGGCGCGCCCGAGTGCACCTACTGCCCGGTCTGCCGCACGGTGCACGTCGTACGACAGACCAGCCCGGAGGTGAAGGCGCACCTCGCGGGCGCGGCGTCGTCGTTCCTGCAAGCCGTCGTCGGGATGCTGGCCACCCTGCCGCCTCCCGGATCGGGGGCGGGCGGCCAGGCCGGCCAGCAGGGCGGCGTCGAGAGGATCGACCTGGACGAGGACGAGACACCATGAGCCTGACCTGTGGGATCGACATCGGCGGCACCAAGATCGCCGGCGCCGTCGTCGACGAGAAGGGGCAGGTGCTGGCCGAGCACCGGATCGAGTCCCCGGCCTCCGACGCGGTCGCGGTCGAGGACGCCGTCGCCGCGCTCGTCACCGAGCTCGCCTCGCGTCACGAGGTCACTGCGGTCGGGATCGGCGCCGCGGGGTACGTCGACGCCGGCCGCTCGATCGTGATGTTCGCGCCCAACATCGCCTGGCGTGACGAGGACCTGCGCTCGGAGATCGAGTCACGTGTCCACCTGCCCGTCGTGGTCGAGAACGACGCCAACGCCGCGGCCTGGGGCGAGTTTGCCTTCGGAGCCGCGGCCGACGTCGACGACATGCTGATGATCACCGTCGGCACCGGCGTCGGAGGGGGACTCGTGCTCGGGGGCGACCTCTACCGGGGTGCCTTCGGCGCGGCCGGCGAGATCGGGCACCTCCGCGTCGTCCGCGGCGGACGTCAGTGCGGCTGCGGCAACCTCGGCTGCCTCGAGCAGTACGCGAGCGGATCGGCCCTGGTCACCCAGACGCGCGCCCTCGCCGGAGCTCCCGAGGCAGCCGACCTGCTCGCCCGTGCCGGCGGGGACACGCTGGCGATCGACGGCCCGATGATCACCCGTGCCGCGACCGAGGGTGACGCCTTCGCCGTCGCGATGCTGGCCGAGCTCGGCACGTGGCTGGGCGAGGCGATCGCCTCGCTCGCGGCCGTGCTCGATCCGGGCGCGGTGGTGATCGGCGGTGGCGTGAGCGAGTCGGGTGACCTGCTGCTGGACCCGATCCGGACGGCGTTCGTCAACGAGCTCACCGGTCGCGGGCATCGGCCCTTCCTCGACGTACGGGCTGCGTCCCTGGCCAACGGGGCCGGGATGATCGGCGCCGCCGACCTGGCCCGGCGCTGAGGACCCGACGTCATGGGCCTGCTCATCGGCGTCGACGTCGGCGGCACCAAGGTGCTGGCCGGTGAGGTCGGTGCCGGCGGGGGCATCCTGCGGACGGCGACCCGCCGTACGCCCGGCCGACGCGTCAGCGTCACCTCGCTCGAGGACGCCCTGACCGCCGCGGTGAGGGAGGTCGCCGGCAACCGCACGCCGGACGGGATCGGGCTGGCCGCCGCGGGCTTCGTCGACGTGGCCGGCGAGCGCGTCATGTTCGCCCCCCACCTGCCCTGGGCGGGGGAGCCCGTACGACGTCGGCTCACCGAGCGCTGGGGCGCCCCGGTGACGTTGCACAACGACGCCGATTGCGCGGCGCACGCCGAGAGTCGCCTCGGAGCCGCGCGCGGCGCGTCGTCGGCGCTGATGGTCACGATGGGCACCGGCATCGGCGGAGCCCTGGTGATGGGCGGCACGCTGGTGCGCGGCGCCAACGGGATGGCCGGCGAGTTCGGGCACATGCAGGTCGTGCCCGACGGGCGGATGTGCGAGTGCGGCCGCTACGGCTGCTGGGAGCAGTACTCCTCGGGCAACGCACTCGTGCGCTTCGCCCGCGCCCGCGTCATCGCGGAGCCCACGGTCCTGACCGAGCTGTGCCAGGGGCAGCCCGAGCAGCTGACCGGGCCGATGGTGACCGCCGCGGCCGAGGACGGCGACCTGGTGGCCCGGCAGGCGTTCGCGTCGGTGGGCGACTGGTTGGGGGTCGGGCTGGCCGGTCTCGTCGCGGCCTTCGACCCCGAGGTCATCGTGGTCGGCGGCGGCGTCTCGGCCGCTGGTGACCGCCTGCTCGATCCCGCACGGATCGCGCTGGGACGTGCGTTGGTGGGTGCCGAGCACCGGGTGGTGCCCGAGATCCGGGTCGCCGAGCTCGGTCCGGAGGCCGGCCTCATCGGGGCGGCGTTGCTGGTGCAGGACTCCTGACGGTCGGTCGCCGGTCGGGAGGCGCCGCTACAGGACCGCGCCGTTGTCGTCGGGGTCGCGCGGCTCCCGGTTCATCTTCAGGACCAGGTAGAGGAAGCCGCCGACGAAGCCGACCACCAGCAGGTAGGTGATCAGCTCGGGTGGCTTGAAGCCCAGCACCAGGCAGATCAGCAGGACGACGGGGGAGCCGAAGACCCCTACCCACGCGGCCATCCGATCCGCGGTCGTGGTGGGCAGCGGTGGTGGCGGCGGCGGGACGAAGCGCTCCTCCTCCCAGTCGGCGTCCGGGAAGAGCTCGTTCCAGCCCGGCTCGGCAGGAGGTGTCGAACGGCCACCGAGGTCGTCGGCGACGGCGGCCGGGTCGCCAGCGTCCTCAGTGTCCTCAGCGTCCTCAGCGTCCTCGACGTCACGGCCGGCCGGGTCCTCGGGGTGATCCTCGAGATCGGGTCGGTCGCCGTAGTTGTCGACGATCGCGCGCCACGCGTCGTCGTCGTTCTGCGCCACTGGTGAAGCGTAACGAACCGGCGGTGGTCTCGAGGCCCCGGACCGGAGGGGGGGGTGGCCGTCAGCCGGTCACGCGGGCGATGAACTCCGCGGAGAGCTCGAAGATCGTCGGGGCGTCGTTGTCCAAGGTGGCGACGTGATAGCTCTCGAGCAGGGGCACCTCGGTCACGTCGTCGCTGCCGACGGCACCGAGGATGATCGGCATCGAGGACCCGTCGACCACGTGGTCCTCGGGGGAGCGGAAGTAGATCAGCGGCGAGGTCACACGCGGCAGGTCCTCGATCAGGCCGGGCCACGCCTGCATGAAGGAGTGGATCGCCTTGAGCGGGGTGCGGTCGTAGCCGTACTCCGCGACGCCGGGCTTCTTGATGTCACCGGCGATGGCCGGGAAGGACGGCACGAGGTGCTTGAGCACCGGCAGGAGCTTGACGTCGAGACGCTTCGTGGCCACTGCCGGGTTGACGACCATGACGCCTGCCACCCGGTCGGGGTGGTCGGCGGCCACCTTCAGCGTCAACGACCCGCCCATGGACAACCCACCGACGACGACCGCGTCGTGGTCGAGGCAGAGCTGGTCGAAGACGCGGGTGATCTCCCCGTAGAAGTCGTCGAAGCGGTGCTGGTTGAGGTCCTTCCACGTCGTGCCGTGACCCGGCAGCCGCGGCACCGTCACGCCGTACCCGAGGCGTGCGAGGTGCTCGCCCCACGGACGCATGGACAACGGTGAGCCGGTGAAGCCGTGGCTGAGCAGGACGCCGACGCGACGCCCACCGGTGAGCTCGGGGCGCGCGGCGACGGTGAGCGGCTGGTGGGCCTCCGGGGAAGGCTGCGACGTCATGGTCGCGATCATGCCGCACCGGATAGGGGCTGCGGGCGGGAGGGACTAGTCTTCCCCCGTCTGGTTCGGCACGCAGGTCGGTAGGTCTCGGGGAAGGGTGACGCGGTTGTTCTACTGGTTCTTGAAGTTCTTCGCCTTGGGGCCACTCCTCAAGGTCGTCTTCCGTCCCCAGACCGAGGGCGCCGAGCACGTCCCCGAGGGCCCCGCCATCCTGGCGAGCAACCACCTGTCGTACGCCGACTGGCTGTTCGTCCCGCTCACGCTGCCGCGCCGCGTGACCTTCGTGGCGAAGGCCGAGTACTTCACCAGCCCCGGGATCAAGGGCTGGTTCCAGAAGCAGTTCTTCACCGGCTCCGGCCAGGTGCCGATCGACCGCTCGGGCGCCGATGCGGCGTCCGGCGCGCTGCTGTCGGCCAAGCGGGTCCTCGCCGACGGTGGACTCTTCGGGATCTACCCCGAAGGCACGCGCTCGCACGACGGCCGCCTCTACCGGGGCAAGACCGGGGTCGCCCGCCTCGCGCTCGAGTCCGGCGTCCCCGTGGTCCCCACCGCCGTGGTCGGCACGGACGTGGTGGCGCCCCCGGGCAAGACCTTCGGCCGGATCACCCGGCCGATGGTGCGCTTCGGGCGCCCCCTGGACTTCTCGCGTTACGAGGGCATGGAGAACGACCGCTACATCCTGCGTTCGATCACCGACGAGATCATGTACGAGATCATGCGTCTCTCCGGCCAGGAGTACGTCGACATGTACGCCACTCAGGCCAAGGAGGAGTCCAAGCGACTCGAGGCCGAGGCCAAGGCGGCGGCCGATGGCCGCTCCGACGGCGAGGCCGGCGGGGCCGGCGAGCAGAAGAAGGCGTCCTGACGCTGACGGGAGGGCGGGCGGCGTCCGGCTCCCGGTCCGTGCGCGCGGCGCTCGCGGTCGAGGACCAGCTCTTCCGGGCGATCGCGGTCCTGCGCGTCGTCGTGCTGGTCTACGCCGTCGTGGGCAACCTCGTGCGCGGTGTCGGCGCCTTCGACCACCCCGGTGCCGGCTACCTGATGCTCGCCGTGATGGTGGCCTGGACCGGCTTCGCGACGTGGGCCTACGCCGACGCCGTACGGCGTGGGGTCGCCCTGATCGTCGCCGACCTGGCGGTGGCGCTCGCGCTGCTCGCCGCGACCCCCGTGGTGAAGTCACCCGACTTCGACGCCAGCGTGCCCGGCTTCTGGGTGATGGCGGCGTTGCTGGCCTGGGCGGTGCGCTTTCGTTGGGTCGGCGGCCTCGTGGCCGGGGTCGTCCTCGGTGCCGTGGACATCGTGCTGCGAGCTGCTCCCGACGGCACCGACGTCGGGAACCTCTTCCTGCTCCTGCTGGGCGGCCCGGTCGTCGGCTACATGTGCGGCTCCCTGCAGCAGATGGCCACCGAGCGCGACCTGGCCGAGCGTGCGGCCGCGGCCGCAGCCGAACGCGCCCGTCTGGCCCGGGTCGTGCACGACGGGGTGCTGCAGGTCCTCTCGCTCGTCCAGCGCCGAGGCGGTGAGCTGGGCGGTCAGGGCGCCGAGCTGGCCCGCCTGGCCGGTGAGCAGGAGTCCGCGCTGCGCAGCCTGATCCGCGCCCAGGACTCGGTGCGCTCCGACGGTGCGGAGGGCGCGGTGGACGTCGCGGCCGCCCTCGGTCGCCTCGGACTGCGCCCCGGCGTCGACGTCGCCGTCCCCGGGGGAGCCGTGGAGCTGCCCGCGGAGGTGGCCTCCGAGCTGCTCGCGGTCGTGGTGGCCTGCCTCGACAACGTCGAGCGGCACGTCGGGGACGGCGCTCCTGCGTGGGTGCTCCTCGAGTCCTTCGGTGACCGGGTCGAGGTATCGGTGCGCGACGAGGGCCCCGGGATTCCCGAGGGCCGGCTGGCCGCCGCCGCGTCGGAGGGCCGCCTGGGCGTCAGCCAGTCCATCCGTGGGCGGATCGAGGACCTCGGTGGTGAGGCCCGCTTGACCTCGGCCTCGTACGGGACGGAGTGGGAGTTCGTGGTGCCGCGATGACGATCCACTCCACGCACCCCTTCGCCGACCCCGAGCCCGACCCGGTCCGCCAGTGGCGAGCCCGCCTCGGCGGTGCCGTGAGCCTCTGGACGGCGGGCGAGGGCGACGGGCCGGCCGGCTGGGCCGGGCTCACCGTCAGCTCGGTGCTCGTCGCGGCCGGCGAGCCCACCCGCGTGATCGGTCTGGTCGACCCGGACTCCGACCTCGCGGAGACGGTCGAGGAGACCGGCCGCGCGGTCGTCTCGTTGCTCTCGTGGCAGCACCGCGACCTCGCGGAGGCCTTCGCCGGGCAAGCGCCGGCGCCCGGAGGACCGTTCCGACTGGCGACGTTCGACGGCACGCCGTACGGGCCGGAGCTGGTGGGGGCCACGAGTCGTGCGCTGGTCTCGGTCGAGTCGAGCATCGAGGTGGGGTGGTCGCGCCAGCTCACCTGTCTCGTCGACGACCTGGTGGTGCTCGACGAGGACACGGCGTTGCTCCACCGGCGCGGCCGCTACGCCAAGCCGTGAGCGGGTGCGGGAAGTTAGGCTCCGTGCGTGAGTGACGAGCAGATCCGGGTGATGGTCGTCGACGACCACCCCATGTGGCGCGACGCTGTCGAGCGCGATCTCCAGGCCGCGGGCCTCGACGTGGTCGCGGTGGCCGCCGACGGACATCAGGCCTTGGCGCGCTTCCCGGCGGCACGGCCCCAGGTCGTCGTCCTCGACCTGCAGATCCCCGGTCCCAACGGCGTCGAGGTGACCGCTGCGGTGCTCAAGAACGACCCGTCGGCCCGGGTCCTGATCCTGTCGGCCTCCGGTGAGCAGGACGACGTCCTGGAGGCGGTCAAGGCCGGAGCCACGGGCTACCTGATCAAGTCGGCGTCACGCGAAGAGCTCCTGGACGCCGTACGGCGGGTGGCGCGCGGCGACTCCGTCTTCACACCCGGCCTGGCGGGCCTGGTGCTGGGGGAGTTCCGTCGGCTGTCGGATCCCTCGGCCGGCGGGTCCGCCGAGGCATCGTCGCTGCACCCCGAGCTGACCGAGCGCGAAACCGAGATCCTCAAGATGGTCGCCAAGGGGTTGTCCTACAAGCAGATCGCCGAGCGGCTCGTGCTGTCGCACCGCACCGTGCAGAACCACGTCCAGAACACCCTGCGCAAGCTGCAGATGCACAACCGGGTGGAGCTCACCCGGTACGCGATCGAGCAGGGGCTCGACGAGGACGACGAGGGCTGACTGGCTGCGGGTGGTGGCGGCGTGGATCGCGCCGTTTGGTCCCAAACGACGCAGTTCTCGGCGTAGATGTTGTCGTGTGGGACCAAACGGCAACACCTCCACCTCGGACGTGGAGCAGCCCGACCGTCGCTACCCGCGGGCCGGGTGCGGCCGTCCACCGGCGGGGGAGGCATCGACGAGGTCGTGGTGCACGCCGTACGTCGAGCGCAGTCGCTGGTCCTGCTCGACCCGGTAGCGCTCGCCCATCCGGGTGCGCCACGGCAGGGTGACGGGGATCCGGTCGAGGATGCCGTTGACGGCGCCCAGCACCGGTGCCATCAGCCGTACCAGCCACGTCACCCGGGTCGCGGGGATCGCGAGGTCCTCGGCGATCTCGTCGCCGAGGAAGAGGCGCTCCAGCGCGTGCACCAGCGTGGGGGCGAACCGTCGCGCCGGCGGCGGCAGGATGCCCGCGACCTCGGCGGACAGGAAGCTCGTGTTGATGGCGGCGACCAGCTCGCGGCAGTAGTCGTCGACCACGGGACGGGTGAGCAGGTAGAGCTCCTCGAGTCGTTCCTGGGCGGCCTCGTCCTGGGGCAGCAGGGCGGGGTCGATCCCGAGCAGGTGGCCGACGTAGCGCCAGCGGGCGTAGGCGGCGCGCTCCTCGTGGGGGAGGTAGCCGGCCCCGATCATCCGTTGGCTGCGCAGCGGGATCCGCACGAACTCGACGAGCGTGTAGGCGAGGTAGGCCTGGTTGATGGGCACGCCCCAGGCGGCGGTGTCCCAGCGCGGGTCGTCGCGCAGCGACTGGCGCACCAGGGCGTGGATCACCCGCACGCGCACGGTCAGCTCGAAGCCCTCGGCGTGGCGTGAGAGCCCGCCCTCGCGGGTGATCGCGACGAGCCAGGAGGCGACCTCGATGGTTCGCGCACCGGCGCTCTCGAGGTAGCGGCCCGTGAGCTCGAGCGGGCGCGACGCGGCGGAGTTGGCGTAGCCGCTGACCAGGGAGGCAGCCCCCAGCACGATCCCGGACTGGCGCGTGTAGCGCCCGATGAAGAGGCTGTCGCGCTCGATCGCGGGCAGGTCGAGCCAGTCGGGCTCCACGTCCACGGAGCTGATCAGCGCGTGCAGCGACGCGGGTGCGTCGGGGACTGCGTCGAGACCCTCGCGGCACGCCGTACGGAGCATCTTCAGAGCCTTGCCGTGACCGAGGCGTACGACGTCGTCGGCGAAGGCGTCAGCGACGGGGTCGCCGTGGTGCATGGCGTCGAGGTACGTCGTCGCCAGGTCGCCGAAGCGGTCCCGAGCCTCGTCGAGGCGACGCAGGCTCGAGGGGGCGGGCTGCTCGACTCCCCGCACGACGTCGGGACGGATCTCCGGAGTGACCTCGTGTGCGACCATGCCGCGAGACTAAAGTGAATCATTCTCATCTTCCATTCACTTTTCGGGAGCCCGGGTCGTGGCACAGAAGCAGCGGATACTGCCCACGCAGAGCCGCGCGGTCCAGATGCGCCGGACCTTGCTCGATGCGACTGTTCAGCTTCTGGAGCGACCCGGCGGGCGCCCGTTGTCGACCACGGCGATCGTCGAGCGCGCCCACGTCAGCAGCGGAACCTTCTACCGGTACTTCAACGACAAGGCCGAGATCCTCACCGTGCTGCGCGACGAGGCGGTGGCGGCGATCAAGGCCGATCTCATGAGTGCCGTTGTCACGGCCCTGGACCTGGACCAGGAGGACGCACTCCACCTGGTGGTCGAGTCCCTGGTCGCGGCCTTCGAACGGCATCGGGCCGTGATCGGTGCCGTGGTCGAGCAGCTGCCCGCCGGGCCCAACGCCAACGTGCTGCCGGAGATCGAGGCAGACCTGCACCAGCTGGCCTCGCTGCTTCCGCGGCGGCATCGTCCCGACCTCTCGGCGGATCGGCTCGAGGCCGTGGTCTTCCTGACCATGGGCGTGCTGGTCTCGACGTGCCTGCGCATCGCCCTGCACCGTCCCGCGGAGGTTGATCGCGACGAGCTCGTCGACCTGGCGACCAGGATGCTCTCGGTCGGCCTCGTCCCTCGCGCACTCGATGGGTGAACCAGCTGCACGATTCTCCAGCACGCGACCCGGTGCAGACTTACGATCCGCTCATGACTCCTCGTCCACTGCGGGCCCTCGTCGTCCTCGCCGCGTCAGCGGCACTCCTGCTCGGTGCTCTCGCGGCACCCTCCACGGCCTCGACGGCCTCGGCCTCCTCGACGACTGCAGACGCACCTGTCCAGTACCAAGGCAAGGACGTCGTCTACTTCGACCTCTTCTACCAGCCCGAGGTGGCACCGAAGCGGATCTTCTTCACCGCCAACTCCGGGCCCTACCTGCGGGGGATGTCCTGGAACCGCTGGGGCCAGAAGAAGACGGTCGGGCGCGGCTACTACGTGAGCAAGTGCGCTTCGTGCGCGCCGCCGAAGCGCAGCAAGGCCGTGGTGCGCTTCTCGAAGCGGACCTACTGCAAGAAGCAGGACCTCTACTACTACAAGCGGGCGACGATGACGCGCAAGAAGCTGGAGGGCAAGTCGCGAACGGTCAAGATCAGCGGCGGCACCTGCGGGAGCCGCGACTGACGGCGGCACCTCTCGCGTGAGCGCCTCGTCCTGAGAGACTGCGCGACGTGACCGACACGCTGCTCGCGATCGCCGACGAGCTGTACGGGCTCGCTCTCGGTGACTTCACCCCGGCCCGGGACGCGCGCGCCAAAGAGCTCAAGAAGGCGGGGGAGACCGACCTCGCCGGCCAGGTCAAGGCACTCAAGAAGGCGTCCCTGGCGGCCTGGGTCGTCGATCTCTTCGTACGACGCCAGGGCGCCCAGGTCGACGAGGTGCTGGACATGGGTGCGGCCCTGCGCGCAGCGCAGGATGGGATGTCCGGAGACGACCTCCGCGCGCTGACCCGGCAGCGACGCCAGCTGACCGCGGCGATCACGCAGCAGGCGCGCTCGCTGGCGAGCGAGGAGGGGGTGAAGGTCACCCAGGCGGTGGCCGACCAGGTCGAGGCGACGCTGACCGCTGCGATGGTGAGCCAGGACTGCGGCCGGGCCGTGCGCAGCGGCCTGCTGGTCGTCGCTCTCAGCACGACGGGCGTCGACGACGTCGACGTCGCCGGGGCCGTGGCGGTCCCGGACGCGCTCGGGTTCACGGCCACCGCCCGGTCGACTCCCGAGGCTCCCGCCCGCCCGGACCTGCACGTCGTACCCGATCCGGACGCCCACGCCAAGGCCCGCGCGGCCGCCGAGCAGACGCTCGCCGAGGCTCAGGACGCGGTCGACTCCGCCCAGACCGCCTACGACGACGCCGGCGTCGACGTCGAGCACCTCCGCGCCCGCCAGCTGCAGATCGAGGCCGAGATCGACGAGCTCAAGCGGCAGGTCGCCGCCCTCGAGGAGACCTACGACGAGGTCGACGACGAGCTCGACGACGCCGAAGCGGTCCGGGCCGAGGCCTCCGACTCCCTGGCCGAAGCGACGTCCGAGCGCGACGAGGCAGCGACAGCGCTCGACAAGCTGGGATAGTCCGCCCCGACCCCCACCGATCCCACCAGGATCCGCCCGCTCCACGGCTCCGCGTCCGGGGAGGGCAGCGCGAGCTAGAGGTCGGCCCAGCCCTTCGATCGCTCCACGGCATGCAGCCACCGGGCGTACGCCGCGTCTGCCTCGCCACGCTCGGCCGCCGGGTCGAACGAGCGGTCCAGCTGCCAGGTCTCGCGCAGGTCGTCGGTGGAGTCCCAGACGCCGGTGCCCAGCCCGGCCAGGAACGCCGCGCCGAGCGCCGTCGTCTCGACGAGACGCGGGCGTTCGACGGGTACGCCGACCTGGTCGGCCTGGAGCTGGCAGAGCAGGTCGTTGGCGGCCGCGCCGCCGTCGACGCGCAACGACGTCAAGCCCCCGCCCGGCCCCGTGGGCATCGTCTCCAGCACGTCGCGCACCTCGAAGGCGATCGCCTCCAGGGTGGCGCGGACGATGTGTGCGCGGGTGGTGCCACGCGTCAGGCCGAGGATCGTTCCGCGGGCGTGCGGGTCCCAGTGGGGGGCGCCGAGACCGGTGAGCGCCGGGACGAAGACGACGCCCTCCGAGGACGACACCGTGGCCGCGATCGCCTCGGTCTCGGCGGCCGACCCGACGATCTGCAGCCCGTCGCGCAGCCACTGCACGGCGGCGCCGGTCACGAAGATCGCGCCCTCGAGGGCGTAGGTGAGCTCGCCGGCCGGCGAGCGCCACGCCGCCGTGGACAGCAGCCCCGCGTCGGAGCGCTCCACCGAGGTGCCGGTGTTGGTGAGGATGAAGGACCCGGTGCCGAAGGTGCACTTGGAGTCGCCGACCTCGAAGCACGTCTGGCCGAAGAGGGCCGACTGCTGGTCGCCGGCAATCCCCGCGATCGGCAGCTCGAGGTCGAGGAACGAGCGCGGGTCGGTGACCGCCAGCTCGCCCCAGTTGGGCACCAGCTCGGGCAGCGCATCGCGAGGCACCCCGAAGAGCGAGCACAGCTCGTCGGACCAGTCACCCTGCTCCAGGTCGAAGAGCAGCGTGCGACACGCGTTGGAGACGTCGGTGACGTGCTCGAGACCGCGGGTCATCCGCGCGATGAGGTAGGAGTCCACCGTGCCGACGGCGTACCGGCCGGACTCGACCAGGGCCCACGTGCGCGGCTCGTGCTCGGCCAGCCACATCAGCTTGGTGCCGGAGAAGTAGGGGTCGAGCCGCAGGCCGGTGAGCTCGGAGACCCGCGCCTCGTGACCCTCGTCGCGCAGCCGCGTGCAGATGTCCGCCGTACGGCGGTCCTGCCACACGATCGCGCGACGGGGTGACCCCATCGTCTCGCGGTCCCAGAGCAGGACCGTCTCGCGCTGGTTGGTGATGCCGATGCCCTGAAGCTCGGAGGTGTCGATGCGCGCCAGTGCGTCGCGGGTGGCCTCGAGCGTGGCCTGCCAGATCTCCTCCGGCGCGTGCTCCACCCACCCGGGCTTGGGGAAGTGCTGGCCGAACTCCTGGTAGCCGCGGGCCACGATGTCGCCGGCCTCGGAGACCACGACAGCGGTCACGCCGGTCGTGCCGGCGTCGATCGACAGGATGCTCATCCGGTCGTCCGCACGATCTCGAGGATCCGCTGGTCGATCCACCCGAGGTCACCGTCGACCCGCATCTCGTAGTTCTCCGTGCCGACCCAGGTGGTGAAGTCGGGATGGCCCTGGGCCCGGGCGAACTCCTCCAGCTCGGCGCGCAGGTCCGCGGTGATCTCGACCCGCTCCTCGTCGGTGGAGGCGGTCAGGTACAGGTCGTTGAGGTCGAGCAGCCGGCTCAGCTCGGTGACGGGTGTCGCGTGGTCGTCGACGCGCAGGTCGGCGGCGATGTCGTCGCCGCCGCCGTACCCGGCCCGATCGCGTACGACGAGCAGCGCGGCCGACTGCCGGCCGCGCTTGTCACCTCCGGCTGCGTCGCCGGCGGCCAACGCTGCGAGCAGGCGGTGGGCGAAGGCCAGCTCGCCCCCGTCCTCCCAGGCGGTCTGCATCGCGTCGACCACCTCGGCGCCGGCCAGGCAGTTGCCCTGGATCGCGTAGCCCTCGCCGGTCAGGCCACCGGCCCACGAGATGCAGGACTGGCCGGTGTGGGAGGCCGCGCCTCCATCGACGTCGACGATCCCCACCTGGCGGTGGTCACGGCCGTCGTCCTCCTCGAGCAGCCGCTGCAGGGCGACCGAGGCGGTCGCGCCCTCGTCGAGGTGGGACAGGGCCAGGCCCTTGTAGGCCACGTTCGCGTCCGCCTGGGTGGCAAGGGCGCCGACCTGGGCGACAGCAGCGGGGACGGCGCTACCGACCGCGAGGAACTTGGAGGCCACCGCCACCCCCCACGTCTCGCCATCGTCGGAGCGGGCCACGATCGAGAAGGTCATGGCGCCGAGCATAGGGATGGCTGCGGAGCAAGGCCCAGGTCAGCAGTCCTCGATCGACGTGCAGGTCTGCTGGAACTCGCTCTCGATGCTGGTGCCCAGGGCGACGATCCCGATGAAGAGCACGACCCCGACGACGCTGAGCAAGGTCCCGATGAGACCCGTCACGAAGCCGGCCGTGGCCACACCGCTTCCACCGATCCGCCCGCCCGAGGCGTCGATCTCCCGTGTGGCCCGTCGGCCGAGGATCATCGCCGGGATGCCGGAGAGGAACCCGAGGCACACCAACGACAAGATGCCCAGCACCAGGCTGGTGGTCGCGGTGCCGGAGGTCGCGGTCGGCGCTCCGCCGTACGCCGGGGCGCCGTACGGCCCGGGCTGCCCGTACTGACTCGGCTGGCCGTACGCGCCTGGCTGGCCGTACTGCTGGTACTGGTGGTCGGGACCGGACTGACCGTCTGGCTGCTGACCGGGGTAGTCGCTCACGCTGTGCCGTCCTCTCGCCGCCCGCGCCGAGCATCGGCGTGATGTCTTCGGGATCCTAGGACCTGGACGGCGTGGTTAGGTGGGGACTCACCCCGTCAGGGCGACCGTCTTCATCGAGCTCCCAGGAGGATCCCATGCGCGTCGGCGTGCTCACCGGTGGCGGCGACTGCCCCGGTCTCAACGCGGTGATCCGGGCCGTGGTCCGCAAGGGCGTGACGCAGCACGGCTTCGACTTCGTCGGCTACCGCGATGGCTGGAAGGGTCCCCTCGAGGGGCTGACCCGCCCGCTCGGCATCGAGGAGTGTCGCGGCATCCTGCCGCGCGGAGGCACGATCCTGGGGTCCTCGCGGACCAACCCGTTCTCGATCGAGGGCGGGGTCGAGCAGATCACCGCCAACCTCGCCGCCGACGGGGTCGATGCCCTGGTCGCGATCGGGGGCGAGGACACCCTCGGCGTGGCGACCCGGCTCGCCGACCTCGGGGTGCGGGTCGTCGGCGTGCCGAAGACGATCGACAACGACCTGTCGGGCACGGACTTCACGTTCGGCTTCGACACCGCGGTCAACATCGCGACCGAGGCGATCGACCGGCTGCACACCACCGCCGAGTCGCACCACCGGGTGCTGGTCGTGGAGGTGATGGGTCGCCACGCCGGCTGGATCGCGCTGCACGCCGGCATCGCGGGTGGCGCAAGCACGGTGCTGATCCCCGAGCAGCCCTTCGACATCGAGAAGGTGTGTGCCCACGTCGAGACCCGCTTCGAGTCGGAGTACGCGCCGATCATCGTCGTCTCCGAGGGCGCCACGCCGATCGACGGCGGTGACATGACGCTGGCCTCGGGTGAGAAGGACGCCTTCGGACACGTGCGCCTCGGTGGGATCGGTGACCGGCTCGCCAACGAGATCGAGCAGCGCACCGGCAAGGAGGCGCGCGCGGTGGTGCTCGGCCACATCCAGCGCGGGGGCACGCCCACTGCCTTCGACCGCTGGTTGGCGACGCGCTTCGGGCTCCAGGCCGCCGACGCCGTGGCCGAGGGCGACTTCGGCACGATGATGGCGTTGCGCGGCACCGACATCGTCCGGGTGCCGCTCATCGAGGGCACCGGCGAGCTCAAGGTGGTCAGTGCGGAGGAGTACGCCGAGGCGCAGGTGTTCTTTGGATGACCAACCGGCCGCGAGGAACGAGCGGGCGGTGTGGGGTCAACCAGGTTGAGCGAGGCCGCGACCGAGGGACGAGGTCGCGACGCCGGGTCGAAACCCCGTGAGACGAACGCCCACGGCAACCGACCGCTGGGGCGGTGACGACAGCCAACCCCAGCGAGCGGTCAGTGCTCCACGTCCGCCAGGTCCAGCTCGGCCGGCACCAACCGGTGCACCACCACGGCCACCACCAGCATGACGCCGGCACCCGCCAGCCCCACCACCGAGAACGCGCGGTCGAACGAGGCCATCGCGGCGTCGGCGGCGGGGGAGCCGAGCGCGCCCGCCAGCGACTCTCGTGCACTCTCGGGGGCTCCGGCCGGTAGCCCGGAGCGGTAGACGAGTGCCGCGAGGCTGCCGAGCACCGCGACGCCGAGCACCCCGCCGACCTCGTACGACGTCTCCTCCATCGCCGCGGCGCTGCCGGCCTGATCGGTGGTGCTGGCGCCCATCACCACCGCCGAGGCGACCCCGAGCGACGCCGTACCGCAGCCGACGAGCAGCAAGGCGACCGCGACGCCGGGGTAGGTCAGCGGAGCCGGGAGCAGTCCCAGCACGAGGAAACCCACACCGCCGGACACCAGACCGCCGACCAGCACCGTGCGCGCGCCGATCCGCGCGGCGAGACTGGGCGCGAGCGGCGAGCCGACGAGACCACCGACGGCAAGGGGGAGCAGGGCCGCCCCGCTCTGCAGCGGCGACCACCCCTGCACGAGCTGCAGCCACTGCGACCCGACGAGCAGCAGGGCGATCATCGCGGCGCTGGTGGCCAGCGCGGCCACGATGCCGGCCGCGAACGGTCGGCTGGTGAGGAGGCGCACCTCGAGCATCGGGTCGTCCTGGTCCAGGCAACGCCGTGCGAAGACGGTGAGCAGCGCGGCCCCGGCCACGGCCGTGCCCACGCCGAGGACGGTGACGCCGTCGTGGCCGAGGTGCTTGACGGCGTACACGAGCGCGACCATCCCGGCGATCGACAGCGTGACACCGACGGGGTCGATCCGGCCGGGCCGGCTCGAACGGCTCTCGGGCAGGAGCAGGAGTCCGGCGATGATCGCGACGACCATCACCGGGACATTGAACAGGAAGGCGGCGTGCCAGCTGAAGCGCTCGAGCAGGGCTCCTCCGACGATCGGACCGATGGCACCTCCCACGGCGGCCATGGCAGCCCACAACCCGAGGGCGGTGGCTCGTTCGCGTGGGTCGGTGAACAGGGTGCGGATCAGTGACAACGTGGCCGGCATGACCATCGCGCCGCCCACGCCCAGGGCCGCGCGGAGAGCGATGACGTGGGCGGCGGTGTCCGCGACGAGCACGAGCAGCGACACGACCGCGAAGATCGTGAAGCCGCTCAGCAACATCCGACGCCGTCCCCACCGGTCGGCGAGAGCACTCAGGGGCACGAGCAGGCCGGCCAGCACCAGGGCGTAGGAGTCGACGATCCACAGCTGGGCCACGGCGCCGGGGCGCAGGTCCGCGGTGAGGTCGGGGAGCGCGACGTTGAGGATCGTCATGTCCATCACGACGACCAGCAGGCTGGCGGTGAGCACGGCCAGGCCGGCCCACCGGCGCGGGTCCGGTGCTGCGGGGGCGAGAGGTGCACCGGGGGTGCCTGCGACGGCGTCGACGTGCGTGCTCATCGTGGGCCAGCTCCGTCCAGGAAGGTCGACATCACCATGGCGTCGAGGTCACGGCGCGCGACGTCACCGTCACGCACGGCCTCGCGGGCAGCGACGAGCAGGCCGTAGACGGCGTGCCCGAGCCAGCGCGGGGGTACGTCGTCGCGCAGCACGCCGGCGCGCTGCGCGGCGGCGTACAGGTGGGTCTCGCGGTCCACGAGCGCGTCCGAGCGTGCCAGCAGGTCGTCGGCGCTGGTGAGGTAGGAGTCGGTGAGGGCGAACCCGAAGTCGTCGGAGTCGGCGAGGAAGCGCGCCATCATGTCCTGCAGGCAGGCGGTGATCCGCGCGGCGTCTCCGGAGTCGGCGGCGCCCTCGACCGCCTGCGGGTCCGCCGCGTCGAGGCTGGTCTCCCACCGGTCGAGGGAGCGGGTGCCGAGCTCGTGCAGGAGGTCGTCGCGTGAGGCGAAGTGCCGGTGCAGGGTGGCGCGGCCGACGCCGGCGGCCGAGGCCAGGACGGCCATCGAGGCGCGGGGATCGACGTTGAGGTGGCGCTGGGCCGCTGCGAGGATCTCCTCGGTGGTCACCATGAGACGTTCGCGTCCAATCTGAGACAATAATGTCTCACCAGTGGAGCACGCGGGGAGGCGTCAGGGCAACTCGCCCGACGGGATGCTGCGAGATCGCTCGCGATGGGTATGGGGTGGGTCCACCACTGACGCACGAGGAGATCTCGGACATGAGCAACGACGCGAGCCGTACGACGGGCGCCGAACCCGCCGTGTCCGGGACCGACGACAACGGGTCCGAGCCCGGTCTCAAGCGGGTGATGGGCCCTCGGTTGCTGCTGCTCTTCATCGTCGGAGACATCATCGGCGCCGGGATCTTCGCGGTGACCGGAAAGGTCGCCGGCGAGGTCGGCGGCCTGGCGTGGCTGCCGTTCCTGCTGGCCTTCGCCATCGCCACCATGACCGCGTTCTCCTACCTGGAGCTGGTGACCAAGTATCCCGAGGCTGCCGGTGCCGCTCTCTACGTGCACAAGGCGTTCGGGATCCACTTCGTGACGTTCCTGGTGGCCTTCACGGTCGCCTGCTCCGGGATCACCAGTGCGTCGACGTCCTCGAGCCTGCTGGCCTCCAACTTCCTGATCGGCATGGACGAGCTGGTCGACGGCGTCCCCACGGGCGACACCGCCTCCCTGGTCGCCGCGCTCGTCTTCATGGGGATCCTGGCGGCGGTGAACCTGCGTGGGGTGGGGGAGAGCGTCAAGTTCAACGTCGTGCTGACCAGCATCTCGTTGCTGGCGCTGAGCGTCGTGATCCTGATCGGCTTCTGGGCGATCGGCACCGGCGACGGCGACGTCTCGCGCCTCGTCGCCTTCGAGACGAGCGAGGACAAGAGCATCTACCTCGGGGTCACCGTGGCCACCACGATCGCCTTCTTCGCCATGGTGGGCTTCGAGGACTCGGTCAACATGGTCGAGGAGACCAAGGACCCCGAGCGCACCTTCCCCCGGATCATGTTCACCGCGCTGGGCGTGTGCGCGCTGCTCTACATGCTGGTCGCCGTGGCGGTGATCATGGTCATCCCCGAGGGCGACCTGACGAACCCCTCGAACCCCGACGCCGGGATCCTGCTGGACGTCGTGAAGGTCGGGGCACCCGGGATCCCGATCGACGACATCTTCCCCTTCCTGACCGTCTTCGCGGTCGGCAACACCGCGCTGATCAACATGCTGATGGCCAGTCGGCTCGTCTACGGGATGGCCCGCCAAGAGGTGCTTCCGCCGGTGCTCGGCAAGGTGCTGCCGGGGCGCCGATCCCCCTGGGCGGCCATCGCGTTCACCACCGCCCTGGCCATGGGCCTCATCGTCTACGTCCGGACGCAGTCCGAGTCCGACATCGTCTCTGCGCTGTCCGGCACCACCGGTCTGCTCCTGCTGGTGGTGTTCGCGATCGTCAACGTCTCCTGCCTGGTGCTGCGCCGCGACGACACCGGCCGGGGGTTCCGGGCGCCCACCGCGATCCCGGTGCTGGGTGCGATCCTCTCCGCGGCCCTGGTGGGGCCATGGGCGCGCAACTCGGCCGACTACATCCAGTACCGCATCGCCGCCGGGCTGCTGGTGATCGGCATCGTGCTCTGGGCGCTGACCTGGCTCACCAACCGGGGCGTGCGGGCCAAGAAGACCGGGTTCCGCGACATCGAGCACCTCGAGGGCTGACCTCGGCGCCGCATCGTCGCGCGCACTCGTGACGACGTACGACGGCGAGTCGGGTGGTTCCGGCCACCCCGCATAGGCTGTGCGGGTGTCGTTCCCCGATCTTGCGAGCCTGCACGCGCTCAACCCGGCCCAGCAGCCGACGTACCCCGAGCGTGCCCTCGTCGACTCCACCGTCGCCCAGCTCCAGGCCGCGCGCCCGCTCGTCTTCGCTGCCGAGTGCGACGAGCTGACCACCAAGCTGGCCGCCGTCGCCCGGGGTGAGGCGTTCCTCCTGCAGGGCGGCGACTGCGCCGAGACCTTCGCCGGCGTCACCGCCGACAACACCCGCAACAAGCTCCGGGTCCTGCTGCAGATGGCGGTGGTGCTGACGTACGCCGCCTCGGTCCCGGTGGTCAAGCTGGGCCGGCTGGCCGGCCAGTACGCCAAGCCGCGCTCCTCCGACCTGGAGACGCGCGCCGGCGTCACGCTGCCGGCGTACCGAGGTGATGCGGTCAACGGCTTCGAGTTCACCGCGGAGTCGCGGGTGCCCGACCCCGCGCGCCTGCTCGAGGTGCACCGCACCTCGGCTGCCACGCTGAGCATGATCCGCGCCTTCATCGCCGGCGGGTACGCCGACCTGCGACAGGTCCACACCTGGAACACCGACTTCGTCGCCGAGTCCGCCGCCGGCCAGCGCTACGAGGCGATGGCGCACGAGATCGACCGGGCGATGGCGTTCATGGAGGCGATCGGGGCCGACCCGGACGAGTTCCACCACGTCGACTTCCACATCTCCCACGAGGCGCTGGTGCTCGAGTACGAGCACGCGATGAGCCGTCTCGACTCCCGCACCCAGCAGCACTACGACCTGTCGGGCCACTTCGTGTGGATCGGCGAGCGGACCCGCCAGCTCACCGGCGCCCACGTCGAGCTGCTCAGCCAGGTGCGCAACCCGATCGGGGTCAAGCTCGGTCCCACCACGACCGCCGACGACGCGATCGCGCTGGCCGGTCGACTCAACCCCGACAACGAGGCCGGCCGGCTGACCTTCATCACCCGCTTCGGTGCCGGCAAGATCCGTGACGGCCTCCCGTCGCTGGTCGAGAAGGTCACCGCCGCCGGGCTGCAGGTCGCCTGGGTCTGCGACCCGATGCACGGCAACACCTTCGAGGCGAGCTCGGGCTACAAGACGCGTCGCTTCGACGACGTCATCGAGGAGGTCCAGGGCTTCTTCGACGTCCACCACGAGCTCGGCACCTGGCCCGGTGGTGTCCACGTCGAGCTCACCGGCGACGACGTGACCGAGTGCGTGGGCGGCGGCGAGGAGCTGCTCGAGATCGACCTGGGCAACCGCTACGAGTCGGTCTGCGACCCGCGACTCAACCGGGTGCAGTCGCTCGAGCTGGCGTTCCTCGTCGCCGAGATGCTCCGAGCCCGCTCGGTCTGAGCCTGCGGGGACCGTGGGGGGAGCACTTACCAGCAGTTGTTCCGTCTGGGCGACGGCTGTAACGGTGGGTCAGTAGTCACAACTGCTGGTAAGTACCCACCACCCGACCACCCCGCCACTGACGGCCAGTCCAGGGCACCGGAGGATGGGTCGGGTGATCGACCTCCGCTCCGACACCCTGACCGCCCCCACCGAGTCGATGCGAGCCGCCATGGCCGCGGCCGAGGTCGGCGACGACGTGTACGGCGAGGACCCCACCGTCACCGGGCTCGAGGAGCGCGTGGCCGGGATGCTCGGCCACGAGGCGGGGCTCTTCATGCCCACCGGGTCGATGTCCAACATCCTGGGCGTGCGCGCCCTCGTCGCCCCGGGCGAGGAGGTGCTGTGCGAGTCCCGCGCCCACATCGCCCGCGCCGAGCTGGGCGCCCACGGCGCCTACAGCGGTGTCACGATGCGCACCTGGATCGACCCGCGCGGCCAGGTCGACCTCCCGACGATCCAGTCGCTCTTCGCCCCCGACATGGGTCCGTTCTTCGTGCGCACCGCGGCCATCTCGGTCGAGAACACCCACAACTTCGCCGGGGGCACCGTGCTGCCGCTGGCTGATCTGCGTGACCTCAAGGAGTACGCCGTCGGCGTCGGGGCCCGGATCCACCTCGACGGCGCGCGCCTGTGGAACGCGCACGTCGCCACCGGCACCCCGCTGGCCGAGTACGGAGCCTGCGCCGACGTGATCTCCGTGTGCTTCTCCAAGGGGCTCGGCGCACCGGTCGGCTCGATGTTGGTGGGCAGCCGCGACGTCGTCGCCGAGGCCCGGGTCTGGCGCAAGCGGATGGGCGGGGGGATGCGCCAGGTGGGGATCCTGGCGGCGGCCGCCGAGCACGCCCTGGATCACCACGTCGAGCGGCTCGCCGACGACCACCACCAGGCCCGGATCCTGGCCGAGGCCTGCGGCGTCGACCCGGCCGGGGTCGACACCAACATCGTCGTCGTACCCCGACGCGACGCGGCCGACGCGGCGTCGTACGTCGCCCGGGCCGCCGAGCAGGGGGTCCGCGTCGCGACGGTGGGGCCCACCACGGTGCGCCTGGTGACCCATCTCGGCGTCTCCCGCGACGACGCCGAGCGGGCGGCGGCGGTCCTGGGGTCGCTGTAGCGGGCGCAGCGACGGTGTGGCAGGAATCCCCGGTGGACCGGGGATTCCTGACGTTGTCGGGGGTTGCAACCCCCGATAACGTCAGGAAAGCCCCGGGAACCCTCACCAGTGCGACCCACGTGACGAAGCCGATCAGGGGTCCTCAGGACTCCCCGCGTACCGTCACTCCTCATGACGTCCCTGCGCCGCTGGTGCGTGGTGGCCCTGGTGGCGGCGGTCGTCGTCATCGCGCCCCTGCTGCCCCGCCTGCTGCCGGCTTCGGCCAGCGACGTGACCGCCGCCGAGCTGCTGAGCCGCGTCCAGGGATCCGGCGAGGTGCCCTACAGCGGGTACGTCGAGACCGACGGTGCCGTCCAGCTCGCGGTGGGTGACGACTTCAGCGACCTCGCCGAGCTGTTCGGAGATCGGTTGCGACTGCGCGTGTGGTGGCAGGGCGAGGACGCGTGGCGGGTCAACCGCCTGCTGCTCAGCGGTGAGGAGGACCTGGTCCACGACGGCTCGCGGACGACGTCCTACGACTACGAGCGAGCGCGCGCCGTCACCAGCCACGATCCGGAGATCCGCCTGCCCCGGACCTCCGACCTGGTGCCGCCGTCGATGGGTCGGATCGTGACCGACGGTGCCGGCTCCGAGGAGGTCTCGCGCCTGCCGGCGCAGCGGGTCGCGGGCGTCGCCGCCCCCGGACTGCGGCTCGAGCCGGCGTCGGAGCAGACGACGATCGACCACGTGGACCTCTGGGTCGAGGAGGACACCGGCCTCGCCCTGCGCGTCGAGGTCTACGCCGACTCCTCGAGCACCCCTGTGCTCACCACCGAGTTCGCGGAGTTCTCCTCGGCGGCACCGGAGCCTGCCGAGGTCGCCGACACCTGGTCCGGCCAGGTCGAGCGGGACGTCGACGACACCGTCGACCTGGCCGACGCGGCCAACCGTTACGCCCCCTTCCGGGTCCCGAGGACGATCGCCGGCCTCGAGCGTCGTACGGCGGGCAACGGCGCGGTCGGCGTCTACGGCAGCGGGGTGACCCGCCTGATCGCCGTACCCCTGCGGGAGGGCGACGCCGACGACCTGCGCGAGTCGTTGCTGGGGAGCCCCGCGGCGATCGCCACCGACTCCGGGACGTTGCTGGCGGTCGGACCCGTCAGCGTCTTCCTGACCAGCGAGGGCTTCAGCTACGTGCTCGCCGGCACGGTGACCGACGAGACGCTGCTGCGGGCCGCCGAGGACATCGTCGCCGGGGTGCGCCTGCGCGGGCGGTTCGAGTGAGCGGCGACACGGCGATCCGGACCCAGGGTCTGACCAAGTACTTCGGCCGCTTCGAGGCGGTCTCCGACCTGAGCCTGGACGTGCGTGTGGGCGACGTCTACGGGTTCCTGGGTGCCAACGGCTCGGGCAAGACCACGACCGTGCGGATGCTGCTCGGGCTGGTCCTGGCCACGTCGGGGGAGATCGAGGTCCTCGGCCGGCCGATGCCGCGCTCCGGACGCGAGGTGCTCCCGCACGTGGGCTCGATGATCGAGGGCCCGGCCGCCTACGCCCACCTGTCGGGGCGCGCCAACCTGACGCTGTTCGACGCGATGGCGCCGCGCAGCCGCCGTGCCGGACGCAGGGCCAGGGTCGAGGAGACCCTCGACCGGGTCGGGCTCGGCGGGGTCGACGAGCGCCCGGTGAGGAACTACTCGCTGGGGATGCGGCAGCGGCTCGGCCTGGCCGCGGCGCTGCTGCGCCGCCCGCGCCTGCTCGTGCTGGACGAGCCGACCAACGGCCTCGATCCGCAGGGCATCCGCGACATCCGCGCACTGCTCCTCGAGCTCAACGCCGGCGGCACGACGGTCTTCGTCTCCAGCCACCTGCTCGCCGAGATCGAGCAGCTGTGCACCCGCGTCGGCGTGCTCGACCGGGGCCGGCTGGTGGTGCAGGAGGAGCTCGCCGTCCTGCGAGCCCCGACCGGGCGGATCCTGCTCGGTACGCGGGAGCCGGACGCGGCCGTGGCGCACCTCGGGCGACTCGGACGCCGCGTCGAGCAGCGCGACGGTCGACTCGCCGTCCGGGCTCCGGACGCGGCCGAGCTGAACGCCGAGCTGGTGCGCGCCGGGATCTCCGTCGACGAGCTGAGCGTGGAGCGTCGCTCCCTGGAGGACGTGGTGCTCGCCGCCACCTCGGCGGGCAACGACACGTTCGCCCGCCCCGACCGGCCAGACGGGCCCGCATCGCCCGCCGTCGAGGACGTCTCGTGATCCGCGTCGAGCTCAGCAAGCTGCTGCGCAGCCGACGCACGTGGACCACGATCCTGCTCATCGACGCCCTGCCCACGCTGGTCGGGGTGCTCCTGGCCGTGACCGACCTGGGGCCGCGCCCCGGTGAGGGGCCGGCGTTCCTGTCCGCCGTGCTCACCGACGGCACCCTCTTCCCGCTGGCGGCGCTCGCCATCGTGCTGCCGCTGTTCCTCCCGATCGCGGTCTCGATCACGGCCGGGGAGGCGATCGCCGGCGAGGCCGCCGCCGGCACGCTGCGCTACGTGCTGGTCCGTCCGGTCGGGCGGCTCCGGCTGCTCGTGGCCAAGCTCGTGGCCGCGATGGCATTCGTCGTGCTGACGGTCCTGGTCGTGGCGGCGACGGCGTACGTCGTCGGGATCACGCTGCTCGGCGACCAGAGCGTCCAGGTCGTCGGATCCACCAGCGTGTCCGGCACGTCGCTGTCGACCCCCGAGCTGGTGGGCCGGACGTTCCTGGCGCTGGGCTACGCGATGCTCTGCATGCTGGGGGTCGCCGCGATCGCGCTGTTCCTCTCGACGGTCGCCTCGTCGTCGCTCGGCGCGGCGCTGGGCACGATGTCGATCTTCGTCGGATCCTCGCTGCTGCTCACCCTGGACGCGTCCGAGGCGATCCGCGACTACCTGCCGACGCGGTACTGGCTGGCGTTCGTCGACCTCTTCCGCGACCCGATCCTGTGGCGTGACCTCCAGGCCGGGGTGATCCTGCAGGTCGCCTACGTCGCGGTGTTCTTCACTGCCGCCTGGGCCAACTTCGCGACCAAGGACATCTCGGCATAGCTACCCGCACACCCGAGCCCCCGGCACCCGCGGCCGCCCGACCCCGAGGGCAGCCTCCACCATCACGAGCACCACGCCCGCCCGCGGCAGGTCCCCGTGGCTCACCTCGAGGTCCGGGCACACGTCCTGCACGGCGTAGGAGAGCGCACCGTCCAGGGAGCCGGAGTCGGCCGGCACCACGGTCTGGTCGTCCTCGGTCCAGATGGCGGTGTAAGCGGGTCCGGCCGGGGTCTCGTCGCCCCGGTTGAGGGTGAAGAGCAGGTCGCTGTCGGGCGCCAGCTGCCGGCAGGCGACCGGGCACGCGCCCCCGGCGACGCCGGCAGCCAGCGCAGCCAGGTCGGTGCCGTGGTGGGGGGAGCCGAGGGTGACCACGCGCCGTACGACGTCGTCGCCGCCGAACTCCTGGACGTACCACCGCACGACGACGCCGCCCGCGGAGTAGCCCACGAGGTCGACCGAGCCGGCGCCGGTGCGCTCCAGGGTGTCGTCGACGCTCGCGGCCAGCCCCTCGGCCTGCTCGCGCAGGTCACCGGTCCCGTCGGCGGGCGCCACGATCGCGACGTCGCGCCCGTCCCGGGTCAGGAAGAACTCGAGGGTCTCCAACGAGGCCGTCGAGCCGCCGTACCCCGGCACGAGCAGCACCGGTCCCGGCTCGTCCTGCGCGACCGGGTCGGCGGGGGTCACCCGGTCGACGACGGCTCGCACGACCGGGACCAGCACGACGACCAGCACCAGGCCGACGATCGCGACCCAGAACCGGCGACGCTGCGGGGAGAGCCGACCGAGGGCTCCCCAGGAGAGGGTCACGAGGAGTTCACGCGGGGGTGCCGACCAGGGCGACGTCGCTGATCGCGGTGTAGTCGCGACCTGCGGGGCCCTTCGCGGGCTTGGAGACCTTCACGATGCGCAACGTGACGGTGTCGGTCTCGATCTGGTCGACCTTCACGCCCTGGAGCGCGAGGTCGTCTCCGAGCTTCTGCGGCACAACCGTGCCGTCGGCGAAGACCCACTCCACGGCCTTGATGCGGCGATTGGCCGCGTAGCCGTCGTAGCCCGGCTCGACCTTGGCGTAGCCGTTGATCAGCCCGACGCCGACCAACGTCGCGGGGGAGTCGAGGCGGAAGACGATCTCGCCGCCCGAGGCGTCGCCGGGCATCCGCCAGGCGGTGTCGGCCTGCCCGTCGAGCATGTTGAACGCCTCGTAGCGCACCGCGTTGCCGTTGACGTCGCGGCTCGGCGCGGCCGTGTCGGGAGGCGTGGCCTCGGCGCTGCTGGCGAGGTCCACCGGTGCGTCGTCGCCGTCGTCAGTGTCGTCGGGCGAGGGGGACTCGCCGGGTGCGGTGGACGCGGAGGGCTGGGGTGCCGGGTCGTCGGACGCGCCGGGGCTCGGCGACGGCGACGGCGTCGACGCGGGAGCGGTCGCCGGGTCGCTGGCGGTGGCGTCGTCGTCGCCCAGCGAGCTGGTCACGAGCAGCACCCCGCCGCCCCCGAACAGCAGGATGGCCGCGACGACGCCCAGGGCCCACCAGGGGGCCGCCGAACGTGGCCGTCGGTGCCCCGACGCAGGTGGCGGGGCGGCGGTCGGGGTCGGTGCCGGCGGCTGACCGGCGTCGGCAGCCGAGCCCCCTGTCGAACCGGTCGTCGACCCGCCTGCAGCGGCCTCGTCGGCGAAGAGCGGGAAGCGCGCAGGACGGGGCGGCTCGTGGACCGGCGGGGGCGGGATCGGACGGACGGCCGGTCGCTCAGCCGTGCTGTCGACGGGTGCCTCGACGGGCGCGTCCTTGGGATGGCCGCAGTTGACGCAGAACCGTCCGATCCCGAGGTCGTGACCGCAGGACAGGCAGCGTGGTGCGCCGTGCTGGGGCTCACCACCGGTCCCTCGGTCCACCGGATCCATCTGCGACGTCCCTCCTCCGCAGCGCTCGGGTGCGGCGCCGACATCGGACCAGGGTAGGTCACCCTGGAAGGGCGCTGATCGGCTCGCGGGGCGTGCGCCGCGCGTGGACCAGCGCTTCCCAGGTCAGCCGCGTCCGACGAAGTCGTGAGCCTGGGCCCGGCCGACCGCCTCGGGGAGCCGGCGTACGGCCTGGGCGAGCTCTCGCAGGTCGGCACCGAGCAGGGCCTGCGGACCGTCGCACAGCGCCGTCTCCGGATCGGGGTGGACGTCGACGATGACGCCGTCGGCGCCCACGGCGATGCCGGCGCGCGAGAGGGGTACGACGAGGTCCTTGCGGCCCGCGGCGTGCGACGGGTCGATGATGATCGGCAGGTGGCTGGTGGCCTGCACGACCGGCACCGCGGAGACGTCCAGGGTGTTGCGGGTGGCCGGCTCGAAGGTGCGGATCCCTCGCTCGCACAGGACGACGTCGAGATTGCCGCGCTGGGCGATGTACTCGGCCGCCATCAGCCACTCCTCGATCGTGGCGGTCATCCCGCGCTTGAGGAGCACGGGCTTGCCGGCATCGCCGGCGGCCTGCAGCAGCCCGAAGTTGGCCATGTTGCGGGTGCCGATCTGCAGCATGTCGGCGTGCTCGGCCACGACGGGGACGTCACGGGCGTCGACGACCTCGGTGACCACGGGCAGCCCGGTCGCGGCGCTGACGTCGGCCAGGATCTCCAGCCCCTTCACGCCCAGGCCCTGGAAGGCGTACGGCGAGGTCCGCGGCTTGTAGGCGCCGCCGCGCAGGATCGTGGCGCCGGCGGACTGCGCCATCCGAGCCGCCTCGAGGGTCTGCTCGGCCGACTCCACCGCGCACGGACCGGCGAGGAAGGTGAACGTGTCGGGACCGATCGGGACCCGCTTGCCCTCCTTGCCCACCCACACCGTCGACCGGTCGGCGTGGTGCTGGCGGCTGACGAGCTTGTAGGGGTCGGAGATGCGGTGCACGTCGGCGACGCCCTTGAGCGTGCGTAGGTTGAGGTGGTGGAACGACTCCAGGTCGCCGACCAGCCCGATGATGGTGCGCACGACGCCCTTGCTGACGAACGCCTCACCACCTACGCCCTCGACCTTCTCGACGACGTGGGCGACGTCCTCGGCGGTGGCATCGGGGGACATAACGACGACCATGGGATTCCTCGGTTTCTCGTGTGGACCCCGGCTGCGGCCCGGACATGACAAACGCCCCGGCTGCGGCCGGGGCGTTGGTGGGTGCGGGCGCGTCTAGGACAGATTCCAGGACTGGGCCTGCACGGGTGCTCCCGGCAGGTGTCCAAAGAAATAGGTGTGCGCCACGTGGAGAACTGTAACCACGGCGACACCCGCCGCGCGCGGGTGTTTCAGGGGGTGGACGGTCCGTGGCACCGGGGCGAGCGCGCCGCGCTCAGACCGCGAGGTGCTGGACCTCGCCCTCGATCGGACGGCGCGGCCCCGCCTCGACCACCAGCATGGCGACGAGCACCATCGCCCCGCCCCCGAGCAGGCGCCAGGTGAGCGACTCGCCGCCGAGACCGACGGCGAAGGTGGCCGCGAAGACCGGCTCCATGCTCATCACGATCGCGGCGCGGGTCGGAGCCAGATGCGCCTGCGCCCAGGTCTGCGCCACCAACGCCAGTGCCCCGGCGACGAGCGCCATGTAGAGCACCGACAGCCAGTCCGCGTTCGTTGCCGGCAGGACCAGCCCGTCGGGAACGGTCGCGACGAGACACATCACAGCGATGACCAGGACCTGCGCGATCGACATTCCCAGGGCGTCCTCGGCGGTCGACCACGCGCCTAGCGCGACGATGTGCAGGGCGTAGAGGATCGCGGCCACGAGGGTGATCGCCTCGCCGTACCCCAGGGCGATCCCGTCGAGCGTGAGGACGGCCAGACCGCCGGTGGCCAGCACGACGGCCGCCCAGGTGAGGCCGTTGATCCGCGTGCGCAGGAGCACGGCGGCCAGCAGCGGCGTGGCGACGACGTACAGGCCGGTGATGAAGCCGGAGACGCTGGCGGCGGTGTGCGCGAGACCGGCGGTCTGCAGGATCTGCGCGACGCCGTACAGCGCGCCGAGCACCACCGCGCGACGCCGGGCGAGCGGTGACAGGCGGCGCAGCGCGCGCGGTGCGACGGCCACCATCACCAGGCCGGCCACGGCGAAGCGGACCGCCAGGAAGTCGAGGGTCGGCACGCGGTCGAGGAGGTCCTTGATCAGGAAGAACGTCGACCCCCAGCAGGCCGCCATCGCCAGCAGGGCGCCCGTGGCGAGCACGGTCGTCGACGGGGTCGGAGGGCGCCGCATCATGGCGTCACCGTGCTCACCCGGTGCGCAGCCGCTTGAGCAGGGCGATGTCGGGATCGCCCACCGACCGCGAGCCGGGCGTCTCGAGCACGAACGGGACGTCCTCGGTCGCCGGGTGGGCGAGCAGCTCGGCGAAGGCGTCGACGCCGATGTGTCCCTCGCCCAGCTTCTGGTGGCGGTCCTTCATCGCACCGCGCACGTCCATCGAGTCGTTGGCGTGGATCAGGCGCAGGCGGCCCGGGCCGCCGATCTCGACGATCCGCTCCAGGGTCGCCGCAGCACCACCCGGCTCGTCGAGCGGCGCTCCGGCCGCGAAGACGTGGCAGGTGTCGAGGCAGATGCCGGCCTTGGGGTGGAAGTCGAGCGCGCCCAGGTAGGCCTGGAGGTCCTCCACACCCGCGCACAACGAGCGGCCCTGGCCGGCGGTCGGCACCAGGAGCAGCCACGGCGCGCCGTCGTCGGCCACGAGGTCCAGCAGCGGCAGCAGGCCCTCGCGCACCTGGGACAGCGCGGCCGCCTGCCGGTCGGCCGCGCCCTCCGGGTCACCGGCCGGGTCGACGTACGACCCGGTGTGCACGACGACGCCCTCGGCGCCGATCTCGGCGGCGCGACGCAGGTTGTGCGCGACGAGCGCGACCGAGCGCTCGTACGTCGCCGGGGTCGGCGAGCCCAGGTTGACCAGGTACGGCGTGTGGATGAAGGTCCGCATGCCGCGCTCGGCCGTGGCGGCGGCGAACGCCGCGTCCTCGGCCGGTTTGCCCGGGCTCAGCGCCCAGCCGCGCGGGTTGCCCACGAACACCTGCAGCGTCTCGCACCCCAGCTCCTCGGCCGAGGCGAGCGCCCCCTTGACGAGGCCGGCTCCGACGAGGACGTGGGTGCCGACGGGGTTGCGCATGGCACGGACGATAGGGGCGGGGGCAGCGCCGCCGACGGGGGACCCCGCCGATGGCCCGCCGATGGGCTCCTCAGACCACCGTGATCGTGACCAGGCTGCCCCTGGGCGCCATCGTGCCGGCCTCGGGATCGGTGCTGACGGCGAAGCCGAGCCCGGCGTAGAAGACGCTGTTGCGCTTGGTCTCGGTGCGGAAGCCGGCGTCCTCGAGGGCGTTGATCGCGGCGTTGATCCCGAAGCGCGCGACGTCGGGCACCTGGATCAGCTCGGGCCCCTTCGAGACCGTGAGCGAGACGACGTCCCCCTTGTTGAGGGTGCCTTGAGCAGGCGACTGGGACAGCACCTGTCCTGCCGGGGCGTCGTCGTCGAACTCCTCGGAGACGACGCTGGCGACCAGGTCCCGCTTCTCGAGCCTCTCGGTGGCCTTGTCGATGTCCTTGCCGACCCACGAGCCCACCTTGATCGGGCGCCGGCCCTTGCTGAGGACCAGGTCGACGGTGTCGCCGGGGCTGAGCTCGGTCCCCTTGTCCGGGACGCTGCGCAGCACCGTGCCCTCGGGCTGCTGCTCGTTGTAGCGGCTCTTGCTCTCTCCGAACTCCAGCTGGACGGCCAGCAGGGCATCCTGGGCGGCGTCCTCGTCGAGGCCACGGACCTGGGGCACCAGCAGCTTGCCGAGCGAGAGCGTCAGGGTGACCGTGTCGCCGGGCAGGACCCGGGCGCCGCCACCGGGGTCGGCGCTCACCACGGAGCCCTCGGGCACCTCGGAGTCGTAGGCGGGCTCGGCGTAGGCGACCTCCAGGCCCGCGCTCTCGAGGGCCGCCACCGCGGTGGCGTCCTCGGCTCCCAGCACCTGCGGCGCCGTGGCGTAGCGGGCCCAGCCGTACCAGAAGGCGCCGCCGCCGATGGCGCCGGCGACCAGGAGGGCAGCCAGCAGGAGGACCAGGCCACGCTTCGAGCGGCGTTGCCGCGGTGGCTTCGGCGCACCCGGCGCAGGAGTGGGACGCCGCGGCGGGGCCTGCCCGCGGACGGGAGCAGGGGCAGGTGGCGGTGATGTCGCCAAGGGGTACGTCGTGGTCGCCTCCGGAGGTGCCGGGCGGGCCTGGGGTGGCGCGAGCAGGGACTCCATCTCGGCGGCGTCCCACGGCTCGGGCGCGGTGTCGGTGCGGCCCGAGAGGACCGGGCTGAGGTCTTGGGTGAGCTCGACGTCGTCGCGCACCCCGGCGGCGAGCGCGTTGGCGACGCGGTGCACCTGGTGCAACAGGATGGCTGCGTCGGCGGGGCGCAGCGACCGGTCGCGAGCGGTCGCCCGCGCGACCAGCGCGTCGACGTACGCCGGCAGCTCGGGCACCCGCTCGGAGGGTGGGGGGACGTCGTGGTGGACGTGCTTGTAGGCGACCTGGATGGGCGTCTCGCCCTCGTGCGGCTTGACCCCGGTCAGCAGCTCGTAGAGCACCACCCCCACGGCGTACACGTCCGCCCTGGCGTCGGCGCGGCCGTCGACGACGAGCTCGGGAGCCAGGTAGGACACGGTGCCGATCAGGACGCCCTGGGTCGCGGTGTGCTGGGTCTCGGCGCTGATCGCCTTGGCGAGGCCGAAGTCGGCGACCTTGACCCGTCCGTCGTCGGCGATGAGGACGTTCTCGGGCTTGACGTCGCGGTGGATGAGCCCGTTGCGGTGCGCCGAGGCCAGCGCGGAGACGACGGGCTCGAGGAGGGCCAGTGCGCGTGAGGGCGCCATCGGGCTCTCCTTGGACACGACGTCGCGCAGGGTGTGGCCGGGCACCAGCTCCATGACGAGGAAGACCGTGCCGTCGTCGTCACCCTGGTCGTAGACGGCGACCACGTTGGGGTGGGAGAGCCGGGCGGCGGCGCGGGCCTCGCGCACGAACCGCTCGGCGAAGTCGCCGGAGTCGCCGTCGCCGAGCCCGGGATGCATGATCTTGACCGCGACGGTGCGGTCGAGGCGGATGTCGTGGGCCTCGTGGACGCTGGCCATGCCGCCGCGTGCGATCCGCGAGCCGACGCGGTAGCGGCCGTCGAGCAGGCGTCCGCGCACGGCGTCCGAGGGCAGGCTGGCGCCGGCCCTTGCGGGCACGTCAGGCACGTCTGGGACCACGGGCGACCCTCCTGGGCTCCGGCAGGGGAAGGCGCCGGAGGTCGTCAGTCTACGGTCGCACCGGCGCCAGGACCCGCCAGCGCGGCCGACGGCGTGGCGGCCGTGACACGATGGACCCATGAGTCCCGACCCCACCTCCGAGCCGTCCCTGGCCGAGGTCGACCTGGCTGCCCTGGTGCCCGAGTGGATCGACTGGGCCGAGGCGGCCCGGCGCCTCGAGGTCACGGTGGCGAAGGTGCGCACGATGATCCGTGACCACGAGCTCGCGGCCGCCGTGCCGTCGCCGGGCGCGGGACAGCAGCTGCCCGCCGACTTCATCGTCGACGCCCTGCCGGTCAAGGGCCTGCCCGGGCTGCTGACGATGATGCACGACAACGGCTACGACGACCGCGAGATCATCGCCTGGCTCTACCTCGACCAGGACTTCCCCGGACGGGGCATCGACGCCCTCCTGGAGAATCGCGGCAGCGAGGTCAAGCGCCGCGCGCAGGCCATGGCGTTCTGAGCGGGGTCCCTGGTCTCGATGGTCTCCCGCATCCCACCGCCCGAGGACGGCGACGACTCCCGCCCGCAGCGCTCACGAGGCGCGCTCGCGCTCGTCCTGGTCGTCGCCGTCGCAGCCGGCGTCTGGCTCCTGAACGACCGCGACCCCGGCACCGCCACGACGGCCACGGACGACACCAGCGCCTCGTCGCCCGCGGCCAGCCCGTCGGCCGAGCCGTCGTCCGGCTCCACGGAGCCGTCCACCGACCCGACCGCCGACGAGTCGCCCCGTGCGACCTCCACCTCCGGGACCTCCGAGGGCGTGCAGCCGGAGCCCTCCTCCACGCAGGAGCCCGAGGCGCCGCCCACCATCGACCCCGACTCCGGCCTGCCGACGGTCTACCTGCTCGACCTGCCGCCCGAGGCGGCCGAGACCGTCGAGGCGATCGAGCGCGGACCGCCGTACGCCTATGACAAGGACGGCAGCACCTTCGGCAACTACGAGGGGCTGCTGCCCGACTTCGACCGCGGCTACTACCAGGAGTTCACCGTCGAGACGCCCGGCTCCTCCGACCGCGGTGCCCGGCGGATCGTGGAGGGCGCCGACGGCGAGCTCTACTGGACCGACGACCACTACGCGTCGTTCTCCCGGATCCTGCTGTGAGACCGGGCGGGCCCCTCGCGGAGGTGTTCGCCTCCGACCTCGTGCCCGGGGTGCACCAGTGGTCCTCGTCGCTGGACGCCGCCTACGTCCGTGGCGTCGTACGACGAGGGGGCTGGCGCTTCGGCCACGTCGACGGCTCGCGGGTGCGCACGGTCGGCGACTTCCACGAGGCGATCTCCACGGCGCTGACCTTTCCGCCGTACTACGGGCGCAACCTCGACGCCCTCGCCGACTGCCTCGGCGACTGCGACGGCTCCCAGCTGCTGCTGTGGGACGACTGGGGTGTTTTCGCCCGCGCCGAGCCACGCGTCGCCGCGATCGCCCTCGACCTGCTCGGCGCCTCCCAGGTCACCACGTTGCTTCGAGGCGCCGGATTCTCGTCGTCCGGAGCGGACTTGCCAGGGACCTCCTGACGTTGCCGGGGGTTGCAACCCCCGGCAACGTCAGGAATCCCCGGTCAACCGGGGATTCCTGCACCCACAGCGACCCCGTCACACCACCCGCTGAGTGACCGCCCCCGCGAGCCCGCGCAGCACCTCGCGCGCGTGGGGCTCGATGTCGGCGTCGTCGAGGGCCGCGACCGCGATCGTGGCGAGCTCGCCGATGACGGCCTCGACCTGGGCGTGGGCGCCGCTGGCCTCGATGACGTCGCGCAACCGCTCCACCTCGGGTGGCGACAGCGCCGTGCCGAGGGAGCGGTCGAGCAGGGCGGCGTCGGCCGGGGGAGCGGCGTCGAGGGCCAGGGCGACCAGGACCGTCCGCTTGCCCTCGACGAGGTCGTCGCCGGCGGGCTTGCCGGTGGTGGTCGGGTCTCCGAAGACGCCGAGCAGGTCGTCGCGCAGCTGGAAGGCCTCGCCCAGCGGCAGCCCGAAGGCAGACAGCGCGTCGAGCTGTGCCGCCGTCGCGCCGGCGAGAGCGGCCCCGACGTGCAGGGGGCGCTCGATGGAGTACTTGGCCGACTTGTAGCGCAGCACCGTCATCGCGGTGTCGACGTCGGCGCGCCCGCGCGCCTGGACCGACACGTCGAGGAACTGACCTGCGATGACCTCGGTGCGGCACAGGTCGAAGACCTCGAGCGCGGGCCCGACGCGGTCCCACCCGAAGCCGCAGCGCCGCAGCAGCTCGTCGGCCCAGCCCTGCAGCAGGTCGCCCAGCAGGATCGCGGCGGCCGCGCCGTACTGCTCGGGGTTGCCTCGCCAGGAGTCCGCGCGGTGCTCCGCCTCGAACGCCCGGTGGGTCGCGGGTCGCCCGCGTCGGGTGTCGGAGGCGTCCATCAGGTCGTCATGGGCCAGGGCGCTGGCGTGGAGCAGCTCCAGCGACGCGCAGGCGCGCAGCAGGGCGCGCTCCTCGTCGGCGTCACCGTCGCCGGCACCCGGGGCCGCCAGGGCACGAAATCCCCAGTGGCAGAAGGCCGCACGGAACTTCTTGCCGCCGGCGACCGCCGTACGCGACTCGGCGACGAGACGATCGGCGTCGGCGCCCAGCGGGACCAGCCGCTCGGCCTGCGCGTCGAGGAAGTCCGCGAGCGTCGCGTCCAGCTCCGTGCGGAAGGTCACGTCGTCCCACCCACCGCGCTGTTTCACGACAACGAGGCTATTCCTCCTACCCTGTCGTCATGGCAACGGGTCACGGACGCAGCATGGCCGAGCTCATCGGCGACGGGGACCGCTCGGTCTCCTTCGAGTTCTTCCCGCCCAAGGACGAGGCCGGCGCGGAGCGTCTCTGGAAGGCGATCAACGCCCTGGAGCCCTATCAGCCGAGCTTCGTGTCGGTGACGTACGGCGCCGGCGGGTCGACCCGCGACATGACGGTCGACATCACCGGGCGGATCGCGCGCGAGACGTCGATGACCCCCGTCGCCCACCTGACCTGCGTCGGTCACACCCGCCAGGAGCTGGAGAAGATCCTCGACTCCTACACCGAGGCCGGCGTGCACCACCTGATGGCGTTGCGCGGCGATCCGCCCGAGGGTCCGCGCGCACCGTGGACGCCCACCGAGGGCGGCCTGACCTACGCCACCGACCTCGTCGAGCTGGCCCGCTCGCGCGGCGACTTCCGGATCGGCGTCGCCGCCTTCCCCGAGCGCCACCCGACCTCGGAGTCGCTCGACCACGACGCCGACGTGCTGGTCGCCAAGGCCAAGGCCGGAGCGGAGTACGCCGTCACGCAGATGTTCTTCCGAGCCGCCGACTACTTCTCGCTGGTCGAGCGGGTGCGGGCGCGCGGTGTCGACCTGCCGATCCTGCCCGGCATCATGCCGATCCTGAACCTCAACGCCATCCGCCGCCAGGGCGACCTCGTCGGCACCGAGGTGCCGGCGGACATCATCGCGCGGATCTCGGCCCACACCGAGCCCGAGGACATCCGTGGCGAGGGCATCTCGGTGGCTGCCGAGCTGTGCGCCGAGCTGCTCGCCGGAGGTGCTCCCGGCCTGCACTTCTACACGCTGAACAACTCGCGCGCCACGCTGGAGATCTTCGAGCGGCTCCAGATCACCGCGTAGCGAGCCGGGGTCAAGCGGGTCCCACCTCGGTCGCGACGAGGGCCGCACCGAGACCGACGTAGGCCATCCCGGCGCCCGGGGTCGCGTGCGCCCCGACGGCGTACACGCCCTCGACGGGGGTCCTCGGGCCGAGCCGCTGACGCACGGTGTGCCGGCCCTGCCAGAGCACGCCGTGCGGGGAGCCGCCCCAGTCGGTGACGAGCTCGCGCGGCGAGCGGTCGATCCGGGCCACGACGTTGTCCCGGACGTCGATCTTCGCGCGGGCGAGGACCCGCAGCATGTCCTCGGCGAGTCGTCCTCGTCCGTGCAGGGTCCAGGCGGTGCAGCCGTCGGGGGCCTGGCCTCCGGGGCGGATCACCAGCATCGGGTCGCCGTGCAGGACGGTCTCGTGGGGGAGGTCGGGCACGTCCCCGGTGAGGCCGAGGTGGGTGACGACCGGCGGGATCGCCGGCATGGTGCGCTCGACGTACGACGCCAGCGCCGGCATCCGGCGGGGGTCGACGGCGCACACGACCACGTCGGCCGGGATCTCGCCGCCGCGAGTGGTGCTGACCGCCACGGCCCGGCCTCCGCGGACCTCGATGTCGCGCACCGGGGTGCCGACCAGGACGGTGACGCCACGCGTCGCCAGTCGCGCAGCGAGGAGGTCACGCAGACCGTGGAGGCCACCGGGCAGGGTCCAGGCGCCGAAGCACTGCTCGAGGTAGGTGACCACCCCGGCCCAGGTCGGCACGTTGCGCAGGTCGTGGCCGTCGGCGACGAACGTGTGCGCGGCCACCGTCGCGGGGCGGTCGTCGCGAAAGCTGCGCTTGAGGTGCTTGTAGAGCACGTCGCGGCTGCCGAAGAGACGACCGACGTCCTTGGGCAGGGCGCCGGGCTGCCACGGTTCCTCGAAGTAGTGACGGCGCAGGAGGTCCCAGACCTCCTCGTAGTCGTGGACGTACTCGTCCCACTGCGCGCCCAGCCCGGGGCTCAACCCCTCGAAGGCCTCGACCTGGGCACGGCGCGACCCGCCCGGCAGTCGCAGCACGGTCTTGTCGGCGAACCGGTGCTCCCGGACCATCTCGCGCGGCGCCAGGCCGTCGTCGCCCTCCAGGCCCAGCTCGGAGCCGAGCGGTCGGCCGCTCTTGCGGAAGAGATCGCGCACGACGGCGGGCACGAGCAGGGCGTCGGGCCCGGCGTCCCAGGTGAAGCCGTCCTCGCTGACCGAGGTGAGCGCCCCGCCGAGGGTCTCGGACGCCTCGACCAGGGTCACGTCGTGGCCGAGCTTGGCCAGCCGCACGGCGCTCGCCAGACCGCCGTACCCGCCACCGACGATCACCACGCGTGCCATGCCGAGACCCTAGGGCACCCCGCCCCGCGCCCCCCGTGGACCCGTGGACCCGCGGACCCGTGGACTCGCGGAGCTCAGCGCAGGTCGGGGGCCGCCTCGAGCTCACCGAACCCGGTGCCGTAGGCCGCGTCCAGGTGCGCCAGCAGGGCGACGTTGAGTGGCGCCAGCCGGTCACCGGGCTCGAGCATCGCGCACGGGTCGATCTTGGCGAAGAACCCGATCGGGGTGTCGGCGGCCATCAGGTCGCTGCCCGTCGGCCGGCCGGAGCGGGTGAGCGTCGAGCCGTCGTAGGAGACCGGGTAGGAGTGGCTGCCGGAGACGGAGACACCCTGGCCGACGGCGCTCGGTCGGCCGTGTCGATGCGCGTCCATCAGCGGGAGCAGCGACTCGAGGTCGGCTGCACTCAGGCCGGTGTCGATCCCGCGGACGAGTGCCGCCTGGAGAAACGAGAAGAACGCCGGGTCGACCGAGGCGATGGTCGAGACCCCTGCGCTGGCCCGGGTGTTGAGCTCGGTCGGACGGAAGCCGTCGACCGTCAGGACCCCGTCGATCCCGAACGCGCCGCGGTAGTGGTGGCGGGCGGCGAGGTGGTCCCCGACGCGGCGAGCCGCAGCCCGCATCGCCTCACGATCCGCGGCGGGCGGGTCCCACCAGGTGCTCAGGCCGCCGTAGACGAAGCCGCGCCGCGCCTCGTCGCGCAGGATCGCCAGCTCGACGGGGCGGAACACCGCGGTCCCCGAACCCGGCACCGCGAAGCCGTGGATCGAGCAGGGCACCCCGTCGAGGAAGCCCATGACCCGGACCCGGTCGCAGCGCGGGGCGAAGAAGGCGAACGCGGCCGCCTCGTCGTCGGCGTCGCGCACCCACCGCACGAAGTTGCCGCCGCCGTTGAGCCCGTCCCGCGCATCGCCGCTCCACACGACGCCCTCGGAGGTGGCGAGCGACCTGCTCGCCGCGGCCAGCTCGGCGCGCTCCACCGGGCAGATCCGGTACGGCGCGTGGTCGACGCCGGCGGCCGCCCACAGGTCGTCGGCGAGCATCTTGTCCTCCAGGGCGAGGTACGACGCCGGCCTGCCACCGGTCACCGGGCGGCCGAGGATCGGCTCGTCGTCCGCCACGAAGGGTGAGGTGTGCCAGATGCCGCGCCGCTCGGGGTCGAAGGCCTCGATGGTGTCGGCCACGTCGCTGGGCAGGGTGCGCACGGTCCGGTCGAGGACCCGCACCTCCTCGGTCATCGACGCCGTCGGCGGGAGGTCTACCTCGACCACCGTGCACGAGCCGTCGGGTGGCACCGGACCGGCACCGGTCCCCGTCGAGACCACGAGCACGCGGCACCCGAGGGCGACGAAGCGCTCGACGATGCCGGTGTAGCCGGCCAGGATGCCGGGTCCCAGGAGGACCGGCCGTCCGGCGTACGTCTCGGCCAGGCGGGCCGTGGCCGCGTCGCGGGCGGTGTCGTCAGCCAGGTCGAGCGTCATCGCGAGGTCCTGTCACTCCACGTCGATCGGCTCTGCCGTGGTGAGCCGCACCAGCTCGTCGTACGTCGTGGAGAAGACCGCCGCAGGGTGGCCGGCGGCCGCCCAGACCACGGGGTGGCGCTCGAGCCAGCGGTCGAGGTAGGTCGGGACCGGTGCCGGGTGGCCGAGGGGGGAGACCCCGCCGATGACCTGGCCGGTGCGCTCGCGGACGAAGTCGGGGGTGGCCCGGCGCAGCCGCTCCACCCCGATCAGGGCGGCGACCTTGTCGGTGTCGACGCGGTGGCCGCCGGAGGTGAGCACGAGCACCGGTTCGCCCCCGGCGTCGAAGAGGAGGCTGTTGGCGATCGCGCCGACCTCGCACCCGAGCGCCTCGGCGGCGAGGGCCGCGGTGTGCACGGCGTCGGGAAGGGTGACGATCTCGCCCGTCCCGCCGAGCGAGGCGTGCACGTCTCGGAACCGGACGATGGAGGGGTGCTCGGTCGACATGGGTGCGACCCTATGCTCGACCCGGCGGTGGAGCATCGGTGTTTCGGCCGCACGCCTGCGGGGGTAGGGACCGATCGTGGAGGACCAGATGAGCCCAGCAAGTCCAGCAAGTCCGGCGGGCCAGGCAGGCCAAGCAGGCCAAGCAGGGGAGGGCCGGTCCGTGATGACGCGGCCGGCGTCGGTGGCCCGCGCCTCGCTGGTGATCTGGACGCTGGTCGTGGTGGCGACCGCCGTCACCGTGCTCGCGGTGGTCCGCGACGACGACCTGGTCGCAGCGTGGGCCGGGGGACAGGGTCGCTCGGTCGACGACACTCGCGTCCCGCCGTCGTTCACGCCCGTCGTGGTGGTCCTGTACGTCGTGATCTCGGTCCTGCTGCTCGTGCTGCTGGCCTTCCTGCGCGGTGGTCACAACTGGGCCCGGCACTGCATCGCGGCCGGTGCGGCGCTCGCTGCGTTCGCCGTGCTCTCCGGGCTGCGGACCGATCCACCGGTGGAGTTCGCGGTGGCGGCGATCGTGATCGTCGTTCTCGCCGCGATCCTGCTCGTGCTGCTCTACCTCCCGACCACGAACGCCTACGTGGGCAAGATCGCCAGACCGTCGCGCGCCTCCTGATCGACACCTGACCGGACGCCGGGACCGCGTCTCGATGTCTGGTGCGAACTCGTCCTTGACGCACTGTCGGCGGGGAGGTGTAGCGTTCGGGTTGTTCGAACGTGTGTTCGATCAACCGGCGGGGTCGACCTCGACCCCCGGCCCCGCCGGTCCCCTTCGTGTCCCCGTGGCGTCTCGTGGCGTCCCGGTGGCGGCACCGTGTGCTCAGAGCAGGAGGCCGGTCGTGAGGCGATATGACGATCCCGTCGAGGTTCGACGAGGCTGGGTGGACGGAGCGCTCGATGCCGGCCGCGTGCCCGAGCAGTTCCTCTGGAGGGGACGGCTCTGGAAGGTCCGGGCCGTGCTCGCCAGCTGGGTGGAGACCGGCGCCTGGTGGTCCTCGGCCGAGGTGGACGCGGTGCTCGGCACCGATGTGCGGGCGACGGCCGAGTCCGGTGCGGTCGCCGTGCGCTCGGTTCCCGACCTGCTGGGTGAGCGTGAGCTGTGGCGGGTCGAGGCCGGCCGCAGCGGGGCCGGCGGTCCCGGGGGAGAGGCGATCACCGGTGTCTTCGAGCTGTCCTTCGACCACGACGACGGCCGCTGGTCGCTCGTCGGCTGCGACGACTGAGGGGCGGGCTCGTGACCACGTCCTCCGTCGGCCCGGCCGAGATCAACCCCTACACGCTGCCCGCGACCACGCATTCCTACCTCCTGCGGGCGGCGGAGTCGCTGAGTGAGGCGATCGCGACCAGTGACATCGCCACGCGCTACGCCTGTGCCCACGTCGCGGCCCTGCGGGCCGCCGCGGCGCTGCTCGCCGCCCGCGCTCGGCCGGCGCCCGCGCGGCGGCGTCCGCAGAAGAATGCCTGGGTGCTCCTGGCCGAGGTCGCCCCCGAGCTGGGGGAGTGGGCCTCGTTCTTCGCGGCCGGTGCCGGCAAGAGGGCGGCCGCCGAGGCGGGCTCGAGCCGAGCGGTCACCGAGCGGGAGGCCGACGACCTCGTGCGCGACGCCGACCGCTTCCTCGGGGTGGTGGAGTCCGCTCTCGGCCTGATGCCGCACGCACCCGTGCGTGAGCACCTGGTCAGCCGCCCGGCCTGACCGGCGACTGGGCTGAGTGGGCTGAGTGGGCTGAGGGGGTGAGTGCAAGGGTTATCCCCACTGCGCCACGCCGCTGACTCCCGCGAGGCTGGGGGCATGACTCTCGGACTTCCTGGTGACCCCGCCGATCGCAGGGTCGAGCGCGGGGCCGAGCGCAGGGCCGTACGGCGACCCGTGGCCCGGCTCCTGACGCTCCTGCTGCTGGCGCTCGGTCCGACCGTGGCCGCGCTGGCTCCCGTCGTACCGATCACGGCGGCCCAGGCCGCGACGACCTCGGTGGCTGCTGCTCGGGCTGGTCAGGATGGCTCGACGGCCACCGTGCGCGGCTACGTCGTGGGCCAACCGACGTCGTCGTCGACCGTGGTCACCAGCGGATTTCCCAACGACTACGCCGTCGCGCTGGCGGACTCGCCCGGGGTCACCGACACCTCGCAGATGCTCTACGTCCAGGTGCCCAGCTCCTTCCGCGCTGCCTGGGGGCTGCAGAGCAACCCGTCGTTGCTGGGTGAGCAGGTCGACGTGACCGGCGCCAAGGAGGCCTACTTCTCGCGGCCAGGACTGAAGTCCGCCTCGGCGTTCACCTTCGCCGACGGCTCCGGCGGTGGCGGCGACCCCGAGCCCGGTCCGGATCCCGACCCGGGTGCCGGCGGCGGGACCACGGAGTACGACGCGACCTACTGGGCGCCCGCGATCGGCAAGAGCGGCGCCGCCCTGGAGTCGTCGCTGCACGCGATCATCTCGAGCGGCGTGACGCGACTGTCCTACTCCCAGGTGTGGGTCGCGCTGCGCGACACCGACGAGGACCCGGCCGACTCCTCCCACGTGATCGAGCTCTACACCGGCGACTCGATCTCCAAGAGCGCCAACGGCGGCGGCGTCGACCAGTGGAATCGCGAGCACGTCTGGGCCAAGTCGCACGGCGACTTCGGGACCGCGACCGGTCCCGGGACCGACATCCACCACCTGCGTCCGACCGACGTGACGGTCAACGGCGCCCGCGGCAACCTCGACTTCGACGAGGGCGGCACGCAGAGCTCCGAGGCGCCCGGCAACTACGCCGACTCCGACTCCTGGGAGCCGCGCGACGCCGTCAAGGGCGACGTCGCCCGGATGATCTTCTACATGTCGGTGCGCTACGAGGGTGGCGACGGCTTCGCCGACCTCGAGGTCAACGACCAGGTCGGCAACGGTTCCGCGCCCCACATCGGCAAGCTCTCGGTGCTGCTGGAGTGGAACGCAGAGGACCCGCCCAGCGCCTTCGAGATGCGCCGCAACGACGTCATCTACGACGACTACCAGGGCAACCGGAACCCCTTCATCGACCACCCCGAGTGGGCCGAGTCGCTCTGGGGTTGACGCACGGCCGGAGAGTCGTCGTACAGTAGGTCGAGTCGAACACGTGTTCGACGACTCGTTGTCCGCGCCAGGGGTCGAACCAGGCTGTGGAGGCCCGTTCATGACCTCAGGGATCCCCGGTTCCGACCCGTTCCCCCACCTGCACGTCGCCTCGGGCTACTCCCTGCAGTACGGCGCCTCCCACCCTCACGTCCTGGTCGAGCGGGCCGCCGAGCAGGACATGGACACCCTCGCGCTGACCGACCGTGATGGCACCTACGGCGCGGTGAAGTTCGTCAAGGCCTGCCAGCGGGTCGGGATCCGGCCGGTGCTGGGGGTCGACCTGGCCTACCGGGCAGCGCTCGGCTCCCGCTCGCCTGCCGGCCGTACGCCGGCCCGCGGCGGCGCCTACCGCGACCTCCCCCTCGAGCAGGGCGGGTCGGCGCGGGTGCGGTTCCTGGCCAGCGCCGACACCGGGGGCGGACGGGCCGGCTGGGCGGCGCTGTGCCGGCTGGTCTCCGCGGTCCACCTGGCCGGCGAGAGGGGGAGCCCGGTCCTCGACCTCACCGACCCCGAGCACCTGTCCGACGAGGTCGCCACGCTGCTCGGCAGCGGCGACCTGGTCGTGCTGCTCGGGGCCGACTCCGAGGTGGGCCTGGGGGCGACCCGGCGCCGCGACGACCTGGCCCGGGCGGCTCTCGCGCCGTGGCAGCGGCTGGTGCCGTCCACCCACCTGGTCGTCGAGCTGGTCTCCCACCGACTGCCCGGCAGCCACGCCCACGGATGGGGTCCCGGCACCACCCCGCACGCGGCTCGGATGGCCACGATCGCCCGCAGCGCCGGGTTGTCGGCGGTCCTGACCAACGCGGTGCGCTACGCCGATCGTCGCGACGCGGTCACCGTCGACGTCCTCGATGCCGCTCGCCGGCTCGTGGCCCTCGACCAGCGCCACCTCGAGCGCCGCAACGCCGAGGGATTCCTCAAGTCCGGCAAGGAGATGCACGAGATCGCCGAGGAGATCTGCCACGCGGCCGGCGAGGCTGAGGGGGGCGGGCGACGAGGAGCCGCCCGGCTGCTCGCCACCACCCGGGCGCTCTCGGACCGCTGCGCCCTCGACCCCCGCGCCGACCTCGGGCTGGGCGAGGTGCACTTCCCCGAGTTCACCGTGTCGACCGACCACGCCAGCGCCGACGTCGCCCTGCGGGCCCGGTGCGAGGGGGCGATCGGTGGCCGCTACGGCTCGGGACCGCGCCAGGTGGTCTGGAAGCGGCTCGACGACGAGCTCGAGCTGATCCGGGGCCTGGGCTACGCGTCGTACTTCCTGACCGTCGGGGACGTCACCGACCTGATCCGTGAGATGAGGGTCCGCTGCGCTGCGCGAGGCTCGGGTGCGGGCAGCCTGGTCAACTACCTGCTCGGGGTCTCCGGGGTCGACCCGATCCGGCACGGCCTGCTGATGGAGCGCTTCCTCTCCCCGTTGCGCGGCGCGCTGCCCGACATCGACGTGGACGTGGAGTCCGCGCGACGGCTGGAGGTCTACGAGCGGATCCTCGACCGCTTCAGCGGCGAGCGCTGCGTGACGGTCTCGATGATGGACACCTATCGGGTGCGCCACGCCGTGCGCGACGTCGGTGGCGCGCTCGGGATGCCGCCGGGGGAGACCGACGCGATCGCCAAGGCGTTCCCGCACATCCGGGCGCGCGATGCCCGGGTGGCTCTGCGCGAGCTGCCCGAGCTGCGCTCGGCCGGACTGAGCGAGGCGCGGCTCGAGGTGATGTTCGACCTGGTCGAGCGCCTCGACGGCTTGCCCCGCCACGTCGCGATGCACCCCTGCGGCGTACTGCTCTCCGACGCGACGCTGCTGGACCGCACCCCGGTCGAGGCCAGCTTCGCCGGCTTCCCGATGAGCCAGTTCGACAAGGACGACGTCGAGGACCTCGGCCTGCTCAAGCTCGACGTCCTCGGGATCCGGATGCAGTCCTCGATGGCGCACGCCGTGGCCGAGATCAAGCGCGTCGACGACGTCGAGGTCGACCTCGACGACCAGGCCCAGGTGCCCTTCGACGACCCCGAGACCTACGCGATGATCAGCAGCGCCAAGACCCTGGGGGTCTTCCAGATCGAGTCGCCGGGCCAGCGTGAGCTCATCGGCAAGTCCGGCATCGACGACTTCGGCGAGATCATCACCGACATCTCCCTCTTCCGACCCGGCCCGGTCAAGAGCGACATGATCAGTCCCTACCTCGACGTCAAGCACGGCTGGAAGCAGGCCAGCTACCTCCACGACGACCTGCGCCCGATCCTGGAGCAGACCAACGGCGTCGTGGTCTTCCACGAGCAGGTGATCCAGCTGATCGGCGAGCTCACCGGCATCACCTATGCCGAGGCCGACGAGAAGCGCCGAGCACTCGGCAGCGTCGACGGGATGGCGGCGACCAAGGTGTGGTTCTACCCGCGGGCGCTGGGCCGGGGCTACCAGCTCGGCTTCGTCGAGCAGATCTGGACGGTGATCGAGGCCTTCGCCTCCTTCGGCTTCTGCAAGGCCCACGCCGCGGCGTTCGCGCTGCCGACCTACCAGTCGGCCTGGCTCAAGACCCACTGGCCTGCCCACTTCCTGGCCGGCGTGCTGACCCACGACCCGGGGATGTACCCCAAGCGCCTGATCCTCGACGACGTACGCCGTCTCGGCATCGCGGTGCTCGGCCTCGACGTCAACGACTCCGAGGCCACCTACGTCGTGGAGCCGCTCGATCGCGACGATCTCGGAGATCGAGCAGGGCGAGCGTCAGCGAGCCCGGCGACGAGATCCCCGCACCCGACTGCGCACCGTTACGGCATCCGGCTGTCGCTGTCGGAGGTCAAGGGCATCAACGCCGGCGAGGTCGGCCGCATCGTCGCGGCCCGTCCCTACGCCTCGCTGACCGACTTCTGGCACCGCGCCCGGGTCTCGCGCCCGATCGTCGAGCGCCTGGTCCTGGCGGGTGCCTTCGACTCCGTCTACGGGATCGGGCTGCGGGGCTCGCGCGGCGAGGTGTCCGCACGCAGCCGGGTGACCCGTCGCGACCTGCTGCTGCAGGTGGCGGAGCTGGAGCGGTTCGGCAAGGCGGTCGAGCGCGCCGGTCGGGGGCGGGGCCTGGCCGGACGCCGGGTCGCCCGCCACGGCAGCCAGTCCTCGGCCCGGTCCCGTCCGGCCGACGTCCGGGTCGACGACGCGGTCGCCCGCAACAGCACCGACCCCGGCACGCGCGAGAGTGCCGCCGTCCGACCGGGGCCCGAGCGGCACGCGCTGGGCGACCAGGGGGTCTGGGCCAAGGCCTCGGCGCAGAGCCGGGCGAGCGCCACCCCGGCCCCGGTGGACTCCGTGCAGCTCAGTCTCGACCTCGGCGACGCACCCCGGGAGGGTGAGATCTCCGGACTGCCCGAGATGAGCGCCGCCGAGTCGATGGCGGCCGAGCTGGAGATCCTGGGCCTCGACGTGAGTCGTCACGTCATCGACGGCCACGCCCGCTTCCTGGCTGCCCTCGGCACGACCCACAGCCGCGACCTGCTCGAGCAGCGCAGCCGCAGCGAGCTCCTGGTGGCAGGGGTCAAGGTGGCCACCCAGACCCCTCCGATCCGCAGTGGTCGGCGCGTCGTCTTCCTCACCCTCGACGACTCCACCGGTCCGGTCGACGCCACCTTCTTCGAGGACGCGCAGGGGCCCTACGCCCAGACGGTCTTCGGCTCCTGGCTGCTGGTCGTCCGCGGCGAGCTGCGCCGCACCGGCCACCGCGGTGTCTCGCTGCGTGCCACCGGTGCCTGGGAGCTCTCCGAGCTGCACGGACTCTGGCGTCGCGAGGGCATCGACGCCGTCCACGACCTGATCGCCGCCGCCCCCCGCCCCGGGGACCGCCCGTCCGGTGCTGCGCCCGGCACCGCAGCGACGGACGCGCCCACCCAGCGACGGGTCCTGGTGCACAGCAGCGGGTTCGCGATGTCTCCCTACTCCGACATCAAGCCGGCCGGCGAGGACCCCAAGCAGGTCTCGCGGACGCTGTGGCACCGCTCCCCGGGGAGCCCGGGGTGAAGGGCCTAGGGTGGTCGTCATGTCCGCCAACGATCGCCGTGCCGCTCCCCGCACCGCCGTGGTGTGGGACGTCCTCGACCCGTTGCTCGCCGGCGGTGCCCTCGACGTGCTCGACATCGGCGGTGGCACCGGCGGCTCCGCGGTGCGGATCGCCGAGCTCGGCCACCGGGTCTCGGTCATCGACCCCAGTCCCGACGCGCTGGCCTCGCTCGACCGTCGGGCCCGTGAGCAGGGGGTGGAGGTGTCCGGACGGCAGGGCGACCTGTCCGACCTGCTGGACGTCGTGGCGCCCGACAGCGTCGACCTCGTGCTGTGCCACGGGGTGCTCGAGGTCGTCGACGACCCGAGGAGCGCCGTGGCGACCATCCGTCGGGTGCTGCGCCCCGGTGGCCACCTCAGCCTGCTCCTCGCCCAGCGCCACGCCGCCGTCGTGGCCCGGGCGATGGCCGGGCACTTCGCCCAGGCCAGGTCCCTGCTCGACGACGCGGCCGGCCGGGAGAGTCACGCCCGCACCGGGCGCACCGGACGTCGGTTCACCCGCGACGAGGCCGCCGAGCTGCTGCTCGGCGCCGACTTCGAGGTCGTCTCGACCCACGGGGTCCGGGTCTTCGCCGACCTCGTCCCCGGGTCCTTGCTCGACCTCGAGCCCGGTGCGGCAGGTGCGCTCGTCGAGCTCGAGCGTGCCGTCGCGGGTCGTGCGGAGTACCTCCCGCTCGCGACGCAGGTCCACCTGCTCGCGCGCTAGCTCCTCGGCGGGACCGCGGTGACGACGGCCGCCGCCGGTGCCCGGGCCACGGCCGGCACGTCCACGCCGATCCTGCACGTCGACATGGACGCCTTCTACGCGTCGGTGCTGCTGCGGGACCGGCCCGAGCTGCAGCACCTGCCCGTGATCGTCGGAGGCGGTCACCGCGGGGTGGTGCTGGCCGCCAACTACCCGGCCCGGGAGTACGGCGTCCGCTCGGCGATGACCGCGACCCGGGCCCGACGGCTGTGCCCGCACGCGGTGGTGCTCCAGCCCGACTACGACACCTTCACCACGGTCTCGACCGCGGTGATGGCGTTGTTTCGCCGGACGACCTCGCTGGTGGAGGCGATCTCGCTCGACGAGGCCTTCCTGGACGTCTCCGGCGCCGTGCGCCGGCTCGGCAGCCCGCTCGAGATCGCCGAGGACCTGCGGGCCACGATCCACGACGAGCAGGGGATCACCTGCTCGGTCGGCATCGCCGCCTCGATCTCGGTCGCCAAGCTGGCCAGCAAGCGAGCCAAGCCCGACGGGGTCGTGGTCGTGCTACCGGAGGAGATCACCTCCTTCCTGCACCCCCTCGACGTCGGTGACCTGTACGGCGTGGGGGAGAAGACCCAGGCGATGCTGCACCGACTGGGGCTGATCACGGTCGGCGACCTGGCCCACACCCCGGTGCGGACCCTCCAGCGTGCGGTGGGGGTGCACCTCGGTGCCCACCTGCACGACCTCGCCTGGGGTGCCGACCGGCGCGAGGTCGCGCCACGCAGCACCGGTGCCTTCGGGTACGGCGGTCGCAGTGCTGCAGGGGGTGGGGCCGACCCGGAGAAGTCGATGGGTGCCCAGGAGACCTTCGGGCGCGACACCGACGACCGGGAGGTGGTGCTGCGCGAGGTCCTCAAGCTCACCGCGAAGGTCGCCAGTCGGCTGCGGGCGGCGGAGGTCGCCGGTCGCACGGTCACCATCACGGTGCGCTTCGCCGACTTCACCACCATCACCCGCAGCCGCACCCTCGCCGAGCCGACCGACGTCACCCAGGAGATCTACGCCGCGGCGGTCCGCCTCTACGACGCCCTCGGGCTGCAGCGGGCCCGGGTCCGACTGGTGGGGGTCCGGGTGGAGGGCCTGCTGCCCCGCGAGCAGGTCCAACGACAGGGTGTCCTCGGGGAGCGCGAGCACGGCTGGTCGGAGGCCGACCGGGCCGTCGACCGGGCGACGCGACGCTTCGGCAGCGCCGCCGTCCGCCCGGCGAGCCTGCTCGGCTGAGCCGCGCCAGAGCGTCGGCACAAGATTGGCCGATGAAAAATCGGCTCCCGGCTACCGTGACGCCGAGCACCTGCCTATCCTTGACCTCACCGCACGTGCAACACGCCCGTCATGTACGACCTGGAGGACCCGGTGCCACTCTCCGAGGAGGAGCTGCGACTGCTCGAGCAGATGGAGCGCGCGCTCGTCGAGGAGGACCCCAAGTTCGCCTCCACCCTGCGTGGCGCCACGCTGCGCCAGAGCGCCCGCCGCAGAGCGATCATCGCCGGCGTCGCCTTCACCGCCGGGATCACGATCCTGATGGCCGGTGCCATCTACAACCGCTGGTACATCGGCATCATCGGCTTCGTCCTGATGCTCGGCTCCGCGACGATCGCCCTGGGCGCGATGCGCGGACAGCAGCAGGCCGGCTCGGAGGAGCAGACCGCGGGCCACCCGTCGGGATTCTCGGTCATCGAGGGTGGACGCAAGAGTGGCCGTGCCAAGCGTGGCCGCACCAAGTCGCGTGCCTCCGGCTCCTTCATGGAGCGGATGGATGCCCGCTGGCGTCGGCGCCGGGAGAGCGGCGGCTACTGAGCCGTCCGGCTGCTCCGGGCTACATGTGCTCGACGAGCTCGCCGGACCGGTCCTCGTCGGCGTCCTGGTGCGCCTCGACGACGGGGCGACGCTGCGTCACCGATCGGGGCAGCCACGTCGCGCGGCGTCGGGCACGCGCAGTGGCGCCCGCCGTCAACGCCGCCCGGCACGTCACGACGTCGTCGTGCCACGAGCCGGGCGCTTCCGCGGCGCCGGCGGAGTAGCGAGCGCGCTCCACGCCCGTCACGATCCTGCCCAGTGCCGCAACGGCGTCCGGCGCCTGCTCGGGACCATGAGCGGGGCGCTGGTCGTGGTCACCGGCGCGCCCGAGGCGAGAGAGCAGCACGACCTGCGTCTCCCGCGGTGAGCGGGCTTCCGGCCAGGACCGTCCCAGATCGAGGGTGGTCGCCCGCAGCTCCTCCCACGCGGACTCCGGCCCGCCGGCCAACCGACGTACCCGTTGACGCTCCCGCAGGGTGCGGGGGGTCAGCACGATCACGCCGATCAGCAGCAGCAGGCCGAGGACGCCGAGGATCGGCAGCCACGGGATCGAGGTGCCGTTCCCGGTGCCGTCGACGGCCGAGTCCTGCTGCTCCGGGGCGGGGGTGGGCACGGCCGGGTCCTCGGCGGTCGGGCGTCGGGAGGGAGCCTGCGTCGGCTCGGCGCTTGGCTGGGTGGTCGGCAGCTGGGTCTCGGCGCCGCGCGTGGTGTACGCCGGCAGCCGGTCGCCCGGGACGCGGGCACTCGGCGTGGGGTCGAAGAGCACCCACCCGGCGCCGGGGAAGTACAGCTCGGGCCAGGCATGGAGGTCGTGGGCGCTGTAGACGAAGGTGTTCGGACGGTCGGTGCGATCGGGCTTGAGGAATCCGACCGCGACGCGCGACGGGATGTCGAGCACACGCGCCATCACCGCCATCGCGGTGGCGAACTGCTCGCAGTAGCCGACGCGACCGTTCTCGTCGTCGCGCAGGAAGGCCTCGAGCTCGTCGGTTCCCACCTCGCCGGCGGGCGCGTCCTCGAGGCTGTAGCGGAAGCCGCCGTCCTCACGGAACCACTGCTGGAGTGCGACGGCTCGCTCGTACGTCGTCCGCGAACCGGCGGTGACGCCGCGAGCCAGCTGGCTGACCAGCGACGGCAACTGGTCGGGCAGGGCCGTGACCTCGTCGTCGACCTCGTCGCCGGGCAGGGGGGTCACCCTCAGGTCCTCGGCCCGGAAGTCGTACTCGAGCGCGGTCATGGAGTAGGCCATCCCGGCCGTGGTGAGGTCGTCCTGGCTGGCCAGGAAGTCGCGGGTCGCATCGTCGTAGCGCCAGTCGCCCGCGGCGTCGATCGCCCCGACCGGTGCCTGGGTGGGCAGCCAGCGCGACTCGAAGTCCTCGTCGATGCGCACGTCGTAGGAGTAGCTCGTGGCGGCGGCCAGGACGTCCTCGCTCACGCCCTGCAGGGCGGGGAGCGGCCCGTTGGCGAGGTTGGCGGCCGGGACGTCGCGATCCCCGGAGCTGAACTCGTTGTCGGAGAACCGGTTGAGGACCGAGATCCGCAGGTGGTCGGGGGTGGGGTCGTCGGTGGTGATCTCCACCAGGTCGATGTCGGGTCCTCGACGCAGGTCACGGCGCAGGTCGGTGAGGGGATTCTCGATCGTGATCTGGTTGTTCCCACCGGGGCCGGCGCCCAGGTCGAAGACCTCGAGGCTGAACGTCGGGATCACCAGGGGAGCCACGACGGCCCCCGCGGTGGCGATCACACCCACGATCAGCGCACTCCCGCGCACCGCCTCGCTGCGGTGCGACGACGCCTGGGCGGGATCGAGGGACCGTCCCCAACGGCCGACGTGGTCCTGCTCCTGCAGGAAGAGCATCATCAGGAACCCGAGGGCGGTCAGGACGAAGACCCACCAGGACAGACCACCGTCCAGCATGCTGACCGGGACGCTGTACACGGTGAGCAGCGGCAGACCGGCCAGGGGCACGCGACGCAGCGTGCAGGCCAGAAGATCGACCAGCAGCATGGCGGCGAGGCCGCCGATCGCCAGGAGCGGCTGCACGCTGATGTCGCCGGTGCTGGGCACGGGTGCGGCATAGGTCTGGGCGGCGGAGAACGCGTCGTCGACCGCCGTCCAGAACGCGGGGTCCGGCCAGGGACGTCCGCCGACGTACCAGCAGGTCACGATCGAGCCGGCGACGACCTGGCCGAGGAAGACGACCGGACCGGGCAGGCGGCGCCACCGTCCCACCGCCCCGGCGAGGGCGATCACGGCACCGACCGCGATCAGCGCGAAGAGGAACTGCGAGGCGAGCTCGGTGAAGCCACGCCAGGAGAGCATCGCCGCCCAGGTCGTGGCCGCAGCGGTGCCGGACAGGCGCAGGGCCGCGCCGAGCGAGGCGCGGTCGCGCCCTCGAGTGGTGCTCATCGCGAGATCGCCTCCTCGGGACCCGTGCTGCGGTGGCCGTGCATGCTCATCCCCGCCCGACGGGGGTGCTCAGGCCCCGGGCGCTCCCCATCCGACCGAGCTCCTCCCAGGCGTTGTCCATCCTGTCCTGCGGCCCCAAGGTCACTGCGCGCCAGCCGGCCGAGGTGAGGACGGGAGCCGACCCGCTCGAGGCTCGGCCCCCTCCTGCCCAGGCGTCGACGTCCAGGGCGAAGGCCATCGCGGAGGTCGTGTGGTGCGCGACCCGTCGCAGCAGGGGGACGTCGTGCTGGTCGAGGGCGCCGAAGACGGCGATGGTCAGGCCTCCCTGGGAGGCCTCGCCCATCCAGGTCGAGTCCATCCGCGACCTGTTGTCGGTCTGCAGCACCGCCAGTGCCTCGAGGAGCGGGCCGGTGTTGAGGGTCGAGTCGCGCAGGTGCCAGGCGTTGGCCTGGTCCTCTCCGCCGGCGCTCACGAGACGTACGGCGAAGCCGCGCTGGCTGAGGTGCACCGCGACGGACGCAGTGACGCCGACGGCCGCCTCGAGGGAGCTGGCGATGCCCTGGCCGCGGTGGGAGAGCAGTCGGTTGTCGATGAGCAGGGTGGCTCGAGACTGCCAGGGCTGCTCCTCTCGGCGCACCATCAGGTCGCCGGTGCGTGCCGAGCTGCGCCAGTGGACGCGACGCAGGTCGTCGCCCTGGCGGTACTCCCGCACGGTGACGTCCTCGGCCGAGCCGAAGGCGAAGGCGCGGGGTCGGTTGTCGCCCGAGCCGGTCCAACCGCCGCCGAGCGGGATGGCCGGCAGGGGGGAGATGCGCGGGGTGACGGTCAGCGGGACGGTGGTGCGGAAGGCTCGGCCGAGCTCCACCAGCCCGAAGGCGTCGGTGACACGCACGGTCATCGGACCGATCTCGAAGCGACCGCGCACGTCGGAGCGCACCTGGTAGGACACCTGGCGGCGCCACCCGTGACCGACACCGTCGAGCACGAAGCGGGGGCGGGTGCCGAGCACGTAGGGCACGTGGTCCTCGAGGAGGAGCACGCCGCTGGGGGTGCGACCCTCGTTGGTCAGCGACAGGTTGACGCGTGCCGGCTGCCCGGCCGCGACCAGCTGGGGCGACGTGGTGCGCACCAGGGCCAGGCGGTAGCGCGCACGCCCCAGCAGGACCGCGGTCGCCAGGGGCAGCAGCACCACGAGGACGCCGACGCGGCTGAGGGCCGGCTGTCCGAGCACGATCGCACAGACGATCGCGGTCACCCCGGCGGCGAGGAACGCGCGGCCGCGCACGGTCAGGCCTCGCAGTGCCTCACGCACGATGGCTGGGCGGCTGCGGCGACGGCACCGGGACCGAGCCGACGACGCCGTCCACGATGGCGGTGACGGTGCGACCGTTCATGGTGGCCTCGACGCTGGGGAGCAGGCGGTGCGCCAGGACGGGCCGCGCCAGCAGCGACACGTCGTCGGGCAGGACGTACTCGCGGCCGTGGATCGCGGCGTACGCCTTGGCCGCCCGCACCAGGTGCAGGGTGGCGCGGGGCGAGGCGCCGAGCATCAGGTCGTCGGTGCGGCGGGTGGCGCCGGTGATCGCGACGACGTACTGCTGGACCGCGGGGGAGACGTGGACCTGCCCGACGATCCCGCACAGCTTGCGGATCTCGCCGGCGTCCGTGACCGCCTCGAGGTCGTCGAGCGGGCGCGCGTGGGTGTGGGAGTCGAGCATCGCGATCTCCGCGGCCTCGACGGGGTAGCCGACCGAGACACGTGCCATGAACCGGTCGCGCTGGGCCTCGGGGAGGGCATAGGTGCCCTCCATCTCGATCGGGTTCTGGGTGGCGATCACCATGAACGGCGACTCCAGCGAGTAGGTCGCGTTGTCGACGGTGACCTGACGCTCCTCCATGCACTCGAGCAGTGCCGACTGCGTCTTGGGGGACGCCCGGTTGATCTCGTCGCCGACCACGATGTTGGCGAAGACCCCGCCGGGGCGGAACTCGAACTCGCGGGTGTTCTGGTTGAAGACCGACACCCCGGTGACGTCGGAGGGCAGCAGGTCCGGGGTGAACTGGATGCGGCGCACCGAGCAGTCGATGCTGCGCGCCAGGGCCTTGCTCAGCATCGTCTTCCCGACACCGGGGACGTCCTCGATGAGCAGGTGTCCCTCGGCGAGCAGCACCACCAACGTCGAGGTCACGACGTCGGGCTTGCCCTCGATCACGCGCTCGATGTTGGTGCGGATGCGCCCTACGACGCGCGCCACGGTCTCGAGGTCGGCTGCTCCCGCAGTCGGATTGTTCACGTCCGGTCCTTCCAGCTTCGTCGCCCACCTGTCCACCCAGGTCGTGGGCGCCGTGGAGCCCCCACGGTAGGGCGTCCCCGCAACCTACGCGGAGCGTCGGTCCTGGGTGCGACGTCGCGGATCACGATTTGGTTGCCGCGCGGTGATGCCGGTCGCCAGATCGGCTGCCGTGGCCCTGCCGCGGGGATCGAGAGGGGCTCCCGGGGAGCGTCGTGGGGGACGGGGGATTGAAAGTGGTTGACGGTGGGGGAAAGTGGCGTAAGGTGGGGGAAAGTGGAGCGAGAGACCACCACCGTGGGGCTCTGTGGCTTGAAGCAGGAGGTGCTCGATGCGATTCATGGGCACCTTCCATCCCAAGCTCGACGAGAAGGGCCGCCTCTTCCTCCCCGCCAAGTTCAGGGACCAGTTGGCCGAGGGGGTCGTCGTGACGCAGGGACAGGAGAACTGCCTGGTCGTGTGGCCCCCCGCCGTCTTCGACCGCGAGGCCGACCGTGCCTCCGAGAAGCCGCTGACCAGCAAGGCGGCCCGTGGCTACGCCCGGATGTTCTTCTCCGGGGGCGAGGAGGCCACCCCCGACAAGTCCGGGCGGATCGGCATCCCCGCGCCGCTGCGTGACTACGCCGGGCTCGAGAAGGAGGTCGTGGTCATCGGTGTCCGCGACCGCCTGGAGATCTGGAACCCCACGTCCTGGGCGGCCTACCAGGCCGACGAGGTACGCCGCTTCGCCGCGCTCGACGACGACGAGGACGACGACTGACCACCCCGCTCCACGCGCCACCACCACGCCCCACCCAGCGCCCCCCAGGGCCCCACCACAACTCAACAGCGATCCGCAGGACGAGGTCTCCGACCCGCTCTCTTCCCTGCTGTCGTCTGGGACACCTTCCCCGGCCCCAGAAGACAGCGCTTCCCCAAGTCATCGGGGAGCGGGCGGAGCCCTGGCCCTACGGATCGCCCAGCACCACCAGCAGCACGCCTTCCCAGCAACCACCCGCGGCCCGGGCCGCACGCACATCAGGGGTCGATCCGATGAGCAGCACACCCACCACGCAACGCGCGGCACCCGAGCGGCGCGTGCGCCACCAGGCGCAGGACGTCGTGGCCGTGATGGCCTTCTCCGGCGTCGTCTCGGTCGCCTGCGCCGCGGCCCTGCTGCTGCTCACCCACCTGGGGCGCTGATGGTCTCCCACGACCCGGTGCTCCTCGACAGGGTCGTGGCCCTCCTGGCCCCGGCTCTCGACCACGACGGTGCCGTCCTCGTCGACGCCACCTTGGGCCTCGGAGGCCACACGGAGGCGGTGCTGTCCCGGTGCGAGCTCGCCCGGGTGATCGGCATCGACCGGGACCCGGACGCCCTCGCCCTCGCCGGGGAGCGGCTGGCGCACTTCGGGGACCGGTTCGTCGGGGTCCACGCCGTCTACGACGAGCTGCCCGACGTGCTGGTCGACCAGGGGTTGTCCGTCGTCGACGCGGTGCTGTTCGACCTCGGTGTCTCCTCGATGCAGCTCGACGTCGCCGAGCGCGGCTTCGCCTACGCCGTCGACGCGCCCCTGGACATGCGGATGGACAAGACCACCGGCCCCAGCGCCGCCGACGTGCTCAACACCTACAGCGCCGGGGAGCTGGCCCGGGTGCTGCGCGACTACGGCGAGGAGAAGTTCGCCCGCAAGATCGCCGGCGCCGTCGTGCGCCGGCGCGAGACGGCCCCGTTCACGACCTCCGCCGCGCTGGTGGAGCTGCTGTACGCCGAGATCCCGGCTCCGGCACGACGTACGGGCGGACACCCGGCCAAGCGGACCTTCCAGGCCCTGCGGATGGAGGTCAACGACGAGCTGGCCGTCCTGCGTCGCGCGATCCCGGCAGCGATCGACGCGATCGCCGTCGGGGGCCGCGTGGTCGTCGAGTCCTACCACTCCCTCGAGGACCGCCTGGTCAAGCAGGCCTTCACCGCAGCGACGCGCAGCACGGTGCCGATCGACCTGCCCTTCGTGCCCGAGGGCAGCGAGCCCGCGTTGCGGCTGGTCACCCGCGGAGCCGAGCAGGCCGACGACGTCGAGACCGCCGCCAACCCCCGCGCCGCCTCCGTGCGGCTGCGAGCCCTCGAACGAATCGCCCCGTCGACCACAGGAGCCGCGTGATGAGCAGCACCTCTCCCCAGCGCCGCACCTCGCTGCCTCGCTTCGCGGAGGCAGCGGTCGACCGGGCCAGGCTCTCGGTGGTGCCGCGCCTGCGCACGCGGGCCCCGCGCATCCCGTTCGTCACCCTGGTCAGCCTGATCCTGCTGGCGGGGGTCGTGGGCCTGCTGCTCTTCAACACCTCGATGCAGCAGGCGTCGTTCACCGCCTCCAAGCTCGAGGACCAGGCGAGCAGCCTCTCAGCGCGGCAGGAAGCGCTGGCCATGGAGCTCGACCAGCTGCGCGACCCGCAGCGCCTGGCCGCCCAGGCGTGCGCGCTGGGCATGGTGGTCGGGCCGACCGCCGCGTTCCTCGACGTGGAGACCGGTGCCCTGACCGGCACGCCGACCGCAGCCGTCGCCGGACCCTGCGGGTTCGAGCCGGTGGTCCGCCCGGTGCGTCCGGTCCCCGAGGACGTGCCGGTGCTTCCCGGGCAGCGCTCCGGCGCGGCGCAGGGCCGTACGCCGGGCTCAGGCCGATAGTGGGCACAGGAGTCCCGATGCGGACGCGGCTGACGAGGCTCAAGAGGATGGGGCACTGCCGGTGAGTCGACCGAGGAACACCCCGCGCCGACCACCCGTGCGCCAGGTACGCCGTACCCGACCGCCGTCGCGGAGCCTGCGGACCCGGCGCAGGCCGGCCAAGCGAGGTGTCTCGACCGTGCGGTTGAGGATCGGCTTCATCGCGATCGCGATCGTGGTCTCGGTGTTCGCGGGCCGCCTGGTGCAACTGCAGGGCATCGACCCGAAGCAGTACGCCCAGATGGCGGCGGCCGAGGGATCGCAGTCGGTCGTGCTCCCCGCCGAGAGGGGCGAGATCCTGGACCGCACCGGCGAACCGCTGGCGGCCTCCGCCGACGGGCTGATGATCGTCGCCGACCCGTCCCTGACCACCGACGCCGCCCCCGACCTCGCCGACCTGCTCTCCAAGCGCCTGGACCTCGACTACTTCGAGGTGCTCGAGCGCCTGCGGGCTCGGGACAGCCAGTTCCAGTACATCGCCCGTCAGGTCCCGGCCGCCGAGGCGAGCAAGGTCGTCGCCGAGGCACGCGAGGCCGGTTTCGTCGGCCTCACCACCCAGGACGATCCGGTGCGCTTCTACCCGTCGCGCGACGTCGCGGCCAACGTCGTCGGCTTCCTCGGCACACCGCGCAACGACGGTTCGGCGCGGCCCCTGGCCGGCCTCGAGTCCGCCTTCGACGACTACCTCGCCGGGACCGACGGCGAGGCGCGCTACCAGGTCGGAGCGGGGGCTCGGATCCCGCTGGGCGACAACACGGTGGTGGAGGCCCGCGACGGCAACGACCTGACCACGACGATCGATCGCGACCTGCAGTGGTACGCCCAGCGGGTGCTGAGCCAGACGGTGCGCGGTGCGCGGGGCGACTCGGGCTACGCCGTGGTGATGGACACCCAGACCGGGGAGGTGCTCAGCCAGGCCGACTACCCGACGTACGACGCCTCCGAGCCCGCGGAGTACCCGGAGAGCACCTACACCTCGCGTGCCCTCAGTGACGTCTACGAGCCGGGCTCGGTCGAGAAGGTGCTCACCGTGGCCGGCCTGATCGACGCGGGCAAGGTCACCAGCACGACGCGTTTCGAGGTGCCTCCGGTCCTCAACCGCCAGGACCGTCCGATCCACGACTACTTCCAGCACGGGACCATCCGGCTGACGCTGGCCGGGATCATCGCCAAGTCCTCCAACATCGGCACCGTGATGGCCGCCGACGAGTTCGAGCCTGGCCAGATGCACGACTACCTCACCGCGTTCGGGCTGGGACGCAAGACCGATGTCGGTCTCGCCGGTGAGACGAAGGGCATCCTGCCGTCGGCGGACCTGATGACCAGCCAGACCGCGGACCGGATCGCCTTCGGCCAGTCGCTGTCGGTCAACGCGCTCCAGATGGCAGCGGCGGTCAACACGATCGCCAACGGCGGCGTGCGCATCGACCCGAGCCTGATCCACGGCACGGCGACGCTGGACGACGGCACCGAGATCGGCAGCGGGGTCGCCACCGAGCGACGCGTCGTCAGCGAGGACGCCGCACGCCAGACGATGGAGATGATGGAGCGCGTCATCGACCCGGAGGTCGGTGTCGCTCCTGGCGCCGCCGTCCCCGGGTACCGCGTGGCCGGCAAGACCGGGACGGCCCAGCGTGTCGGCGAGGAGTGCGGGTGCTACGACGGCACCTTCACCGTCTCCTTCGCGGGCTTCGCCCCGGCCGACGACCCGCGCTTCACCATTTACGTCGTCGTCCAGAACCCGCGCAACGGCGGGGGTGGTGGTTCGGTCGCCGGGCCGGCGTTCTCCAAGCTGATGGGTTACGCACTGCGTCGCTACGGCGTCGAGCCCACGGGGACCAACCCCTCCCGGCTGCCCGCCGAGTGGTGATGGGTGAGGATGATCCCCTCGTGTCGTCCACCCGCCCCGCCTCGCCGCCCCTGACCTCGCTCGACGTGGTCGTGGGGTGGCTGCGCGACGCCGGCCACGCGGTGCGAGTCGACCTCCCCGAGGAGCCCGGCCCGTCGTCGCCGGCCTCCGTCCAGGTCTCCGGCATCAGCCTCAGCACGCAGCGGATCGAGCCCGGTGACCTGTACGCCGCCCTGCCGGGAACCCGGGCCCACGGAGCCGAGTTCGCGGCCCGGGCCGCCGGCGCCGGCGCCGTGGGGGTCCTGACCGACGGGGCCGGCGCCGACCTGTGCGCCGGCGACGGTCTCGCCGTACCCGTCGTCGTGGTGGCGGACCCGCGCGCCGTGCTCGGCCGGGTCAGCGCCCGGATCTACGGGGACCCCACCCGGTCGATGACGATGATCGGGGTCACCGGCACGCAGGGGAAGACGACGACGACCCGCCTGGCCGAGGCCGGACTGCTCGGCGCCGACGTCCGCGCGGCAGTGGTCGGCACCGTGGGCACCCGCATCGCCGGTGACGACGTGAAGACCACCCTGACCACGCCCGAGGCGCCCGATCTCCACGGGCTCTTCGCCCTGATGCGCGAGCGACGCGTGGACGCCTGCGCGATGGAGGTCTCCAGCCATGCCCTGGTGATGGGGCGCGTGGACGGCGTGGTCTTCGACGTCGCGGTCTTCCTCAACCTGGGTCGCGATCACCTCGACTTCCACCACGACGTCGAGGACTACTACCAGGCCAAGGCGTCGCTGTTCACGCCCGAGCACGCACGACTGGCGCTGATCAACGTCGACGACGAGCACGGACGGCGCCTGGCAGCCGAGACGTCACTGCCCGTCCGGACCTTCTCGGCCCGCGGCCGCGACGCGGACTGGTGTGCCGTGGACCTCCGCGTCGACGACCTCGAGCACGGGGGCTCCTCCTTCGTGGTCCGCCGCAGCCGGGACGGAGCATCGGCCCCCGACATCGCCGCCGCCGTGCCCCTTCCCGGCGAGTTCAACGTCGAGAACGCCCTCGCCGCGATCGCGGCCTGCGCCGAGTCGGGCTACGACGCCGATCGGGTGGCAGCAGGGCTGCGCCGGGCGGACGTGCCGGGGCGGATGCAGCGCCTCGTGTGCGGACAGTCCTTCACCGTGGTGGTGGACTACGCGCACAAGCCCGACGCCGTCGAGGCGGCGATCGCGGCGCTCCGCCCGGTCGCTGCGGCGCGGGGCGGGCAGGTCGTCGTCGTCCTCGGCGCCGGCGGTGACCGCGACCGCGGCAAGCGTCCCGTGATGGGGGAGATCACCGCGCGACTCGCGGACGTCTTCATCCTGACCGACGACAACCCCCGCAGCGAGGACCCCGCCCAGATCCGGGCCGCCGTCCGGGCCGGGGTCGCCTCCGGCGGGGCCGAGGTCCTCGAGATCGGTGACCGACGCGAGGCCATCGCCTCCGCGATCGCCCGGGCGGGGGACCACGACGTGGTCCTCATCGCCGGCAAGGGCCACGAGACGGGCCAGGAGATCGACGGCGTCGTGCACCCCTTCGACGACCAGGAGGTGGCCGAGGCCGCCCTGGCCGCGCGCACCCAGGAGCTCCGATGATCCCCCTCACGCTCGGCGAGGTCGCCGCGATCGTCGGCGGGACCACGACGTCCCCCGACGTCGTGGTGGAGGGGCCGGCGTACGTCGACAACCGCCGTCCCGAGGAGCGCGGCCTGTTCGTGGCGATCGCGGGGGAGCGGGTCGACGGCCACGACTTCGCCGAGGGTGCCCACGCCGTGCTCGGCAGCCGGCCCACAGCGGCGCCCACCGTGGTCGTGGGCGATCCCACCGTGGCGCTGGGGCGGCTGGCTCGCCACGTCGTCGACCGGCTGGACGTCGACGTGCTGGCCCTGACGGGCTCTCAGGGCAAGACCAGCACCAAGGACCTCCTCGCCCAGGTGCTCGCCGCCGACGCCCCGACCGTGGCGACCGCCGCGAACAACAACAACGAGCTCGGGGTGCCGCTGACGGTGCTGCGTGCCGACGCCGGCACCCGCCACCTCGTCGTGGAGATGGGTGCCCGCGGGATCGGCCACATCGCCTATCTGTGCGAGATCTGCCCGCCGACGATCGCCGCCGTCCTCAACATCGGGACCGCCCACGTGGGCGAGTTCGGTGGACGCGACGCGATCGCCCGGGCCAAGGGCGAGATCGTCGAGGCGCTGCCGCCCTCGGGCACGGCCGTGCTCAACGCCGACGACCCACTGGTCGCGGTGATGGCCCCGCGCACCGTCGCGCACGTGTCGACCTTCGGACTCAGCGGTGACGTGCGCTGGCGGGACATGTCGCTGGACGCTCGCGGCCGGGCCTCGTTCGACCTGGGCCACGACGGCGCCTGGGCGCCGGTCGTCCTGCGACAGACGGGCGCGCACCAGGTGGCCAACGCCGGCGCCGCGGCGGCGATGGCCCTGGCCGCCGGGGTGAGCCTCGCGGCCGTGGCCGACGCGTTGTCGAGAGCGACCGCCGCCTCGCGCTGGCGGATGGAGCTGACCGAGCGCACCGACGGGCTCCTGGTGCTCAACGACGCCTACAACGCCAACCCCGACTCCATGCTCGCCGCGCTCGACGCCCTCGCCGGTCTCGGAGCCGCCCGCTCCGGGCGCACCATCGCCGTGCTCGGCGAGATGCTCGAGCTGGGTGACGAGCACGACGAGGCGCACGTCCAGGTCGGTCGCGCTGCCGTTGCGGCCGGGATCGACCGGGTCGTGGTGGTCGGTCCCGGTGCCGCTGGCATCGCTCGGGGAGTCGAGGAGCGGGGGAGTGAGGCGATCGTCACGGCGGGGCAGCACGCAGCACTCGACTGGGTGCGGAAGAATGCTGGGGCCGACGACGTGGTCCTGGTGAAGGCCTCACGGGCCTCCGCCCTGGAGCAGGTCGCCGAGCGCCTGCTGGACGACGTTCCCCCGGCTGCCACCTGACCACGCCCCACCCACCCGAACAGCCCGACACACGAGAGGAGCCCCGCGCATGAGAGCGATCCTGCTGGGCGGCGGACTGTCCCTGCTCATCTCGCTGCTGGGCACCCGTGTGGCGATCGGCTACTTCACCCGGCTGGGCTACGGCCAGGAGATCCGCGACGACGGTCCGGCATCCCACCACACGAAGAAGGGCACGCCCACGATGGGCGGCCTGGTCATCATCGCGGCGACCGTGGTGGCCTACTTCGCCGCCAAGCTGATCACGCTCACGGCTCCCTCGGCCTCGGCACTGCTGCTGCTGTTCCTCTTCGTGGGCATGGGGCTGGTCGGGTTCCTCGACGACTACATCAAGATCTCCAACAAGCGGAACCTCGGTCTGCGGGGCAAGGCCAAGATGATCGGCCAGACCATCATCGCCGTCGTGTTCGGTGCCCTGGCGCTCTCACCGTGGTTGGAGGACGAGAACGGCCGCACCCCCGCGAGCCACAAGATCTCGTTCCTGCGCGAGATCGACTGGCTGGTGCTGCCCACCGTCCTCGCGGTGATCCTGATCGTGCTGATCGTCACCGGCACCAGCAACGCGGTCAACCTCACCGACGGACTCGACGGGCTGGCCACCGGGGCCAGCGCGATGGTCTTCGCGGCCTACACGCTGATGAACATCTGGCAGAACAACCAGTTCTGCCAGGACGACCCGAGCTCGCAGTGCTACAACGTGCGCGACCCCCTCGACCTCGCGATCATCGCCGCAGCGCTCACCGGCGCCTGCTTCGGCTTCCTCTGGTGGAACGCCGCACCGGCGGCCATCTTCATGGGCGACACCGGCTCGCTCGCGCTCGGCAGCGCGCTGGCCGGGTTCGCCATCCTCACCCGCACCGAGCTGCTGCTGATCATCCTCGGAGGGCTGTTCGTGCTGATCACGCTCTCGGTGATGATCCAGGTCAGCGTCTTCAAGGTCAGTCGCTCCAGTGGTCTGGTCAGACGCGTCTTCGGGATCCAGGCCGGCCACCGGGTGTTCCGGATGGCGCCGTTGCAGCATCACTTCGAGATGCTCGGGTGGGAGCAGGTCACGGTCGTGATCCGGTTCTGGATCATCACCGGCCTCTTCGTCGCCACCGGGCTGGGCGTCTTCTACGCCGAGTGGGTCGCCCGGCTGTGAGTCGACCGGACCCCACGGCGCTCGGGCGCGAGGACTCCTGGGACGGCGTGCGCGCTGCGGTCGCCGGCTTCGGCGTCTCCGGCTTCGCCGCCGCCGACAACCTGACGCACCTCGGTGCCGCGGTCACGGCGCTCGCCGACTCCGCCACGCCCGCCCAGCTCGAGAAGGCCGAGCTCCTGGAGGTGCTCGGCGCCCGCGTCGACATCCACCCAGGCGCTACGGCCACGCTGCCCGATGACGTCGACGTGGTCATCACGTCGCCAGGCTTCCGCCCCGACGCTCCTCTGCTGCAGCAGGCCACAGCTCGCGGCATCCCGGTGTGGGGCGAGGTCGAGCTGGCCTGGCGGCTGCGCGCGGCCGGCCCGAGCGGCGCGCCCGCCCCGTGGCTGTGCGTCACCGGCACCAACGGCAAGACGACGACCGTGCAGATGCTCGACGCCATCCTGCGCGCCGCCGGACTGCGCAGCGTGGCGGCGGGCAACGTCGGTCTTCCGATCGTGGAGGCAGTGATGGACCCCGCGCCGTACGACGTCTTCGCGGTCGAGCTCTCGAGCTTCCAGCTCCACTACACCCAGACCATGGGGGCTGAGGCGGCAGCGGTGCTCAACCTCGCCGAGGACCACCTCGACTGGTACGGCGCGACACCCGGCGTGGACCCGATGGCCGCCTACGGCGCCGACAAGGGTCGGATCTACACCGGGGTGGAGAGGGCCTGTGTCTACAACGCCGCCGATCCCGCCACCGAGGCGTTGGTCCGCGACGCCGAGGTCGTCGAGGGTGCCCGTGCGGTCGGGTTCACGCTCGGGATGCCGGGCGTCGGGATGCTCGGGGTCGTCGAGGACCTGCTGGTCGACCGGGCCTTCATCGCCGAGCGCAGCACGAGTGCGGCCGAGCTGTGCACGATCGACGACCTGGCCGCCGACGGTCATCCGCCGGCACCCCACGTCGTCGCCAACGCGTTGGCGGCCGCGGCGCTCGCCCGGGCCCACGGCGTCGACCAGGCCGCCGTCCGCGACGGCCTGCGCGGTTTCCGCCTGGACGGCCACCGGATCGCGGTCGTCGGGTCCGGCGCGGGAGTGACGTGGGTCGACGACTCGAAGGCCACCAACCCCCACGCCGCCCAGTCGTCCCTGATGGCGCTCGAGCCCGTCGTCTGGGTGGCCGGCGGACTGGCCAAGGGTGCCGGCTTCGACGAGCTGGTGCGGTCGGTCGCCTCGCGGTTGCGGGCGGCGGTGCTGATCGGTCGCGACCGCGACGTCATCGCGGCAGCGCTTTCGCGACACGCCCCCGATGTGCCGGTGATCATGATCGACGCCGACCAGACTGACCCCGTAGACGGTGGGCAGGCCCTGATGCGGCGCGTCGTCGAGGCAGCCGCTTCGGTGGCCGTCCCCGGCGACACGGTGCTCCTGGCTCCTGGATGTGCCTCGCAGGACCAGTTCAGCGACTACGCGGCTCGCGGTGAGAGGTTCGCTGATGCGGTCCGCAGCATCGTCGACAAGACCTAGCACCGACGCCACCGACCGCGAGGGAGACACCGGGTGACCACCGCCGATCCCGAGCGCACACCGAGTCTCTCCCGTCCGCTGGTCGGACCGGTGCGAGTCCATCCCGGCGCATGGCTGAAGGCAGTGCGCGAGGCGCTCGAGCGACCCCTGACGTCGTACTACCTCCTGCTCAGCGCCGCAGGGCTGCTGCTCACCATCGGCCTGGTCATGGTGCTGAGCTCCTCGAGCGTCTTCGCGTTCCGCGAGACCGGTGACTCCTACAGCGTCGTGCGTCGCCAGCTCACGTGGACCGTGATCGGTCTGCCGGCGGCCTTCCTGGCCAGCCGGGTCTCCCTCGTCTGGGTACGACGCCTGGCCTACCCGGCCTTCTCGATCTCCCTCACCCTGTTGCTGCTGACCGCGTTCATCGGGGTCGAGCGCAACGGCAACACCAACTGGCTGGTGCTGGGTCCGATCACGATCCAGCCCTCGGAGATCGCCAAGCTCTCGCTGGTCGTGTGGGCCGCCCACATCTACGCCAACAAGGAGCGACGGCTCGGGAGCCTGCACCAGATCATGGTGCCGGTGGTGCCCGGGATGCTGCTCGCCACCGGCCTGGTCATCTTCGGACGCGACCTCGGCACCGCCCTGATCCTGTTCGGGATCATGATCGGGATGCTGTGGGTCGTCGGAGCGCCGGCGCGACTGTTCCTGCTGTCCAGCATGGTCGTCGGCGTCATCGCCCTCGCCCTGGCCGCGACCGACACGGAGCGGCTGGCTCGGATCACGACGTTCGTCGACCCGTTCAAGGACTTCCAGGGCACTGGCTGGCAACCCGCCCACGGCCTGTACGCCATGTCGAGCGGTGGGCTGTTCGGCCAGGGGATCGGGGCCAGCCAGCAGAAGTGGGGCACGCTGCCCGAGGCGCACACCGACTTCATCTTCGCCGTGCTCGGCGAGGAGCTCGGCCTGGTCGGCACCCTGCTGGTCATCGGGCTGTTCCTGACCATCGCCTACGCGGCGCTGCGGATCGCACGCCAGACCAAGGACCCGTTCGTGCGTTACGCGACGTTCGGCATCGTGGTGTGGCTGATCGGCCAGATGATCATCAACGTCGGCATGGTGCTGGCGCTGATGCCGGTCGTCGGCATCCCACTGCCGCTGGTCTCCTACGGCGGCTCCAGCCTGCTGCCGACGCTCGCTGCGATCGGACTGCTGATTGGCTTTGCACGCCGTGAGCCGGAGGCGGCGCGCGCCCTGGCCCAGCGGCGTCGACTGCGTTCGGCGGGGCTCTCCGCCCGACGCTGAGTCCGCCGGTAGCGTCTGCACCCTCATGACTCGAGTCCTGCTCGCCGGCGGCGGTACCGCCGGCCACACGTCCCCGCTCCTGGCCACCGCGGACGCTCTGCGACGCCTCGACCCGTCGGTCGAGATCACCTGCCTGGGCACGCCGCGCGGCCTGGAGACCCGGGTCGTCCCGGAGGCCGGCTACCCGCTCGAGCTGATCCCACCGGTCCCGCTTCCCCGCAAGCCCAACGGCGACCTCCTTCGCGTGCCGGCGCGCCTGCGCGGCGCGGTGAAGGAGACGCTCGCCGTCGTCGACCGGGTCCGCCCCGACGTCGTCGTGGGCTACGGCGGCTACGTCTCGGTGCCGGCCTACCTCGCCGCGCGACGACGCAAGCTCCCCGTGGTCGTGCACGAGCAGAACGCCCTGCCCGGCATCGGCAACCGGGTCGGGGCCCGGGTCGCCTCCCGGGTCGCGGTGAGCTTTCCGGAGACCCCGCTGCGCCACGCCGAGTACGTCGGTCTTCCGATCCGGCGGATGATCTCACAGCTCGACCGTGCCGCGCTGCGCGAGGAGGCACTGGCGTCCTTCGGCCTGGACCCTGATCGCCCCACCCTGGTCGTCACCGGTGGCTCCCAGGGAGCCCGCCGGCTCAACCAGTCCGTCTCGGCCGCAGCCCGTGCGTTCGCCGACGCCGGGGTCCAGGTGCTGCACGTCGTGGGTCCGAAGGGGGAGGCGACCCCGGAGCCGACCGACGTCCCCTACGTGGTCGTGCCCTACGTCGACCGGATGGACCACGCGCTCGCGGCGGCCGACCTGATGATCTGTCGCGGCGGGGCCAACAGCGTCACCGAGGCGGCCGCCACGGGAGTGCCGGCGATCTTCGTGCCGCTGCCCATCGGCAACGGCGAGCAGGCGCTCAACGCCCAGCCGGTCGTCGACGCGGGTGGAGCCCTTCTCGTCTCCGACGGCGACCTCACACCCGCATGGGTCGCCTCCCACGTCCCCGGACTCGTTGCCGACGCCGAGCGACTCGCGACCATGAGCGCCGCTGCGGCGGGGCTCATCCCGAACGACGCCGACGAGCGGCTCGCCGCGATCGTCCTCGAGGAGGCCTCCCGGTGAGGGTGCCGGTCCCCGAGGTGATCGCTCCTGTCGACGAGCTGGGTCGGGTCCACTTCGTCGGCATCGGCGGGGCCGGCCTGTCCGGCATCGCCCGGATCATGCTCGGTCGTGGCGTCGTCGTCAGCGGGAGCGACGGCACGGACTCACCCACCTTGGACGCACTGCGGACCCTCGGTGCTCGCGTCTCGCTGGGGCACCAGTCGTCCCACGTCGCCGACGTCGACACGCTGGTCGTCTCGACCGCGATCGCGGAGGACAACCCCGAGTACCGCGAGGCGGTGCGACAAGGGTTGCGCATCCTCCCGCGCTCGGCGGCCCTGGCCTCGGTGATGGCGGGGCGCCGCGTGGTGGCCGTGGCGGGCACCCACGGCAAGACGACGACCACGTCGTTGCTCACCGTGGCCCTCCAGGCGGCCGGAGCCGACCCGACGTACGCCATCGGGGGGGACCTGAGTGCGACCGGCGTCAACGCCGCCGTGGGCGCGAGCGAGCTGTTCGTCGCCGAGGCCGACGAGAGCGACGGGGCGTTCCTGGTCTACGAGCCGGAGGCCGCCATCGTGACCAACGTCGACGCCGACCACCTCGACCAGTGGGGGACCCCGGAGGCCTACGCCGTCGCGTTCGACCAGTTCGCCGACCGGATCGACCCGGCGGGCTTCCTGGTGTGCTGCGTCGACGACCCGGGCGCCGCGCGCCTCGCGCAGCGCCAGCGGGACGCGGGTCGACGGGTGATCACCGTCTCCAGCTCCCACGATGCCGGCGCCGACGTCGGGCCCGACGCTCTGGCGGGGGTCACTCTCTGGTCCCCGGGCGACCACTTCCTCGCCGACGCCCTGGCAGCGCTGGCCGCCGGCATCGAGCTGGGTCGCGACCCCGAGGCGCTCGTGCGCGGGATCGCCGGCTTCACCGGCACTCGTCGCCGCATGGAGCTCAAGGGGGAGGTGCGGGGCGTGCGTGTGTACGACAGCTACGCCCACCACCCGACGGAGATCACCGGAGACCTGCAGTCCGCGCGGCTGCTCGCGGGGGAGGGTCGGCTGCTGGTCGCCTTCCAGCCGCACCTCGTCTCGCGCACGCGGATCTTCGGCGCGGCGATGGGGCAGGCGCTGAGTGCCGCGGACGAGGTGCTGGTGCTGGACCTCTACCTGGCCCGGGAGGAGGCCGATCCGGCTGTCACCTCGCGGCTGGTGGCCGACGCGGTGGCGCTGCCCGAAGGGCGCGTGGCGACGTGCACGCTCGCCGATGCCGGCGCGGCCCTGGTCGGGCGCGCCCGACCAGGCGACCTCGTGCTCACCCTCGGCGCGGGCACCGTCACACAGGTCGGGCCCGAGGTGCTGAGGCTCCTCGATGCCTAGCAGGCGCAGCGCGGAGGAGCGCAGCCGACGTCGGTTCGCGCGGCGCCAGTGGGCGCGGCGCTGGCTCACCTGGCGCTACGTCCTCGTCGTCGTGGTCCTGGTGGGGGTCGTGGGAGGAGGCGTGTACGCCGTGTACTTCTCCGAGACGCTGTCGGTGCAGGGGGTCCGCGTCTTCGGCGAGGACACCGTCACCGAGGAGGAGGTCCTCGAGTTCGCCGCTGTCCCGACCGGCGGTCCGCTGGCCACGGTCGACCTGGACGCCATCCAGCGTCGGGTCGAGCAGATCGCTGCGGTCGGGGCCGTCGACGTGTCGCGCCGCTGGCCGCACGACGTACAGATCGAGATCGAGGAGCGGGTGCCGGTCGCGGTCATCGACCGTGCAGGGGTCTTCCGTGCGGTGGACGACACCGGCGTCGTCTTCAACAGCTATCGACGAGCACCCGCCGGCCTCCCCAGGATCCAGGCAGCCGACCTCGCCGACTCCGACGCCCTCGAGGCCGCGGCCGAGGTCCTCGCGTCCCTCACCGCCGAGGTCCGGCTCATCGTCGACCACCTCGAGGTCGACGGCGTCGACGAGATCGACCTGGTGCTGCGTGACGGCCGACGGGTGAGGTGGGGGAGCGCCGAGGCCTCGGAGCAGAAGGCCGAGGTCCTGGAGGCACTCCTGCAGCAGCCTGGACAGGTCTACGACGTGAGCGTGCCAGGGCAGCCGACGACGTCGGGTGGCTGAGTCTGTTCGGGGCCGGTCCGGGTGGTTCCGCTGGGTGGGGCCGCGCGCGTGGCCGACCTGGTTCTTCGGGGTGCTGGTTGTGGTGGCTGTGGTGGGGCCGCGCGCGTAGCCGACCTGCTCCCGCCGTCGAAGGAGCTCGCTGCGCTCGCCCGCTGCGCGGCGGCCTGCGGCCGTCCTTGACTGCGGGACCCGGTAGGTCGGCTTGTACGGCGCACGGTGCGGGGCCTCCTCGCTGGCGCTCGGTGGCGCCGCCCGCGCAAGCGCGGCCCCACCAGTCCCATGAGGCACAAGTGCTCATCAGTTGGGCAGGAACGACACGAAAGCCGGTCGAAACCATGTCGTTTGCGCCCACTCGATGAGGCGATGTTGTGGAAGGGACTGGTGTGGCGCCCGCGCAGGCGGCGGCGTGGGCGGAGACCCGGTCGACTAAGCGCGCGGGCGCCCACCAGCCACGAAGAACGCCCCACGAGGAGCGCGGGCGCCACACCGACCAGATCGCTGCGGCGTGTCGACACCGGATCGCGAGGCTCGCTGCCTAGTGTCGTCCCCACGACGAGGTTGACATAACTATAACCCTCAGGCTGAGGGTCACAGTTGAGACACACCGAGCAGCCCGTCATCAGACCATCCCCATCACACACCCAGAGTCTTTTCGGAGAGGTGAAGCCGCCGTGGCTGCTGCACAGAACTACCTGGCCATCATCAAGGTCGTGGGCATCGGCGGTGGCGGCGTCAACGCCGTCAACCGGATGATCGAGGTCGGCCTCAAGGGCGTCGAGTTCATCGCGATCAACACCGACGCCCAGGCGTTGCTGATGAGCGATGCCGACGTCAAGCTCGACATCGGCCGCGAGCTCACCCGAGGCCTCGGCGCGGGCGCCAACCCCGAGGTGGGTGCGCGCGCCGCGGAGGACCACTCCGACGAGATCGAGGAGGTCATCAAGGGCGCCGACATGGTCTTCGTGACCGCGGGCGAGGGTGGCGGCACCGGCACCGGTGGTGCCCCGGTCGTGGCCCGCATCGCTCGCTCCCTGGGCGCGCTGACGATCGGCGTCGTCACGCGACCGTTCGCCTTCGAGGGTCGACGCCGCGCCAACTCCGCCGAGGAGGGCATCGCCGGGCTGCGCGAGGAGGTCGACACCCTCATCGTCATCCCCAACGACCGGCTGCTCTCGATCAGCGACCGCAACGTCTCGGTGCTCGACGCCTTCAAGCAAGCCGACCAGGTCCTGCTGCAGGGTGTCTCGGGCATCACCGACCTGATCACGACCCCCGGCCTGATCAACCTCGACTTCGCCGACGTGAAGTCCGTGATGGCCAACGCGGGTTCCGCCCTGATGGGCATCGGCTCGGCTCGCGGTGAGGACCGCTCGGTGGCCGCGGCCGAGATGGCGGTGTCCAGCCCGCTGCTGGAGGCCTCCATCGACGGCGCCCACGGCGTGCTGCTCTCGATCGCCGGCGGCTCCGACCTGGGGCTCTTCGAGATCAACGAGGCAGCCGCGCTGGTGGCCGACGCGGTGCACCCCGAGGCCAACATCATCTTCGGCGCCACCATCGACGACGCCCTCGGCGACGAGGTCCGGGTGACCGTGATCGCGGCCGGCTTCGACGGGGGAGTGCCCAAGCGTCGCGAGGAGGGCAGCGCGCTGCGCCGCGACGCCAAGCCCGCGGTCTCGGCACCCGCCGAGGAGGCACGCGTCGGGGCGCCGGCGCCGCGCCGTACCGACGAGGCCGACAACGCCACCGCCGTCCGTCCGCCGACCGGCCCCGCGGCGCCGTCCGTCCCGGCGGCCCCGCGACCCAGCGCGCCGACGCAGGTCACCTTCGACGACGACGACCTGGACATCCCCGACTTCCTGAAGTGAGTTGACCTGTACGCCTTCCGCAGCACCCTCGGCCCCGTCGAGCTGGCCTTCACCGACCGGCACGGCGGGGTCAGTGCTGCGCCGTTCGACTCGCTCAACCTGGCGTTCCTCGAGGACGGCGACCGCTCCGTGCCGACCCGCAACCTCGAGATCCTGCTCGACGACTTCGCTCCCGGGTGCGGTACCGCGCAGCTCGCCGACCTCAGCCAGGTGCACGGGGGTGAGGTCGTCACGGCCGTCCCCGGCGGTCCACGCGCCAGCGCAGATGCCCTGGTGACCGACCAGGCGGGCGTCGTCCTGCTCGTGCGCGCCGCCGACTGCGTTCCCGTGCTCCTCGCCGATCCCGAGGCCGGGGTGCTCGGAGCGGCCCACGCGGGGCGACCGGGGGTGGCGGCGGCGGTCGTGCCGCACACGGTCGAGGCGATGCGCGACCTCGGCGCCCGCGAGCTGACAGCCTGGATCGGCCCGCACGTGTGCGGGGCCTGCTACGAGGTCCCGCAGGCGCTGCAGGAGGAGGTGACGGCGCTGGTGCCGGCAACTCGCTCGAGGACGTCCTGGGGCACCCCTTCGCTGGACCTGGGAGCCGGGGTCCGCACCCAGCTCGAAGCCGCCGGTGTCAGGGTGGTCGACGTGAGCACGTGCACCCGAGAGTCTGCGGACCTGTTCTCCTACCGCCGCGACGGGGCCGACTCCGGCCGCCTCGCCGGGCTGATCAGGATCCCGGCATGACACGTCGCGCCGACGAGATCCGAGAGCGCCTGCACGCCGTGCGCGAACGCATCGCCTCTGCGTGCCGCACGGCCGGTCGGGACTCGGGCGAGGTGTCGCTCATCGTCGTCACCAAGTTCTTTCCCGCCTCGGACGTTCGGATCCTGGCCGACCTCGGGGTCGCCGACGTGGCCGAGAACCGTCACCAGGAGGCGGTCGACAAGTCCGCCGCGTGTGGCGACCTCGGCCTGCGGTGGCACTTCGTCGGCGGGTTGCAGAGCAACAAGGCCTCGGCGGTGACCGGCTACGCCTCCGTCGTGCAGTCGGTCGACCGGGTCAAGCTCCTACGCCCGCTGGCGCGTGGGGCGGCCGATCACGGGCGCGTGCTCGACGTCCTGGTGCAGGTCAGTCTCGATGGGCCCGACAGCCAGCATCGATCGGGAGTGGCGCCCGACGACCTCGCCGGGCTGGCAGACGCGGTCGACTCCCACGACGACCTGCGGCTGCGGGGCGTGATGGCGGTGGCACCGCTGGGCGCTGATCCGGGTGAGGCCTTCGACCGCCTCGCCCGACTGCACCTGTCGGTCCTGGCCGACCACCCCCACGCCACCTGGCGATCGGCCGGGATGAGCGGCGACCTGGAGGCGGCCGTGAGCCGCGGCGCGACACACGTGCGTGTCGGGTCCGCGGTCCTCGGATCGAGGCCTCCGGTCCAGTAGTGTCCGAAGCACGTCAGAGCGGCCCGTCAGGGGCGCCCGATCGGTGGTCAGACCACCAGGAGAGTGGAGTGTCATGAGCGGTGCGATGCGCCGGATCGGTGAGTACCTCGGCCTGCTCGAGGACACCGGCCGCTACGACGAGTACGACGGTCAGTACGACGACACCTACGCCGAGCAGCGTCAGCCGCAGCCCGCGCACGCCGGCGGTGGCTACGCACCGGAGACCGCGCCGGTCCAGTCGGCTCCGGCGCGCCAGCCGCGCCGCCCCGAGCAGCGTCCCGCGCCGGTGGCCGACCTCGCCGAGCGCCGTCGCGGCGTGGCTGCGGCGCCGCCCCAGGGTGAGGACCACTCCGACCCCACCGGGGTCGTCGCCGAGTTGTCGCGGATCATCACCCTGCACCCTCGGACCTACAACGAGGCTCGCAACGTCGGAGAGAACTTCCGCGACGGGACTCCCGTGATCATGAACCTTTCCGAGATGGACGACACCGACGCCAAGCGTCTCGTCGACTTCGCTGCCGGGCTGGTGTTTGCCACACGTGGCACCATCGAGCGCATCACCGCCAAGGTGTTCCTGCTCTCGCCGCCCAACGTCTCGGTCGCCGCCGAGGACAAGCAGCGGATCGTCGAGGGTGGCTTCTTCAACCAGAGCTAGGACGGCCCTTGCAGGTCTTTGGAGAGATACTCCACGGCATCCTCTTCGCGTTCATCGGATGCATGTGGGTCCGGTTCATCGTCGACTGGGTGCAGGTCTTCGCGCGGTCCTGGAGTCCCCGTGGGGTGCTCCTGGTCGTGCTGGAGGTGGTCTACTCGGTCACCGACCCGCCGATCAAGGCGCTCCGCAAGGTCATTCCACCCTTGAGGCTGGGCAACTTCGCCCTCGACCTGAGCTTCCTGATCGTGTTCATCAGTGCCTACATCCTGCTGTCCCTGACCGGCCAGTACCTCACCTGACGGCCGGCGTGGTGGGCCCGACTGGGCGACCGCGACCAGGGACCTGACAGGGTGGGATGTCACAGGGACCATGTCTGGTCACACCAGCCCCACTCAGGCGCTAAAGTGCTCCAGACAAGTTCCACACCGATCCACGAACAACGACGAATGAATTGGGTGAAGTCATGCCGCTGACGCCTGAGGACGTGAGTAACAAACGGTTTACTCCCGTCCGGCTCCGTGAGGGCTACGACATGGGCGAGGTCGACCAGTTCCTCGACGAGGTCGAGGCCGAGCTGGCACGGCTGACGGCGGAGAACGACGATCTGCGCACCAAGCTCGCCGCCGCACAGAGCGGATCGACCCCAACGGGACCGATCCCCGTGCAGTCGCCGGAGCCTGCGCCGTCGTACACGCCTCCCGCTCCTGCCGCTGTCGAGCCCGAGCCCGAGCCGGAGGCTCCCGTCGAGCCCGTGGTCGCGGTCGCCGAGGCGCCGGTGGAGACGATCCGTGTCGAGACCGTGCCGCAGGCCTCCAACGCCGCCGCGCGTCTGCTCGAGATCGCGACCCGCAACGCCGACGAGCTCGTCGAGGAGGCCAAGGACGAGGCCGACAAGATCGTCGGGGAGGCTCGCACCAAGGCCGAGCGTCTCGACCACGAGTCGAAGGGTCGCGCTGAGCGGCTCGAGGCCGACGCTCGTTCGCGCGCCCAGATGCTCGACACCGAGACGGCGGAGCGACGCACGCAGCTGTTCGGCGACCTGGAGAAGGAGCGCGACAAGCTCGACATCGAGGTCGAGAACCTGCGCTCCTTCGAGCGCGAGTACCGCTCGCGGCTGAAGAGCTACTTCAGCCAGCAGCTGGAGGCCTTGGCGGGCAACGGCGACCACGAGCCGCCGGCCGACGAGGTCGCCGCGCCCAAGAGGCTCCGCTCGATCCTCGACAAGGAAGAGGGCTGACCCTCCTCCGCACAGCGTGACAGCACCGGCCGCCCCACGGGCGGCCGGTGCTGATTTGTGCATGTCCCCGGGTGCGCCTCGTTGAGACAGAGGGTGGCAGCGGCTAGATTTCGTGCCGCCCGTGGCCCGCCGTAGTGGTCGCGGCAAGTGGAGAGGCCGGGCGCCGATGGTTCGCAACACCCGCAAGCTCGCACAGGCAGCGCGCAAGGCGTTGAGTCGATCTCCGAAGTCCTCATCCGCCCAGAAGGCAGCGCCGGAAAGCAAGGCGGCTCCGGCGGAGAAGAAGGCCGCGCCAGCGAAGAAGACGGCCGCCAAGAAGACTCCGGCCAAGGCTGCGTCCGCGAAGAAGACGGCGCCTGCCAAGAAGGCCGCGCCCGCGAAGAAGGCCGCGCCCGCGAAGAAGGCCGCGCCCGCGAAGAAGGCCGCGCCCGCGAAGAAGGCCGCGCCCGCGAAGAAGGCCGCGCCCGCGAAGAAGGCCGCG